>JAEEGF011072431.1_pt1 | contig 14287 bp, 10 predicted proteins | sample 9134171 | NCBI WGS metagenome assembly JAEEGF01 (sample SAMN16246542, study PRJNA631951) | gut metagenome | biome: gut microbiome; feature: rumen; material: AP-attached | host: Bos | place: Iran: Karaj | collected 2018-10
ACTTGTTCATCAAGATCTATGCGCTCAACAACCACCACCTGCTCGACATCATCCACGACAAGCTGCAGCCCTTGGGGCTGGCGCGCAGCGAGAGTCTCATCTCCTTCCACGCAGCCATCAACAGGCAGATGCAGCTGCCTGAGCTGGAAGTGCCGTCAGAGGACTAAGGTCTTGGCTTATTGACGGATATAGTCGACGAAGGCATAGTCTTGGCTATGCCGTTCGTCGGCTTTGTGATTCTCGCGCCATACCTCCTTCCATCCGTTGCTGTAGTCGGGGAAGAAGGTGTCGGCCGCTGCTGGCAAGTCATCGATTTCGGTCAGGCAGAGGCGGTCGGCCTTGTCTAGAAGTTGTTTGTAGAGACTGGCTCCTCCGATGATGAAGACCTCCTCGTCGGGCTGGCAGGTGGCCACGAACTCGTCCCATGAGCTGAAACATTCGCATCCCGGCAGCTCCTTCCTTCCTCGGGTGAGCACGCAGTTGCGGCGGTTGGGCAGAGCGCCCTTCGGCAGACTCTCGAAGGTGCGCCGCCCCATGAGGATGGTGTGCCCTGTGGTCAGCAGCTTGAAGCGCTTCAGGTCATTGGGCAGCCAATAGATGAGTTTGTTTCCGTAACCGATGGCCCTGTTGCGGGCTACGGCCGCTATCATGCTGATGGTCATCTTACCGGGTCTTGCTGTATTTCCTTCCGTTGACCATGTAGATGCCGGCGGGCAGACGGTCGAAGTGGTCGATGGTGCCTACCTTCAGTCCGCGCAGGTCGTAGACGTCGTTGCTGGCTTCGCTGGCCGTCGTGTTGATGCTGTGGATGGCATCCAGCTCGGCAATTTTGAAGCGTGTGTTGTCCAGATAGTTCATGCGGCGCGTGAACCAGTCGTCGAGATACTCCATCTCGTCGTCGAAGTCCAGCTTATGGCCTGCCACGTCGCTGTCGTAGCTCCATTTGTCGTATTCGCGCTGGGCGGCTCCGCAGGTCTTGAACTCGTCGAGATAGTTGCGAAAGCGGTTGAGGATGCTCTCTGTGGCCAGCTGGTTCTGCCGCAGCTGGTAGTAGCGCTGGCGCACCTGCTCGTTGAAGTTCTCGGCGTTGGTGTCGCGCAGGCGCTTGAAGAGGTTGTAGTCGCCGTGCTCGTAGTTGGTAATGAACTTGGCGTAGTCCTGCTCAGGGCCGAGGAATGCCTTGTGGAAGTACTCGTCGCTCCAGCGCTGACCGCAGGTGGCATCCATGTCCCACACGCCGAAGGTAATCTTCTTGTCCACCTGCTTGTCGTAGACGGCGAAGAACATGTTCTTTCCGTGATTGTCGGTCGAGAGGATGGTCTCCATCAGGATGTAGTAGTCGATGACCACAGGCAGGTCGAAGTACTCCGAGAATTGCTCCTTGAAGTTGGCGTTCGTCGATGTGCAGACGAAGTCTACGGCGTTGTAGAGTGTCTCCCAGTCGGTGGTGTAGCCATAGTCCTCGAAGTCGGGATATTTCACCTGGTAGTTCTCCCACATCTCGCTCCACTCATAATAGTTCGATGGATGGCGCCTGGGGTAGTTCCTGTTGTCGGTGTCGTGGCCCATGAACACGCCGTAGCTCCAGTCTTTCGACTTCCACAGCTGTCCGTGCACCTCTTGTGTGTCCTCGTCTATTTTCTTCAGCTTCATCTGCTTGCGGTCCATGTTCTCGGTCATGCAGTAGATGCCTCGGTAGTCGTCGTTGAGGATCAGCTCCACGAAGTGGCCGCGCGTGCCCGTCATGGCTTTCTTCTCCTCTGCGAAATAGTAGGGCTTGACGCAGTAGTCGTTCCACAGGTCGGTCAGCACGCGGTTGCGTATGCGGCTCATGTCCACCTGGCACGACTCCAGAATCCAGCTGTTGTCGTTGCGCATGCCCATGAACGAGGTCTCCCGCTTCTCTCCCTTCGCGTCATGCAGCTTCACGTGGTAGTTGCGCTTGTGCTTGCCGCCGCCGTTGGTGATGCCTCCGCGCCACTTGGCCTTCATCTGCATTGTCTCGGGTACGGGCTTGTCGGGTTCGTGCACGACGATGGTGCCGTCGGAATAGTTGTCGTTGAACGTACCAGTAATCCTGACCACAGGCAGCGAGGTGAACGTGACGTTCTTCTCGATGGTGGTGCCGTTCTTGTCGGCGACGCTAAACCGGTAGGTTCTGCCTGCACGCACGGCGCTGAAGCGGTAGTCGGTGCCAGGCTCTACGGTGGTGGCGCCTATCTTCAGCGTGCCGCAGTCCTCGCGCTTGGTGTAGTCCACGCGGGCGGTGAGCTGGCTGCCGAACTTCTCCAGCGGAATGGTGCATAGGTAGAGGTCGAGCGACCCCACGTAGACGGGTGCATGGCCGTCGATGGTCAGGCCCTGCAGGGCTTTGGCCAGCGGGTCGATGGTCATGTTGGCTACGCTCATGCGTACTGACTCGAGGTTGTAGAAGTTGTTGCCAGCCTGCGTGATGAGGGCTTCTATCTCGTTTGGCGAGAGATAGTCGGCCAGCTCCTGGCGAATCTTCTCCTTCTCGCCCTCAATCATCTCTTCCTCCGTGCCGTGATAGAGGAGGCCTACGTTGTCGAAGGCAATCCAGTTGGCCGTCGTATGCTCGTTGTATAGTCCCAGCGTAAGCACTCCGTCGTCGCCTACGGTCACGTCCAGACTGTAGAACTCGGGGCGCTCAGAGCCTGAGCTGCAGGCCACCGACTGGTCGTTGGCAAAGAAATAGACCCCTTCGGCAGGCGTGCCGAAGTCGCTGGCGTTGTAACCCTGCAGCACGGCGATGACATCGACAAACACCGTGTATCCTCCTGGGGGCAGATGTCTGATTGTCTGGAAGATACGGCCGTCGGAGAGGCCACCGCTCCATTGGCTCTGCCAGCGCTCCAGGAAGGGCGAGGATACCATGGATACCAGCGAGCCTTCCTCATCATAGTGTTCGTAGTCGCCAAAGCCTGGGTCGCCCCATGAGGGTCCCTCAACCGACCATCCGTCGGGTGATTCGGTGGTAGCATCCAGCCACGAACTTACGTAGAAGCCGTCTTCAGAAGCGTTGGGCTGAAGCTCGGCCAGAGGGGTGCCGTCCTCTTCGGTGAAGAAGAATCTCTGGTTCTGGCTGGGGATTCCCAAATTGGAGTATGTGCCCACGCAGTAGCTGTCGACGCGCACGTCCCAGATGTGATCCCACATGCCATAGTTGTGGATGGCATAAGTGCCGTCATCCTCTAATTCCAGGTACCAGTAGGAGTACCCGTCAACCGTCTCGTCGGTCATGCAGACATAGCGGAGCAGCTGTGGGGAGTCCTGTCGCTGGCCGTCGTAGGTGACATACTGCCCCGTCTTCGCATTCTGGATGGTGACGACGTTGCCGTATGCTACCGATATTATCCACGCCGACTCATCGCGCTGGTTGGCTACGGTCTGATAGTAGAGCGGGGTGTTCTTGCCTGCCGAAGCGCCGTCGGTGACGCATCCCTGCGTGAACTGCTGGCAGACAATATGATAGCGCTGACCAGCCTCAAACTTTGGAAAAGCCATGAGGCTGGCAGCGCCCAGAATAGTTAGTAATAGTAATGTGAATCGTTTCATTATGGTAATTAGCTGTTTAGTAGGCGAAAAGCGGGTATTCCTTCATCTTTTCGTTCACACGCTGGCGCACGCTTGCGATGACCTCCTCGTTGGTGGGGTCGTTGAGCACCTCCTCAATCCAGGCGGCAATCTGCACCATGAGGTCTTCCTTGGCACCGCGCGTGGTGATGGCAGGCGTGCCCAGGCGGATGCCGCTGGTCTGGAAGGCCGAGCGCGTGTCGAAGGGCACCATGTTCTTGTTCACCGTGATGTCGGCAGCCACAAGGGCGTTCTCAGCCACCTTGCCCGTCAGGTCGGGATATTTCGTGCGCAGGTCGACGAGCATGGAGTGGTTGTCCGTGCCGCCGCTGACGATGCCAAAGCCACGCTTCACCAGCTCCTCGGCCAGCACCTTCGCGTTCTTCTGCACCTGCTTGGCCCACTCCTTGAACTCGGGCTGCAAAGCCTCGCCGAAGGCAACGGCCTTGGCTGCGATGACGTGCTCCAGTGGACCTCCCTGCTGTCCAGGGAAGACGGCAGAGTTAAGCAGCGTAGACATCTTCTTCACGACGCCCTTCGGAGTGGTGTAGCCCCAAGGATTGTCGAAGTCCTTACCCATCAGGATGATACCACCACGAGGACCGCGCAGGGTCTTATGAGTGGTAGAAGTCACGATGTGAGCCCACTTCACGGGGTTCTCCAGCAGACCTGCAGCAATCAGACCTGCAGGGTGAGCCATATCGATCATCAGCAGGGCGCCCACCTTGTCGGCAATCTCACGCATACGCTTGTAGTCCCACTCACGGCTGTAGGCTGAGCCACCGCCGATAATCAGCTTCGGCTTGTGCTCCAGAGCCAGCTGCTCCATCTCGTCGTAATCCACACGGCCCGTCTCCTTGTTCAGGTTGTAGCCGATGGGGTTATAGATCAGACCAGAAGTATTCACGTGTGAACCATGTGAAAGGTGACCACCGTGGTCGAGGTTCAGGCCCATGAAGGTGTCGCCGGGCTTCAGCACAGCCAGCAGCACGGCTGCGTTGGCCTGGGCACCAGAGTGGGGCTGCACATTGGCATACTCTGCGTCGAAGAGCTTGCAGACACGGTCGATAGCCAGCTGCTCCACCTCGTCGACCACCTGACAGCCGCCATAGTAACGGTGGCCAGGATAACCCTCGGCATACTTGTTGGTCAGGTAGGAGCCCATAGCCTCCATCACCTGGTCACTCACGAAATTCTCACTGGCAATCAGCTCGATGCCTTTCAACTGGCGCTGATGCTCTTTCTCAATCAACTCGAAGATAGCGTTGTCTCTATTCATTTCCTTATGGTTTGATTTTTGCCTGCAAAGGTACTAACTTATTCCGATATATCCAAATTTTCTGTTAATAATGTGACGGCATATATAAAGAGATGTATCATTCAGCACGTTTGTACTCAATACCATCGTAGAGCTCCTGAACGCCGTCGATGCTCCCAGGGATGATGTGGAGGCGGACACCGCGGATGTGTTTCTTGGGATTGAAGTCATCTGGAGATTCCACCTTGTCGCTTTCAATCTCCAGCTTCAGCATACCGATGCCGTCAAGACACACCTTGTCGCCGTTGCGCAGATGGCGCTTGATGACTTCGGAAAGTCGTGAGAGGGCCGTTTCGTAAACGGTATTGCTTAAAAGAGGGATCTTGCCATCGACGCATTCTTTCGCGATGGCTTTCGTGTCGACCGTCTGCTGATGCACGGCCACAGCCTTATACTTGCCGAACGTAGAGAGTCGCGGCTTCTTTTCTTGTTGAAGTTTGTATTTCATGATCTGTTTTATTTGTTGTTTTTGCTTACGAACTCCTCAAATCGCTTCACGGTTTCATTGTAAAGTTCAGGCTGCAGGAACCAGAGGAAGGAACAGTCAGGGGTAATCTCCATCTCGCGCGTATGGGGGTTGAGCATGAATTGGGGGAATATCATTTGGAGGTTTTGCCCCTCTTCCTTACTGAGACGGCGGAATTCCCCCTTGTCGGTCATCAAGATGATGTTTTCGCCCCTGTGGGCCAGTTTCTCATCTTCGCTACGAAGCATATTTGGTGCCAACCAGTTCACCAGTGGCTGTCCGATGTGCCAGTCGCGAGTCTGCACCAAGTAGTACTTCGTGCCGTCCACCACCACTACGGGGACACCGTAGCGTTTGCTGTTGGTATAGGCTACGAGCATCTGCTCCATAGCCAAGCTGAATTGGATGTTCAGCTGGTCCATGTTCTTGATGCGCTTGTCGGCTGGAGCCATGTCGTTGTCGTAGAACGCCTGCATGACGTTCAGGAAACCGCGCCGCGTGTCGGGGTATATCGAGATGAGGGTAAGACCGGTCTTAAGGCGGTTGTAGATGGTCGCTGGGTCGTAGCGGCCCAGTTGCTCTTCAGTGGCATCGACTGACAGTTCCATATAGTCGCAGGCATTGTCTACGCTGCCCTGCATCAGATAGATATTGCTGAGCAAAGCATACGTGTTGGCGAGGAGCGTATCCTTCCGCTCTTTGTGCGCCTTGGCTATCTCAAGTGCCTTGTGGGCATAGGTGATGGCACGGTCGTACTGGCCGTCGACGTTAACGGCAATGCCAATCAGCGCCTGGGCTGCGGCGTACTGCTTCTGGCCGTCCTTCGGATTTTTGTCGGCAAGCTTTACCGTAGCCTCAGCGGCCTTCTTGTTTTCTTCTACTGTGTTCTGTGCATTCACCTGGAACGTTACAGCGCATATCAGCGCCACGATGGTTGAAATCCTTTTCATGTTCTTGATGTTTTATACCTTATTAATATTAATATCTTCTCATCACGGGAGTCGGTGGTGGCAATGGATGTCCCTCATTGATCCTCCGATGTCGTACTATATAGTCTCGGATACCTATCAAGCCATCACCATCAGGCAGGTTTCTCTTCGATCTTAAATGGAAGTTTGATTTTATCTGATTGCTTTTGTGAAGAAACATGATCGATGAGACTGCTACAGTGTCCTTGTCGTTTGCATCCTGAGACATTGTCAGCAGATTAGGCTGCTGATGGTTAAGCATGTCAGAATCGAATTCTGCCTTCAAAGACGGTAGCTCTGGGAATCTGTCATAGAGGTTCTTTGAAAGGGCAGGTGTTGTCTGTGCCGTTGCTGTTGTCATGATGCAGATGAGTGCAACTGATACAAATGCACGATGCAAAGCGGAAGTGATCAATTTATAATCCATAACTCAAATATTTAATTGGTTGCTATTTCTGGGTGCAAAATTACAACCATCCGGCGAAATAGATGTCTCATAGGCGGAAAAAGATGTCTCAAATCTGGGAAATCTCAAAATTGCGCTCTTGCTGCTTCCCGGTAGTCACTACAAGTCATACCATATTCGTTGCGGAAAAGACGGGCAAGGGTGGAACGACTGGGGATGCCGGAGAGTTCGCCGACGAGGGCGATGGGCTCGTTGGTGGTCTTCAGCAGATGGGCTGCATGTTCCAGACGGTAGCGGGTGATGAAGTCCATGACGGTGTCGCCATGCGAACACTCACGGATGGCCTGCACCACATACTTGGCATTGGTGCCGAGGAGTTGGGCCAGCGTGTCGCGGTTCAGCGTCTCGTCGTTATAGGGCTTCTGCTCGTTCATCAGCTTGCAGAGCCGACGGTAAAGTCGCTGTTCGGAGGTTAGGCTTTCTTCGGGCTGTGCCTGCAACTGGCGCTGTTCTTCAGCCTCGGCTTGTTCGCGTTGCTGTATCTGTTCGTATAGACTGCGGTTCTTCTCTGCCAGCTGACGGTTGTAGCGGTGGATGCGCCAGATGATGTAACCAGAAAGCATCAGCAGCAGGAATGCTGCAATGAGAATGATGCGATGCATGTTCAGCGACTGCTGCTTTCTGACAATCTCCTCTTCCTGATGTTTGATCTCCTGCAACTGCTCCACATCCGCCTGCCGCTCCTGCTGGCGTATGGAGTCAGTCAGCTGCCCGATGTATTCCCTCAAAGACAAGGCTTCTTCCGTTCGCCCAGCCTTTTGCAGGGCATCGCATTTGTACTTCAAGATGGTTTTTACGTAGAGGTCGGTGATGGGTTCGCCATTCGAGCGCATCATGGAGTCGGCCTCGTCGAGTATTCGGACAGCCTCGTCGTAACGACCCATCGTGGTCAGGCAAACACCTTCTGCCGCCTTGTCAATTGCACTCAGGCCTTTCGACTGCTGATGTTCACGAAAGAGTGCTTCAGCCTTCTCTTTCTGATGATTGGCCGCATAGCTCATGGCCTTGCTGATGGTCACATTGTTGCGGCGCATCTCTACCATCCTGTCGACGATGTCGGGGCATCGCACCAGACGGTTCATCGCTGTGTCCAGTTTGGCCATCAGGGGCAGCGCATGCTCAGACATCTTATTGTCGACATAGAGGTCGTTGAGCGTAAGCAGAGTGAAGATGAGCGGGTCTACGTCAATATATTTGGTGGCGTGCTGAGTGCTCTCCATCAGGATGTCGACACTTTGCAGATACAGCCTCTCGGCCTCGGCAATGTGCTTCAGTTCGGTTTCGCAACTGGCCATCAGCGACAGCGCCCGGCTCTTCATGGCGATATCTCTGGGGGTTGTCCCGTCGCCCAAGAAGTCCAGGATCTCCTTTGACAGAGCGAGCGATTTTCCGTACTCCCCATTGGTGTATGCGCCGCTGGCAAGAATATAGTGGGACGTGCAATAGAGGCTGCTGTCGCCTGGCGTGCTGATGGTTTGCCCAGCCCATGCATTGGTGGCTTTCTCTGCATGATAAGCTGCCATCCGCCGCAGATCGGCATTCACATAGATGGCTGCCTTGACCGTGTTGGCGCGTATGGCCGTCAACAAGCCGGCCTGCTCGGCACTATCCACATGCTCCAGAGCATGCTCCACGTTGGTCAATCCCTCGCTGATGATCTCTTCGCTCAGCGCCACAGCCTCGTCATTACCGCCCAAGCGTCCTTCGGCCGCGTGACCACATCCCGCACAGGTCAAGATGACCAGCACGGCACACAGAACGATATTGGTGATATTCCTTGTAGACAGCATCATGCAGTTTATTGAATTCGACTGCAAAGATACGAAAAGTTTTGGATAATAGTTCGTTTTTCCTTCCTTTTATGCCTTATATTCCAAAATGTAATCCAGATTTCCCAGTTTGGGCTAAGTAAAGTCCATGAAAACCGTATTGTGTCTGATGGAAAGGGTAGGGTAGAGTGAAAAATTCTCTCGAGAATTTCAGAGAAAGGATAGGGTAAACTGGAGGTTTCCCCTAACTAAACCCCAAAATTCTCGAGAGAATTTCCCGCGCACCCCTAGGGCGTCTCCCCCTGCTATGGGTGCTTCGTGAGACTTTACTTACTGGTAAATCCCCTTCAACCGTGCTTCCCCTGCGTTCTATCCGCCACAAATATAGGACGCTATCGTTTCACTTTTAAAAATTTACTTTTGCGATAGGCTCAGTCTGTCAGGCAGGCGTCTAAGAGACTGGCGATGAGCTGCTTGTCGAGGTGCTGGCCGATGAAGACGAGTTTCTGCATACGGTCTCCAACCTGTTCATCCCAGTCGCGACGAAGACCTGGATTCCTCTCCATAAACTGCTCCAACTCATCCTTAGGCATGGTGGCATACCACTGACCTGCATTGCGGATGCTGACTTGTTTGCCTGCCTGCTCAAAGACGTAGCAGGTATCCAGTTCGTCGTGGAAATAGCAGATGCCTTTGGCGCGAATAATGCCTTTGGGCCATTTGCGGGCTACGAACTCGTCGAAGAGGCCTAGGTTGAAAGGACGGCGACGGTAATAGACATAAGTGCCAATACCGTATTCCTCAGCCTCGCCCTCATCGTGATGATGGTGGTGATGGTGCTCGTGATGGTGCTCATGTTCATTGTGTTCATGATGGTGTTCATGCTCATGTTCGTCATCGTCATCATCATCGTCGTCATCGTCATGATGCTTCTCTACCTCTTGAATCCAAGTGGCAGAAGTGGCTACCTCGTCGAAGTCGAACATGTTGGTATTCAGTATCTTATCGAGTTCAACGTCGCCATAGTTGCAGTCGATGATTTCAGCCTTAGGCTGCAGGGTGCGGATAATCTCACGGATACGACCAAGTTCTTCTGGACTGACCTCTGCAGCTTTATTCAGAAGCACGATATTGCAGAACTCAATCTGTTGGATGACCAGGTTTTCGATGTCTTCCTCGTCGATATTCTGACGGGTCAGGTCGAGTCCGCTGCCAAATTCGTCTCTCATACGAAGGGCATCGACAACTGTGACAATACAGTCAAGTCGGGGATAACCGTGTTCCGTCACTTCTGGAGCCATCGAGGGGATGGAGCAGATGGTCTGCGCGATGGGACCTGGTTCGCAGATACCGCTGGCCTCGATGACAATGTAATCGAAACGTTGCAGTTCGATAAGGTCTTGCAGTTGCTTGACCAGATCCATCTTCAGCGTACAACAGATGCAACCGTTCTGAAGGGCCACAAGGCTGTCGTCCTGCTGATTGACGATACCCCCTTGCTGAATGAGGTCGGCATCGATGTTGACTTCTCCGATATCATTGACGATGACGGCAAACTTAATGCCGCGTTCGTTACTCAATATTCTATTTAATAATGTAGTCTTGCCACTGCCCAGGTAACCCGTCAGCAGCAAAACAGGAATATCCTTCTTCATCTTTTTACCTTTTTACTTTTTCACCTTTCCTACACCAGTTCCACCTTGTTGATGTCCTGTTCTTTCTCGCAATAGTGGCAGGTCAGGATACCATTGGCTACATGGAAATGTGTCTGCATGGGCTCGTTGTTCGTGATGCACTTCGGGTTGTTGCATTTTACGATACCTCTAATCACTTCTGGTGTCTCAACGGTCTTCTTCTCCACCACTTCATAATCGCGGATGATGCTAAGTATGACATTGGGGGCAACGACGGACAGACGCGAGATCTCGTCGTCTGTAAAGAATTTGTCCGAAACTTTGATAATACCCTTACTGCCTACTTTCTTGGATGGATAGTTGAAACCAATGGTGACGGGAGTCTTCAGGTCGAAGAGCCCTAACAGGCTGGCTACCTGATAGGTTTTCTCTGCCGGTATATGGTCGATGACGGTGCCATGCTCAATGGCAGCAACCAGACGTTCTTTCTTGTTCATATGCTTTAATTCGTGAAATTCGTGTAATTCGTTGTCTTACAAAATGATAGTCTTGTCTGCCTTCACTTCATCTAATGTGATGCCCAACACATCGCAGAAGATGGCTTCACGGGCAAAGAGTCCGTTGCCAGCCTGTTGGATGTAATAGGCGTGTGGATTGTCGTCCACCTCATAGGCAATCTCATTCACTCGGGGCAGGGGGTGCAGCACCTTCATATTCGGCTTGGCACTCTTAAGCATATCGTTATTGAGCACGTAGACATTCTTGACCCGTTCATATTCCATCAAGTCTGAGAAGCGCTCTTTCTGAACACGAGTCATGTAGAGAATGTCTGCATCGGCAATCACTTTCTCGTTAAAGGCTGTGTGCTCCTGATACTTGATGCCGTGCTCATCGCAATACAGCTTGTATTCTTTGGGCATCGCCAGCTCCTTGGGCGCGACAAAATGGAAGGTGGGGTTGAAGTGGCGCATGGCCATCAGTAAGGAGTGGACGGTGCGGCCATATTTCAGGTCGCCCACCATATAGATATTCAGATTGTCGAGTGTTCCCTGTGTCTTGTAGATACTGTATAAGTCAAGCATACACTGGGAAGGGTGTTGGTGAGCACCATCGCCTGCATTGACAATAGGTATTGGGGCTACTTCTGAGGCATACTGGGCAGCACCTTCGATGTAGTGGCGCATCACGATGACATCGGCATAGTTGGAGACCATCAGAATGGTGTCTTTCAGCGTCTCACCCTTGGTGCCGCTGGTAATCTTTGGATCTGCAAATCCGATAACTCGTGCCCCAAGACGGTTGGCAGCTGTCTCAAAACTAAGCCTCGTCCGTGTCGAAGGCTCAAAGAAAAGAGTGGCAACCACTTTTCCTTTCAGAATCTCCCGGTTTGGATGCTTCTCGAATTCTTCTGCCATCTGAATCATATAGAGGATTTCATCCTTCGTCAGATTGGCGATTGTCACAAAATTCCGCTTTTCCATTAGTAAATTTGAATTTGTTTGTGCAAAATTACGCATTATTTCTGATTTCCGTGCGATATTTTGAAAGAAATTAGTAATTTTGCACTCAGATACTTAAAAAAGTAAGGAAATCGATGATATGAGAAAGCTTTTTATCTATTTTCTATGGACATTATTAGTCGTGACGGTGCTATCCATCGGAACGGCCATTTATGCGATCAACGAGGGGTGGATCGGGTATATGCCGCCCATTGAAGACTTGCAGAATCCTATCAACCGTTATGCCACACAGATTTATTCTGCCGACGGGAAAATCATAGGTACCTGGAACTATAACAGGGAGAATCGTATCTTGGTAGACTATACCAAGTTGTCACCTGCATTGGTGAATGCGCTGGTGGCAACAGAGGATGTGCGCTTCTATGAACACTCTGGCATTGATTTCTATGCATTAGGGCGTGCCATCATCAAACGTGGTCTGATGGGACAGAAGAGCGCTGGTGGTGGATCTACCATTACGCAACAGCTGGCCAAGCAGTTGTATTCAGAAAGGGCACATTCCACCATGGAGCGTCTTCTCCAGAAACCCATAGAGTGGGTGATAGCCGTTAAGCTGGAACGGAATTACACGAAGGACGAGATCATCACGATGTACTTGAATTACTTTGATTTCCTTCATAACGCAGTTGGTATCAAAACGGCGTCTGACGTTTATTTCAGCAAGGAACCCATGAATCTGACTGTGCCTGAGGCGGCTACGTTGATCGGACTCTGTAAGAACCCTTCTTATTATAATCCTGTAAGGAATCCGGAAAGGAGTCGTGAACGTCGTAATGTCGTTCTCGGACAGATGTTGAAATACGGCTATATCTCTCAGGCAGACTTTGATAAATACTCGGCCGAGCCGATAAAGTTGAAGTTCCATGTTTCTGACCATAAGGATGGTATTGCCGTCTATCTTCGTGAATACTTGCGTCAGTATCTGACTGCCAGAAAGCCTGAGCGTGCGCTTTATCCGTCGTGGAACATGGTTAAGTTCTACAACGACTCTATCAATTGGGAAAACGATCCCTTGTACGGCTGGTGTAACAAGAACAAGAAGCGCAATGGGGAGAATTATAGCATTTATACTGATGGTCTGAAAGTCTTCACGACGATTGATTCCAGGATGCAGAAATATGCAGAGGAGGCTGCTTATCAGCATGTGGCAAAGTTCCTTCAGCCTGCTTTCAATGCTGAAAACAAGAAAAAGGCCAATGCACCTTATACGTCAAATCTGACCCAGGCTCAGGTTCAGCAGATTCTCAACCGTTCTATCAGACAGAGTGAGCGCTATCGTGTACTTCGTGAGAACAAGGCGTCGGAAGATGAGATTCACCGTTCTTTCCGTACACCTATCCGGATGTCTATCTTCACTTATCATGGGGAGGTGGACACGATGATGACACCACTTGATTCCATTAAGTATTATAAGTCGTTCCTGCGGACAGGATTTGTCAGTGTCTGTCCTCAGAATGGTCATGTGAAAGCCTACGTCGGCGGACTTGACTATGCGCATTTCTCTTACGATATGGTGATGGATGGTCGTCGACAGGTGGGTTCTACCATCAAACCCTATCTCTATTCATTGGCGATGGAGAATGGTTTCTCTCCTTGTGATCAGGCACCTAACGTGCAACAGACATATATGGTTGCGGGTCGTCCCTGGACACCACGTAATGGTAGCAAGGCTCGTTATGGGGAGATGGTGACGCTCAAGTGGGGACTTCAACAGTCTAATAACTGGATCTCTGCCTACTTAATGAGCCGACTGAGTCCTCAGGCATTTGTAGACCTCCTTCATGAATATGGTATTCGCAATCCGGAGATCCATCCATCCATGTCTCTCTGTCTGGGTCCTTGTGACATCAGCGTGGGCGAAATGGCCAGTGCTTATACGGCTTTTGTGAATCATGGCATCCGTGCTGCGTTGATGTTCGTGACTAAGATCGAGGATGGCGAAGGGAATGTCATCGCCCAGTTCCAGCCAAGACTGAATGAGGTGATCAGTGATGAGAGTGCCAATAAGATGTTGTTTATGTTGAAGAGCGTTGTCGATGGCGGTACTGCAGGACGTTTGCGTTTCAAGTATGGCCTGAAAGGTGATCTTGCAGGAAAGACTGGTACGACCAACAATAACAGTGATGCGTGGTTTATGGGACTGACACCTACATTGGTCAATGCCTGTTGGGTAGGAGGTGATGATCGCGATATCCACTTCGACACGATGGTCTATGGTCAAGGCGCGGCAATGGCCCTGCCTATTTTTGCTCTTTACATGCAGAAAGTCTATGCCGATAAGCAGTTGGGCTATAGTGAAGACGCTATTTTCGACATGCCCGAAGGATATGATCCTTGCTCGTTTATTGATGATGCTCTTGAAACCGATGATAACGAAATAGATGAGATTTTCGAGTAATCCCTTTATATAATATATAAGGTGTAGTCTTATTTTGTAAACAATCCCGAAAACTTTCATGTTTTTGGGATTTTTTTTAAGAAAAAGTTTGGTTTGTATTGATATTATTCGTACCTTTGCATCCGCTTTCGCGCAAAAATTTGGGTGATAGCGA
>JAEEGF010769275.1_pt1 | contig 14286 bp, 7 predicted proteins | sample 9134171 | NCBI WGS metagenome assembly JAEEGF01 (sample SAMN16246542, study PRJNA631951) | gut metagenome | biome: gut microbiome; feature: rumen; material: AP-attached | host: Bos | place: Iran: Karaj | collected 2018-10
GCACTCGCAGCAGTTGTTGCCAATAAATAAGCTGAGAGAACTTGCTAGTTCGAACGTCTTCCGGCAAGGGCGAAGCCCGAGAGCGGAAGTTCCTTATAAAAAAATATGTGAAAGGAAAAAAACCATGATAAAGAGTTTAATTATAAATCCCGGTTCAACTTCTACAAAAGTCGGCATCTTCGAGGATGAGACACTTGTAAAAGAGGAAACATTAAGACACAGCACTGAAGAAATCAATCAGTATGCAACAATCATCGATCAGAAGGATTTTCGTAAGAATATCATTCTTGATTTCCTTAAAAAAGAGAACATCGACATCAAATCTTTCAATGTAATCGTTGGAAGAGGCGGACTTTTAAGACCTATTCCGGGCGGAACATATGAGTGTACAGATGCACTTCTTGCAGACCTCAAGGTTGGTGTTCAGGGACAGCACGCATCTAACCTTGGCGGTATCCTTGCAAGAGAGATCGGTGACGAGATCGGTGTTCCTTCATACATCGTTGATCCCGTTGTTGTAGACGAGATGGAGCCTGTTGCACGTATCTCTGGTATTCCTGAAGTTGAGCGTGTTTCAATCGATCACCCTCTTAACCAGAAGGCTGTTGCCAGAAGATATGCAAAAGAGATCGGTAAAAAATATGATGAGATCAGCGTTATCGTAGTTCACATGGGTGGCGGTACATCAACAGGCGTTCATAAGAACGGCAAGATGGTTGACGTATTCGCAGCACTTAACGGTGACGGTGCATTCTCACCTGAGAGAGCTAACGGTATTCCTGCTAAGGCACTCGTTGATCTTTGTTTCTCAGGCAAGTTCACATATGATGAGATGAAAAAGAAGATCGTTGGTGGCGGCGGACTTAACGCATACCTTGGAACCAACGATATGAGAGAAGTAAACAAGATGTGCGAAGAGGGCGATGAGAAGGCTAATCTTATTCGTGACGCATTCATCTACCAGATCTGCAAGAACATTGGCGCTTGCGCTACAGTTCTTAAGGGTAAGGTTGATCAGATCATCCTTACAGGCGGTATCGCATATGGTCAGGTTATCACAGATAAGATCAAGGAAAGTGTTGATTGGATCGCACCTGTAACCGTTTATCCCGGAGAGGACGAGCTCCTTGCACTTGCACAGGGCGCTATCCGTGTTATGAACGGCGAAGAGGAAGCTAAGAAATATTGATAATAAAGTGAGCGAAAGCTCAGTTTTATAACAAAGAAAATCCCCTGATGTTGTGAGCATCGGGGGATTTTTTTGTTGCAAAAATATATAATTATTTTTTTATTGGGACAATTGCGAGCTTGTATCCCAATGGGACCAATACTTTAAGTAGACTATCGACTTGAGGAGAGTGTACAGCTTTTTCCATTCGAGCGATGACAGGTTGTTTTACGTTACATTTGTCTGCAAGCTCTGATTGAGATAAGCCTTGCTCTTCGCGTATAGTGACCATTGTTCTGAGTAGATCCTTTTCAAGTTCAATTATTTTTTCTTCTTCGGGAGAGAGATTAAGTTCTTGTCTAAATTCTTTCCAGTTACTCATTTGCATTGTACCTCCGCATATAATCTTTCAGTTCTTTTTTAGCTTTCTCAATTTCTCGGGGAGGAGTTTTTTGAGATTGCTTTTTGAAGTGGTGGAGAAGTAGGAACGTGTTGTCTTTGTAGTATGCATATAATATTCGGTTCGATAAAGGCCGCAATTCCCAGATATCGCCATCAAGATGTTTGGTAATAGGAGCTCCAACTCGTGTTCCCATTTCTTCAAGGATATCAAGATATGCAACTAACTTATTGAAATTAATACGTGCATCTTTACTTGTTGCTGATTTTTTGTGCAGATAACTGATGAATTCTTTTACATCACTATATCCGTGTTCGTCTTCATAAAAAATGATTTCAAACATATTGTCTCCTTTAATGCTATAACAAATTTGATATAAGAGTCAATAACAAATTTGCTATAAATGTTTTGTTCGATTTTTCAACTTATTACTCCTTTCTTGGAAAATTATAGATTTGGCGAATCGCCATAGCGTCGACTTAGAATTGTCATTGAAAGACGGCCGACTCGTTTTATGATAGCAGATAAATATTAAGATATACCTACGAAATTCCTTAAGATTTCTTGTAGATGAATAAATGGTCATTTTTTACATTGACGCAAAGGATAAGTTAACTATAATAATTAATGAACGCAGACAATGGTGTCGCAAACACTATTGCCTGCGCTTTTTTGTTTTATTAGAAAATACTCCGTTATGTGAGTATCTATCAGAGTAATTATGTTTTAACAGGTGATTTTATGAAAGATGGATTTATCAAAGTGGCGGCGATCACGCCCAAATTACGAGTGGCCGATGTTCAATATAACATTGGAGAGATTAAGAAATGGATCAAAGAAGCTGAAAAAGAAAGTGCAAAGATAATTGTGTTTCCGGAGCTGTGCATAACAGGGTACAGCTGTCAGGATCTCTTTTTACAGGACGAATTGTTGGAAGGGGCAAAATCTGCGCTCATAGATATAACAAAGTACACAGAAGATATTGATGCGATGGTCTTCGTCGGACTTCCGCTCGCGATAGAAGGAAAGCTCTATAACGTCGCGGCGGCAATAAACAGGGGGAAGATTCTTGGAATTGTGCCAAAGATTCACCTTCCGAATTACAACGAATTCTATGAGGCAAGGCATTTTTATTCGGGAAAAGAGCTGAGTACAGTGATAAGTATCGGCGATAGCGAAGTTCCTGCGGGCAGCAGGCTTATTTTTGCATGCGATGAAATGCCGGGACTAAGGATTGCTGCGGAAATCTGTGAGGATCTGTGGGTTCCGGATCCGCCAAGTACAGAGCATTGTCTTGCAGGTGCGACGATGATCGTAAATCTGTCGGCATCGAATGAAATAATTGGCAAGAGCAGATACAGAAGAAACCTTGTCAGCAGCCGGGCCGCAAGTCTTGTCTGCGCGTATGTCTATGCTTCGGCAGGTCCTGGCGAATCGACGCAGGATGTGGTATTTTCGGGACACAACATCATGTCTGAGAACGGAAGCATCATTGCGGAGGCGGAGCTCTTTTCCGAAGGCATGATTGTTTCAGAGTTTGATATGAAATACATCGAAGCGGACAGAAGGCGCATGACGACGTACAGCGCGAAACAAACGGATGATTACAAGAAAATCTCTTTTAATATAACAAGTGAAAAGACAAGTCTCACAAGATACATCGCTCCAAAGCCATTTGTTCCGTCTGCAAAAACGGAGAGAAACGAGCGCTGCGAGGAAATCCTGACAATCCAGGCGATGGGACTTAAAAAGAGGCTTGAACATATCGGATGCAAAAATGTTGTTATCGGCATCTCGGGAGGGCTTGATTCTACGCTGGCTCTTCTTGTAATTGTAAAAGCTTTTGATTATCTCAAACTTGATCATAATGGAATTGTCGCAGTCACGATGCCGGGATTCGGAACAACGGACAGAACCTATGATAATGCGCTCAGCCTCATAAAGGAGACGGGAGCTGTTCTGAGAGAGATAAATATTGGTGAAGCTGTAAAAAGACATTTTGCAGATATAGACCATGATCCCGAGAACCACGACGTTACCTACGAAAACAGTCAGGCGAGGGAGCGTACGCAGATTCTTATGGACATTGCAAATCAGGTAAACGGAATAGTCATAGGAACGGGAGATCTGTCAGAGCTTGCCCTTGGCTGGGCGACATATAACGGCGATCACATGTCCATGTATGCGGTAAATGCATCGGTTCCAAAGACTTTGGTCCGCCATCTTGTGGATTATTATGCTGATACATGCAGTGATGAGAAGTTAAGCGAAGTGCTGCGTGATATTTTGGATACGCCGGTATCGCCCGAGCTTTTACCGCCTGAGGACGGCAAGATCTCGCAGAAAACGGAAGACCTTGTGGGACCTTACGAGCTTCATGATTTCTTTTTGTACCATATGCTCAGGCTTGTGCAGAGCCCTGCAAAGATTTACCGTCTTGCAGGCATAGCCTTTGCGGGAAGCTATTCTTCCGAAGAAATCCTGAAATGGGAGAAGGTTTTTTACAAAAGATTTTTTGCCCAGCACTTTAAGAGGAGCTGTCTGCCTGACGGCCCTAAAGTCGGTTCCGTTGCGGTGTCACCAAGAGGAGACCTCAGGATGCCGAGTGATGCTTGTGCAAATTTGTGGATAAAAGAGCTTAATAAATTAGAATAGGTGGATTAAATGGAGATTTTTGACATTATAGGTCCTGTTATGGTCGGACCTTCAAGTTCGCACACAGCGGGCGCGGTGCGAATAGGGTATGTTGCGGGGGAGCTTCTTGGCGAGGAGATCAAAGAGGCAGAGATATTGCTATACGGTTCGTTCAAAGATACCGGAAAAGGCCATGGTACTGATAAGGCGCTTGTTGCGGGACTTCTTGGAATGAGGCCGGATGATTACCGGATATCTGAGAGCTTTAATATTGCAAAAGAGAAAAATATAAAGATAACATTTGGCGAAGCGAGGCTTGTTGATGCGCATCCCAATTCTGTAGAGCTTGTGCTTCACGGTGTGAACGGCGCATCTATAGACATCGTTGCACAGTCAATAGGCGGCGGTAAGATCAACATTGCACAGATAGACGGCATAGATACGAACTTTTCGGGTGAATATCCGACGCTTATCGTTCATAACCTCGATCAGCCGGGGCATGTGTCTGAAGTAACTTCGATGCTGTCGCATAAGCTTGTGAATATAGCAACTATGCAACTTTACCGCTCGTTTAGAGGCGGAAGGGCTGTTATGGTCGTTGAGTGCGATCAGAAAATTCCCGATGACGGCTTAAAGTGGCTCACCAAGATAGAGGGAGTCCTGAAAGTGACGTATTTTGAAGGTGCGTAAGGAGATTGTTATGTATAAATCTATTGAAGATATATTAAGTCAGGCAAAAGAGAAAGATAAAGAATTCTGGGAAATTGTCCTTGAAACAGACATGGAGAGCAGGTGCGTAAGTATGGAGGAATCCATGCGGACAATGGAGCAGATGCTTGAAGCAATGGAGAATGCCGATTCAAAGTACGACGGTAATCTGAGGTCGCAGAGCAAAATGAGCGGCGGTGATGGAAAGCTACTGGAAGAATATAATCTTTCGGGGAAAAACATATGCGGAGATTTTCTTGGAAAAGTCATGGAGCGCGCGATCAAGATGGGCGAATCCAATGCGTGCATGAGACGTATAGTTGCCGCTCCGACAGCGGGATCGTGCGGAGTTGTGCCGGCTGTGCTTCTAAGCTATAAAGATTATTTTGACGTGCCAAAAGACAAACTGATTCACGCTCTCTATGTTGCGGCGGGAATCGGCAAAGTTATCGGTGAAAACGCGAGTATTTCGGGAGCTTACGGTGGATGTCAGGCTGAGATCGGAACGGCTTCTGCGATGGCATCGGGGGCGCTTGTTTACCTGCAAGGCGGCGATAATGAAGCCATTGCAAATGCAGCCGCGTTTTCTCTTAAGAATATGCTGGGGCTTACCTGTGATCCTGTGGGAGGACTTGTGGAAGTTCCCTGTATAAAAAGAAACTCTCACGGAGCTGTAAATGCGGCTGCGTCTGCACAGCTTGCTCTTGCAGGGATAAAGAGCGCTATTTCGCCTGATGATGTCATAGATAGCATGAGACGAATCGGAAATGAGATGCCTGCAGATGTCAAAGAGACGGGAAAGGGAGGATTGGCTGTAACTGAGTCGGCGAAAAAAATGCTGGTAAAATGAGCTTTTTTGCTATCTGAAAATGAAAATAAATACGGAAATTATCGGGAAATAAACACGTTGACGGGCAGTGCCATAAATGATAGTCTGTCGTTGTGCGATTGGCTTATAAGTAGGGGAAAAATATTAACCAGGGGAATTTTTTGTTGGAGGAAAAAGAGATGAGAAAAGCGGGTCGCAAAGCGCTTTCTTTAGTGCTGTCTGTCTACATGGCACTATCTGTTGGTGCGTCCGATCTTTCTATTGCATCTTATGCAGCGGAAGAGCCGGCGAAAACCAATCATTTATGGACCAAAGTCGATCTTGATAAGATATCGGCTGATGATTCCATAGCAATTACAATGACTAACGATACGGGGACATATGTGCTTTCCAATGCACTGTCTACAAATTCAGGTCCCAAGGTAAAGGCTGCCAAGGTTGACGGGGATACTCTTAGTATTTCTGAGGGTAATGACAGCGACTACGCTTGGAAGATCACCAAAAACACTGTTGAAGTAAGTTCTAAGGATATGGATAAGAGTAATACTGCGCCTGATGAGGTTGAAAAGAATACTCTTGATTCATCTTCGGAAAGTGATGCGAACAAGGATAATTCCGATAAAAAAGCAGACAATCAGGATACTTCAAAAAGTGAAAATCCTCAGAGCGAAAAAGCAAAAGAGGGTGATGAAGATAAAAAGGCTGATGCTGATAAAACGGAATCAAAAACTGAGACCGGCAGCACAAAGTCTTCAGAAGAAAAGAATGCGACAGGTACAGGCACAGAAGAAAAGAAGGCGACCGGTACAAGCACAGGTGAAAAGTCGGAGCCGGCTGCTGCAAATGCAGATAAAACAAATTCTGATAAAACTGTTTCAGACAAAGACGGCACGAAAAAAGAGGCTGCTACATCTAACGGAACTGCTACAGGTACCGAAGCAACTACAGCTGCAACAAGCCAGGCAGATGCAGAGAAAGATGCCAAGACATCAGAATCTGAAGATAAAAATAAAGATAAAGAAAATACATCTGTAAAAGAAGAATACTATACCATTTCGGCCGGCAATAAATTCTTATATATCATCGCAAACAATAACGGTGTCAGGATCAACGATTCCAAGCCAAAGGATGATGTCGGTGCCAAGTGGAAGATTGATGACGGATATCTTTGCGCGGCAGATTCAAACGGAGATGTAAGATATTTCGGAGTTTATAACAGCACAGATTTTAGATCATACAAAAAGAGTAACGGTGCGATTCAAAATAATATAAAAGGCCAGACTCTTGCCTTCTACAAGCTCACGGATAAGGCAGAAGGCCTTCTTGCTCCCACAGCATCCGTAAAGAGCGGAGAAGCTGTTGAAAGCGGCACTGAGATTACGCTCTCATGCGCTACAACAGGAGCAAAGATTTATTTTAATACAAACGGAACAGAGAATTTCTCTGAATACAAAGAGCCTATAAAGATAACAGAGGATACCACTATTTACGCATATTCCACTAAGGACAATGCCGACAGTGAGAAAGTATCTTTTGCATATACGGTGAAAGAAGGAAGTAAGTTCACAGAAAACACAGTGGCAAAGCTCCTTACAAGAGAGTTCTATGACGGAGACGTTGTTGCCATATACTACCCGGCTGATAAGAAACTTATGACAGCCAAAGAGGTGACCACACTTCTTGGCGCCAAAACAGGAAAATTTGACTGCGAAGATGCGACTCCTTCAGAAAATAAAACTATAGATATCAAGGACAAGAACGCACTTGTTCTCAAGGTTTCCGTTGATGAAAACGGAAAGAGTACACTTAAGACCGAAGATGGAAAATATCTGACTGCAACAGTTGAGAAAAATGGCTCAAAGACAAACTGCGCTCTTAAACTTGCAGATTCAGCCGAGGAATACAGCACATGGACATTGCAAAACGTCGGTGATGCTGCAGACGGCAAATTCATCCTTGTAAATGACAAGGCCAAGAGCGGATCTTACAAGGTTGCACTTGAGTATTATAAAAATGCATTTACAAGCTACGGTATCGGCTCTGATACATCAGCTTTTGAAGTAAATTTCTACGCACTCGAAGAAGGTGAAAAGGTTGAAAAGACAGAGAGCGATAAGAATACGGAACTTATAGTCGCGCAGTGGGCAGGAAATGCCAACTACGATGAAGCGGGAATCGCGGACAAAAAAGTCATAAACGGCGATCTTTATTCTACCAATGATATGCTTGATGAGAACGCCAAGTACAGTGTTGTTGTGGGCGGCGAAAAAGTTAAGCCTTACACAGCTGCAAAGTCAAGCACAACAGGCTCAACAAGCTATTACATGGGTGCTACAGGTGTAGTAAACAATACCGATTACATCCAGATGGAATTCCCCACTCTTGGATATGCAGACATGAAGCTCAGTTTCCGTATGCGTTCATCAAATACGGCAGTGGGAGCTTATCAGCTTCAGTATTCTGCAACAGGTGAGGATGGAAGCTTCAAGAATTTCAGTGAAGGTTCATATTCATATAAATATACAACATACAGAGACAACAAACCTTCAGAGGTAAGTGGCAGTAAGCAGATTTCTGACGGTATTGCCAAGACTTCTCTTGCGCCTACCAACTATGTGGAATTTAGCTTTAAGATTCCCGACGGTGCTAATAACAAAGAAAAGATATACGTAAGACTTGTTCCTGCGACAACTCTTTCTGCAAAGGGTGATAAAGATGCGGGAAAAGACGGAACAAACAGAATTGATACCGTCATAGTATCAGGACATCCCGTGGTATCAGATAAGATCTGCGGCCATGTTATCGCAGATCCTGCAAGCGGTGAAATTGAAAAAGGCGCTAAGATAGCTCTTTTGACAGGAACCGAAGGTGCGGATATTTATTATTCGATAAACGGTGCGGAAGAAGTTAAGTATGATGCCGGCAATAAGATCACAGTATCGGAGCTTCCCGCTATAATTCGTGCCCGTGCGGTTAAAGATGGATTAAAAGACAGCGTAACCTGCGTTTATCAGTATACTCAGGCACAGGTTGCCACAGTTAAGGCTACTCCAAACGGCGGAGCAATAGCGGCAAATCAGAAGATCACATTGTCTACAAAGACAGAAAACGCAAAGATTTTCTACAGATACATGACAGACGAAGAAATCGAGAAAAATGTTGTTGAATCTGTAGAACAGCAGAATGTGGAAGAAGGCAGTGAGCCCGACGCAGCACAAGAAGAAGCCCATGATGACTGGTTAGAATATACACAGCCGTTTGAGGCAAAAGAGCTCCCTGCGCAGATTCAGGTAAAGGCTGTAAAAGAGGGATACTCAGACAGCGTGGTTTCAACGCTTAAATATACAAAGCGTACAAATGAGAGAGAAAATATATACTTCGGTCAGATCCATGCACATACCAACATTTCAGACGGTGCGGGATCATTGGAGGATGCGCTTTCTCATGCATCAAAGGTTGATAACCTCGATTTCATCATTATCACCGATCACTCCAACTCGATTGATAATGAAGGAAATTCGAAGATCACGGAAAACGTTGATACCAGCGAAAATGATGAGTGGACTTATGCTCATAATCTTGTAAAGAAGTATTCAACAGATGATTTCACTTGCGCTTACGGCTATGAGATGACCTGGTCAAACGGACTCGGACACATGAATACCTTTAACACAAAGGGATTCCAGAGCCGAACACAGAAAGATTATTCAACATATTCAACGGCGCTTAACAACTACTATGCAGCTCTTAGAACTGCTCCTGATTCTATCAGCCAGTTCAATCACCCGGGAACGACCTTCGGTGATTTCCAGGATTTTGCATATTACTCGGAAGAAAATGATGCGCTTATTACAATGATAGAGGTTGGTAACGGTGAGGGTGCGATAGGATCTTCAGGTTACTTCCCTTCATACGAGTATTACACCAGAGCTCTTGACAAGGGCTGGCACGTGGCTCCCACAAACAACCAGGATAACCACAAGGGACTTTGGGGCGATGCCAACACTGCACGTACTGTAATGCTTGCAGATACCAACAGCGAAGAAGCAATATACGATGCAATGAGAAATTATCGTATATATGCAACTGAGGACAATGACCTTTCAATCTACTACACACTTGATAACAACGTTATGGGAAGTATCCTTGATAAGGATACTGTAGGTGAAACGGTCGAGATCAAGGCTGACATCAAGGATCCTACGGACTCTGCGATCGGTAAGGTAGAAGTAGTCGTAAACGGCGGTCAGGTGATCGCTTCACAGAACGTTGACAAGAGCGAGGCAACGGTTACATTTACAGTTCCCTCTGCATATTCTTACTACTACCTCAAGATTTCCGAGCAGGATAAAGACATTGCGGTAACAGCTCCTGTATGGGTAGGCAGTGTCGAGGCTTGCGGAATCAACAATGCATATACAGAGACGGTACTTCCCGTAGCGGGAGAGTCTCTTGATATCAACGTTGACCTTTTCAACAACGAAAAGACACCTCTTGAGATCAAGGATATCGAGATTGAACTCAGCGATGTGGATGGCAAAAAAGTACCTGTTTCCAAAGTGACAGGCGCAGAGGCTAAGGTATCAGAGGTTGCTTCAAACGGCACCGCATCATATAAAACAAGCTATGTGTACAACGAGGCGGGGCAGGTTACATACGAGGTTACCGTTCATGCTATGCTTGGTGGTATTGAGAAGATTTATAAAGATAAGTTTGCCGTAAATTATGCGGTTCCCAAGATGGTCTCAAATGTGATCATTGACGGTACTCACTATAATGATTACGTTTCGGGCTATTACACAGGAAATGTGAATGCGTTCATAAATCTTTGTGCTAAGAAAAATATACGAGCAACTGTGGTTAAGGACAATATCACAAGTGACATGTTAAAAGACTGTAAGTTACTTGTTTTGTCAGCTCCCGGAAAGAATAATAAAGAACCTAGCAAGGTTTCACATTACAGTGATGACTTTATCAAGATGGTAAAAGAATATGTGGCAGGCGGCGGATCTGTGATCGTATGCGGTCTTGCTGATTATTCCGATACCAAAGACTGTCAGACTGCAACCGAGCAGAACAAGATCCTTGAAGCAATCGGCGCAACCATTCGTATGGGCTCCGATGAAGTGTGCGATGATAAGAATAACGGCGGACAGGTTTACAGAATGTATCCTACCGTATTCAACAAAGAATCCGCTCTTCTTGCAGGAATAAAGGAAGGCCAGAAGTACAGCCAGTATTCGGGATGTTCTGTGGATATTTCTAATGCAAAGGCTACAAACTTTGTTGATGAGGCAGAGTGGCTTGTAAACGGATTTGAAACCACATATTCAGTTGATTGCAAAGACGGAGCAGGAAACTCTAATGGCGGTGCTTTGCCTAACGGCGTTAAAGGCACAAAGCTTGATAATGACGGAAAGGTAACATTTATCGCACGTCAGAAGACAAAAGCAGGCGGTCAGATCATAGTTTCGGGTGGCGTATTCCTCTCAGACTTTGAAGTAAAAGCTGAAATGGACAACAATGATTCACTTCCTTTTGCAAACCATACGATCGTAAATAACATTATTGACGGCGCTACGGTTGAGCTTGAGACTACAACTATCGCAAAAGCCAGACAGGGCAAGATGAACGAAGTCTTCGCAGTTGAAGGCTATGTGACATCGGGAACAGAAAATCAGGATACAACATTCTTTGATACCATCTACATTCAGGATGAGACGGGCGGAATGGACATATTCCCTTATGCTACACCCGGACTTAAGATTGGTACCAAGATGCGCATTGTAGGTTTCCTTGCACAGTATCAGGGCGACCTTGAGCTCAAAGTTCTTTCTGCAAAAGAGCTCAAAGCAGATCCTAAAGTTTGGGAACCTAAGGCAGTTGATACCAAGACTGCAATGGATTACGATAAGCTTGGAGGTCAGCTCCTTAAGACAACAGGTGATGTGACAAGGGTTGATTACAACGCCGACGGAACGGTTGCCGAGTTCTGGTTAAAAGATTCATCGGGAGTCGAGACGGCTATCTTCATCGACGGATATATAAGATCCGGCTCAACAGGTAAGAATACTGTCGGAGATTTCGTAAAGAAAGGTGCCAAAGTTACCGCCGCAGGTGTGCTCTATAAGCATCCTGAAGGAAAATCGGATGTATCCGTACCGGTACTCAGGGTTCGCAATTGCGACGATATTGTACTTGCAGGTAAGGCAGATAACACAAAGAAGGGTGATAAAGCCGATGATAATAAGAAGTCTGACGCTGCAAAGGACAACAAGGGAGCAGATAACAAAGGAACTGACAAGAAGACTGATTCGGTAAAAGACAACAAGGGAACAGACAATAAGAAGACTGATTCGGTTAAGGACAGCAAGGGAACCGATAATAAGAAATCGGATAGCAAAAAGTCTGATTCCTCAAAGGACAATAAGAAATACGATTCTTCAAAGGACAACAAAAAGTCAAACGATAACAAGAAATCCGATTCTTCCGTAAAGAACGGAAAAGATAACAAAGCTGTGACAGGTTCTACTGTAACCGATAACAACAAGAAGGATAACGCGGTAGTCGATAATAACAAGAATAAAGCTACCGATAAGAAATCCGCTGAAAAGAAGAGCTCAGATAAGAAGAATTCAGATAAAAAGAGTTCAGATAAAAAGAACGCAGATAAGAAGAGCTCTTCGGATACGAATAATAAGGATGCTTCAAATTCAGACAATATCGGAGATGACAACAAAGAAGCGCAGGCTACCGATGTGGATGCAAACAGTACCGATAACGATGAGAATAAGGATTCGGCACAGAATGCGGATTCACAGACAAATACCGACGCAGAGCAGGGTGAGCAGCAAGTTCTTGGTGAGAAAAAAGAGCGTAAGATTCCGGTAATTCCTGTAGCAGTAGGTGCAGGTGCGGTAGGAGTAGTTACTCTGGTCGTTGTTGTGGGACATGTCATTGCAGGAGCAGCAGGCACAGCAGGAGCCGCAGCGACAGGTGCAGCCGCAGCAGGGGCAGCAGGTGCTTCGGCAGCAGGCGCAGGAACTGCATCAGGCGGAAAACTTGCAGGACTTTTGTCAAAATTAAGACATTTATTTGGAAAATAATAATATGAAAAAAGAGCTGATAATAAAAGCTGTATCAGTCCTTGTATTCATAGCCTTAAGCATTGGCGTAGTGATCTATGCCAATGCGGACAGGCCTAAATACACTATCACAGAGAACTCCGGAGTTGAATATGAGACTGCCAGAGTTCTTTCTGTAATAGAGGACAATACGGTCATTGATGAAAATGTTGAAAATCAAAAGAAGGGCAGCAGCGAGCTTAAGGTTAAAATCCTAACAGGCCGCTATAAAGGTGACATCTGCAAAGTCACAAACTATTTCAGCGCCCTTTATAACGTGGATGTAAAAGAAGGCGATACTGTCAGTGTAAGGATCGATACATCGGCAGAGCATACATATACCGTAAGCATCTATAATTACAACCGCATTCCGCTTACAATCGGACTTGTAGCTGTATTTTTTGCCGTGCTTGTTCTCATGGGAGGAAAGCAGGGATTAAAAGCATTTATAGGACTTGCCTACACGGTACTTGTTATTCTGTTTGTGCTCCTTCCGCTTGTATACAAGGGCTTTTCTGCGATCCCCGTGACGATTGCGGTTATATTCGTAACCTCTGCGGTATGCTTTTTGCTTATCGGAGGAATCAGTAAAAAGACTGTGTCGGCAGCTTTGGGATCTCTTGCCGGTGTGCTTATAGCTGCCATCCTCGGAGCCGTATCCGCAAAGATCGGAGGCGTTACAACATTTCAGACAGATGAGGCAGAGGCGCTTCTTCTTGTGAAATCAACAAGTAATCTAAAGATGTCAGGTCTTTTTATCAGCGGAATACTTATTGCCGCGATGGGCGCGGTTATGGATATAGCGATGTCAATCTCATCCGCTATAGAAGAAATCAAACTTGCAAATGAAAAAGCTACTTTCGGCGAACTCTTTAAATCCGGCATGAAGATCGGAAGAGATGCCATGGGCACAATGGCCAATACACTGGTGCTTGCCTATGTCGGCGGCGCCTTGAACATGATGATCCTTATATATTCATACGGAGTCTCCTTTATTCAGCTTATAAATACAGACTTCGTAGCCATCGAGCTCATACGCTCAATCGCCGGCTCCGTCGGTATTATCTCAACAGTCCCCTGCGTCGCAGCCATTGGTGCATACTTGTATGGACGTAATAAATGAAAGATTGTTCGGGAGACTATATATGAACAGACAACTTTCTGCACATACTTTCATAACCATTAAGAAATAAAAAGTCTGTTCGGGAAAAAAGTGAACTTGCAGTTTTCTGTATATACTTACATAGCTGCAAGAAGTAAAAGGTTGTGCGAGGAAATATATGTAATTGGGCAGCTTTCGGACGAGCAAGATGATTTTAGTACCATAAAAGTGTAATTGATAGGGAGTTATTCTTCCTATTAGTTACACTTATTTTTTATAATAAGGGGAGTAATTGGCCTAACATAGATGATTTTGGGTCTT
>JAEEGF011836833.1_pt1 | contig 14286 bp, 8 predicted proteins | sample 9134171 | NCBI WGS metagenome assembly JAEEGF01 (sample SAMN16246542, study PRJNA631951) | gut metagenome | biome: gut microbiome; feature: rumen; material: AP-attached | host: Bos | place: Iran: Karaj | collected 2018-10
CAAACTATAAACTATAAACTACAAACTATAAACTACAAACTATAAACTACAAACTATAAACTACAAACTATAAACTACAAACTATAAACTACAAACTATAAACTACAAACTATAAACTACAAACTATAAACTACAAACTATAAACTAAAAACTGATGAAAGATAAAACCACATACGTATGCACCTCCTGCGGTTACGACTCCCCGAAATGGATAGGCAAATGCCCTTCATGCGGTGAGTGGAACACGTTTCAGGAGTTTCGTGTCGGTAAGTCCTCGTCAAAGGCAAAAGGATCTTCCGACGGTTTCAGCATGAGCAGTGGCAGCAGCCCCATCCGCATGAGCCAGATAAAGACAGAGGACGATCCCCGCATCAACCTCCACGACAAGGAGCTGAACCGCGTGCTCGGCGGCGGTCTGGTACCCGGTTCACTCATTCTGCTGGGCGGTGAGCCTGGCATCGGCAAATCCACGCTGGTGCTGCAGACCGTGCTGAGGATGACCGACCGCAAAGTGCTGTATGTGAGTGGTGAGGAGAGCGCGCGTCAGCTGAAACTGCGTGCCGACCGCATCATGGAGTCGCCGCTGGCGTTCGAGGGCAGTAGCATGCCAGAGGCAGGATCCGACCCGTCGGTCATCGTGGTGTGTGAGGCGATGATGGAGAACATCTTCAAGCATATAGAGAACGTGGAGCCCGACATCGTCATCATCGACTCTATCCAGACCATGGCGACAGAGAACCTGGAGAGCTCGCCCGGCAGCGTAAGCCAGATACGCGAGTGCGCCGCCATGCTCCTGAAATTCTGCAAGGAGAGCAACACGCCTGTCATCCTGATTGGCCATATCAATAAAGAAGGGAGCATTGCGGGACCGAAAATCCTGGAGCACATGGTCGATACAGTGCTGCAGTTCGAGGGCGACCGCCAGTATATGTACCGCATCGTGAGAGCCATCAAAAACCGGTTCGGCAGCACCGCCGAGCTGGGAATCTACGAGATGGTGCAGAACGGTCTGAGACCGGTGAGCAACCCCTCCGAGCTGCTCCTCTCCGACATCGGCAACAGCGAGGGACTGAGCGGAGTGGCGATTGCCTGCGCCATCGAAGGGGTGCGTCCCCTGCTTATTGAGGCACAGGCGCTCGTGAGCACTGCCGCCTACGGCACGCCCCAGCGGCTCGCCACTGGCTTCGACACCCGCCGGCTCAACATGCTGCTCGCTGTCCTCGAGAAGCGGATCGGATTCAAACTCGCACAGAAAGACGTGTTCCTCAATATCGCAGGCGGCATACGCGTGACCGACCCAGCCACCGACCTCGCCGTCATCTCCGCCATCCTCTCGAGCAATGTCGATGCCAGCATCGACCGCAAGACATGCCTCTGCGGCGAAGTGGGTCTCAGCGGCGAGATTCGCCCCGTCAGCCGAATCATCCAGCGCATCGGCGAGGCAGAGAAACTAGGATTCGACACCATCATCATCCCCCAGGCATGTCTCGCCAGCCTCGACTCCCAGTCCCGTTCCATCCGCATCAAAGGCGTCCGCAAAGTGGAAGAAGCCTTCCGCGAACTCTTCGGATAGTGAAAAGTGCAAAGCCGTTATCCCGATACCCCATCAACAAAAAAACCATCAACAATAATCCCCTACCATTTCCTAGTTTTCCTGGAATATCCTAGTATTTCCTAGTTTTCCTAGAATCCCCTAGTTTTCCTAGTCCTCCTAGAATCCCCTAGTTTTCCTAGTTATCCTAGTTTTCCTAGTCATCCTAGAAAAATCCCATTATCCCCTTATCCCCCTATCCCCAACTTTACACTCTAAACTTTACACTTTAAACTATACACTCTACACTTTAAACTATACACTCTACACTTTAAACTCTACACTTTACACTTTAAACTCTACACTTTAAACTAAAACAACAATGAAAAAGACAATTCTTCTGTCCGCACTTCTGGCAACCGCCATCTCCGCCTCGGCTCAGCGGACCCCGACTATGGGATGGAGCTCTTGGAACACCTTCGCTCTGAACATCAACGAGCAAGTGATAAGGCAACAGGCCGACGTGATGCACACCTCAGGGCTGCAGGAGGCAGGCTACCGGTACGTGAATATCGACGACGGATATTGGGACGGAAGGGCGGCAGACGGACATCTGCGGCTGAACACAAAACTCTTTCCTTCGGGCATGAGGAGCTTGGTGGATTATATCCATTCGCTGGGGCTCAAAGCCGGAATCTACAGTGATGCCGGCGACAACACCTGCGGTTCGGCCAACCGGCACGCATGGGGTATCGGCGTAGGGTTTGCAGGACATGAGAAAGAAGACTGCCAGCTCTATTTCCGCGACTGGGATTTCGACTTCATCAAAGTGGACTACTGTGGAGGAAGCCACATGAAGCTCGATGAGCAGGAGCAATACACAAAGATTTCCAACGCGATAAAGAACTGCGGCAAGAAAGACATCGTGTTCAACATCTGCAGATGGGCATACCCGGGCAATTGGGTGAGCGATATCAGTGACTCCTGGCGTACCACCGGCGACATCTACGACGCTTGGAAGTCCGTCAAGGGCATTCTCGCCGAGAACCTCTACCTGTCTGCCTACTGCCACGACGGACACTACAACGACATGGATATGCTGGAAGTGGGGAGGTCAATGAGCCAGACGGAGGACGAGACCCATTTCGGCATGTGGTGCATCATGGCATCGCCGCTGCTCATCGGATGCGACATGTCAACACTCAAGGACAAGTCCCAGACACTGGCGCTGCTCACCAATACCGACCTCATCTCACTCAACCAGGACAAGCTCCATCTCCAGGCATACGTGGCGGACAAACAGGGCGAATGCTTTGTGATGGTGAAGGACATCAAAGAGCTGTACGGGAAAGAAAGGGCTGTGGCGGTCTATAACCCGTCGGATGAGGAGCAGAGCGTTGTAATCACTCCTCAGCTCATAGATTTGGATGGCGCAGTGGAATATTACGACTGCATCCGCCAGCAGCCGTTCCTCTACGACAAGAATCCGGTAACGGTGACAGTAGCCCCGCACGGCACGAAAATATTTAAGGTGAAAGGAACCAAGAGAATCGAACGCACCCGCTATGAGGCAGAGACGGCATGGCTGCCAGCCTATCAGGAACTTCGCAACCCTCAGTCGGAACGAACCGCTGTCTATACAGCTTCAGAGTATGCATCAGGCGGCTATTTTACAGGCTTCCTCGGCATGAGCCCTAAAAACGAACTTCAATGGAAGAACGTACATGTGGAGAAAGCGGGAACAAGAACCCTTACCATCACCTGCTTTTCCGGACAGGTACGCAAAATGAACCTCAGTGTGAACGGCAAACAGGTCACCACCCTCACCACCCAGGCTCTGGACTGGGACCAGCCACAGACACTAACAGCAACCGTAACATTGAAAAAAGGCGACAACATCGTCAGCCTCTCCAATCCAGACGAATGGATGCCCGACATTGATGTGATGACCATCCAATAAGGCTCCTCCCACCCCACCCACGCAATAACCGCACCAAGCCCATCACCAAAACCTCTTCCAATCCCCACCCACGCATGAAATAACCGTAAAGCCAGTAGAGACTCCCCGTGGGGCGTCTAAAATAAATCCGTAATCAACCCATCAACAAAACGCTCACAAATCCCCACCCACGCATGAAATAACCGCAAAAGTAGAGACTCCCCGTGGGGCGTCTAAAATAAAACCGTAATCAACCCATCAACAAAACGCTCTCCTAAAGTACGACCAATAGGAGCCGACGTCTCCGAACGTCGAGCAGCACTCACCGTTCTGAATCCCACAATAATCATCAACAATAATCCCCTACTTTTCCTAAAATCGCCTAGTTATCCTAGAACCTCCTAGTCATCCTAGAAAAATCCCCCTATCCCCAACTTTACACTCTAAACTTTACACTTTAAACTTTACACTAAAAAATTGCAGTATATTCATGATTTTTTGTTATATTTGCAAATCAATATACATCTACTTTGTAGAAGCCCCACATTCCGAAGGAATTAACTCCAATCCCGAAGGGATTTAACTCCCATTTTCGAAGAAAATTACTCCAATTCCGAAGGAATTATAACTCCAATTTCTGAAAGAAATTATAACTCCAAATGAAATTTTAACTCCCAAACAATTATTTAACATCAAATTAATTATGAAAAGAAACAGTCTGTTAGTCGCTTTATTTGCGATTGTGGTGACAGTTTGTCTGTCATCCTGTAAAAACGGTAAGTCATCCGACAAAACCGACGAGAAAGCCAATGTTGAGGCGAGCACATCCGAAAACGGAGGAAACCAGGAAGCTGGTGCCCCGCTGCTGAACGCAACCGACCTGATGGCTGTCTATGACAATCTGGAAGACACCACCTACTTCAAGAAGAACTTAGCCTCCAAAGGGTTCAAACCGCTGCTGTTGCTGCCTCAGCTAAACGAAGAAGGCGTTAAGGTGGGTGATTGGTTCACCGAAATCTGGGGATACAATTTCACGCTGGATCCAAAAAACGAGTCGTATGAGTTGGGACTGACAGCGGATACCGACGATGCCATGGCAGTCATCGTACAGCACATGGACGACGCCACAGCAACCATCTATTTCAAAAATCCGGCCTATATGGATGTGTATCAGAAACAGCTCGAGGACATGGGGCTCAAACACTACACTGCCGACGAATACGACGCATGGGCAAGAGAAGGCTATAAGCCCGGAGAGGATGTCGAGAAAGTGTTCTATCTGAAGAAAGACCCGTATAACGACAAGCTCTATTCTCTCACCTACTCTTACGATGTATAATTTTTCAGACTGACTCCCTCTTCTGAGACCTACCGTTCAGCCGGCACGGTCCACCCCGTCCTCACCGGACATACGCTGACAGCAACGAACGGAGTCTTTCTGGATATTGGAAACGAGCTGAACAGCCATAGACAGGCTGCCGATACCAGCACGCTGACCGCTACAGGCGGTTACAGTCAAGCCGGTATCGGCAGCATTATTTATGGCGAGGGCGGCAAGCTCTCGTCAACGGAGCAGCAATGTTTATGGCGAGGGCGGCAAGCTCTCGTCAACGGAGCAGCATTATTTATGGCGATGGCGGCAAGCTGGTCGTCAACGGCTTGGGGAGAAACAGAAGAGAAGACAGGTGTGTCCGTCCAGTGGCTAAATAAAACCGCACCAAGCCCATCACCGAAACCTCTTCCAATCCCCACCAACAAATAACCGAACAGCCAGTAGAGACTCCCCGTGGGGCGTCTAAATAAAAACCGAACCAAGCCCATCACCGAAACCTCTTCCAATCCCCACCCACGCATGAAATAACCGTAAAACCAGTAGAGACTCCCCGTGGGGAACTCATCACAGAATCGATTGATAATCGATTGTGTGATGAGGTGGTGCAGCACTCGGCTTGTGCAAGCCTAGGAACGAAGGCGAAGCAGAAGACGCTAAGTGCAAAGGTGGGATCTAAAATAAAACCGTAATCAACCCGTCACCAAAACGCCCACAAATCCCCACCAACAAATAACCGTAAAGTCTTCTTATAAGTTTTTCTGGTTTAGGGCAATCGTGTCGTTAGCTAAAGAAACGGAATGCATGGCCATCTCGTTCAAAGACATTCTCATAAGAATGGCTGCTTATGCTGTCTGTGGTGTGACGACTTCATGTATGGTCTCTATATATTTTACAAGTGACGACATATGAGGTAAGAAAACATTTAGTCTTTCGTCGAATGGTGGTTCATTTACGACTGTTTCTTTAGTGATGTCACCGTTCTCGCAGACATAGGCGATTATCGTCGTAAGAAAATCCTCCTGCTCTGCATTCAGCTCCTGTCCCGATATAAAATCAGAGAAACGTCTGACAGCGTTCTTTCTGTCAACACCCACTATCGAGCGGATAAAGACAGCGACATTGCTTCCACACGTCATTCCTATGGTATAACGGTCATAATCATCCTTTGTGCCAAGTTCATTCCATAAGATTCGTTCAAGTTCGGAAAAGTCCGCATCTGTCAGTTGCTCCATGTTCTCAATCTTCTTCAAGACAGGAAGGTTTCGGTTGTTCGACAGGAAATTCAGCACACTCTGCTTGTACGACATCCGGGGAGTGATGCCCTCAATCTTTCCTTCGTCAGTTATCTCGTCCTCAATATCAACCATAAACCAACGGTCGTCTTGCCCCGTGAGGAATTTCAGCAGGTCTCGGAGATCGTTCCTCACCTTCTCAAGCCATGCCAACGAGACGTTCTGCCACGCCACATCCGAAAGCACCTCTTTGATGGTGGGCATCTTAGCCTGCACCTGTGGCAACGTGGCTTTCTCCTGCAGTTTCTCCGCTATCGTATGGACGGAGTTGACTGCTTTGGTGGAGTTGGTCTCTCCGTCAAGCAACGACAGTTCTATCAGCATGACCAACAAGTCGAACTTCTTGGCGTTCTCGTCCAAGGTGTTCCTCGGCAGTAACGGTGCGATTTCGGTACTCAAGGTGTTCACGTCAACCTCCGAAAGATAAACCCATGCGTACGCATCCTTGAAGCGGCTGACCGTCTCCCATTTCTCTCTGACACTGATATGACTGTCAGACAACACTCCGACTTGTGCCCTCAATAAGGCTTTTATCTCATCATGCAACCCTTTGGAATAGGCATCCTCCTGGTGTTTTTGGTGTTGCAGATGGAACGCAATCTTTGCTCTGAGCGCAAAAATCTTCTCTGTCAGGGACGGCACCACCTTTGCTTTCTGCCCGTCGGGGTTCTTGTCGAAATACTCGAAGTTTCGGCACCAGTCGAAGATGTAGAAAAACTCCTTGTCCTTTCCTGTGCCGAAAATATCCTTCGACAGGCGTGTGCCCCGCCCAATCATCTGCATAAACTTGATTTTGCTCTTTACCACCTTGAAGAACACAAGATTCAGCACATCGGGAACGTCTATGCCTGTGTCGAGCATATCGACCGACACGGCAATCTGCGGATTTCCGTCTCTTATCTCAAATCTATCGATGAGGTCTTTGGAATAGGTGACGTAATTGTCGATAAGCGCACAGAACTCACTGCTCTCATCCGCATATTCGGGATAAAGCGCATAGAAGCGGTCAACTATCATCTCTGCGTGGCGGTGATTGTAGGCGAAGATAATGGTCTTGCCTATCCGCTCACCGCTCTGCACTTTCAAGCCATTCTCCATCAAGTCCTGCAACACATGGTCGATGGTGTCCTTGTTGAAGATATAACTGAATATCTCGTTCGTCTCGATATTGCGGTGGTAGTTGTCATCGTCTATGGCCTTCCTCGCTTTCTCATATTCCCACACGCTCTCAAGTTGCTCTTTCTCCTCCTTGCTGAGGCTGTCGTATTTGATGCCCTCTTTCAGAATCAGCGACCCTTTCTTGAAGCCTATGTAGTTGACGAGATAGCCTTCTGCCACGGCATCCTCCAGCTCGTATGCGTAATTCGGGATGCCCTGTTCCATCTGGAAAATCTCGTAGGTGCTCCGGTCAACCTCATCCCTCGGTGTGGCGGTCAGTCCCACAAGCAGTCCGTCATAATAGTTGAAGATGGCGGAGTATTTACCGAAGATGCTGCGGTGAGCCTCGTCAATGATGATGAGGTCGAACCGTCCGACTGAAAAGGCTTTCTCGTCGGTGTCGATATAGTTTATCATGGTCTGATACGTAGAGAACGTGATACGTGCATTTGTATCGGGATCCTTGTCCTCGCTCAGTATCGAGGTGGTCATGTTCGGCAACAGCTTCACGAAGTTCTTATGGGCTTGGCTGACCAATGGTATACGGTCGGCAAGGAACAGCACGTTCTTCACCCATCCGTTGCGGGCGAGCACATCCACCAGTGAGATGGCGACCCTTGTCTTTCCGGTGCCTGTAGCCATCACTAACAAGCCTCTGCGGTGCTTCTTGTTGAAATGCTCACAGACCGACTTGATTGCCATCTTCTGATAGTGGCGGTCGGTGATGCTGTCCTTCACGCTGAAGTCGTTGATGTCGTGCCGTTTCCGTTTCTGTATCATCAGTTCCAAGTCGCTCTCGGTATGGAAAGCGTACAGCCTACGTGGAGGATAGCCCAATCCGTCTATGATATTGGTCTCAAAGCCATTGGTGTAGTAGATGACAGGTCTTCGCCCATACCGTTTCTCCAGGCAGTCGGCATACAGTTCGGCCTGGTGCTTGCCCTTGACGGGGGATGCGCTTGTCCGCTTGGCTTCGATAACGGCAAGGGGCAGTCCGTTGCTCCCGAAGAGCACATAATCGCAGAATCCTTTTCCGCCGCCATAGACAAATTCCTCCTCTTCGGCGGCGATTCGGCTGTCGGTGTAGGTGATATGGGACATACTGCTTTGAACGGTCGGCATTCCTTTTACTTCAACCTCTATGCAGGCCTTTGACGGCTGAATTGCTCCCTCCGTGTCCAGCACCTCCCATCCTGCCTCTTTCAGCATCAGGTCGATATAGAGTTTGCGTGTCTCAGCCTCTGATATGTCAGTCGGTATCTCCTTGACAGGTGTCTTGTCAGCAACTGCCTCTCTGCTTGCAGTCTGAACGATGGTTGACTGCGGTGTCACCGTCACCTTCGCCGGTGTCAGAGTCGGTGTCTGTGGAATCTTGGGGAGTAAGGTGTCATCAAAGGGGACAACCTCTTTGATAAGGGTCAGTTTAAGCAGGACGGCTGCCACCACGTTATAGATGTTGAGCAGGCAGAAATAAGCCTCCCGTTTCGTCACTTTCACGCCATGTGCTCCGTTATTGCCCACCTTGCGGATATAATGGACCGCCATCATCACCCTGTCATCTCCGATAAACTCACGGAATTCCTCGCCATCTACAAGTTCAAACAATGATGCACGCTCTGGTATCTCTATGTTCTTCATCACATAGAGCGAACGCACCACATACTCCAAAGCCTTTCTTGCGCTGATAGCACTGAGGTCGGGATTGCTCACCTGCAGTTCCTCTGCTGCCGCACAGAACTGATGCAATTCGGTCAGCCCTAAGTCTTGTAGATAGTCGAAGTTTTTCATTGTTTTTTTGTTTTTTTTAGGGGTTGCCAAGCATTGCCTAAGATTTCCTAGGATTCTCTAGGTTTGCCTAGGATTCTCTAGGTTTGCCTAGGTTCTCCTAGGTTTGCCTAAGATTTCCTAGGGTCTCCTAGGGTTTCCTAGGGTTTCCTAGGATTGCCTAGGACTGCCTAGGATTTCCTAGGACTGCCTAGCATTTCTTAGAATCTCCTAGCATTGCCTCTCAAGGCTCTCAATCCTTTTTCTTAGCGCTTCGTTTTCAGCTTTCAGTTGCTGGTTTTCGGCTTTCAGCTGCTGGTTTTCGGCTTCCAAGGCTTTCAGCCGTGCATCTTGCTGTTGGCGGTAGCCGGTGCGGGCTGCATACATGCGCTCCTTGATACCGCCTTCCTCCACGAAACGCTTCTCCAGGTGTTCGATATAAGCGCACATCATCTTGTCGGTCTGGTGACAAAGCGTGAGCAGCAGGTTCGCCATCTCCTCGGCGGTCATCTTTCCCGTCAGCGGCTCATAGTCGCTGTAGTCGTTATGCGAATGGCAGAAGGCACGAAGACGTTGCTGGCGTTCGCTCTCTTTGGTCCATACAGGCAGGTGACGGGTGTTCAGATAGTCGAGGTAGTCGGCACGCAATTCCTGAAGGCTGCCACGGGCAACGTTCAGCAGTTTTATCTCCATCTCAGAACTGGTCAGCCCGTCCTCTGAACCTTCCACTATGTTCTGCTTCCCCGAACGGGCGGCTTGAATCATCTGATCGACAGTCCTGTCGCCGTGGGCGGGAAGAAAACGCTTACAGAACTCCACCGTCAACTGATAGATGGTGTCGCTCTTGCGGTAGAAGTAGAGGTCCTTCCATATCACCCCTTTCTTCAGCACCTTGCCTTTTATCTCGTTCTGTTCCATCTTATGCGTTTAATTGAAATAATAGTCCATTCGGCTGTTAAACAACGCTTCCGTCTCTGCTATCGATTGCTTGATAAGCTCCTTCTGACGCTCTATTGCCTCTATCTTCTCTGCAAAGAATTGTTGGAGGGGGAGAGGGGGAAGAGGAATTTTTATCGATGCCAATTCTTTCGAATTGATATTTGCTTGGTTTACTGCTCCCTTAGCCATCTTTTTTAAAAGTAATTTCATGGACGGTAAGTTGAACATCTTTGCAATAAATCTTGGAGATACAGAGTCTGACAATTTTACCCTAATAATGTAACCTGCTATTATCATAGGTTCGTCCAAATCAAACATACAGGTCTTTCCGATTAAGTCTAAGCTGTTTGTCCTATTGAAAAGAATATCCCCAAATCTCACAAGGTACTTATCAACTTCTTCGTCAGGAATATCAATAGTTTTTAAATCCGTCAAGTCTAATTCACCATTTATTGAAATATTTCCCATTCGAAGATATTTGTATCTTCCATTATCACAAGCAGGTTTACTTGTTCCGTATTTTAAATCCGTACACTCTTCCCCCAACTTTTTCACCTCCCATCCTTTGGGGTTTTCTATTGGGTCTCCAAACATATCATAGAAGATGGATTGTGCGAGTTGATCATATTCTTTAAGTTGTTCCTTTTTCTTTTCTATGATACTCGAAAGAAGTTCAAGTTCTGAAACGATACGCTCTTGCTCTGACAAGGGAGGAACGGGGACGGGAAATTCACCTAATGTTGATAGAGGTATATTTAATCTAACACTCCCTTTTGCAAATGTATTAATATAATCAAATACTAAACGACTTTTAAAAAAATATGAAAGATACTCTTGTTTTACAATGCTTGTATTAACTTCAAATACATTATAAAGGGGACTCACAATAACAAAATCTTCGCTATGCTGCCAATCAATTGAACCAACATTGATTCTTGAAGGATTATATGCAAAACATCCGTAGGGAACTATTTTATATGCTGATTTATCCTTACTTGCCACTTCCTTTCCAAAATAATCCTTGCAAAAGCCCTGACTATTTGTGACACTATACACAGGATAATCTTTCTTATTCTTATTCCTTACAGAATACTCATGTATAATATCCTTTATTTGCATTTTCATAGATACTTCTCCTTAAACTCAGCCATTGCATTATTGATTTCCTCTTGCAGCGATGCGATTCTGCCGAAGATAACATCGGGTGCATCGTATTCCACTTTGACACGCTCTACCTCCTTGTATTTGTTGATTGAGAGGTCGTAGTCGTTGTTGCGGATTTCATCCACAGGAACGAGAAACGACTGCTCCTTGCGTGTTCTCCCATCCTCGGCTTCCAAATTCTTGAAACGGGCAATAACATCGGGAATATCATTTTCTTGGCATTCCGTCCGCTTTTGGTCGAGCGTGAATCCGTCGGCTTTCATGTCGTAGAACCACACCTTGTCCGTGCCTCCTGCATTGGTCTTGGTGAAAACCAAAATGGCGGTGGATACACCCGAATAGGGTTGGAACACACCCGACGGCATGGAGATGACTGCCTGCAGTCGTTGGTTGTCGATTAGTTCTTTCCGTAAGGCTTTATGTGCCGTACTGTTTCCGAAAAGCACACCGTCGGGAACGATAGATGCACATCGTCCACCGATTTGAAGCATCCGGATAAACAGACTGACAAACAACAGTTCCGTTTTCTTCGTCTTGGTTATGGCAAGCAGTGATTTACTCACTGCCTCATTGTCGAGGCTTCCTGTGAAGGGTGGATTTGCCAAACAAAGGGTATAGCGGTCGGTATCGGTGTTGTCGGTGGAGAGGCTGTCACGATACTCAATGTCGGGATTGTCCGCACCGTGGAGCATCAGGTTCATCGCCCCGATACGGAGCATCGTGAAGTCGGTGTCGAAGCCATGGAACATTCCGTTCTTGTAGTGGTCGGCATTCTCTTTCTTCAACAGTTCCGATTTATAGTGTTCCTGCACATACTTGGCACTTTCCACGATAAAGCCCGCACTGCCCATCGCTGGATCACAAATGGTGTCTTTCAGCGTGGGCTGCATAATCTCGACCATCATACGGATGATATGCCGTGGCGTGCGGAACTGTCCGTTGTTGCCCGATGCCGCCATCTTGCCAAGAATATACTCGTAGGTGTCGCCCATGGTGTCGCGGTTGTTCATGTCGAGGTGGTCGATACCCTCAACAATCTTGGTCAGTGTGCGTGGGCTTTGAATGAGGAACGTGGCATTCTCCATAAAGCGGCTGTATGCGGATTCCTTGCCCTCGTTCAAGGTCTTGATGAAGATAAAGGCATCCTTGCTGACTGTGCGGTACATCGTCTCAGGCTCCTTGTTCTTGAACACGCTCCATCGGAGGTCGTTGTAATCCACATCCCTGTCAGTCTCGGGATTGTGCCAAAAGCCCTGTTTGAAAGTAGGGTCTTTCACAGCCACACCAAAAGCATTCGCGTTCGCCTCTTTCGTGCGCTGGGCATCGTCGAGCATCTTCATGAAGAACAGATAGGTCATCTGCTCCAGGATGGTCAAGGAGTTGGTAATGCCGCCTGTCCAGAATGTGTCCCAAATGCTGTCTATTCGGTTTTTGATTTCGCCGGTTATCATTGCGGAATTATTTAGTTTCTGCAAATATAGATATAATTTCCGAATTATAAGCCAGTCGAGTTAAAGAAATCTATTTCTTTAGAGGAAAGATTCAGATTTTTCGGGAAAGTTTCATGTAGCGGTCTGAAAAAAACAACAAAATAATAAATCACACAGAACCGTTAGCCACAATTTGCAACTTCTTTTCAAAGAAAAACAAAGCGTTTAACTTTAATTAACAAAGAGAAAATGGGGATAATTAACATTTGTTGTTATCTTTGTGATTAGTTAAGAATCTTATTGGGCAAGAATTATAGCAGAACTATAAAAAAACTAATTAACCGAGTATTAACCGGCTGTTCTATCAATGGGACGGCATAAAAAAACACTATTATGAAAAAGTTTATCTCTGTATTTTTATTGTTTTTCCTGATGATTCCAGGAATGTTGTTCGCCCAGAAAAAAGGTGATGTGAACAACGACGGAATGGTAAATATCTCCGACGTCGTGGCGGTGATTAATATCATGGCGAACGGCGGGGGTGAAGAACCAGCCGAAACACAGGTTTTTGAAGTAAAAGGCACGAAATTCACGATGGTGAAAGTCGAAACCGGTGCGTTTATGATGGGCTCAAACAGGACATTTGATTCTCCCACGCCATTTCACGAGGTGAAGATTAACGAATTCTATATCGGTCAGACGGAAGTGACGCAGGAACTGTGGGAGACGGTGATGGGAACGATGCCGCAGAACTGGAAAGGACTGCAGCTCCCTATTGAAAGAGTGTCATGGGAGGACTGTCAGGCATTCATCAAGAAGCTGAACGAGATGACCGGCCAGAAGTTCCGTCTGCCCACCGAAGCGGAGTGGGAGTATGCCGCACGTGGCGGAAATAGGAGTAAGGGCTATATCTATAGCGGCAGCAACAATCTCGATGATGTGGCATGGTATCGAAGTAACAGTGACGGAAAAACCCATAAAGTGGCAACCAAAGCCCCCAACGAACTGGGTATCTACGACATGACCGGAAACGTGGAAGAATGGTGTAATGACTATTATGGAGCATGGTATTATGAGGATTCTCCACTCATCGATCCCCAAGGTCCATCATCTGGCAGCGCTCGTTGTTACCGTGGTGGCAGTTGGTTTAGCTATGTTACTGGTGATGTTTGTCTTGGTTGTGAAGTGGGTACACGAGGTTATTCTGACCCGAAAATGATTTTAAGTCGTTATGGTTTCCGCATTGCCCTTTGATATCCTTGTTGAAGAATCACCACAGAAATGATTTATTTTAGTTGGTAGTTTATAGTTGGTAGTTTGTAGTTGGTAGTTAGATTGTTATTGTGGGTGTCGGCATTGTGCGATTCAGAATGGTCGGTGCTGTATGACGTAAGAAAACGTCAGCTCCTATGAGCGTTCAAACGGAGAGGTTCCGGTGATGGGACTTATTATTCCTATCCCGAAGGGATATAACTCCATTCGAAGGAATTATAACTCCAATTTCTGAAAGAAATTATAACTCCATCCGAAGGATATAACTCCATCCCGAAGGGATATAACTCCATCCGAAGGATATAACTTCCATTTGAAAAATTAACTCCCATTAAACCTCAAGTTTCTGAAGTCATTGTTTATTGTTTTACAACACATTATCAGTTGTGTTCTGGCAATCAAACCGGATGGCTTTTTGCTAAGCGAAGCGTTTTTTGAAGAACGAAGTTCTACTTTTTGTTAAG
>JAEEGF010516312.1_pt1 | contig 14282 bp, 10 predicted proteins | sample 9134171 | NCBI WGS metagenome assembly JAEEGF01 (sample SAMN16246542, study PRJNA631951) | gut metagenome | biome: gut microbiome; feature: rumen; material: AP-attached | host: Bos | place: Iran: Karaj | collected 2018-10
TTTCTGTGAAATTGTATCAACCTACTATCATATGAACGCTCGCGCGTCCATACCTTCTGCTGATTTTCTAAATTTTACACTTTACCTCGTTGTAATCTCTCAGTATTGTCAATGATCGTACGCTTCTTTCGAAACGGGCTGCAAAGATACACACTTTTTTGATTCTGACAAATCTTTTTTTCATTTTTTTCTATCTTTGTGTTTACGCTAATTATTCTGATATGGAAGACGAACGATTGAACGCATTGCCGGAGAACGCCCAGAGGGAACTGAAACCCGGCGAAGAGTACAAGCCTTTGATCGGCGCCGATAAGAAATGGGCGGAAGTAACGCCCTATTCCGTGGCGATGGGACTGCTTATGGTGGTGGTTTTCTCCGCGGCGGCCGCCTACCTGGGGTTAAGGGTCGGCCAGGTGTTCGAGGCCGCGATACCGATAGCCATCATTGCCGTCGGCCTCACCAGCGCCCTGGGCAAGAAGGAAGGACTTGGACAGAATGTCATCATCCAATCCATAGGAGGCTGCTCAGGGGCGGTTGTCGCCGGAGCGATATTCACCCTCCCCGCCATATACATCCTGGGCGTGGAAGTGAATTTCATGCAGATGTTCCTGTCTTCACTCCTAGGCGGTGTCCTCGGCATACTGTTCCTCATCCCCTTCCGCAAGTATTTCGTAAAGGAGATGCACGGGAAGTATCCGTTCCCTGAAGCTACTGCCACCACCCAGATCCTCGTAAGCGGAGAGGGCGGCAAGGGAGCCGGGACCCTGCTTGTCAGCGGCCTTATCGGAGGTCTGTATGACTTCCTCGTCAGCACCTTCGGAACCTGGTCCGATACCATCAGCACCACGGTTCTCGGAGTCGGAAGGACAATCGCCGACAAGGCCAAGGTCCTCCTGAAGCTCAACACCAGCGCCGCCGTTCTCGGCTTAGGATATATAATAGGTCTCAAATATGCATTCGTAATCTGCTGCGGCAGCCTGCTCGTATGGCTGGTGATAATCCCCCTGATGAATCTGATCTGGGGCGGCCAGGTGATCGACCTGATGAATACCGGTGTGACCATGACTATCGGCGAAATGTCTCCCGACCAGATATTCAAGGACTACGCCCGCCATATCGGAATCGGAGGCATCGCCACCGCCGGAATCATAGGTATAATCAAGTCCTTCGGAGTGATAAAGTCCGCAGTCGGGCTGGCGGTAAGGGAGTTCAAGGGCCCTTCGGCCCCTTCGACAGGCTCAGGGACCGGAGCATCCGGAACGGTTGGTGAGCCCGGTCGAACCACGGCCAGGACGGAGGAGGACATTCCGATGAAGACCATCGTATTCGGAATAGTGATAGCCTTGCTGGCCATCTTCGCGTTCTTCGCTTTCGGCGGTGTCGTGAATAATATCTGGCAGGCCCTGGTCGGCCTTCTCATAGTAGGGGTGATCTCGTTCCTGTTCACGACCGTTGCTGCCAACGCGATCGCTATAGTTGGTACCAACCCGGTCAGCGGAATGACCCTGATGACCCTCATCATAGCATCCCTGATCCTGGTTGCCGTCGGCCTGAAGGGCAATGCCGGCATGGCTGCCGCCCTGATCATCGGCGGAGTCGTATGCACGGCCCTCTCGGTTGCCGGTTCTTTCATCACCGACCTCAAGATCGGATACTGGATCGGTTCCACGCCAAAGAAACAGGAATCCTGGAAATTCGTCGGCGTCGCGGTTGCTGCGGCGACCGTCTGCGGGGTCATGCTGGTGCTAAACAAGACCTACGGTTTCGTAGGTGACCAGGCCCTGGTGGCTCCCCAGGCAAATGCCATGGCAGCAGTCATTCAGCCGATGATGAACGGAGGCGGAGCTCCCTGGCTGCTCTACGGTATCGGTGCCGTCATCGCCATACTCCTGACCTTCCTGAAAGTTCCCGCCCTGGCATTCGCCCTCGGAATGTTCATACCCATCGACCTCAACCTGCCGCTGCTTATCGGAGGAGCCATCTCCTGGTATGTCAACACCCGTTCCAAGGACAAGGGAGTGAACGATGCACGGATGAACAAGGGTACACTGATAGCTTCCGGCTTCATTGCCGGCGGAGCTTTGATGGGAGTGGTCAGCGCCCTGCTGAAGTTCTTCAACGTGGACTGGTTCCTTACCGCATGGAATTCCGCCTACGGTGAAGCCATCGCCATCATCCCCTTCATCGCAATCATAGCGTACATGGTCTTATCTTCAATGAAAGCAAAGGAATAATTATGGAAAGTATACTTGACAGGTTTTTCAGATATATCGCGGTCGACACCCAGAGCAACGAAGAGTCCGAAAGCCAGCCTTCCACGGCCAAGCAGCTGAAACTGCTTGAGATGCTACGTGACGAACTGGCAGCCATGGGCGTGGAAGCCACGCTCGATGAATATGGTTACGTGATGGGAAGAATCCCCTCGAATATCGGAGGGAAGGTTCCGGCAATCGGCTTCATAGCCCACGTGGACACCGCCCCGGACGCTTCCGGAGCAGGGATAAAACCTCAGGTCATCAAGGACTACGATGGCGGAGACATCGAATTGAAGGGCGTGCCCGGCCTGGCGCTCAAGCCTTCGGAATTCCCCGAGATGCTGCATTATATAGGCGAAACCCTCATAACCACGGACGGAACCACCCTCCTTGGAGCGGACGACAAGGCCGGTGTAGCTGAAATCATGGACGCCGTACAGTACATTGTGGAGCATCCAGAGTTCAAGCACGGAGAAATCAGGATAGGATTCACCCCGGACGAGGAAATCGGCCGTGGAGTAGTCAAATTCGATGTCCCCAGGTTCGGCGCCGAATATGCCTATACGATGGACGGCGGGGAAATCGGCGAACTGGAGTTCGAGAATTTCAACGCCGCTTCCGCGAAGATCCACATCCAGGGCAGGAACGTCCATCCAGGCTACGCCAAGGGCAAGATGAAGAACGCCATCCTCATCGGAACGGAACTGAATTCATTGCTCCCGGTCGAGCAGAGGCCTGAATATACAGAAGGCTACGAAGGTTTCTTCCACCTGATCGGCTTCGGCGGATCCGTGGAGGAGGCGGACCTGACCTACATCATCCGCGACCATGATCGTCAGAAGTTCGAGGCCAAGAAAAAGACCATCCTGGACTGCTGCGACTTCATAAACGGGAAATATGGTGCCGGAACCGCCACCCCGGTGGTAAAGGACCAGTACTACAACATGCGCGAACAGGTGGAGCCTCATTACCACGTGGTGGAGAAGGCCGTGAAGGCCATGGAAATGGCAGGTATCAAACCCAGGATCCAACCCATCCGCGGAGGCACCGACGGAGCCAACCTGAGTTTCAAGGGTCTCCCCTGCCCGAACATTTTCGCGGGCGGGCTGAATTTCCACGGCAAAATGGAATTCGTACCTCTCAAGTCCATGGAGAAGGCCTCGGAGGTAATCCTGAATATTATCTCGCTGTACGCAGGAGATTAGAGAAGTTTCTTGCGAAGGGCGTCGATCATGTCGACGGTCATGCTCTCAAGATCGAAGGACGGCTTCCAATCCCACTCTTCACGGGCACAGGAGTCGTCCATTTTGTCGGGCCATGAATCTGCGATAGCCTGACGGACGGGATCCACCTCGTAACGCATCCTGAATCCGGGAACATGTTCCTGGATCTTGTGGTAGAGGATCTCGGGATCGAAGCTCATCGATGCGATGTTGAAGGAATTGCGGTGGACGAGCCTGGAAGGATCCGCATTCATGATGTCCACCGCGGCCTTGAGGGCGTCAGGCATGTACATCATGTCCATGAAAGTGCCGGCGGCGATGGGGCAGACGAATTCCTCACCCTTGACAGCTGCATAGTAGATCTCAACCGCATAGTCGGTGGTGCCTCCGCCGGGCAGGGTCACATTGGAGATCAGACCGGGGAAACGGACCGAGCGGGTATCCACACCGTACTTGTGGAAATAGTAGTCGCTGAGGAGTTCGGTGGCAACCTTGGTGCAGCCGTACATTGAGCGGGGTCTCTGGATGGTATCCTGAGGAGTGTCCTTGTGCGGGGTCTCAGGGCCGAACGATCCGATGGATGAAGGTGTGAAGACCGCGCAATTGTTCTCACGGGCGATCTCCAGGATATTCATCAGACCGTCGATCTGGATGTGCCAGGCCAGTTGGGGCTTCTTCTCGGCGACTGCCGAAAGAAGGGCCGCAAGGTTGTAGATGGTGTCGATATCGTACTTCTTGACGATCTCGAGGAGCTGTTCGCCGTTACACACGTCCGCTTCTGCCGAAGGACCGCTCTCCAGAAGGATCCCTTTGGGCTCTGCACCTTTGATGTAACCGGCAACGACGTTGCCTTCAGAAATCATGTTCCTGATTTTCATTGTCAGCTCGGAACCAATCTGTCCGGTTGACCCGATCACGAGTACATTTTTCATTGCAAATAGCGACTAAATTGCTAAATTAGCAGATGCAAATTTACGTTTTTTTCAGGTAAACACGAAACTAAATAATCATTTATAATTATGTACGGCAAGTTTCAAGAGCATTTGAAAGCAGAGTTGGCATCCATAAAGGAAGCCGGCCTGTACAAGAACGAAAGGAACATCGCTTCCGCACAGAGTGCGGAGATCACACTCCAGGACGGCAGCAAGGCACTTAATTTCTGCGCCAACAACTATCTGGGGCTGGCAGATTCGCCCAGGCTTATCGAAGCCGCCAGGAAAGCCATGGAAGACAGGGGCTTCGGAATGTCCTCCGTACGGTTCATCTGCGGTACCCAGGACCTCCACAAGGAACTCGAAGCCGCGATCTCCGACTTCTTCCACACAGAAGACACCATCCTTTACGCATCCTGCTTCGACGCCAACGGCGGAGTATTCGAACCGCTGCTGACCGCCGAGGATGCCATAATCTCCGATTCCCTCAACCACGCATCGATCATCGACGGAGTAAGGCTCTGCAAGGCTGTGCGCTACCGTTATGCCAACGCTGACATGGAAGACCTGGAGCGCTGCCTCAAGGAGGCCCAGGCACAGAGGTTCAGGATCATCTGCACGGACGGTGTATTCTCGATGGACGGGAATGTGGCCCCTATGGACAAGATCTGCGAACTCGCTGAGAAATACGACGCCCTCGTGATGGTGGATGAGAGCCATTCAGCCGGAGTCGTTGGAAAGACAGGACGCGGAGTCGCCGAACAGTTCGACTGCTACGGACGTATAGACATATTCACGGGTACACTCGGAAAGGCCTTCGGCGGTACCGTAGGCGGCTTCACTACAGGCCGCAAGGAGATCATCGACATGCTCCGCCAGCGTTCACGCCCTTACCTCTTCTCCAACTCGCTCCCTCCGATGATCGTCGCCGCCGGAATCGAGATGTTCAAGATGCTTAAGGAAAGCAACGAACTGCACGACCGCCAGCAGGAGAACGTGAAGTATTTCCGCGATGCGATGCTGGCTGCAGGATTCGACATCAAGCCGACCCAGAGCGCCATCTGCGCAGTTATGCTTTATGATGCCCCCCTGTCCCAGAAGTTCGCCGCAAAGATGGCTGAGGAAGGGATATTCGTAACCGGTTTCTATTATCCAGTCGTCCCGAAGGGACAGGCCAGGATCCGCGTACAGCTTTCAGCCGCCCACAACAAGGAGCAGCTGGACAAGGCCATCGCCGCCTTCATCAAGGTCGGCAAGGATCTCGGAGTGATCAAGTAGATTGTTTCTTCCTGGATTCTTTGGAGGCTCGGGCTTTATCTTCCCGGGCCTTCTTCTGTTCGTAGCGGGACTTGTATTTCTCAAGGATCTTCTGCTCCTTGGCTTCACGCTCCTGGCGGGCCTTGAGCATCTTGGCCATCTTCACGCGTTGCTTTTCCGCCTTCCTGGCAGCCTTCTTCGCAGCCTTTTCAGCATCCTTGGCATCCAGTGCGGCCCACTTCGCCTCTTTCTTGGAAATCTTCTCTTCACGCGCCTTCTCCTTCTCGATCCTCTTTGCCTCCCTCTCTGCCTTCTGGCGGGCCTTGAGTTCCTCCTTCGGATCGGTGGGAATCCTTGACCTGAGAGACTCTAGAGACTCGACGGTCTCACCGGCAATCAGGGAATCGATCTGCGCCTGATTCAGGACAATGGTATCTTCCCTTTCTGAAACGGTCGCCGGCGTCACAGGGACGGGAACTTCCTGCTCATTCTCTTCCCCGACGGCCTGTCCTTCCTGCTGCTCTTCCCGTGCCTGTTCCTGCCGGTCCTGTCCTTCAGCTTCCTGAGCATCCTGCAGGGAAGCCAGTTCCTTCTGTTCCTGCTCAAGACGTCTCCGCTCCTCTTCCCGAGCCCTCTTGCGTTCACTCTGTTCCTTCAGCATCTTGTAGACGCTTTCCATATAGCCCGGGAAATAGGTGTCCGTCTGGACGAATTTGGCTCGAGGGACCTTCTCGAATTTCTCCCTCTCGGATTTCCTTGGCGAATATGAAGTCACATCCTCGGGACCGGAAGGCCGTTTTCCAGGCTGCCAGTCGAATCCTTTCAGGAGTCTTTCGTCTTTCTTAAGCTGGACGACAGGATATGCATCGCTTTTGACCTCATCGAAATAATTCAGGTCATAGAGTTTCCCGTCCACGAAAGATGCAGTCAGCATCTTTGCCTCGAACTTGTTGACGGTCGCCAACGACCCCTTCTCTTCGATGAAGAACAATCCGGAAGACCCTCCCATGGAATCGAACCGCTTCAAGCCTCCGGTAGTATCGAAATATGCCATCATCTCGGTTCCCTTGATCTGGTCGAAGCAGATTGAGTCCTCCTGGACTATGATGAAAGCATTCGACATCAGGCTTGCCTTGTCAAGGGCCCTGTTCTTGATGACAACGAATAAACTGTCGGATGAATACTGCCTGATGGACTCATTCCAGACGATCGGGTTCCGGTACATACGGACCAGGGAATCAAGGTCATTGTATACCAGGGAATCGCAGGAGGCCTGCATGTCTTTCCTGAACACCTTCACATTCCTCAACCCGAGCAGGAATCCGATCCTGGTGGAGTCGACGGCCTCGACTCCGACAGTATCAGAAGGCGAAGCCACCATATCCGAAGGTGCCTGGACCTGCAGGGAATCCGCAGCCCCGGCAGGAACCGGTTTGCGCAGCGGCACAGTGTCCCTGGCATTCCTGAGGGTATCCGGCAGCTGAGGGGAGAATGCAAAGTCAGGGAACTCCGGTTCCGGATTCTCATCCCAGGGAGCCGGGAGTATTTCCCCCTTCCTGCCGACCGCTCCCCTGTCGCGGGCGCCGGCGGCATTGGGATCATTCTCCTGCATCTTCTTCTTCGCCTCTTCTGCAGCAGCCCTGGCGTCTTCTGCGGCCTTGCGACGGTATTCGTTCACAGGATCCATGTTGATATCGGTCAGGCGCTTCTCGGCATTGGCGAATTCTCCCTCGGCCACATTGTACTTGGGAACCGTCCAGTAGATAAGCTCATCTCCGCCGATATATACGGTATCCCTGGATTCCTTTTCCTCGGTGACTGCTATCACGGCGGGATCGCGCGTCATCTTGATATACTGGAGGGAATCTATGTACTGCATGTACCCCGCCACGGCGGCGATCTTCCTGGTAGTGTCCAGAAGCTCCACGTTTCCGAACATCTCCGCGTCATTGGTCAGGCGCCTGTACACCAGTGAATCGGACCAAGCTTCCTGCGCTTTCGTAAGGATATGCACGTCCCTGGTGAACGTAAAGACTTCGGACTTCCGGTCATACCATCCCGCATTCGAGGACAGCATGTTGTCCTCCTTCCATGCATGGGTACCTGTTCCGAATACGGCGACCGACGTTCCTGCATTGAAGTCCAACGCATTGGTCTTCACGAAGATGGAGTCGGTGTACATATTCACGTTCGAGCGGAACGAGAAATTCCTGATCTTCGAATCATAGGATCCGTTGTCACTCTCGATGATCTGCCCGTCCTTGTCACGGAAAGAACCTCCCCGGACGAAATTGGCCACACTGTCTTTCGTATTGTAGTCCAGGCTCCTGGTCCTCAAGGTGTTCTTGTCCTTGTCCTGGAGCTGGACCACCGATCCACGGAACTGCGCCAGGTTGGAATTGATGAAATAATCCAGGTTGTCGCTGCTCAGTACAGTCCGGTTCTGGATTATACGTACGTGGCCGATTGCACGTATGGTGTTGGCCCCAACGTTCCAGAGGGCGGTGTCACAAAGCAGCAAGGTGGCGTTATGCTCGAAACGGACATGACCGAGGGCCTTCCTGAAATTCTGGCCCCTCTCCTCTATCTGCTGGAGCTGGTCGCATCCCAGCAGGCGTACAAGGCTGTCTTTCCGCTCCTTTTTCTGGGCGAATAGGCTGCAAGATATCAGCAGCAGGAATAATGAATATTTAATCCGCCTTGGGAGCATCAGTCTTCAGAGAACTTCGAAGCCCATCCCGGACGACGGAATTCACAGTCCTTGAACATCGGATCGATGGTGATTCGGGTCTCGGCGATCTTCTTGTCGAGGAACTCGTCGATCGCAGCCATCTGCTTCGTCCTCTTCACCTCGTCCTGAAGCTGGGAGAAATCATTCTCGAAAGTGGCCGTATGCGCAGGGATGATCCTGTCCACACGGATAATCTTGTAGTTGGTCTTTCCGACCACGAAATCCTTGACCTGGTCAGGACGGCCGTCATTGTCGGTCGACTCGACGGGCTGTGATATCTCCCCCTCTTTCAGATCCTTGATAGCCTTGTAATCCTCGGGCTTCAGCTGGTCGATCTCGAAATACGCCGAACCGGTATTGGGATCGGACATCTGTCCGCCGTTTGTCTTGGTGGGAGCGTCCTGTGAATAGAAGTTCGCAGCCATCTTGAATGATACCGCACCGTTCAGTATCTCGGTACGGAGGCTGTCGAGGGTCTTGAAGGCCTTCTCCCTGTCCTCCGAGGTATACTTGGGCTTGAGCAGGATATGGCGGGCATTGAACATGTCGCCTCTCTTCTCGATGACATCGATGATGTGGAAACCGTCAGGAGTCTCGACAATCTGAGATATGACTCCGGGTTTCAGGGCCATGGCCGCATCGGAGAAAACCGGCCAGAAGATGGACTTGGAAGCCATTCCAAGCTCGCCTCCCCTGCGTGCGCTGCCCGGCTCCTCGGAATACATCCTGGCCAGGGTGGAGAACTTCTCTCCGTTTATGATCCTCTCGCGAAGTTCAAGGAGTTTCTCGCGTACTGCAAGGTCCGCCGCCTCACGGTCAGGATACAGGCATATCTGGCTGAGCTGGTACTTGATGGGGACAATCGGAAGGTTCCTTGCGTCCACGGTATCCATATAGGCCTTCACATCAAACGGAGTCATGTCAGGGACCTTCTTCATGATCTCCTGCTGCTCTTCCTGGGTAAGGCTCAGGTCCTCGTACTGCTGCCTCCAGTCCTGGCGCAGCCGGTAGAGCGGTTTCCCGAAATACTTTTCCATTTCCTCCTGGCCGCCAAGATAGGTTAGGTACTGGTCAATCCTCTGGGAGAGCATACCTTCGACATTATCCTGGTTGACAGACAGGGAGTCTATCCTCGCCTGCATCAGGAACAGCTTGGACTCCAGGATACTCTCCAGTATCTCACAACGGACGTTCCGGTCCGAATTCAAGCCCTGCGCTTTCCTGTCCTTGACACCATCCTCGATGTCGGAGATCATTATGGCCTCGTTTCCTACCGAAGCCACCGTCTTGTCAATGTATCTGTACTTCTGGGCCGAGGCCAACGTACAGGCCACGGCAAAAAACGAAAGTGTCAGTATCGCTTTCCTTGTCATCTTGAGTATATTTCAAAATTCTCCTTAACCTTGGCGTCTTCTATCAAGTCTTGTTCCAAAGTTGTGAGCAATTTGTGCTTTCTTCCGCTAATGATGATATCCTTGATCCTCCCCTCACAGAAATCCAGCGGGGCTGTTTCGCCAGCCTTGACAAAATCAGTGATGTAAGCCACGCAGAGATTGTCCTCTCCGTCAGGCATCTCGATGAACTGGCCGTTCTTGCGGGACAGCATCTGCACGTAGTCCACACCGAACTCCGCCGCAAGGGTGACAGCATCCACCCACTTGTCCGACAAGTCGAAATAACGCTGCGCGGAATTGAAGGCGATGCTGTCGGCCGCGATTACATCCTCGACATCGTCGGAGGACATCAGTTTCCTGATTTTCTGAAGATTCGGGGAATCCTTCGATATCTTCATGAAACGAGCCTTAAGCACGGGCCTTTCAAGCTTGAAATTGTCCTTGTGGCTGTCGTAATACTCCTCCACCTCCTTGTCCGTCACGCTCGTATCCAGCCTTTCGGCTATATACCTCTGCTCGAAGCGGTACCTGAGGAGGGACTGGCGGTATGCATCCAACTCCTTGGACACATCCTTCTCTTCTTTCGAGAGCTTCTGTTCAGCGATGTCCTGGAAGGCCTTGTCAGTCGCCCAGGAGTTGATATACAGGTTCGCCAGGTTGATGCTGTCCTCAGGACTTATCCCGTTCGGGATGATGCTCTCAAGCTCAGACAGGTAGAGTTTGTGGTCCCCCAGCCTGGCCACCACCTCACCATCATGGATAAACGACTGGACGGCCTTGCAAGACGGCAGGGCGGCCAGTAAGACGGTGGCAGTCAATATGGAGAACCATCTGGACATCCTTGTTACCTGGAATAGTTCGGAGCTTCCTTGGTTATCGTGACATCATGGGGGTGGCTCTCGAGGAATCCCGCGTTGGTGATGCGGACGAACTTCGCGTTCCTGAGTTCCTCGATGTTATGAGCACCGCAATAGCCCATACCGGCACGCAGACCACCTACCAGCTGGTATACGACTTCCGAAACAGTTCCCTTGTAAGGGACCTGTGCGACTATTCCTTCGGGGACAAGCTTCTTGATGTCGGCTTCCATATCCTGGAAATACCTGTCCTTGGAGCCCTGCTCCATAGCCTCGAGGGAGCCCATGCCCCTGTAGGACTTGAAACGGCGTCCGTTCATGATGATAGTCTCTCCGGGAGATTCCTCGGTTCCTGCGAGCAGCGATCCGGCCATAACGGTACCTGCGCCTGCCGCAAGGGCCTTGACGATGTCTCCGGAATACCTGATACCTCCGTCGGCGATCACCGGGATTCCGGTGCCCTTGAGGGCCTCGCAGGCCTCCATGACAGCCGTGAGCTGGGGCACGCCGATTCCGGCGATGATCCTGGTCGTGCAGATGGAACCGGGGCCGATTCCAACCTTGACGGCCTTTACTCCGGCGTCGGCGAGGGCCTTGGCACCTTCCGCGGTCGCAACGTTACCGGCGACTATCTGGAAGTCCTTGAATGCCTCGCAGGCCTTCTTCACCATCCTGATCACTCCTTCTGAATGGCCGTGGGCAGTATCGAGGACGACTGCGTCGGCGCCTGCATCCATCAGCATCCCGATCCTGTCCAGGGTGTCGGACTTGATACCCGCAGCGGCCGCCACCATCAGGCGTCCCTTGCTGTCCTTGGATGCGATGGGATTGTCCTTTATCTTCATCAGGTCCTTGTAGGTGATGAGGCCTACAAGCTTGCCGTCCTTGTCTATCACGGGGAGTTTCTCCACCTTGCTCTTCTGGAGTATGCCGGTGGCCTCCGACAGTGTGATCCCCTTCTGGGCGGTGACGAGATTCTCGGTGGTCATGATATGGCTCACCGGCTCGTTCATGTCTTCCTGGAACCGGAGGTCCCTGTTGGTGACTATTCCGATAAGGAATCCGTTGGCATCGACTACGGGAATGCCACCGATATGATGCTTGCTCATCATGGCGAGGGCAGCTCCGACAGTTGCATCTGGGCTTATGGTCACAGGATCATAGATCATCCCGTTCTCAGCTCTCTTTACGCGGCGGACCTGCTCGCACTGCTGTTCGATGGGCATGTTCTTGTGGATCACACCGATACCGCCTGCCCTTGCCATCGCAATGGCGAGAGCCGCCTCGGTAACGGTGTCCATGGCCGCTGACACTACAGGCGTATGGAGCTTGATGTCAGTCGTGAAGAATGACGTGACGTCCACCTCGCGGGGAAGGACATCGGAATGTGCAGGAACAAGCAGCACATCATCGAAGGTCAGGCCTTCGGAAATCTCTCTGTTTACGAACTTCGCCATTGTGATGAGTTTAATTGAGCAAAGTTACGAAAGATCCTCCAAAGTTCCAATTCGACAGCCCGCCTTATTATTCCTGAGGGAAATAGTCTTTATTCGAGAATACTGAAACGATACCGGAACCGTCCTTGTCGACCTGCCCCACGACCCTTCGGGCACATAGCGGCTTACGGTCGTAGAAATCGGCAGCGGAACGGTCCAGGGAATTGATCCTGACCATGAACGAGGAATGGATGAACCGTCCGTCCCCGATGTATATTCCGACGTGGGTGGCCTTTGCCGGAGCGCTGTCGGTAGCTTCCCTGCCCCAGAACACAAGGTCTCCGGGAAGAAGAGCGTTCCAGTCCACGGCTCCGTCCGCATTGAACAGAGGAAGATTCTCCCCGATCCGGCCCTGCTGGGAAGCGTTGCGCGGGAGCAGCACTCCGTTGGCAAAGAATACGCTTCGTGTCAAACCACTGCAGTCCACGTTCTTCACCGAGGTACCTCCCCACATGTAAGGGACGCCGAGGAACCCCATCGTGGTCTCCACCAGATCCTTCCGGAAGGCTTTCTCATCGGAGGTCCGGGCCTTCCTGTCCTTGGCCCATTTATAGAAGACTGCCACATCCTTCGCGGGAACGTATCCCGTCTTTCCGGAAGGCAGTACCACCCCGACGAATTTCCTGGTCAGCACCACCCTGCCCTCTTCATATCCTTTATATCGCCCGCTGGTATGGGTGACGGTCCTGTACATTATCCGCACAAGGTCTCCGAGAATGAATTCAGAGACGATCCTCGACTTGAGGGAAGGTTCCTCATAGATGTGGGACACCCCCGCGGTGCAGATGTATTTCGGAGCTTCGAGATAATCGGATATCTCCTGATCGTCCATCATCACAAGCCCCCGGGACTCCACCCAGGCGGAATATGGGTCAGGAGACTTGACCTTCACCCAGTCACCGCTCCTCTCGAGGACCTCCACTACGGTACCCATCAAGGCCTGGTCGCCAAGTTCGGCGGCGAAGTCAGGCTCCTCCCTCATGAAATTCGCCGAAAGTTCCACGACCGCATGGCCGGACTGAGCTAATACTCCGATAGCAGGGATTATCAGTGCCATCGATGCGATAAGGACGGATAATCTGTAATTCATCATTTTCCCCTTTGGTTTCAGATTGTAAAAATATCCACAAATCGCTACTTTTGCAATACCATGTACGACTTTCCTGAAGGCAAGAGATACAACACTTTCGCCGGCCATTACCGACGGAAGTACGGTGAGAGGTTGCAGAAACTGGTACTCGATGCCGGTTTCACCTGTCCCAACAGGGACGGCACGGTCGGGACCGGAGGCTGCACATATTGCGACAACGCCGCCTTCCATCCGGGCTACAGCATCCCGGGAAAGTCGCTTTTCCAGCAGATAGAGGAAGGAATCTGGTTCCATCGTAGACGCTATCCCAAAGTCAAGCGCTATCTTGCTTATTTCCAGGCATATTCCAATACATACGGGTCCCTGGAAAGGCTCCGCGGGCTCTATGAAGAGGCCCTGTCCCATCCTGCCGTAGCCGGCCTGGTGATAGGTACCCGCCCGGACTGCATCGATGAGGGGAAGCTGGACTATCTGGCGCAACTGGCAAAGGACAAGGTCATCGTGGTCGAATACGGGATCGAATCATGCTATGATGCAACGCTTCAACGGATCAACCGCGGACACGATTTCGAATGTGCCAGGCAGGCCGTCCTGAAAACTGCCGGACGGGGCATCGATGTCGGGGCGCATTTCATTCTCGGACTTCCGGGAGAGACCCCCGGGATGCTGCTGGAACAGTGCAGCATAATCTCCGGCATGCCATTGACTTCCATCAAGTTCCATCAGCTCCAGATTGTAAAGGGGACAAGGATGGAAAAGGAATATGCCGCCTCTCCGGAGGATTTCCTCAGACTTGGTCTAGAGGACTACCTCGACCTCGTAATCGACATCCTCGAGCGGCTCCGTCCCGACCTGTACATAGAAAGGGTCGCCGGCGAGGTGCCTCCCCGCTTCGTGAGCGAGACACCCTGGGGGCTGATCCGGAACGACGACATACTGAAGCTGCTCGACAGGCGGCTTGAAGAAAGGAATACATACCAAGGAATAAAATACACCAACCCATGAAACATTTATCCGCCACCCTGCTTGCAGCAGCATTGATGATGA
>JAEEGF012450802.1_pt1 | contig 14282 bp, 18 predicted proteins | sample 9134171 | NCBI WGS metagenome assembly JAEEGF01 (sample SAMN16246542, study PRJNA631951) | gut metagenome | biome: gut microbiome; feature: rumen; material: AP-attached | host: Bos | place: Iran: Karaj | collected 2018-10
TGCGAAGGTGCACAAGGTGCGTGTGCTGGAGGGCGAACTTTTCAAGTTTTATGAGACATGGCAGAACCCGGTGGTGCGTGAACTTGCCCCGCTGATGCCGGGAGCGACTCCGGGCGAGATGGCGAAGATGTTCTACCCCGAGGTGAGTGCCGCCGAGGTGCGCGAGTCGCTGGATTTCTTGACAAAGGCGAAACTCCTGAAGAAGGGTGCCGACGAGAACTTTATGCAGACGGAAAGCTCGATTACGGGAACGCCCGATGCCACAAGGCTTGCGTTGCGTGGCATGCACCGTCAGATGTCCAAGCTTGCGACACCTGCGCTGGAGCTCCCTGTCGACGAGCGCAACTTTACCGGCGTGACCATGGGTGTTTCCAAGGTGCTTTATGGCCGCATAGTGAAGGAACTTAGCGAATGCCTGCGCCGGATTGTCGCGATGGCATCCGAGGAGAAGGATATTGAGCAGGTCTACCGCTTGAACCTGCAACTTTTCCCGCTGACGAAGAACATCAAGGAATCCGCAACGGACGGTTCCAAGAGCGACAAGGAGAATGACAATGAATAAGATCAAGAAATTCATGGCTGTCATCGGCCTCCTGTTCCTTTTCGGTTGCTCCGATTCCGACAAGCTTGCGGGTACTGCCGTAGAACCGAACGAAATGGCGGAGAATGTCCCGAATGAGGTCAAGGATCCGGAATCCTCGAGCAGTGTGATTGATATGGAAAGGTCTTCCAGTTCGGCAGAGGTTCTGGAAAACGAGTCCAGTTCTAGCAACAAGGGAGATAATAATACCCTAAGGCCAGGTGATATTGGCGTGAGCAGTTCCTCCATTACACCTGTTGAACCGGTCTCTTCGTCTTCCGCGCGTTCGGATAATGATTCACGGCCGGGTGGAGAACAGTCGGGTACAAAACCGGGTGCGGACCTTTCCGGCTACGGGGCTTATTATGGCGTGTCGGATGCGTCTTTCGACTCGGTGGTAGTTGCGTCAACGGTTGTCTATGGTGGGAAGGTCGATGCAGAGAACCCCATCCAGAATCCGGACGACTCGAGCGATACGCATACTCCGGGTACAAGCGCTGCGGTAACGGAACTGAATAGCCCGGGCCTGCACAAGATGGGCGACCGTCTCAAGGCATTGTACGACGTGTTCCCGGCGTCGGCGAAGGCCCTGATTGCGCTTGGCGAGAAGGCCGCTGCGGAAGACCCGAGTTGCGAGACGTACCTGTACAATGTGCGCGGGCAGTCGGGCTCCATCGGGCACATGCTTGTCGGCGTGGCCAGCGATACGCTCTCGGTGCTCGATATACGCGATGACAAGTGCCATAGTACGGAAGGCCTGGTTGTCGGCTTCGTGTTCATCTACTGCGGTGAGATGAATAGCACGCCTTACGAGAAGCGCACCTCTGTGGATCGTGACCCGAGTGCGGGTAAATGCCCGGCGCTGGACCTGACTTACGAATGGACGGAGTAGCCGGGGTGCTTACTGCGAAACGCGAATGTAGTCGACGAGCATCTCGTTAGGGAACTGCGCGTCGTCTACCTCGAAACCGGGCCAGTTGCCTGCGACGGCGACGTTCAATAAGAAGAATTGTGGCTTGTGGAAAGCGTCGGTACCGCCGGCGTTATCCTTTATGGAAATCTCGTGGTACTTGAAGTCGTCTACGTACATGGCGATGACTTCGCTGTTCCATACCATCTTGTAATTGTGGAACTGCGTGATGTCGAGTTCCTTTTTTGTTCCGTGGAAATCGTTCGTGTTGTTGCCGTATTCGGCGTGGTTGCCTTCGTATTGCCAGTGGTTGGTGCCGTAGACGATATTCTCGCTGTTTACTGCCTCGATGATGTCGATTTCGCCACAGGCAGGCCAACTGACTGCATCGATGTTTTCGCCGAGCATCCAGAAGGCGGGCCAGATTCCCTTGCCCGTGGGGAGCGCGATGCGGGCTTCGACGGTACTGTAGGTAAAGCTGAACTTGCCCTTAGTAATCATGCGGGCCGATGTGTATTTTGCTCCCTCGTAGTCTTCCTTGTTTGCGCGGATGTGGAGGATGCCGTCTTGCACGTAGGCGTTCTCGCTGCGGCCGGTATAGTATTGCCACTCGTTGTTGCCCCAGCCGCTAGCGCCCGTGCCGATCTCGAAGGTCCACTTGGTGGTGTCAATGGTGTCGAACTCGTCGTTCCAGAAGTACACTTCGGCAGGCTCAGTGACCTGGGAATTGCTTGAGGAGGAAACTGCTGCGGAACTGCTTTGAAGTTCGATCGAAGAACTGCTCGCGGGCGCGTTACTGCTGGATTCGGGTTCGGCAATGCTTGACGATTCGGGGGTGGCGGGCATATCGCTGCTAGATTCGGGTGCAGTGTCGGATGAAAACGTCGGAGTGCTGGATGAAGACGCTGCGGACGTATCTTCTGCCGGTCCGGAGCTGTTCGAGTCGGAGGAGCACGCGAAAAAGGCTGCACTTGCAACTGTGGCGATTATAAGGGGCGCTGCGAATCTTTTGAACATTCTCTAAATATAGCCTATAATTCAGATTCGTGGTGCAGAGTACTCCAACTTGGAATATTGACTCCGATGCATGCATACTGCAAAATGATGCTTATTGTAGTAGATTTCTAGAAAAAAGGGATGTTTATATGAAAGCTATTCTCAAGTATGGCCTAGTTGCCACGTGTGCCCTGGCAGCAAATGCTTTTGCACAGGATTTTTGTCAGACTGCTGCCCATAGCGGTTCCAAGGTGGAGGTTACCACGAATAAGGTGGGTTCGTTCAGCAATGGAATTGGCTATGAACTCTGGAACGAAGGCGGCAACGGTGGTTCCGCGACGTTCTATGACGACGGTTCCTTCAACTGCAAGATGACTGGCGCCAAGGACTACCTGTGCCGCGCGGGTCTTTCTTTCAATAGCGATAAGACTCATACGGAACTTGGCCACATGAAGGCTGATTTCAAGTTGGTCAAGAGCAACCTTTCCGGAATCCAGTATTCCTACATCGGTATTTACGGCTGGACCCGCGAACCCCTGGTGGAATGGTACATCGTGGATAACACCGGCAGTGACTATATGCCCGGTGACTGGGTTGCCCAGGGGTCTTCAGCAAAGAAGCATGGCGTGTACGACATTGATGGAGCGAAGTATACGGTTTACGAAGGCGACCGAACCTCCTATTCCATCGATGGAGACAACAAGTACTTCAAGCAGTATTTCAGTGTGCGTACTTCGAAGCGCGACTGCGGTACCATCGACATTACGGCCCACTTCAAGAAGTGGGAAGAACTCGGCATGAAGATGGGCAAGATGCACGAGGCAAAGATTCTTGGCGAAGCGGGAAACTCCGAAGGGGCAAAAGCCAGGGGCGAGTATGATTTCCCCTATGCGAAGGTCTATATCGAGAGCGATACGCCGTCTAGTTCTTCTGCTGCACCATCCAGTTCTTCGATTGCTCCTCAATCCAGCAGTTCGGGGACCACGGCTATCCAGGGAATTCGTCCTTTGACAACCGGCAGCAATACGTCGCTCGTATTTGACGCCCAGGGCAAGTTCCTGACTTCCTTTGAGACTGAAAACGATGCGTCCCTGACCACGGCAATCAAGGCCAGGTTCCATTCCGGTGTATTCCTGGTAAAGCAGGGCGGAACGGTCCGTAGCATTACGGTGAAGTAATCCGGGTTCGCAGCGAAGCCAAAGATTTAAGCCTCTCCTTCGGGAGAGGCTTTTTCTATGCGGCGAATTTTGTTGTTCGTTTAGTCCTGCGGGGCTTCGGGCGGAACTCTCGCGATTACACCGACAGTTGCGCGTGTCGCCTTTACGAGGTCGGCAGGCGCGATTTTCAGTTGCAAGCCGCGTTCGCCCGCACTCACGTAGATGAACGGGAACTGCATCGCCGTCTCGTGAATAAAGATGGGGAAGTTCTTCTTGAGGCCGAGCGGACTGCAGCCGCCACGGATGTAGCCGGTAAGCGGTGTCAAATCCTTGAGCGGGACGGTGTCGATTTTCTTGTTGCCGCTCACCTTGGCGGCTCCCTTCAAGTCTACTTCGAGATTGCCAGGCACCACGCACACGAGGTAGCCGATCTTGTCGCCGTGAACGAGGATGGTCTTGAATACCTGATTGATGTCTTCGCCGAGGCTGTCGGCCACGTGCTGTGCGCCGAGGTCGTTTTCGTCAACCTTGTAGGGGATAAGTTCGTAACTGATTTTTTGCCGGTCGAGAATGCGGGCCGCGTTTGTCTTCTTGATATCCATGTTCGTTGTTGTCCTGGAGGTGTCATCCTCGCGCAGGCGAGGATCTTCTTGCGTTGTAAAATATAAATCTTTGCGGTATGGCGTGCAACGGGTCCAAATTGCTATATTGCGCGGTATGGATACGCTCGTCTATACGGCAGATATTTCGGCTCTGAATGACCCCGCAGTTTTTGAACGGCTGCTCGGGGCGGTGCCCGAGTACCGGCGCGAGAAGGCGATGCGTTTCAAGTTCCCGGGTGGCCGTGCGCAGTCGCTCGGGGTGGGCCTGCTGTTGCGTATCGCTTGTCGCGATTTCGGGATTGAAGATGCGGATGCTTATGTGGTGCTCGGCGAGAACGGCAAGCCCGCCTTTCGCGATGTGCCGGATATACACTTCAACCTCTCGCATTCCAAGACGCGCGTGATGTGCGTTATTTCGCCCTACGAGGCGGGTTGCGACGTGGAGCGCGTGCGTCCGGGGCGTTCCCGCCTTGCGGAGCGCTTCTTCAAGGAATCCGAGAACGCATGGATACATTCCTTCCCGGAAGGCGATGCGCAGGATATTGCTTTTTGCCGGCTCTGGACGCTGAAGGAATGCTACATGAAGGTGACCGGGCGCGGGATGGCGCTCTCGCCGGACAAGTTCACGCTTTCTGTGACGCCCGATGGCATATTGCTCGATCACGAGGGCCCGCGGCCGGAATATACCTTCCGCGAATTGCCTGCCTGCCAGCTGACGGAAGGAGACCGTTACTGCCATGCGTATTGCTTGAAGGCTATGCCCGAGGGACATCGGGTGGCTTGTCGTGAAGTTGACCTTGCGGGAAATGCGCCGTTCAATGGGGTCGCGCGATGAAACCGTGTAGTGCAATCCTTGTCGGGAACGGCACCATGGGCAAGCGGCATCGCGCGCGTTTTGAAGCGTGCGGTGTGAAGTTTATCGCTGCTGCGGACAATCAAGAAGAATTTAACGAGATTACTGATAAATTAACGTGCGGGACTGCAGGTGGGCTGCCCGCCGACTTTGCGGTAATCGCGTCGCCGGCATCGACGCACTATGCCTACGCGAAGTTCTTCTTGGAGCGTAAAATTCCCGTGCTTGTCGAAAAACCGCTTGCCATCTCCGGCGAGGAGGCGCAGGAACTTGTAGACCTGGCGGCGAAAAACGATACGCTCCTGTTTGTCGCGCAGTCGGAATGCTTCAATCCGATTTTCCTGAACTTCCGCAAGCATTTCCTTGCGGAACTTAACGCGCGTCTTGAGGCAGGCGATAAACAATTAGATGCGGGCGATAAACAATTAGGTGTCGGCAATATGCTTATTGCTGGCGATAAACTGCCCGCGGGCAACGTGCGCCTGGAATTTCGGCGCGAGCACAAGTATTCTGAACGCTGTCGTGATGTAGACGTTTCCCTCGATTTGCTGGTTCACGATCTCGGGCTGTTCTTCACCCTGTTCCGGTATGAAGATGTCGATATCTCGTTCAAGACATCTGCCGAATCCCGCGATAGGGCAAGGCTGTATTTGAAGGTTGCGCGCGGGCCCTACAAGGGCGTGACTGCAGATTTTTACGTGAACCGCGACAGTGACGTGGATGTACGTACGATTTCCGTGAGTTATGGCCGGCAGGGCGGTTCTCCCGGCTCCAATTACACCGTGAGCCTTGCGAGATATCTCGACAACGGCGAAATCGCCCACATTCCCGACTCACTCGAGAACGAACACAGGTTTTTTCTCAAGCTTTTGGACGGAGCCTGCGGTGACTGGGGCAAGCGCATTGCCCGGATTGCGGCGGACTGCGTGAAAATTGCAAGTAACTAACTTTGTCACCATTTTTTAGTTTCTGACAAAAAAGTTGACAAAATGAACGACTCCAAACACAAGGGGTTGTTTTTTTGTTTTGGCATTAAGTATATTTTGGATAATGGAACCGACTTGACTGGTTGCCGCCTGGCTTTTGCCAGTTTTTTATATGGACAAAACAGAAGAGGAATCATGGCTCGCGAAATTCGAGAGACCCCGATTTGGACGCCTTTGGCGTCCGCCTCTTTGCTCGGTCATAAAATTATGCAAGCATAATTTTGCGACGCTCGCTTACGGGCTATTGTTCGGCGAGGATGCTCGCCGGTTTTTAGCCCGTATGGAAGAGCGGCACCCGGAGCCTCCAGAAGTTCGTGCCCACATTCAACGGAATTACGAATTTTTCAAAAAAGCTTATGAACGTGGCATGGCTAAAATGCGCGCCCGTGAAGAAGCCAACGGAGGTGATGATCCATGCTTCAGAACCGTATAGACAAGTCACACCTGGATTTTATCCGGCTACGCCCCACTAAAGCTGTTAATCATTTTGACTGCGGGGATAGGGATCTGAATGATTTTATTCTAAACCGAGCATCGGCATTTCAAAAGTATTTGATTGCTGTTACTTATGCATGCGTTAATGTTGATGACGCGAGCGAGGTTTACGCCTATTGCAGTCTCGCCAATGACAAAGTCGCCATAACTGACTTCAAGGACAAATCAGAGTTCAACCGTTTTCGTAAGAAGCGTGGTTTTCCAAACGAAAAACGTTTGAAGAGCTATCCTGCAGTCAAGTTGTGCCGTTTGGGCGTTGATGTCTCGGCAAAAGGTAATCAGATTGGTTCTGGAATGCTGGATTACATCAAATGGATGTTTGTCACCGAGAACAAAACCGGCTGCCGCTTCTTGACGGTGGACGCCTATCTGGATGCTGTACCATTCTATGAAAGGAACGGTTTCCGCTTCATGAACGCCGAAGACGATGACCCGCACACGCGCCTCATGTATTACGACCTGATGGACATCGCGGGGTAAGAATCGGCCAAATTCGTTCAAAAACCGCATTTTCGGCTAAAAGATGTGATTTTCATACATTTTTCTTAAAAAATTTGGGGAATGTGACGCCATTCCCGAAATTTTATAGTATTTTTAGATTGAAATAAAGAGTTTAGCTCTTGTTCTCTGTGTGAAATCTCGACAATTTCCAAAGACGAGAATAAGGCGAACGCTCACGCAGGTATGCCGTATTTCGGCGTATCTCGGTTTGTCGTATCAGCCGCTAGGCTGGTTATTGGCAACAGCCCTTTTGGGGCGTGGGTCGTTTGTGTTTATCGTCTTAAGGCTGTCGAGAGCCCCACACAGGTAAACGCATCGACCTACGCCTTTTTTGTTTTCCTACATAATCGGCGCAATCTTTGCAGAGCAGGGGCGAACTCCATAACTACACACTCATATGGAGGTCGACATGGCGAAACAAAATTCTTTTGACCCTATAGAACAATCTGTTCTAAACGAATGGGACGCGGAACTTGATGCCGCTGGTCGTGAACCACTCGAAAACCCCATCAGCCGTTTCTTTGGAATACTTGACATTCTCATAAAGGTAAGGCAGAAGAAAACTATTGCAAAAGCACAAATTTCTGCCGAAGCAAAAAAAGGAAATAAGAATGCAAAACGATCTTTAACCGAAATGTTTTGTTCTGCTTCTGAATACGCCAATGTATCTAACGCAAGGCGCAATTTTACCCGATTCTTAATTATGCTCCTGCCGTCTTTTATCATCAGTGTTATCCCAATATCACTATTATTGGCTGATAAACCAGAAATGGAAGGTAATCAAGTATTTCTAATTCTGTTGAGCATCACTCTCTTTATTGACATAATCTTAACCGTTCTATGGAAGAAAATCTCAATGCCCATCATGAGATTTTCCATAACATTTCTTAGTGGTGGAACAATAGCTGTTGTACTCGCCATTATCATGCTTATATGGTTTGGAACTGAAAACGGGCAAGACCCTTCTATTGGAGCTGCCTTAATTACGTTGGTTGTTACAACCCTATTCTTTCTCTTTTGGAATTTTTGGCCCCAAACAAGGAAGATTAAGGTCAATTTATCTCCAAAAGAGGAACCGAAAACTAGTTCAAGTGATATAGACGACCTTGATTTGAACGTTGATTCTAAATTAGAGGAATCGACAGATGATGGGGATATTTACGATGACCTTGAAGAAATGAAATGATTTTTTTCAAAGAAGTTTGCATGCGCAAAACGCACTATGCCGAAACCCGCGCGGCGTGGTGCGCAACAACCTGCGGGGATAACATACTCTCATGAGGTATATTATGAAGACAACAAAAAAGATGGCTTACAAGAAGCCGCAGCTGATTGCGAAGAACAATCCGACGGGTAGTTTTGCTGCAGGATGCCCGGCGAACAATCGTGGTTATGACGATTGGTGCAAGGATTGCTATCGCGCACAATAAGTACATCCTAAATCTCCAACGTAAGGGAGACTTCCCTTGCGTTTGGATTTTTTTCTTAACCGAATTCTTTTATAAAGAAAAAATGCAAAATATAACCCCAGAAAAATTTTTTATGGGACGATATGGAAAAAGATCTCAATAACTTCTTGAATCTTCTGAATGAATTTATACAACTTCTAAAAGAATGCGGCACAAACAATCCTTTCGAAAATAAGGACAACACAAATCCCATATTTGTATATGCATTACTCCTTTGCGACGCGTCCCACTGCATTGACGAAATCAGGGGAAAACTAGTTGAGTTAAATCAAGTCAAAGAAAGAAACAAAGAACTAGAACTGAGAACAAGACATTGGAAAAATCTTATTCCCTCAAGTTTTAGCTGCATTGACGGAAAATTTGCAAATCATGATTGCGATAAGAATGTCGCTAAAGAAATCCGAGAAATCGTGTGGGAAGAAAAAATAGATTTAAAGTTTGTTGTTAAAGAATTTCATGATTTTCTTACCAAAGGATTTCCGAATAGAAATAAAGAAAACGAATCTGAAATGAAAAAAATTGAAGAATTTTTTAGAAAACGGAATGTCAAATGAGTAAAAGAAAATCGGAAGGGAAGCCTTTCTACGATGCGTTGAATTCACTTGATTTCAGAAACGATTTGTCCCAAATGTTCGGTTTTCCGTCATTTGAAATAGTCAGTAGCGATGATGGAATTGACAATTTTGTGCAACAATTAGAGGAAAATGTAAAAGAGAAAAATTTTTCTCTAGTAAGATTGAAACATGAGAAACAACTTGCAGAGATGTTGTTGAAACGAAGTGATGCAAGATATGAAAAATTACAATCAAAGGCAACAACATTACTTGGTTTTTCCGCTGCAATTTTTACATTCATTTTAGGCGTTCTTGTACCTTTTCATGATAGGATCGGCGCTACAAAAATTTCGTTCCTAATCGAATTGTTCGCGATTATTCTTATAGGCGCAGTTATCATTGCGCTGATAAAAATATCAAGGCCCAAGCCGGGATACGAATTAAAAAAAATATATGTAGGAAATGATCAAGACGAGAAAGTAAATGTTAATCAAACAAATGAAGAAATATCTTTGTATAACAAGGAAATTGCAAATTATTGGATGGCTATTGGAATCCGAAATTATTCAAACGATCTAGTAGGACATTCAATAATCAAAAGGACTAAAGAAATCGCTTGTGCGTTATTACTCTTGTTTCTCGATTTGATTGTGAAAAATATTGATTTTGTTCAAAATGTTTTCGTCTGTTTTTACTGTAATTTGAGCCAATAACACATAAAGGGAAAATAATATGTTTTATCGTCAATCACGTGACGCATTTATCCGTTCTATCGGTGAGTATGGCTACATATTTAGTCAACTTACCAAACATGACCGTACTTACACACAAGAAGGCAGAGCCTTTCTTGAAGTTCTTTCTCGTGAACCACAGAGTCTAGAAACATTGGCGACCAAAGCGTGCGAATATTTTAATGGAGTCTCGCCAATAGATATTCAAAGCGATATGAAGGAATTCCTGGATTCCTTGGTTGCAGACCGTTATCTAGTTTCAGGAGAAACACCCGAGGCGTGTGCCGCCAAAGACACGTACTTCAACTATGCAGAAAACCCCAAAACGCTATTCTCCTACAATGCGCAACAAAATCCCGATGATGAAAAGCTCTATGCGGATACTCAAGAAGTTTTAGGTGACCTTTATCGAGAATACCCAAAAATTCACAGTTGTCAGATAGAAACAACCAATCGTTGCAATGAACGTTGCATACATTGCTACATTCCTCATGAATTAAAAAATGTTGTGCTGCCCTACGAAATCATTGAAAATGTATTGCAACAACTTCACGATTTAGGAACAATGGGATTGACTCTTTCCGGTGGGGAATTCTTTACCCATCCTGATGCAGAAAAGATTCTCCGTAAAGCTCGCGAACTGGATTTCAGTTTTACAATACTATCGAATATTACTTTACTTACTCCAAAGATGATTGACATCCTAAAAGAGGTTAATCCTGCTTTGGTTCAGACATCTCTTTACAGCGTAAATCCAGAAGAACATGACCACATAACCCAACTCAGAGGAAGTTGCGAAAAAACAAAAGCATCTATTGATGCTTTGATTGCAGCAAATATTCCTGTGCAAATCAGTTGTCCCGTAATGAAGACGAATTATCTCACATACAAGGATGTTTTGAAATACGCATACGAGCGAAATTGCAAAGCTCAAACAGACTTTGTGATGATGGCTCGCTATGATTTTACAACAGATAACCTTGCTGAACGTTTGACAATGGAGCAAACAGAAGAATTAATAAAAGATATCATTCAATTCGATAAAGATTATCTTGATTTTACGGACACTCCTGTTCCAGAAATTTCTCGTGAAGAATGGGGCAAACAACCATTTTGTGGTGTAGGTATGGACAATCTCTGTATCGCAAGTGATGGCATTGTATATCCTTGTAGCGGTTGGCAGGGAATGGCTTGTGGCAATGTTCGCGAACAACCCGTCAAGGATATTTGGGAAAAGTCTCCACGATTGAATAAGTTCCGCAATCTTACCAAGTCTGCCATTCCTCAGTGCTACGATTGTGAAGACAAACAATTCTGCGCCCCTTGTCTCGTTCGTAATTTCAATGAAAGTGGTGGCGATTATCTCAAAGTCGCCCCGCACTTCTGCAAAGCGGCTCATTTGAACCGCGAATTGGTGGAAGAAGCTAAAGCAAAGATGAGATCCGAAAGATAACGATGCTCTTCGACATCCACGTTCACATGGGGCAGTATTTTGACGACTATTACACACCGCCACGAATACTGCGTACCTTGCGAGCGGCAGAAATCACTCATTTCGCATATTCCAGCACCAGTACCATTGTCACAGATGACGCTGGTTTCTTACTAGAAGAACGCTTTGCTATGCACGAACTATCGGAAGGCAAGGCAAAGCCTATGCTGTGGGTAACGCATGATATGCTCAAGAAATCGAAGGATTTGTCGCTATACATGAACGATGCCGGAGAGCGAATCATCGGATTAAAAGTTCACGGCATTTCGGAACCTTGGGAACCTTTCGGCAAAGACCTGAAGAGCATTTTTGATATAGCGCAGGAACGCAAAATTTTTGTTATGCTCCATACGGGCGAACTCGAAAATTGCGAAGCAGGAATGTACAAACGGATTTGCTTGGCTTACACCGATGTTCCGGTCGTTCTTGCGCATGGTCGGCCCATACAGCAAACCATTGAAATGCTCTGCGAATGTCCGAATACATTTGTAGATACATCGTTCATGCCGCACGAGCATTTGCGAATTCTGATGAAAACTGCCCGAGAACATAATTTTACCGACCGAATTCTCTTTGGTACAGACACTCCCATTCCCGGGCGGCACCTCAAAAGTTCATTGCCCCGTCACCTAAGAGCTAGAATTGCCACAAGCAAGAGGATTGCCGGTAAAGACTGGAAGAAAATTTCTTGGGAAAACGCTCAAAAGCTGATATTTCCTTGACAATCTCACCAAAACAGACGATATATTAAAGGAAAACTATCCCCCAAAGGAGACTGTCAATGGCGATCAGAATACTCGAAGGCTCGCTTCCCTGGGCACCCGAATTGAGGGCGTCTATGTCGCGTCTGATGTACGCATTTGAGTCCGCTGTCCGCACGCGATCTGGTGGCGAAGTCTCGCTTTTCGTTGACGACGCGGTGATAACAAGAGATCATGACAAAGACACAATCCTTTTCTCCATGGGCAAAACGCCCGATTTGTTCGAATGGGTGGATGAGAGAGACGAAAGCCTCAACACGCAGGTCGCGATAACGCTCTACATGTATCACACGGTGGATTCGGTAGTGGATTTGTTCCGGTCTGGAGAAGATGAGCCGTTCACCTCGTTCCCGTTGCGCATGGATACATTCGGCGACGACCTCGCAAACGCCGTTCCCGGACTTTTTCCGAATAATCCAGAAATGCTGAACCAGCGTCCTTCGTAGCAATTAGGCTGATTCTATATGAAAAAGTTCCTGCCACTCCTTCTTGCATCCCTGCTGCTTTCCGGTTGCGGGCTTAGCGATGATACCCGCGACCAACTCGAGGATGCTATTGGCAAGGCTGCCGGGGAAGTTTGGGATTCAACAAAATCAAAAACGGCAAATGCAGTTGACGAACTTTCTGCAACTATTGATGAGCATGGTGGAGCAGAGGGAATCTTTGAAAAAATCGCTCGCTTTATAGATGGACTTTTCGGCGATTCAAATGACGGCTGCAATAGACAACCAGAAAAAAGGGAGACTTACAATCCTTCTAGGAAAATCGTCAAGCGCAGCGCCGAACAGCAGAACTACCATGAAGAAGTTCTCAGTCTCACGACCTTTAAAACATCCTCCGTGAACATCGATTGTCTGCGCCCCGAACTAGACACCGCCATAAATATAGTGGTCGCAGTCTATCACGAGGTTTTCAACAACGACAATTATCGTCCGGTAATCACCAGCGGGAACGACTCCGACAAGCACGGCGAACAGTCCGCCCATTATGCCTGCGCTGCCGTAGATATACGAATTAAGGATGTCGAAAATCTGGAAACACGCAAGGCTCTGGCGCAAGCAATCAACAAAGAACTAGGCTCCCGCTATACGGTTCTCCACGAAGATGTCGGCAAGGCGAATGAACACCTACACATCCAACTCCGCAGCGGTACGTACAACAAGAACGAAGTTTGGGAATGATATTATGGCAAACGATCGTAATTATATACTTCTAAACATCTTTCCGAGTCCTGAAGAATCTGCATATCAAAAAATGTACAGAAATCGCGAAGAGACCTATCGTCAGTTTTCCACGCGGACAGCTGCGGGGTTGCCGCTTGTCAGCGAACAGGAGAAAATCTTTGAAAGGGAGGAGGCAGAGCGAAAAGAAAGGCGGTTAAGACTCTTTTGGGATAGCTTTCCTATAATCATGAGAAATTGGAAAAAAGTTCTGAAATACCCCATATTGTCCAATATTTCCGTGGACTCCATCGGTATTGTTCCTAGAATGCGCAACATTACACTCGGCGCACTTGTATTTGCCTGGCGCACGTCTCGTATGCGCTGCATTTGCCCAAGCTGCCAGGGAACAGCGTATTTCGTCCCTTATGTTGAAGACCTTCTTTCAAGACACATGTGTGGTACGGGTTGGGAAGACGATGAACACAGTATGGTTTTCCAGGAGAAATGCCTTATATATTGCAGCACCTGCGGCAAGGAAGACCATCTCTGTGAACGGGAGCACAATCCTGAATATAAATGCAGGGATTTTCTTTGGCGTTTGGAATGTTGGAATCGTTGTCACCGTCCAACCGATTCAGAGATGATTTTTGAACATGCTATGCATCTGTTGAAGTTAAGCGAAGTCTACAAAGAGAATCCCGAAATATTCGCTCTCAACGGACCTTTCGAGAAAAAAGGAAAACGATTGTGAAAAAATCCCGCGATTGCTCGCGGGATTTTTAATTGCGGTTGTCTCGCAGGATTACAGCTTGATGCTGCAGGGCTTGGCGTGCCAGATTTCCTCGGCGTACTGCTTGATGGTACGGTCGGAACTGAACTTGCCCATGCGGGCCACGTTGAGGATAGCCTTTTCTGCCCAAGCCTTCTTGTTCTGGTATTCCTTCGCCACCTTGGCCTGCATGTCCACGTAGCTGCGGAAGTCGGCGCAGAGCATGTACGGGTCGTGGGTGAGGAGTTTGTCTGCAATGTGCT
>JAEEGF010213577.1_pt1 | contig 14280 bp, 9 predicted proteins | sample 9134171 | NCBI WGS metagenome assembly JAEEGF01 (sample SAMN16246542, study PRJNA631951) | gut metagenome | biome: gut microbiome; feature: rumen; material: AP-attached | host: Bos | place: Iran: Karaj | collected 2018-10
GAAATAAGGCCTGAAAGTGCTTATGTTGTCTACATGAATGCTGCCCTTCTCGAGCGTGAGGAAAAATATACTGATGCTCTTTCGGCCATTGAATATGCCATTGAGCTCTGGCCTCTGGACTCCATGTTCTTCCTTGTTGCAGCAAATTGTGCCGAAAACACTAACGATCTGGTAAAAATGCATCATTACTCTGATGTTGCCGCAGGCATGCACATTACGAACCAGTCCTCGATCAAATATAATTATTCATACTTCAATGATTACTACGGGGTGGGAATTCACGGAGTCCTTTATAATAACGAGGCACACCGTTTGATCTTCCAAAATGCAAAGAACCCTGTCCCCGCTGCGGAGTTTAGTGTGACCGAAATTGACGGCGAAGCTCCTGACAAGCTTCTTAAAGTTTATGAAGAAAACGGCGCAAATGAAGATTCCATAAAGCTTCTGCAGATAATAAAAGCGCTAAATGAAGACAAGGGCAAAGACGCAATCTGGGCCATGATCAACTCTCTTTACGATAAAACCTCCATGGGCTACTTCTTTGTGAGAAGCCGTTGGATCGCCCAATATGACCGAGCCCAGTACCTGCGCACACTTTGGCGCGATGCTCTGGAATTATATCCCGACTGGGATTACGCCAATTACATGATGGGCCTGCAGGCTTACGCGATCGAAAGCTACCGTGCGGCAAAATACTACTTTTCCATGGCCTACGCCCTGAACCCGGACAACGCCTACGCCGCGCTGTATCTGGGCAGCACCTACTCAAACCTTATGGAGCAGGACAAAGCCGATTTCTATTATGATGTGGCGCGTGAGATCTTTGATGCATCCGCTTCGGCAAAAGGCACGGCTCCCGGTGTTTCTGCCAGCGTTATGCCCGATGTTCCGGGGGATGTACCGGGTTTTGGCCTTGTAAAATCCATTGTGGACTTTTGCCAAAACCAGTCCGGTCCTAACCGTATCGACCCCGGAAACGCAGGTGCCGATGCCTTTTCAATAATCCTTGAGGACCTTAACTCCTTAAACGATATTCTCGGGGGCATTGTTGATCTTGGGGATGTATTCCCAGATCTGAATAAAAACATAGGGAAGCCCGGAATTTCAAAAGCCCCCGATCTTGCGGTCCTTGGAAAACTAGACAAGATACTCGGTCTGCTCGATTCGGGAAAAACTGTGAACGAGGCCTTTCAGGCAATAACAGATCCGGCGAATAACCCCTACAAGGACTGTCCGTTCATGGAATTTATCGATAATATTGCCGCCGCAGGGGAAGGACTTTACACCATCGGCCAGTACTTCCCCATCAAAGGCGCAAGTGATGCATGCGAAATAATGGGTGAAATATGCGGTAACATTCGTGAGCTGCTGGAAGATCCGGCAACCGTTGCTGCCATGAAAGACTGGATCAACAACAGCACCATCGGACAGACCCTGAACGATACAATTGATAACATGAACGCCGGCTGGACTGAGTATTTAAAGGACCTCCTGCCCTATGTTTCGGAAGAAGACCTTTACGGCTCCGACGATATGTGGACCGGTTCTAACTACCGTGAGCGCCAGTACTGGTATCGGCATTCCATATATGCAAGAGCTGTTAAGGAAGGTCGTGAAAAGGAATATGAATGGCTCAGGGACTGGCTCCTTGCCAACGATCCGAACAACCCCACTCCTAACCCTTCAAACCTTCTATGCAAAAAGCCAAATATCTACTTGTATCCGGACAAAGAGATCAGGCTTGCGGTTAAGCTTGGAAATGATGACCGGATCACGGTTTCTGATCCGCTCTATAACGATGGCTGGGATGTGATCGCAAAACCCGGTTCAAAGCTTACGATAGACGGTTCAGAATACGATTACCTTTTCTATGAGTGCCTTGTCCCGGCAACTGAGTTTGAAACGGGCGCAGGCTTCCTGTTACCGGTCTATGAGCGTGAAGCGATACTTTCAGACATTCTTGACAAATATGGGTTCAATGCAAAAGAAAAGGCTGATTTCCTTGAGTTCTGGCTTGAATATCTGGATGCTGACACTGCGTATCTTATGATACCGCAATCTCAGGAAATGGTGGATAAGGCGTTGCCTCTAAATTTAAGCACGCCTGCAGACACTGTATACCGTATCTGGTTTGGGTTTGAGCCTGTTAATTCAGATGCTTTACAGCTCCCGGTTTTACCGGAAGCCCTGATCCGTCCGATAATCAGGGAAGGTTTCACCGTTGTCGAATGGGGCGGCGCTGTTATCACGCCGTAAAAAGAGAGTATAAAAAGTGCCCCGGGCTTCCCCGAGGCACTTTATTTTGATCATTTTATTTTGCAAGTGCGGTAAGATCCGCTTTCAGCTTAGTCATCTTTGCGTCTGCATCTTCAAAGCTCGTACCCTTTACGCCGGCATAGAATTTAAGCTTAGGCTCGGTACCTGAAGGCCTTACGCATACCCATGCATCGTCGTTAAGGTCAAAGTACAGAACATCCGAAACGGGAAGACCGGTCTTTGTCTTTTCGCCGGTTGTCTTATCGAGGATGTAATCGTTCTTGTAATCACGGAATTTAAGGACCTTGTACTCGCCGATGTTATCAATGGGGTTAGCACGAAGGGAAGCCATGATCTGCTGGATCTTCTCAAGTCCCTCTATGCCCTTGAGAGTCATTGTCTCAAGACCTTCGCGGAAATATCCGTACTTCTTGTAGATGTTCTGCATCTGATCCCAAAGGGACAGACCCTTTGTCTTATAGTAAACCGCAGCTTCCGCGAGCATCATAACGGCAACGACCGCATCCTTGTCGCGGGCGTGTGTGCCGACAAGGCAGCCGTAGCTTTCCTCGAAGCCGAACTCATAATGACCCTTTCCGGTCTGCTCAAAGAGTTTAATCTGCTCTCCTATGTACTTGAAGCCCGTAAGCACTTCCTTAAGCTCAATGCCGTAGCTCTCTGCCACCTTATCGGCCATATTTGTGGAAACGATAGTCTTTACAAGGACTCCGTCATTGTGGATCAGGCCAAGTTCTTTCCTGCGCTCAAGAAGATATTCGCAGATAAGCATGCCGGACATATTTCCCGTGAAGGATACATAATCGTCGGTCGCTTTGTCGTAGGAATATACGCCGAGACGGTCTGCATCGGGGTCCGTGGCAAGAACCACATCTGCCTTCTTCTCTTTTGCAAGCTTAAGCGCAAGGGCGAAAGCCTTCGGATCCTCGGGGTTCGGATAAGGAACAGTCGGGAAATTGCCGTCCGGAAGCTCCTGCTCCGGAACAACATAAACCCTGTTGAAGCCGAGTTCCTTAAGAACGCGCCTTACAGGCAGGTTTCCGGTGCCGTGGAGAGGCGTGTAGACAACCGTAAGGTCATCCGCATGCTCCTTGATAAGCTCAGGTGAAAGGGAAAGCTTCTTAAGCTCTTCCATGTATCTGTCGTCGATCTCGCTGCCGATGGTAAAGTACAGGCCGGCCTTGATGGCTTCAACACGGCTCATTGTCTTAACCGTGGAGAAATCCGAGATGGAGTTTACTTCGTTGATGATCTGCTCGTCCTTTGGCGCTGTGATCTGGGCGCCATCCTCCCAGTAAACCTTGTAGCCGTTGTACTCTGCGGGGTTGTGGCTTGCGGTAACAACGATACCCGCTGTGCAGCCAAGCTCGCGGAGCGCAAAGGAAAGCTCGGGAGTGGGACGCAGCGACTCGAAACGGTATGCCCTGATGCCGTTAGCGCAAAGGCAGAGAGCCGCTTCTTCGCTGAATTCTATCGACATGCGGCGTGAATCGTAGGCGATAGCAACGCCCTTGGCCTCAGCATGTTCTTTCTTGATGAAGTTTGCAAGTCCCTGCGTAGCCCTTCTTACCGTGTACGCATTCATGCGGTTCGTACCTGCTCCGATGATGCCGCGGAGTCCGCCCGTACCAAAGGAAAGATCCCTGTAGAAGCGCTCTTTGATCTCGTTATCGTCATTTGCGATAGCTTTGAGTTCCTGTTTCGTTGCCTCATCAAAATAAGGATCTTCACACCATTTCTTGTAGTTCTCCATGTAGTCCATAATCTTACCGTCCTTTATGTGTATAGTTCATCGTTACCGTTTTAGAAGTTTTGCCGTGTCGGGGCTTTATGCCGGATACTCTTTTTCTTTTATGATGGCAGGGGCAAGTGTTTCCGGCGTGAAAATGCTTGCAGAACCTGTTCCTGTGGGCTCAGGAGGATTGCTTGGCTCCGGTGTCCCCGAAGGTTCGGGTGAGACGCTTGGTCCGGGCGTGTCTGAAGGTTCCGGTTCTCCTGTAGGACCGGGTGTTACGTCTTCTGCTCCTGATGTAGGTGAAGGCTCGGGCGGTGTCGGGCCGTCCGGTCCCTCTGTCGGCGAAGGAGTGGGCTCCTCCGGATTCTGTGTGGGAGTAGGCGTCGGATCCGGCAGCCTGTTCCCCGCATATTTAAGCTCTGTCAGCGTTTCAAGGCCGTAAACAGCCGAGATGTCTTTGAGCAGGTTATACGAAATATCAAGCTTTTCAAGGGCAAGGGAGCCAAGCTCCGTGACACTCGTAAGGTAATTGCAGGAAAGGTTCAGCTCCTTAAGTGCCGCAAGCCCCGACAATCCCGTGATATCCGTCAGGACATTGCAGGAAAGATCGAGTATCTCGAGCTTTTCGAGGCCCGTAAGCCCTTCCGTGTTCTTCAGATTGTTCCAGCCCGCCTTAAGTACTCTCAATTCAGTAAGATAGCTTATATCACGCAGGCTGTCAAGGTCTGTTTCGGTCAGGTCAAGCTCTGTGATCTCAAGAAGCCTTCCGCTGTAAACATCCGCATCCGGATTATTCAATATCTCCCTCACCTTTGCTTCGATAACGGGATTTGTCCATTCGATCACAACTTCATCGGGCCCGGGGCTCGGTGTCGGTGTCGGCGAGAGCGTCGGTGTTGGCGAAAGCGTAGGCGTCGGGGAAAGCGTAGGTGTTGGCGTTGATGTCGGACGCGGGGTAGGCGTCGGCGTCGGGGTAGGTGTTGGCGTAAATGTCGGTGTTGGCGTAGAAGTCGGCGTAGGTGTAGGCGTCTCCGTATTAGTAGGCGCCTGGGTATTGGTCGGTGCCTGGGTATTGGTCGGCGCCTTTGTCGGTGTTGGGAACTCTGTCGGAGTCGGCGCGCTTGTATTTGTAGGCGTAGGTGTGCCCGTAGGATCGTTTGAACGGCTGTTATGCCTCTTTACGGCCGATATCACCACGATAAGTCCTGTGAGTATCAGAACTCCCAGGACTAACGAGATGATTATGATTTTTTGTTTTTTATCGTTCAAAGCGGATAGCCCCTGCGGGGCAGCCTCCTAATCTTGTGGCGCGATTCAGGTCCTCCGGTTTACAAGCTCGCGGACTATATCGTTCCAGTCAACGTTGCACTCCGCCATCAGCACCATCATATGATACAGGAAATCCGCTATCTCGTACTTGATATCCTCTTTATCCGGATTCTTTGCGGCAATAACGATCTCCGTCGCTTCTTCACCGCATTTCTTCAGGATCTTATCAAGGCCCTTGTCAAAAAGATAGTTTGTGTAGGAACCTTCCTTTGGATGTTCCCTCCTGTCGATGATGGTCTTATAATCTTCGGAAAGCACGTTGAGCGGGTTAAGGTCAACATAGTCGGCCTTTGCAAGCTGCTTGTAGAAGCAGGATCTTGAGCCTGTGTGGCAGGCCGCTCCTACCTGTTTTACCTTTGCGAGCAGTGTATCGGAATCGCAGTCGAGCAGCAGCTCCTTGAGATACTGGAAATGTCCCGAAGTCAGGCCCTTTTCCCACAGCTCCTTGCGGCTCCTCGAGTAATATGTCATACGTCCGGTCGCCAGAGTAGCATTATAAGCCTCTTCGTTCATATATGCAACCATTAATACTTCGTTGTTGTAATAATCCTGTACAACAACGGGCACAAGCCCCGAAGCATCCTTTTTAAGGTCCGCAAAGCTTATCTCGCTGTCGAGCACGGCCACATCAATGCCGTCGCGCTTCATCTGCTGCTTGACCGGCGCAACATCCTTGCCGTCATAATAATTTGTCGCAACACCGAATACATTTTCAAGCGACATTAGAGACATGATGTCGTTTCTCACAAGGCTGTCGCGCACCATTGCCCCAAAGGGCAGCGCTGCGATGTTCTGCTCTGCCGGCGTGGAAAGGTCAAGGTGCTTGATCACAAAGCCGGCTACCTTGATAGTACTGCATTCGTTAATGAATTCCTGATCCGAGAGCAGGCCGTCGCCGGTCTCCGGACTTGCGTTTACCTCGACAAATACCCTGTCCTTGCCAAACCTGTCGGTCACACTCTTTATAACGCTCATATCCCTGCAGGATGCATACGGGATGACAAGCTTCTCCGCGCCGGTATAAAAGGCCTTCTTGGCGTCTTCGAACCGGTTGATGCGAAAGCCGATGAACAGCGGCAGGTCCACATTTTCCTTGACGGTCCTGCAGGTATGCAGGAATTCGTCCCTTTCGAGGTCATTTGCCGAATAGTTGTAGATGAACAGCGCGTCAAGCCCGTTTCTCTCATATCTTTCAGCTTTCGAGACAACTGATGCGCCAAGTTCGTTTTCTGCGTTGATATACGCGATGATCTCTTTTTTCATCTTGTTCTCTCCAATGCCTCCTTCAGGTTTATTTTATTCTCGTACAGCGCCTTGCCGATTATGGCTCCGGGAACGCCTTCGTTCTTAAGGGCTTCGAGATCTTCGATACAGCTGATGCCGCCGGAAGCGACGATCTCCATTCCGGTGTCTCTTGCAAGCTCTGCTGTTGCTGTAACATTCGGTCCGGAAAGCATGCCGTCGCGGCTTATGTCTGTATAGATTATGGTCCGTACGCCAAGATCGCGCATCCGAAGGGCAAGATCGAGGGATCTCACCTCACTCACTTCGGCCCAGCCGCGAACGGCCACAAAACCGTCTTTTGCATCGATCCCGACCGCTATATGTCCTGCACCGAATTTCTTAATGGCATCCTGCACAAATCCGGGTTCTTCAACGGCTTTTGTTCCGATGATCACCCTTTCGATGCCCATGTTCAGCTTTGTTTCGATATCCGCGATGCTCCTTATCCCGCCGCCTGTCTGCACGGGAATGCCTGCCGCAGCCACGATGCCGCGGATAACGGCTTCGTTCACGCCGTGTCCGAGCAGGGCCGCATCGAGATCCACAACGTGTATGTACTCCGCCCCCGCTTTAACGAAGGACACCGCAATGTCCGCAGGGTTTTCGGAATACACCTTTTCTCTGTTGAAATCACCCATCGAAAGACGGACGCATCTGCCGTCTTTAATGTCTATAGCAGGGTATAATATCATTTTGATCCTCCATACGGGGAATTATCATTCGGGCAGCCCGCAAAAGCTGCGTTACGCAAGAACTCCCTTTGACGACAGCTGGCCCCGCACACGGGGGTCATACTGTACGGCCTCGTCAAGCGCCTTCGCAAAGGCCTTAAATGCCGCCTCCGCGATGTGGTGGCTGTTCTCGCCGGCCATCTGGACAAGATGTATGTTCATGCCCGCGGAATAAGAAACCGCATAGAAGAACTCTTTGATAAGCTCTGTCTGGAGATATCCTATCGAAGGCACATCGAACTTCAGTCCGTAGTTCAGGTACGGTCTTCCGCAAAGGTCGACCGCGCAGGTAACAAGAGCGTCATCCATCGGCAGCGTAAAGGAACCGTAACGGCGGATGCCCGCCTTGTCGCGCAGTGCCTCCTTAATCGCGGTTCCGAGCACTATGCCGCAATCCTCAACCGTATGATGTCCGTCAACATAAAGGTCGCCCTTGCACTGGAGCTTCAGGTTAAAAAAGCCGTGCTTTGCAAAGCCTGTCAGCATGTGGTCAAAAAAACCTATGCCGGTGGCGATGTCGCTTGTCCCCTCACCGTCAATCTCAATAGAAAGCGCGATCTCGGTTTCCTTTGTCTTTCTGTTAACTGTGGCGACTCTTTTTTCTGTCTTTTTTTCCATAATTATTCTAGCGGCTGTCCGCCCTTTCTTCCTGTTTCAGGCTGTGGAAATGTCTTTTGACACAACCGCAGATATCCTCAAAGATAATATATCACACGGTTTTGGGACTGTAAACCTTTATTTTCCCTCGCCAAATCTTACCGCAATGGAATTCGCGTGTGCCGTAAGGCCCTCAAAATCAGCAAATTCTACGATATCTTTGTAAACAGCCTCGAGGCCGCTCCTTGTATATGCGATTATGCTGCTCTTTTTTACAAAATCGTCAACATTTAAGGGCGAGAAGAACCTTGCCGTTCCCGATGTGGGAAGAACGTGGTTAGGCCCCGCAAAATAGTCCCCGAGAGGCTCCGAAGACCACGGCCCGAGGAAGATCGCGCCTGCGTTCTTTATGCGCGGCATGATCTCGAAGGGATTCTCCGTCACGATCTCAAGGTGCTCCGAAGCGATGCGGTTTACCATATCCACTGCTTCGTCCATGTCTTTTGCAACAAATACCGCTCCGAAGCTGTCAAGCGACTTTTTGATGATTGCGGAGCGTTCAAGTGTTAAAGCAAGGCGTTCTGCCTCATCTGACACCTTCTTTGCGAAATCCCCGTCCGTTGTGACAAGTATAGCGGAAGCCATTTCGTCGTGTTCGGCCTGTGAGAGCAGATCTGCGGCGATAAAGCGGTGATCAGCCGTCCCGTCCGCAAGGACAAGTATCTCGCTCGGTCCCGCAACGGAATCGATCCCGACACGGCCGTAAACAAGCTTCTTTGCAAGTGCCACGTAAACATTGCCGGGGCCGACGATCTTATCAACCTTCCCTATGCTCTCGGTACCGTATGCAAGCGCAGCTATGGCCTGTGCCCCGCCTATCTTGAGGATATCGGTGACGCCGGCTTCCTTTGCCGCAACGAGCGTCGCGGGATACACCTTTCCGTCTGCTCCCGCAGGCGTTGTCATGACTATGCGCTTTACGCCCGCAACCTTTGCGGGTATGACATTCATCAGGACTGAGGACGGGTAAGCGGCTTTTCCACCGGGAACATAGACTCCGACGGACTCTAACGGCGTAAACTTCATTCCGAGGATGGAACCGTCGGGCTTTGTGTCAAGCCATGTGTTCCTGAGCTGTTTTTCATGATACGAACGGATGTTGGCGATAGCCTTCCGGACTATCTCCGTAAAGCGGTCCGGAACTGCCCTGTAAGCGGCCTTTATCTCATCTTCGGTCACTTTCATGTTTTCCCTGCCGATATCCCATTTATCGAATCTTGCGGTATATTCGAAAACCGCTTCGTCGCCGCGGGCCGCAACGTCTTTCAGTATTCCGCTAACCTTTTCTTCATATTCGGAATTAACGGTAAGGCTGCGCGCCGCAAGCTTTTTCTCGAATTCTTTTATCGTTTCCGGGGTTATATCGTATATCTTCATATTCACAGCTCCTCTCGTTTTTTATGCCTGTTCCTTCTTTGCAAGTTCATCCTTCAGGCCGTTGATTATGGTGCGGATGCGTTCCTGCTCCATCTTCATGCTTACCCGGTTTACAACGACGCGTGCCGAAAGATCGCATATCTCCTCGAGCACGCAAAGGCCGTTCTGTTTAAGCGTTGAGCCGGTCTCCACGATATCGACTATCACTTCGGAAAGCCCCACTATGGGCGCAAGCTCCACGGATCCGTTGAGCTTTATTATTTCAACTGTCTGGTGCTTTTTGTTGTGGAAATAGTCCTTTGCTATCTCAGGATATTTTGACGCGACGCGGATACGCTCCCCGTGCTGCAAAAGCTCCCTTGCAGACTCGGGTCCCGCAACACACATGCGGCATTTGCCGAAGCCAAGGTCTAATACCTCGTAAAGCCTCCTGTTTTCCTCATCGATAGTGTCCTTGCCGACAACGCCTATGTCTGCCGCGCCGTACTCAACAAAGGTTGGCACGTCATTTGCCTTTGCAAGGAAGAATTTAAGCTTCCATTCTTCGTTTGTGAAAACGAGCTTGCGTGATTCGGGATCCTTCATTTCCTCGCACAGTATCCCCATGTTTTCGAACAGATCCATGGTCTTCTTTGCAAGACGCCCCTTCGCGAGGGCTATTGTTATATATCTCCTGTTATCTTCCATTGTTTAACCTCCATGCTGCGAGTGCATTTTCTCCGTCCTTTATTCCTTTACAAGCTCGCATTTCTTTCCGCTTCTTCTTAATTCCATTGCCTTCTTTACCGCTTCCTCGTAAGAATCCGGAAAATACCTGAGCTTCAGCGTATCGCCCGGCATCTTCGGAAGAAGCTTCTGCCTTGAGAGCGCCGCCATAAGCTCATCTAACAGGAATGCAAGTCCTATGGCCGGAGCATCCTTTCCAAACTGGGAAACAAGGGAATCGTAACGTCCTCCTGTAAGGACGGGATTTCCTGTTCCGTAGGTGAACGCGCTGAAGGTTATCCCTGTATAATACTCGTATTTGCTCAGTGCCCCGAGATCGTAAGTTATATATTCCTCGCAGCCGTAAGCTTTAAGGAGTCCAAAGAGCTTTTCAAGTCTTTCGATGCTTTCAAGGGCTTCGGGGTTTGTTGTGATCTTCTTTACTTCCGGCAGGCTCTGCATGTTGCCGAAAAGCTCCGGGAGCTTTAGGAGCGCGTTTTTGGTTTCTGCGCTTATCTTCCTGTTTTCAAGGACATCCTCCATGCCGAAGGTGTTCTTGTCTATGATCGAAGCCCTTAGGAGCTCGGTCTCGTCTAATGAGAGTCCGGCCTCGCTTACAAGTGCTTTGAAGAAGCCCGCAATGCCGATCTCTACGCGGAAGTCTTTTAAGCCGACATTTTTAAGGCATTCACAGGTAAGGGCAAGCATCTCCGCATCCGCTTCGACCGATGCGTCGTTTATCAGCTCAGCGCCAATCTGCGTTGTTTCTTTAAGGTTTCCCCGGAGCTCATGTCCGTTTATAAAGGTATTCCCGTTGTAGCAAAGGCGTATCGGTGCGGTTTCGTCGCGGTAATATTTCGCAACGCACCTTGCAACAGCCGGTGTTATATCCGGGCGGAGCACCAGGGTGTTGCCGTCCCTGTCAAAAAACTTGTACATGTCGCGGGCCGCTACGGTACCACGCTCTGAAGAGAATACCTCAAAGTATTCGAATACAGGAGTGATTATCTGTTCAAATCCGAAGCTTTCGATGGTCTTTTGCAGTATTCCCGCAATATATGTCCTTGTCTTGCATTCTTCGTTATAGATGTCCCTGACGCCTTCAGGAGTGTGTAAAAGCTGCATATTTTCCCTCTTTCTGCCTGTTGTGCCGTTCCTGTCTTTCACGGTCACATCTTGTTTTTTGTGCTTTACTTTATCATGCTAAAGTGATAACTTGATATCGTATTATCAAGATTATATCATAAGTTTTCCGTATGTCAACAAAAAAATAATGCCTGCAGCTGTTTTTTATCAGCTGCAGACATCTTTACTTAAAACTGAAATTTATGCAGTACACCGTTCTGGTATTGCCACACTCTTAAATGTTCCTTATCATTCTCGTCATAGTATATATACCGGAACTCACTGGTGAATTCATAGGTCCCGTTTTCAACAAGTCCTTCGTTTCCGCCCGCTTGATAATAACTGATACGGATATACATTCCTGCCCGGATAATACCTTCATGAGTCCCGAGACGTGATGATCTTACTTCCTTTCCAAGAAATATCGTGACGGTGTTGTTATTTTCCACGTTGGCTTCAAGTGTCCCGTAATTTTTTATCGCACATAGCCCGCTTCCCTTGTTTCCGCTTATGTTCAGATCGTGGCCAATGCCGCGAACGGTTCCGTAATTGATCAGAAGCGTCACGTTATCACAGCCCGAAGAAGAAACAGTCAGGTTGCCGGATATCTCACCGCCTTCTGCGCCCTCGGCCCCGTTTTTGACCAATACTCCGCCATCCACGAGCAAACGGTCATACACTGTTGTAAAGTTACATTGAACGGATCCGGCGCGGATCTTTCCTCTGTTATCAAGCCCCGTAACATCTTTTCCTGTTCCGACCTGATCTTCCCACAGATAATAGATCTTTAAGGAGCCCCATGCCCCGTTCTCCGTATACATTTCGATCTCGCCGCTGTTAAGGAGCATCAAGGCCTTATCGCCGGCACAGCCTGTCCCGAAGGTATTTGCGTAAATCTTTCCGCTGTTGTCGACCGCGGTATTCCCTTTGCCGTATGCAGAAACACCGATATCCGTACCGTGTTGCGGATCCGTCAGTTCCCCCTTGTTAACAAGGCCTGTGTTATCATCACCATACATCTGGATACTGATGGACAGATTCTCGTTCAAAACAGGCTTTGCTTCGTTGATAAAGCCTGTGCAATGATCTCCGCATATCTCCGCTTCAATGGCGAATGCCTGCTCTTCGTTACTGTTATTCAAAAAGACTACGATGTTTTTCGCAAACCCCTTCTTCTCTGCGAGCGCATCCAGGTAATCACTTCTGTAAGCGCTTTTTTCCGTCGGATTCGCGCATGCATTTATGGTACATCTTTTCCAGCCGTCCCGCATACCTGTCAACACCGCGCCGATATCATTGTATACACCGTACGCATCCTCCCCGTACAGATACAGATTTATCTTGCCAATTTCCACCCTTGCTCCCGGCATGTTCAAGAGTCCTAACGTCTTATCCGTATAAGAAGAACCGGCTGAAGCGGTAGCATTGACGGAAAGGACCATATCTTTGGTGATAAGGCCGCGGTTCCTGTTGACGATCCCCCGGCAGCTTTTGAGTATATTGTTGCTCCGGTCAGGAATCTCCTTCATCATTCCGGTCAGGAATCTGTAAGTCGCACCGTTCTCATAAGTATAGTAATTGCTGTAATCTCTTTTCGGGTAGCCGAGGATCACATACATTCCAAGCTCAAGACTGCCCGAGTTATCTACAGCGGTTGCGCCTTCTCCGGTATAGATCACCGACATGCCGCTAAGGTTCATGATACCGGATTCCGTGTTCCGGATCAGTACATCCCGGTAAAGGAATGCCGGGATCGTGCTGACATTGAGTGTTCCCAAATATTCTCCGCTGTTATACAGCGCGTTTCCCTCTTCGATCACAATGTTTGCGCCGGCCTTCATATAGCCTTCATTGATAAATACCTGTCCCTTCAAGGCGTAGATGACCAGATTTGTTGCGCTTCCTCCGGCAAGGCATTCGGCGCCCTCATGGTTTTTTATATAGATTCCGTCATCCAGCACAACCTCGTTGAAACCGTATTCGGGATATTTAAGGCTCCCGTGATTTTCAAATCCGATAGCTCCCTCATAAAGAAAAAGCCTGTTATCACTGAAGAAGCTTTCAAAACTCACATGGTATGCGGATCCGGGGTTAGAGAAAAAAGCCCCCTTATTAACAGTTATGATGCAGTTCTGCACCCCTCCGGCATCAAATTCATTTTCGCCATAATTAAATAAGGTTCTGCACCCGCTTATATCCGGTATTCCGAATACTCCGAGAACATTTATCTTCACCGAATCAAAACGGACATATCCATTAAATGCACAACCGATGCAGTCCTCATGAACACTGAATTCTAACGGTTTTCCGTCCTCACCCTTGAAGGTCAGACGTTTGGCCACATTGGTCTTTTCCTCTGCCGTGCAGCGAAATCCCAGATCGCAGGCCACGATGATCTTGCCGTTTATTACGGTTAAGTCCGACTTCACATCAATAGTCTCAAGCACTACAACGGTATTGCCGTTCAGGTCCAGCGTCCAGTGATCGTTTTGATCCGAAAAGGCCGCATAATGCTCATCGAAGATGAAATCTTCCCTCTTGTCCCCGCGCACGGCGGTCACGATGACGCCTTCCCGATTAGTCTTATCCTTTTCCGTCCCCGAAGATGACGACCCTTCTCCACCGTTACCGTTTTCGCTGCCGTTAGAAGAACCGTTGCCGTTTTCGCTGCCGTTTGAGGAACCGTTTCCTTTATCGTCCTTATCTTTATTACCTTCCGGTCCGCCCGTGGGATCTGAGTTCTCACCGATCTTACCGCTGTTCCCGCTCCCGGCAGGATCGTCTCTTGGCTCAAGCTCCTTCCCGCATGCGGAAAGGCAGACCAGTATCGTCATAAGCAGCAGGATACCTTTGAAAAATCTTTTACGGTTCTTACGATCTTTCTGTTCTCTCATAGCTTTGCTCCCCTTTTTTCTTTATATTTTCCGACTCATACCGCCCTGCTGTGCGATCTCACTTTCAGGGTATCAATTTATTATTATACTATCCGGCATGCATAAAAAATATGCACAAAATTAAGATTATTGTATCAGATATTAAGATTTCCCCCTTCTTTACCGTGTA
>JAEEGF011285850.1_pt1 | contig 14278 bp, 16 predicted proteins | sample 9134171 | NCBI WGS metagenome assembly JAEEGF01 (sample SAMN16246542, study PRJNA631951) | gut metagenome | biome: gut microbiome; feature: rumen; material: AP-attached | host: Bos | place: Iran: Karaj | collected 2018-10
CAGATGTCTCGTCGGCGATACTTGAACACTTTGCGAAAAATGGTCAGGAGCCATATGCGATTGTAGTAGGATGTTCGGACTCAAGGGTCATTCCTGAGAGAATATTCCATGCTGCAATGGGGGATCTGTTTACTATTCGTGTTGCGGGAAACGTGATAGACGATCATCAGCTGGGGAGCATCGAGTATGCTGCTGGACACCTTGGGACGAACCTGATAGTGGTTCTGGGGCATACAAAGTGCGGAGCGGTTACTGCAGCCATTAAGCACGATCCAAGCGGGTTTATTAAATATATTACAGATGAGATCAAACAGGCCATTGGAGATGAGTAATATGTACCCTCCAATACATGAAAAGACACTATTCCCCGACGATTTTGACAGATTAGAAAAGTTATGGGGAAAGTATCCGCAGTTTCATGACTTCTCAGTGTTTTCAACACTTGATGAAATCCTGGAAGAGCATGAATCGTATCAGAAAGACTTTAATGATGATCTCCGGAAAGAATATGAAACAGGAGATTATGGCAGATTTCTGATCCAGCTGTCATGGGCGGATCTGCCATATCGCTATGCTACTAAGAATCTCGTTGAAAAGAGTGGCCCTGTGAAGTCTAACGGATATGTAGAAAGATTCCTGGAACAGTTTCGGGGAATTGATACCGACCATAAAGCTGTATTTGTATTCCCGGAGAGTTATGTTTCGCAGTTTTTGGTAGTAAGTGAAGTTTGCAGGAGGGCAGAAGAGTTTTGCCCGATACGGAGCCTTTTTCCGGATGAGGAGAAGGTGCATTATCTCGCTGTGTTTGATAAGGAAAACATGGATGATGTACTTCTTATGTACCATCTTCTCTACTCGGGCGGTTCTCAGGAGGTGTATGGAGGTTATTCGCTTTATGACTATCCGTTTTCGTGGTATCAGACTCACCTCTGGCAGGATGGAATGGTGCTCCGTTCTCCATATCTGCCTGACAGACTGGCTAAATTCCAGGGAAATATCCCATTCCACCACAATCCTGCTAAGACTGTTTATGTCAGAAGAAATATCGAACATATACTTGAGTGCGGTTATTTTGAGTCAGAACTGGAATTTTTCCTTAATTTGACAACGGTGTTAATGCCGTTGTTTCAGTGGTGGTATACAGATATAGCACTTTATGAAGAGAAGGATGGATACAGGACCAACTGGAGGCTGGAGCGTACAAAGATAAGAACTCAGCTAACCGCAGAGGGCATTATTAAACCAAAGTGGAAGCATGAGATGTCTCTGTTTGAGGCAATCAGAAAAAGATATCAAGACACACTGTATCAGTACAGGCCGGAATGGCTTGGCCGCCAGAGCCTCGACATCTACATACCTTCACTCCGGACAGCAATCGAGTATCAGGGTGTTCAGCACTATCATCCAGTGGAGTTTTTCGGAGGAGAAGAAGCTCTTTTACAGAGGAAGGAACTGGATGAACAGAAAAAGCACCTCTGCGAAGAAAATGGAGTAAGGCTCATAGAGTGGGCTTACGATGTTCAGCCTACAGATGCCAATATTGTAAAAGTCCTGGCTAATGAATGAGGTGGCTCGGAGGGAAAGAAATGAATGCCAAACGTGGCTATGTTCCGGAAGATGACAGAAACTTTTCAGAACCGGCAATAGAAACTATGAGGACAGCGTCTCGCCACATAAGATTTCTTATCAATGAAGGGTATGACCTTAAACAGGCATCGACTTTCGTGGGTAATCACTATGTGCTTTCTGAGCGTCAGAGGCTTGCTCTTATGAGAAGCATTGCTACTGACAGCCAGCTGGACATACGCAAAGCTAAGGAGAATGTCATTACTTCAGACTCCATAATACTTGACCACTGCAAAAGCTGGATTAATCTGATGAATAAATGTGTTAGCAAGTATGGAGCGAAAGTGGTTCAGGTGTGGGAATAGAGCTGGAAAAAGAATGGTGTTTTTGTTGTCTAAGGATTTTTTGTCTGATACATATGTGAGGAAAAGATATGTTGAAAAGATCTTTAGTATTGCTGGTGTTTACATTGTTGTTTTTGCTCCAAAGATCCGGGTGCCTCGTCACCGTGAACATATAACTGATGCAGAAAGGTTTTTTTATGACAAGAACGGAAGAGTTAAAATACAAATACTGCCTGGAAAGACATCCTGAAGGCGGATGGTTTACTGAAATCTACACTTCGCCTTTTGATCTTGGAGCAAGAGCATTTATGGGGAGTATCTATTTCCTTCTGGATGGCAGGGATATATCACATTTCCATCAGATTGACTGTGATGAGATATGGTATCACCACGAAGGGTGCGCACTGAAGATTACCATGATCATTGATGGGGAGGTAAAAGAGTGCTTGATTGGTCAGGAGGTTGGACAGACAGCTATGGCTGTAATACCAAAAGGAGCCATTTTTGCAGCTGAGAATCTTGATAAAGATGGGTACTGCTTCATGTCATGTGCTACAACCCCGAAGTTTAGCTATGAGGGCTTCAGGCTTGTTGATGATGAAGAGGTAAGGCAGGTGTGTACATCTGAATTTGAAAAAGTTAAGTTTCTGGCTTTTACAAAAAAGGAAATAGAGGATAGAAGATCAACGACAACGGCGAAAAAGCTGCTGCGAAAAAAACAGCATGAAGGGAATCAATAGCGTATGACATGGCTGAAAAAGCTTTTGCTTTACATTAGTCCCAAAACTTTGTTTGCATCAGAAGATGGACACGTAGTAATACGCGATGAGATAGAAGATAAAAGGCCGGTAAGGCTTCTCCTGTATGATGATATACGGGAATCCGGGATTTATCTCGATGAAGGCATGAACAGCGATCCGCTCTTTTACTATATGCAGACCTTAAAAGAGGTAATGCTGTTTTACGAGGGGCTTGATAATGCTCTGCTCATCGGGGGTGGAGGGATGGCTTTCCCTAAGTATTATCTTGATCGCGTTCCTACCGGAAGAATAACTGTAGTGGAAAAGGATGCTCGTATGGTTGATCTGGCCAGAAGATACTTTTTCTTTGAAGATGATGACAGGGTCAGTGTTCATATAGGGGACGGGGCATCGTTTATTGCAAAGAAAGCCGTAGACAGCGGCGCTCCCCGATATGGTTTTGTGATTTTTGATGCTTTTGAAGGAAAGAGACCGCCAAAAGAGATTACCTCCGAAGGGATGTTCAAACTTACAAAACAGATAATGTCGCAGGACGGAATTCTGGCTATAAACATGCTTAACGAAAAGTCCGGGGGCATATCTATGCAGACGCATCTGGCGCAGGCTGTGCTGAAGAATATTTTCAGGAATACCAGGATAATAAACTGCCAGATGGGCTGGAACTGCATACTCCTGGCCTCGGACAGGGAACTTAAGTAAGTAGCGGCTCAGAGTTGAAAAGATCCGGGTGCCTGTCACCGTGATCAGAAAGGAAATCAAATGTATCCAACGAGAGACGACGCAGAGAAGCTTTTAAAAGAGGCAGAAGAGCGCAATCCAGGTCCCTGGGGAAATCACAGTAGGACCGTCGCACACTGTGCAGAAGCTATTGCATTACGTTCTGGGCTTAACACCAACAAAGCATATGTTCTTGGCCTTTTGCATGATATTGGAAGAAGATTCGGTAAAAGACATCTTGGCCATGTATCTGATGGTTATTCATATATGATGTCACTTGGATATGATGAAGTGGCAAGGGTCTGCCTTACCCATTCTTTCAATATCACATCTATAGACAACTATGTGGGCAACTGGGATACAACCGAAGAAGAGACGAAACTTATTCGGGAAAGCCTTGCGAAGGTTGAAATTGATGACTATGACCGTTTGATCCAGCTGTGTGATTCAATAGGTGGGGCAGAAGGAGTAATGGATATCATAGACAGGATGAGCGATGTCAAGAGACGCTATGGAGCGTATGATCCTGATAAATGGGAAATGAACCTCAAACTTAAGAAGTATTTTGAGGAAAAGATGGGAATGGATATCTACGAGGCTGTAGATAAAGACCATTTTGTGGTGGAAGAGGACAAATGATTATATATACGATGGGCTTGGACACGGCGGTTTTGAGGAAGCCGGGGATTTCTATGACCGTGTATATAGATTCTGCTAAGGAGAAAAACAGTGAGAAAAAGAATTCTTATCATTAACACGGGTGGGACCCTGTCCGCAGTCATGAAAAGGAATGGACTTATACCGGGATTGTCTATTTGTGATATGCAGAAAGAACTGCAGATGGTATCAGGGGACGCTGATATAGAGATTGAGGATTTTTGTTCTCTTGATAGTGCCAACTTGTTTCCTGAAGACTGGAGCGCATTAGCTGAGCGGATAAGTAACTGCAGAAATGAGTATGACGGAATAGTGGTTATACACGGAACCGACACCCTTGCATATACATCATCGATGCTTTCTTTTATGTTAAGGAATATAGGTATCCCTGTAGTTATCACGGGATCGCAGCTCTCAATTACAGATCCTGTTGCTGATGCCATGGAAAACTTAAGGTGTGCAATCCATATGGCGGCCAGGCAGATTCCGGGTGTGTTTGTTGCTTTCAACAGAAAGGTTATGCTTGGATGTAGGGTATCTAAAGTTAGGTCAATGAGTTTTGACGCCTTTGAGAGCATAAACTATCCGGAAATCGCAACGATAAGTTCGTTGGGTATGCAGATTAATGAAAGTGCAGTGCCAGAAAGGACCGGAATATTTAAGCTGGCAAATGCTTATTCGGAAAAAGTATGTATGATAAAGATGTTTCCGGGGATACACAGGGATGTCATAGAGTCGCTTGCAGAGCGAGGGTATAAAGGAATCTATATAGAGGCATATGGGATTGGCGGAATGCCGTATGTGAAACATGATTTTATTGGAGCTCTTGAGAAGCTTATAAATGATGGCATCACCGTTGTAGTTGGCACCCAGTGCAGGTACGAGGGTACCAAAATGGATGTGTATGAAACCGGGAAAAGAGCTCTTGAAATAGGAGCTTTAGAAGCCCATGACATGACCGGAGAAGCAGCGCTTACAAAACTTATGTGGATTTTGGGAATGACTAATGTCCCATCCGAAATTAGCGATTATTATTCATTAAATGTTGCTGGAGAGATGAAAAAGGCATAGTTTGGAATGCCACGGCATTAACCATGTTATGCCCAATAAGTTGTAAACATTTAAGAAAGGGTAAAACACATTCCGGCATAGGATTTTCCTCTGTCCCTTTAGAAACCAACCAAAGAAACGGAGGAAAGTTCTATGCGTAAAGTTGTTAAGTTTGTTGTACTGTTTCCCGTCAGGATCGTTCTGCTCCCAGTGGAGCTTGCACTAATCCTCATAACATGGATTGGAAAGCACTGTTGAAATTATGTTAGAAATTTTGCTAGCTATATAATGGTCTAAGTGTGACGAGAGACTTGGAAATAGACTTAATAAACTGTGCTAAAAGATTACACTTTGGTTCACAGTGACTGGTACAATTTTTTAGTAATTGATTTACCACCCAAAAAAACTGTAAAATTTTCTCAGGAATTTTACAATATATATTTAGGAGAATTAATAATGGGTTTATTTGAAGTTTTGCTTTTGGCTGTTGGCCTGGCGATGGATGCGTTTGCGGTATCTATCTGTAAGGGGCTGGCAGCTGGCAAGGTCACAAAGAGAGAATATCTTTTGTGTGGCGTGTGGTTTGGAAGTTTTCAGGGCGTGATGCCTCTTATCGGATATCTGGTGGGTTCTAATTTTGTGAAGCTTATCAGCATGGTGGCTCCGTGGGTAGCGTTTATCCTGCTGTCACTTATTGGCGGAAATATGATCAAGGAGGCCCTTGGACCTGACGAAGAAGTGTCTCCTGGGTTTGATGTAAAGACAATGTTCATGATGGCAGTTGCTACCAGTATTGACGCGCTGGCGGTTGGTATCACTTTTGTGGCTGTACCTGTTGAGATCCTTGATTCAGGGAGCCTTGTAAACGTTGTTATTGCAGTTATCATAATAGCGGTTATCACCTGCATCATATCAATGGCAGGTGTGAAGATAGGAAGTGTCTTTGGAGACCGCTACAAGGCTGGTTCAGAGATCATGGGCGGAACAATATTACTATTTATTGGCTTCCGCGCTCTGATAACGCATCTGGACAGCTCCAATACGCTGTCGGATACTGAGACCATATTTGGTATGCTAATTCCTCTTGTGGGAACACTCATCGGATCTGTGAGCATATATGCAAAAAAAGCTCAGCTCTCAGATAAAATGCGTGCGATACTGACGGGCTTTAGCTCAGGCATCATGCTATCTGCAGCTGTTTGGGGAATGATAGAACCTGCTGTTAACGGGATCAGTACTAGTGTAAAAAAGGGTATCATGCCTGTCACGATCTGCTTCTGCCTGGGAGTTGTTTTCCAGATACTGCTTGATAAATTCATACCTCATATACACATTTATTCTGATATAACAGAAGGCCCGGAGAGCAGCCTGAGCCTGAATATCAAGGCAGTGCTCAAGGAAGTGATCCATCATACCCCTGAGGGAATAGCCCTGGGAGCTATTTACGCCGCGCATTTCATGGAGACCTCTTGGATATCATCGTCAGTTGCTCTCGTCATGGCAGCTGCGATCGCGCTTCAGAACATTCCTGAAGCCCTGAGCTTATCTTTCTGGCTACGAGAGACCGGTACTAAGACCGGGAAGGCCTTCCTTATGGGAGTAGTGTCCGGGGCTCCGATACCTCTTTTCGGAATAATCACAGTTGTGCTGGTGGTCCTGTTCCCGGGATTTCTGCCTTATATCATGGCGGTTTCCGGAGGAGCGCTTGTTTATACAACAATCGAAGAAATCCCGCAGATTGCCATTGAAAAAGACAATGACAGAGGCGCGCTGTCCTTTGCTGTAGGATTTGCAATTGTTATGCTGATGATATTCTTTTAAAATTTTTATATAAGATAGGTTAAGCTGTGCCTGTGGAGTATTTAAAAAAGATAACTAATTAAAAAGTGGTACCGAATTGCAAAGCTGAAGTAAAATATTGTACAAGTGGTGCATACAGGCGGTATAATGTTTGTATATCATGTGTGTGGTGCATATGAAAACAATACATCCTAATAAGTTGGGGTCAAAAGGAGGAATTCTTGTATGAAAAAACTTTCAGTAAAAACGATTGTTGCTATTGGTATCGGTGCGGCGCTTTTCTTTGTGCTTGGCAGATTTGTAGCTATTCCAAGTCCTGTGCCTAATACCAATATTTCTATCCAGTATGGTCTTCTTGCATTTATTGCAGCAGTGTTCGGACCGATTGCAGGTGGCCTGGCAGGACTTATAGGACACTTCTTTATCGACTTTAGTTATGGCTGGGGTGTATGGTGGAGCTGGGTAATAGCTTCAGCTGTATTTGGCTGCCTCATGGGCATCTTTACAAGGAGTCTTAAGATTGATGAAGGTGAATTTGATAAAAAGGGAATTGTTACCTTCAATATCGGACAGGTTATAGCGCATGCGGTTTCATGGATAGTTGTTGCGCCTGTTCTTGATATCCTCATGTTCCAGGAGCCTGCCAACAAGGTATTCCTGCAGGGAGTTACCGGATCAATCATCAACATGATTGCAACAGCTATAGTAGGTACGCTGTTATGCATTGCTTATTCAAAGGCTATTCCCAAGAAGGGCAGTTTGAAAGAGGAGAATTGACAATAGTTCATTTTAAAAATATGAATGATGTAATAATTGAATTTAAAAACTTGGGATTTCAGTATAGAGCGCAGACAAAACCTACGCTCTATAATATTAATTTTAAAATCAAAAAAGGCGAGAAGATACTCATCGCAGGTCCGTCCGGATGTGGCAAATCCACTATGGCAAGCCTGATCAATGGTCTGATTCCTTTTTCCTACAAGGGAGATATAACAGGATCTCTTTTGATCAAGGGAAAAGAGTCACGGGACATGAGTATGTTTGACATTTCCCATATCGTTGGGACTGTGCTGCAGGATAGTGACGCACAGTTTGTAGGTATGACAGTGGCGGAGGATCTTGCTTTTGCACTTGAAAACGACTGTATTCCGCAGGATGAGATGAAGGATAGGGTTAGGGATGTTGCCGGAATTCTGGACCTTGGCGATGTCCTTAGACATGCACCTTCTGAGCTTTCCGGCGGACAGAAACAGAGAGTGTCAGTCGGCGGTGTTATGGCCACCGACGTAGAACTTTTTCTCTTTGATGAGCCTTTGGCAAATCTAGATCCAAAGACAGGCAAACAGGCAATAGAGCTTATCGATGAGCTTCAGAAGAGAACAGGGGCTGCCGTAATTATTATCGAGCATAGACTTGAGGATGTGCTTCACAGGCCCGTTGACAGGGTCGTTCTTATGAATGAAGGGAGAATCGTTTCTGATTCTACTCCCGATGAGCTTCTTTCATCGGATAATCTTGCCGGCTGTGGTGTGAGAGAACCGTTGTATCTTACTGCGCTTAAGTACTGTGGTGTGGATATCAGGCCGGAGATGCATCCTTCCTCTCCGGAAGGTCTGTCTTTAGCAGAAGGTGATAAGGATAAGGTCCAAAGATTTTTCAATGAAAATAAAAAGATGCGGGATAAGGCTGAGAGTGAGGAACTTCTTTCGGTAAGGAATCTCTCTTTTACCTATGCAAAGACAAATAAAAAGACCCTTGAAGATATATCAGTAAGTATCAAAAAGGGAGAGATGGTGGCAATTGTTGGTACCAATGGGGCAGGAAAGTCGACTTTTTCCAAGTTGGTTTGCGGAATGGAAAAAGAGGACTGCGGAGATATACTGTTTACCGGAAGGGATTTTACTGCTCTTTCCATCAAAGAGAGGGCTGAGCATGTCGGCTATGTCATGCAGAATCCTAATCAAATGATCTCTAAAGTCATGATCTTTGATGAGGTTGCAATGGGACTGAGGCTTCGCGGAGTTCCGGAGGAGGAAGTGAAAAAGAGAGTTGAGAAGGCACTTGAAATCTGTGGTCTGTATAAGATGCGAAACTGGCCTATTTCAGCTCTTAGTTATGGTCAGAAAAAAAGAGTGACTATTTGCTCTATTCTGGTGCTTGAGCCTGACATGATGATCCTTGATGAGCCTACTGCGGGACAGGATTACAGAAATTACACAAGAATCATGGAATTCTTAAAGAGCCTTAATGACAGAGGCATTACTATAGTCATGATCACTCATGACATGCACCTGATGCTGGAGTATGCGGACAGGAGCATTGTATTTAACGGCGGAAGGATCATTGCTGATAAGAGCTGTGCTCAGGTTCTGACTGATAAAAACATCGTGGATAGGGCTAGTCTTAAGGAAACAAGCCTGTATCATCTGGCAGAGAGATGCGGAATACAGGATGGAACGGGCTTTGTTCAGAGCTTTATTGATTACGAGAGGGAAAACATCAGGAAATGAATAATCTCTTTAACTATATTGACAGAAAATCGCCCATACATGAACTGACAGGGGCAACAAAGCTGGTATGCCTGTTGCTCTGGAGCCTTGCAGCTATGACAACCTATGATACGAGGCTTCTTATTGTGCTTGCCGTTCTTGGTATAGCCCTTTTTCCTGTGGGAAAGATCGGGGTTAAAGATGTATCATTTATGCTTTGGTTCACACTTGTTTTTCTGGTGCTGAACACGGTGCTGGTATATTTGTTTTCTCCGCATCATGGAACGGAGGTCTATGGTACCTGTACGTACTTGTTTGGTCTTACTGGTCATTTCGCACCGACAGCTGAGCAGTTTTTTTTCCAGTTCAATTACATTTTGAAATATTTTGCAACGATTCCGTTGATACTTCTTTTTGTATGCACCACAAATCCCAGTGAATTTGCGGCGTCCCTTAATAAGATTGGCGTAAGTTACTCAGTGTCATATTCGGTGGCTCTGGCTCTTCGCTATATTCCTGATATTACGAAGCAGTACCACGAGATCAGCCAGGCTTCACAGGCAAGAGGAGTAGAACTTAGCAGGAAGGCATCTTTGGTTAATCGCCTTAAGTCTGCGTCAGCAATCCTTATACCACTGATACTTAGCAGTATGGACAGAATAGAGATCATTGCAAATGCTATGGAGCTTCGTTGTTTTGGAAAGAATAAAAAGAGAACATGGTACATGGGTCAAAAATTTAAGGCTTCGGACTATGTGAGCGTGTTCGTTTGTGCACTTTTGCTGGTGGCTTCCATTGTGCTGACGCACATCAATGGCAGCAGGTTCTACAATCCTTTTAAGTAAGGATTTGCCTGATACTCCTGTTGTGAATGAGAATCTGATCAGGCAATTGCTGGGGAAAAAATGAAAGTGATGGTAGGTACAAGAAAAGGGGGCTGATCTGATGAGGCTTTTTATAGCAACCTGCTTTGATGAAAATATGCTGGACAGCCTTGCGGAGATTCAAGATGATCTGCGGCGCTGCGGGGTAAAAGGAAGCTACACGCCCCGTGAGAATCTGCACATGACGCTGGCCTTTATTGGGGAGTATGACGATCCTGAGCAGGTGGTGGAAGTTATGCAGAAAGTGCCGCTTCGTTCTTTTTCTGTAAAGCTTGGTGGGTACAGGCCTTTCAAAGATATGTTTTTGGCGGAGTTTGAAGAGAATGAGAGCCTGAAGGAGTATGTGAAAAGGCTTAGAAAAGCTCTTTTGGATGAAGAGATTTCTTTTGACAGAAAGAAGTTCATGCCGCATGTGACGCTGATCCGGAGAGCGGACTGCACTAAGGGGAAAGCTTTTTTGCCGGAGTTTCAGGAAAGTGACGCTATGAGAGTTAGTGTCATTTCTCTCATGAAGTCCGAGCAGGGAAAGCATGGAATGGTATATACGGAGATCGGGTATGTCAGGGCACTGTGAGGGAACTATTGGCATGAAGCTCTGACACAGTATCAAAAATATAACGAAAAAGAACCTGCCGAAGAAGTTAATTCCTCGACAGGTTTTCTTTATGGAAAAATCTACGGTTATATAATCGATAAAAAGTAGAAAACTTTGAAAAAAGTCGATTTAACCATGTTATTTAATGGATATCATTACTCATAACAAGATTAAGAAAAAAGTTGAACTTGGAGATACATTTGATATATTGGCTTCTATGATTGGGAGTCCTGTAAATGCAAGAAGAATCACAGATACATTCAGAAGTGTGTTGGATAAGAGCATCACTGCAGATACGGTTGGTGATTATATTGACTATTTTCAAGATGCATTTGTTGTGTCTAAAGCTAAAAAATATAATATTAAAGGCAGAAAATATATTGGTTCTCCATTTAAAATCTATTTTGAGGATATTGGCGTGAGAAATGCCAGACTCAACTTTAGGCAGATAGAAGAAACGCATATTATGGAGAATATTCTATATAATGAATTGCGTTATAGGGGATTTAATGTTGATGTCGGAGAGCTGAATATTAGTGAAAAAACTGACAGAGTGGATGTAAATGGTAAATCTATATATGCACAGAAATCGCTTGAAGTTGATTTTGTAGCATCAAAAGGAAGTCAGAAGTTTTATATTCAATCAGCTTTATCAATGGAATCTCCTGAAAAGCAGGTACAAGAAAAGAGGAGTTTATATTATATTGACGACTCCTTCAAGAAAATAGTAGTTGCAAAAACCGGACTTAATCCAACATATGATGATAATGGAGTGATGACAGTTGATTTATTTGATTTTTTGATGAGTGACAAAATATTAGAAACAGAGGCTATATAAAGCCTTACTCCGCATAAATATTTAAGGATCTGTACGAAAGTGCAGGTCCTTTTTCTGTGTACCGCATATGTCTAAAACTCTGGAAAAAGCGACGAAAAAAGCGATAGAAAAAACTTACTCCCAAAACTCTAATGCAAATGGATACAATTCTCGCCATAATGGATTGCATTTTTGTCTCGGTTCGCTCTATGATGAGGATGCAGGGATTGCACAGATAGGAGCGAGCCGATGGATAAGATCAAAACCGGAAACATGATCAGAGACGCAAGGACTCAAAAAGGATATACACAGGCTGAACTCGGTACTCTTTTGGGCGTATCGAATAAAGCGGTGAGCAGATGGGAAAACGGGGACAGCTTCCCGGACATAGGCGTGCTGGAAAGCCTGGCCGATATGCTCGGGCTCAGAATTCAGGATCTGGTGGTCGGAGAGCACTGCGAAGACGCAGGCAATGAAGCAGTCAAAGAGGTCGCCCGGCTGGCAATATTCCAGAGCCGTGACAGGCGCAGGAGACTGATATTTGCAGTAATAGATATTGCCGTTCTGCTTCTGTCTTTTATATACGCTGTTCTTATCCTTACAGGAAGTCAGGGTGAACTTATCGGATTGAATTGTTTTATTCTGTTTGGGCCGCTTTACTTGTTGGTCATGGTAAAGGCATTTCGAAGAAAGAGCATCGTTTTTCCTTTCAAGGACAAGGTCAGCAGGCTTTTATCTCTGATAAGCCTGATCAGCGGCCTGTACGTGATCGGAATGATGATTTATCTGGTAAATAATTCATCTGCGGATTTCATCCCGTTTGGATTAACTGTTAATTCGGTCGGACCATTTCTGTCAGCTAATCTTATATTTGTTTTTTCGATGAATCTGCTATTCCTTCTGATCGGAGGAGTGCGGATAATGAAAGAGAAGGCAGAGCTTCACTACGGGTTGTTTTTGTTTCTCTTTGTCATATTGATAACTGTTGCATTCGGAGACAGCATAAGAAGCTTAAGTTCTATAGAAGCAGCTATCGTGTTATTGAAAAGGAATCTGATCACGGCATTGATTGAAACGGTTATATTTGGAGTGGCAACGGCGATAATGGTTGTATTTACTAAGCGTAGAGTGGATTAAACGGGAAAAAAGAAGTTAAGGGGTTCCCTGCGGGGGTTCCCAAATTCGACGGTGCCAGAACTCCTTTCTTTGCGTATTTTTAACTTAAAAACATTTCAAGTCTCTTACTCCGCATAGAACGGGAATAAGCGGATTGGTGCTTTTTGAAACAGGGTTGTTTATTTCTTTGTATGATATTGTGGCTATTGCAATCGCTCAAATGATTGGAGAAAAGATTAAAACAGCGAATGTGGCTAAAATCACTGAAAATATGTCAGCAGAGGAGGTTTATCATTTACAAGCTCATCCGGCTTTTAAAATATGGGTATGCCTAATGCTGTTGTGCATAATCATTCTGATAGCAGTTCACCATTGCAAGAAGGCAAAAACAAAAGGTTATTAAGATACTTTCTTCTTCCGATGTCGACATATGGGGAATCAGCGTTTTTTATCAAAGGTAGTCGTTATCTGCGCTGATAACATGCGTTATATATATTGTCACACATCGATGAATAAGAACTGAATCATCACAACTTTTTCACAAAATGTTCACGATTTGCCGCTATGCTGTCTATCGAATAATGTTTATCCTGCGGGGGTATAATCTGCGAAAGGGATAAACACCGCGCAATTCGCGAGTTTGATATTATTTGAGGAGAGAAAGACATATGAAAAACAGCAGCACAGCGGAAATGAGTCTCAGCAAGCAGCGTAAGATCGCGCGTCAGCAGGAGATCGAAAAAAAGAAAAAGCAGTCAGTGATCACAAAGATCTCACTGGTCTGTGTATGTATCGTGGCTATCGGCCTTATCGTGTTCGGATGCATCAGGTATTTCGACAAGAAGGCTAAAAGCGTAACGGCAGACACCAATTACTCGGCACAGCTCGATGCAAACGGCATGATAAAGGGCGTTAAGGCAACTGATTATATCACGATGCCGGAGTACAAAGGCTTAAAAGTCAGCATGTCTGATATAGAGTATTCCGACGAGAGCGTAGAAGCAGATATTACGAAAGTCCTTGAATCCCATAAGTATGTGGATGATACCGAAGGACTTGCGGCAGCTGACGGAGATACCGTAAAGATCGATTATGTAGGAAAGATCGACGGCGTTGAATTCGAAGGCGGTTCGGACGAAGGTCATGATCTGACGCTCGGATCCGGATCGTTCATAGATGATTTTGAGGATCAGATCGTCGGACACACTGTCGGCGAGACCTTTGACGTCGAAGTCACTTTCCCCGACGATTATTCCAACGATGAAACCCTGGCAGGCAAGGACGCAGTATTCAGCGTGACTCTGAACGGAGTCTACAGATTACCCGAATTTACGGACGAATTCGTACAGGAGCATCTCTCCGAATATGCTTCGACCGCAGAGGAATACCGCCAGTATCTTAAAAGTACGAACGAGAAAACGAATCTTTCGAAATATGTGAGCAAATATATCGCATCCAATACCGAGATCAAAAAATATCCTT
>JAEEGF011971461.1_pt1 | contig 14277 bp, 5 predicted proteins | sample 9134171 | NCBI WGS metagenome assembly JAEEGF01 (sample SAMN16246542, study PRJNA631951) | gut metagenome | biome: gut microbiome; feature: rumen; material: AP-attached | host: Bos | place: Iran: Karaj | collected 2018-10
GGCCTCCGCCTTCGTAATGGCCGTTGCCACTTCTGGATAAGAAACCGTGCGTTTTGTGCGCGTGTAGTAACGGTAACCGTGACCAGGAAACAGGCGGGTGAGCGTACCGGTCCAAAGGGTTCCATCGAAGATAGCGAACCCTTGCGCTCCACACACGATGTCACCTTGTTCCGGGTGGAAACCTTCTAAAACCGTAGATAGCGAGGATGCATAGGGTGGCAGATACGACAATTTGTTCCAGCCCGTCTTCAGCGATACGGGGTTGCGGTCGGGCTGCAACAGTAATCCATCAAGTGTGAAGTCGGTGATGTCGTCTGTCTTCACATCATAGTAGCCACCACTGCCAGACACCTGTACTACGTGACTTTGTGATTTGAGCCAATTTAGTATGTTAGGAATGTAGGGCGACTCGATGTTTACAGAAATACAGTTCCACCCTGGCTGCAATTGATAGAGCATGGACGTGTTCAAGGGTTCAAGCATGAACACAGGTTGCACCGTCATGTCGCCATCCATCGTGAGGCTGATTGTCTCCTCTGCTGTTGCCGTCTGCTCACCATTCACGAGCCAATGATCCAACTCAAATCCATCGGCCGGATAAGCGGTCAACGACACGGAAGAACCGTGGGTGTAGAGTCCAGTATCACCTCCATACACACTGCCCTTTTGCTCATCTACGTCGATGGTCAAGGTATGGTTGCCAGGCCTGAATACGGCCGTGATGTGGTTAGCCTGCGTTGCCACGCATTCATACACAGCATTCTCTGACAACACTTCCCCATTCATGCTCCAGTATGAGAAATGATAGCCATTGTTGGGCTGTGCCTTCAGTCTGACATTTGTCCCATACTCCACCTGTAAGGAGCGAGGAGCGAGGAGGGAGGAGCGAGGAGCAAGGTTCGAAGAAGGGAGGTTCGAAGGAGTTTCCGATGTCCATGTGCCGGAATTCTCTGGCCAGATGTCCACCAGCATCTTCACCAATCCGCCTTCAAGTTGCACCCATCCCATGCTACGCCCGTTAGAACCGGCGAAACCGTCGGTGTCCTTGATTCCTGCTGTCTGAACCTGCAGCATATAGAACCCGTCGGCAGCAGTCAGTGAAGTCAGGTTGAGTCGATAGTGCCGAGGTGACAGTCGGCTGATGGTGATCTGTGACACATCAAGGGCTGTTCCCTCTAAACTCAGGCTGAGGTCTTGTGTGTTGAACGTAGCATGGTCCACATCCTTGTTGAACCACACATCGGCAGTCTTCACAGGGGATGTGGCAATCTCTTCCGGTCTGGGCAACCCCGTGATGGAGTCTATCGTCAAGCTTGTGGCCGGACGGGGAGCGAACTGCAGCAGATAGGTGTCTGAGCAGGCGGCGCCGATGCTGTCGGCCAGATGAAGCCTGCATTCGTAAAGTGGGTCAGCCCCATCGATAAGCGTTACGTCGGTCTGCCAACAGTTGGAGAGACTGATGTCGCCGCTATCGCTGAGGCGTGTCACACCTACCAGTTGGCCGCTGCCACCCGTCGGGTCGGGTATACTGGCATACGTCCATCCTGCCCTCAAAGTGTTCACGGTCAGCTCATATTCTGTGTTGCTGTTTTTCTTGAGGAAGGAACTGACAGCAGGCGAAACGGGTTGCGTGGTGCCATCGGTCAAGTAGAGACGGTCGGGCTGATCGTCGGCATCTGCCACGTCGTTGACAAGGAATCCCCTTCGCCCGTTGGTTTCCAACGTCCTCGTCAGTTCATGGATGGCCAACGTGTCGATGAGCGAGAGGTTGGCATTACCAAAGCCCGTCAGGTGTGTAGCCTTGATATCATAGTCGGTGAAGTGTCCGAGCAGCGAACTCTCGAAATACCATTGTGCGTAGGCCGTCGAATGGGCAGGGATGTTTCCGAATTCAGTGGCGATGCTGCCGCCCAACGGCAGGTCTTTCTCCTGCCCGTTAAGCATGGAGTACAGGAGCTGGAAGTCAACAAGCAATCCTTTCTCATTCTCCACAATCTGCGGCTTTTGAGTCGTCATCCGCACATTGTTGGCATCGCCGAAGCCTTTGTTACTGATGAGTAAAGAGAACTCCGCGGGCAGGGAGGGCTCGACGACATCCATCGTGAGCGGGTCGTCGCCGTAGACATCTCGCTGCATGAAATAGTTCAATTCCAGGCGTGGCGAGGGGTTGACCGTCAGGGTGACTGGTGCGATATAGCGGGTCACTTCAAGGTCGGTGTAGGGGTCGGTGTAGGTCAAAGTGCCGCCGAAGGCATAATCTATGGGGGCTGTCTCTGCGGCGTACTTCGTTGGGATAAACTGAATGACGGCAATTCCCTTTTGTTGCGCCCCTAACTGCCAGCTGCTACCAACGGTATGCTCTCCTTCGAAACCTTCCAACCGCTCCACATTGATCTGGAACTCACGCTCCGTGGCCACTGTGCCGTCTGGTGCTGTAACTGTTAGGTTCAGGCGAGCGTTGACCATCGGCTTTTCCTCATTGCCGTTCAAGACGGTGAGCGTTCCATTGAAAGCCTGGCGTGTCAATGCCATCGTCTGTGGGAACTCCAAGCGGATGGATGCACAAACGCTGCGCTGTTTCTCGCGAAGGAGATTGTACATTTCTGTCATGCCATTCTCGAAAAAGTCGTCGACACTCTCATAACCGGCTTCCTGCAACGCATTGGCTGCCGTGGTCATCTTGTCCCACACTGCCAAAATGCTGTCTATCGTCTCCGCCGGCACCTGTCCGAGGGCTGCCTGTTGGCGACGGTTGAAGAAACTGCGATAGGACGACAGCGACAACTCCTCGGGTTTCCAACGCAATGCCTCTTCGAAGGACATTGTGGTGAAATCTACGCTATCGATGATGTCGAGCTGCTCTTGCAGCGATACATCCATCCAGTCTTCCTCGGCTCCCCAGAACAGATTGTCCATCTCTATGAGGCTCTCCATCATGTCAACCACATGGAGAGAAGTTTCGTTCACGTTGCTGATGAAGTCAGTTTCCGCCTTGAGAGGTGAATAGTAAGGCCTGTCGTTGTTTTCATCATCGATATAGGGGCCGTTGAGGTGGTCGCAGGCGTGGTATAAGTTCTTTAGGCACCGGACAGCCTCGTCCAACATCTTCTTCATCTTGACGAAGCTTTCCGTGGCCTTATGAATGTTGGCAAGTTTTGAACCTGGCAAATAATGCCCGATAATCTTCGAAGTGATATCGCCCGTTACCACATCGATGGCCTTGCTGACGCCATCGTAGCAGTCGAAGAACTTGTCAGGATTATCCACGAGGCCTGTGAAGCAGCCTTGCATGCTTTTGTAGCATTCCCATATATTCTTTCCCATGGCATACGCATTGAACACATCCTTGAAGACATATTCCTTCTGGTAGAATTTCAGTTGCCGATCGTGGTTCTCGTCCCAATAGCCCTCCATTTCTGACTTGGCGCCATTGTATCTGAAAAACTCACTGGTCTTCTCAGAACCTTCCACCTTGAAGCCCCACATCTCCATGTCGCCATTGTTGTAGACGGTCAGTTCAGCATCCTCCAGGCCTTTCTTGATGGCTTTCACACCATTCTCTCCAGCGTCCTCCAAATCTTCTTCATCACCCATCAGGAGATACTTGTATAGCTCTACCATAGCCGACAGGACGGGATGGCCGCTGCAGACAATGTGGAACACACACTCGCCCAGCGTCATGAGCATACCATTTTGGCAAGGCTCGCAATCGCTGAAATCCTCTTCAGACAATAAAACGTCAGCCCAGTGGTCGATGGTGTCAAAGATGTCGTTGGTTTCATTGTTTGGCTTCGGGGGAGTCGTGTCAGACGATCCTTTCCCCTTTCCTCCGGAGTTATTCCAGCCGAAGCCAAAGCCACCTCCGCCGCCTCCCGTCCCATCACGCTTACAGCGCTTGATTCGGATGGGTTTCTCGTAGCGGTGCCACTGACGGTCGTAGCCACAATCCCAGAACCAGGTGGTTTCCTGGCTCACCCAACAATCGGGTCCTTCCTCCTCTTCTCCCTCTGCGGTCTCCTCTTCTCCACTTGCACCCTCGTACCTCGGCACCTTCGCAGCCTCTGTTGTCCTTGTCACCTTCACGGGAATGACGACACTTTGCTGCGGCAGCACCTCAAAGGGTCCTTCTTTGAGTGCCTCGAAGATGAAACCTTTTGCATGGGGAGTTGTCAGCGTTGTTTCCTGGGCGGTGATCAATCCCTTGTTGGTGAGCACCACATAATAAATCAGCGACTCATTGAGCGACAACTCGTCGGCTGGGATCTCGTCGGGCGCCTGCACCACGATGATTGGTTCGGGAACATTGGTCTCGTACGCTACTTCGGTCACAATGTTGTAGACATCCTCAACGGTTGTTTCCTCCACCTGCCAGTCCACGGAGATTGCATCATAGCTGAGGTTGACGGTCTTTCGCAGTTCCTTTCCCGGGTCAATCAGAATGGTGCTTTGATGGCTACTGTGTTTGTCGGCGGTGACAATCAGGTTGTAGTATCCCTCTGGCAACACCTTTTCGAAGATGCCTTGGCCATTGGTTGTTCCTTGCGTTACGACAGCTCCTGTGGACATATTTTTCACATAGACAATGGCATCAGCCACATGGGGAGCTTCGGCAGTATAATAAGTGTACTCGTCGCAGACATCGACGACGAGCGTACCATTCTGTTCCGACACGGGCGTAATGCTAAAGCCGAGAGAGAGTCCTTTGCCATTGTCGCAATTCATCGCAATGTTTCCAGTGACGGGAACATTGAGTGGCATATCGTCGGAAGGCGTGAACCTCAACACGACCGTCGTGCTTTCTCCTGACTGCAGAGAAGCCATCTCCCTTGGCGTGGCGGCATCCATCCATCCATTGCCAGGCAGTGCGAGCAGAATCTTCCCCGTCGCGCCTTTTCCGATGTTCTTGATGGTGAATGGATAGTCGCGCGACTGCCCCTTGGTCATTGTCGTATGGATGCTCTGGACACTCGCCACCAATTCACCCTTCTGCGAACGACAATAGTAATAGAGTCGCAAATCGAGTGTTTCCCCCTGTTGTGTTGTCACCTTCGCATCGATGATTTCCCACTCGTTTCCTTCCGTGGGTACTGTTCCGACAATCTGGCAAACAACATTGCTTTCCTGCCCAGCCTTGAGTGTTGCAGGAATGTTCATGGTCACTTGACAGTCAGCCGGTTTCGACAACACTTGCACGGTTGCCCCTGTCAGGTTCTTGATTCCAGGATTGTAAAGCGGTATGGCGGTCGTGAATGTCTCTCCGACGGTCGTCTCACAGGTGATGGGATCGCCTGTGGCCCGTCGCAGTCCGTAGACATCGAAAGAGGCTTGCTCCGTGCGCAATCCCTCACCAGGACAACATGCCCCCACGATGAAATGACCAGCCTGCCGCTCATAAGGTGTGAAGGAGGCAGAGAAGTGACCATTGTCGTCTGTCTTTGTGGAAATCGTCTGCCGTGTTCCTTCGTTAAGGATGTAGATTTCCACCATCGTCTGCACACCTTTAGGTCCGATGGCACTACCTGAAATATTGACCATCTCACCTTTCTTATAGAGTGCTTTATCGGTACTGACTGTGGTGGTGAAGTTCGGCGCTATCGTGAGCGAGCGTTTCTCCGACATGTTGTTGACGCTATTCAGCTCACTCACTTTGTTTTCGCCATTCACGACAGCCCAGATGCTGTATTCACCCGGTTTGTCGGGCAGTGCGATGGAGCGTATGACCGTCTCTGAGCCACCCTCTGGAATATCCTCGTCGGTATAGGCAGACAGGGCTGTTTCCCCGTTCAACAGGACCTCAACCTTGACCGGAGCCTTGAGCGGGGCTATTCCCGTATTGCCGACTGTAACGTTCACCTCCACCGTATCGCCAGCTACGAAGGATGATTGTTCGCTGAAGGAGAATTGCCTGATGATGGCATCGGGCAATGTGCGGTCACTGATGGCTACCCAGCATGTCCCTTCGGTATGGCCATTGGCAGAGACGGTGAACGTAACAGTTCTCCCGTCGCCCTGAACATCGTTACGCTTGACGGTAAGCGGGACATCTACGGATGACTTTCCTTTGGGAATTGTCGCTGTATGGTTGAAAGTCAACATGTCATCGCAGTTGCTGCTAATGGCGACAGACAAAGCCGAGGTGGTAGCGGTGTTACGAGAAATGGTCAGGAAGTTGCCGGTACTTCCCTCTTGCATCGTCCCTGTCGAGGGAACGACAGCGAGCGAAGGTCCGTCGTCGTCGAGCAATCGGATGGTTTGTGAGACACTGCCTCGCGAAGAGCCACTGGCAGAGCACCCACATGAGGAGAGGTAGATGGCGGCTTTCACATTGATGTCCATTTCCCCATCGACGGTCGCGTTGTCCACAACTCCGATGCTGAACGCCACTTCTTCCATGCCTGCGGGCATGACAATGCGCTGCTTGCCATAGTACAGTCGGCCATTGCTGTCGTCGCTGAGATCGACCGTTATCTTGCTTTCTTGATGGTTTTGCTTCCGGATTTTGCCGTAGATGGCATTGATGCCAGCAGCTTCGCTTACTGCCAATGGAGTCAGTTCGAGCGAGATGTCAGGCAGATCGTTGTCGGCCAGCAGCAAGACACACTGCCCCTTTTCGTGACGAGTGGCCATAGCTGTGAAAGCGATGGAGAGTGTGTCTGTAACCTCGTCGTTTTCTTTTGCTGTTATTTCCACGCTGACGGACTTCTTTCCGGCAGGAATCGTTGCTGTAGAAGGAAACTGGAAACGCTCCGCCTGCTCACAGGCCAGCCTTATCTCCTGAGCCTGTCCGGAAGCTTTCGGCCGGGAAATGGTCAGCGTGCATGACTGTCCTTCGTCCAGGATGCTTTTCGAACTGTTCAACGAGAGTTGAGGCAGTTCGTTGTCTACCATGATGAGCGTATCGCGAACAGCAGAGTATTGTGCGCCTACAGCAGTGATGATGAAAAGCGAATCGTTGTCGAGCGACTGGTTGTCGGTAGCCCTCAGATAGAGGTAGGTGGCGGATTGCCCGCTCTTGATGGTGGCCGTTGCGGGAACTTGCAATCTGCTGTCGCCCTGCTTGCTGATGGTGAAGGTCTCCTCGTCGTTCCAACTTCCGCTTCGCATCAGTTTGTAAGTGATGGTACCGTTTGCCTCGTCATAGCGCCAGGGCATTTCAGTGAAAAGTTTTTTCTGTAGCTGGAACACCTGTTGACAGAAGGTTGTGTTATTGTCCTGATATTCGGGAGTCTCCCCCGAGTCGCTGTTTGGTACAATCTTTACCATCAACAGGACATCACCTTCCATTCCTGGCAGCTGCGGCACGACGACCGTTTCCTGTCTGTTGACAGAGCCTCCTGACGGCAGCTTCACATCTTGATAGAAAGTGGCCAGCAGTTGGTTGCGTCCGTTCCCCACGAGCATCACATGCTCGCTCCATCCGCCTCGAGCCGCAGCATTGCCTTGATTCTTTACCGTGTATGAGAGAGGGAGTGAAGAGAGAGGGGTGAGGAGAGAGAATTCGAGGTACGAGGTACGAGGTACGAGGTGCGAGAGAAGTGAAGTGACGATAAAGTCGGGTGAAGGCTCTATCTTGAGTTGTCCGCAGCTATAGTCCGTGACGACATTCACCCCCGTCGAATCGCTGAGAATGACTTGTTGCATGCCGAAGTCGTAGGCATGCTCTGCCAGAAAGTCTCGTCCCACATGAGCTTTCATGGTGAAGAGAATACCGCTGTTTCCTCTGACAGGCCTATTGTCAGGCGAAAAGACCATCACGCGATAACGGTTGCCGTTGAGCTTGATGTTCACTGCATGTCCGTCGCCACGGTTGCTCATGGTGCCAGAAGTCTCGTCGATGGTTACGCCTTGTGGAACAGTCAGTTCAAACTGTGCTGCCACGATGCTACTCGTGTTCTTCAGATAGACGGGCAGCGACACTGTCGTCTCGGGCAGGGCACTGATATCTGGCAGATAGATGATATTCTGCGCCTTCAGTCCGGCTGGGGCTGCCAGAAGGAAGATATAGAGGAATAACCCTGTAAAGAGCGATATATGGTATTTCATTGAATTTTATTTAGAAGAAACAAACTTTTTGCCACGTTTGATGTAAACACCACGTGAGGGCGTGCTCACTTGGATGCCTTCCGGAGTATAATAGTGGTCATCGACCTCGGCATTCTGCATTTCGCTGATTCCAGTCGGTGTCGCGGAGTCGTCAGCCACAACGATGGGCTGTGCCTCTTTGTCGACCATCATCACCCTCAGCACTTCCGTTGACTCACCGTCGATGGTGGCCAAAACCGTCTCGCCAGCGGGTATCATTTTGCCACTGAGCGAATAATGGATGAAATGGACGTACCCTTCACCCTCACGACTGCTCAACAGGTAGCCATCGCTGCGAGGAACCCACTGTATGTGCTGCCCGGCCTGCTTGCTGAGGACGATGTCGATGGCGGCTACGGGTTGCATGGTCGTCAGGATGAGCTTGCCATCGCGAATTGTCAGCCATGCAGATCCGTCTTCGCAGGAGCGGGGATAATCGCGGGTGCGGAGGTGCGGAGATGCGAGGGAAGGAGGCGAGAGGAGCAGGTTGACAAGCTGGACAATGTCGAGAACGTTGACGACATCGTCGGCCATGAGGTTGGCTGCGGTGAAGTTATAGACTCCCGTGAGATTGTCGTCCATGGCGAAATTGACAGTGTGCTGCAGGTCGGCCACGTTGGTATCGTAATCGAAGTTGACGTCACCCGTGTTGAAGTCGACGACCATCTCCATCTGATGGCCCTGTCGGGTATCGATGGCCGTGACGCGCTGACCGCTCTGTTGACTGTAGACCGCTCGCCGACTGGCGGCAACCCGCCAATAGTCAGCGGAAGCATTCAATTGTGCACCCCATCCGTCGGTGTTACTCAGTCCGAGGCTGAGCTCATCGCTATAGGCTGGCTCTTGCCCATGCCTGTAGCAAACAATGCTTGGCACAGCATCTACCCTTTCGCTATAGACCGAGCTCATGACAAGCGGACGGTCAAAGACCTGATGATCGATATGCAGTTCAGTGATTGTCGCAGGCAAGGCGGGTGTCAGTTCGCTGAAATGATTGTAGCTGACATCGAGTTTCGTCAGCGCGGGACAGTCTTGCACAATCGTGGTCACATTGCCGCTGAGGGCGTTGTGCGAGAGGTCGAGTTCGCGCATTTGCGACAACCGCAACATGCCGTTTTGCATTTGACCACTGAGGTTGTTGTTGCTTAAGTGGATGGCTTTCACGTGGCTGTCGCGCATGAGCACGCCATAGAGCGAGTCGGTCTCTGCCGGCGTGTTGCCAAACTCCCATTGCTGCTTCCAAGCATTACCATCATGGTGTGCGCACCATGTTTTGAGCATATCCCATTCTGTCGCATTCATCGGCAGTTCGTTATCGACGATGGAGAGCTGCATCGTTCCGTTGTTGTGGCGTTGTGCCTCAACGGTGAAGGTCACGAGTGTGGGCTTGTTGTAGCGCTCGTCGTCGACAGTCTGTATGCTGACGGCCACGCTGTCTTTGCCTGCAGGTATCTTCACACGGGCAGGAATCCGGAAACGGTCGGGCTGGTCGCAGCTCAGGTTGATGGTTGCGGCAGCCTGCGTCATGCGGTTGCGGCTGACGATGAGCGTGGCCTGTTCGCCTTCGGTGATGGTTGTCGGTGCGGGCATGGTGGCCATCTTGACAGCCAAGTCGGGAGTAACCCATTGGCTATAAACATAATCGAGCGTATAGTTGCCATTGGTAGCCATGTCGTGAAGCGCAATATAATACGTGGTGGAGTCAGCCGCTTCGAAACCTCCGAAGAGCGTTGTAGCTCCATCCTGAGCATGATACACCACATCGCCATTGGGTGTGAACACGTCAAGCATGCACTGCCTTGACGTCCGCAGGGTGAGACTGTCGCCAGGATTCATGCTGATCTTGTACCAATGCACCTCGTCAGCGGCGGGCTTGTTGCGGGTGTGGTTAGGCTCGGAAAGTAGCTCTCCCATGGTTTCAACCTGCTGGCTCACCTCCGGATCAATATAGTCGCAGATGGTTTCGGTGCTGCGTCCCGCCTTGTTGTGGAACCGTAGGTGAAGCTGGTTTTTGGCAAACATCATCGCACGTTTGTCAGAGGTAATGCAGAAATGGAACGACTTGGTGCGCAATGGTTGCCGCCCGACATCGATTGTCTCGGTGAGTCTCAGTGGGTTGACAGGCGTCGAAAGACTTACCGACTGCATCTCCCCATCCAAATCGTTTACCCAAATGTCGTAAGCCGTGATGCCGTTGCCACCCTCAGGCACTTTCAGGAAGAACGCCGTATGCGTCTCTGTCTGAACACCCGTTCCGTCGCTCAGATAGTATGTCAGCTTGTGCAATCCTTCGCGCAGCGATGTCACGTCGAGGTCGATGTGGTAAGCGTTGCCTTCAGATGCCAATTGCGTGTTGGTCTGCCCACTATATAGTCCGTCGTCGACTGTCCACATCAACTGCAGCTGCCGATACTCACTGGCGGTAGCCGTTCGGATGAACCATGCGTCGTAGGAAGAAGTCAGTTTGCCATCGGGCATCAGCACTTGCACCTGCAGTTTATGCAGTCCCTGCTTCACATCGTTGACATCCAAGGGCCAGTTGACGACACCCCCGGCAGCCGGCAACTCCTCGCGCATAAACTCCTCGCCATCAATATGGCAGACACAGGTCAGATGGTCAATTAGGTTGAGGGCAGGCACTTTCACAAAAGGCCGCGATACCACCGCGGTGCGCCAATCGCCATCGGTTGTTTGCAGGTGGAGCGTATGGAATCCGTCGGGGAGCGTTGACACATCGATGCTGAACGATCCGCTCATCAGCGTCGACTGCGCCTGCTGCTCGTCGCCATCGAACCAATAGCGGCTTTGTCCCTGCGAGCTCAACGTTCTGACAAAATATCGCTTCACAGGTACGCTGGCCCTTCCATCCTGACCGATGGCCTGGACGTGTAAGCTATGGAGTCCAGGCTGAAGCCCCTTCACATTGGCTTTGAAGTGGCGGGAGGAGGTGACGATGGCGCGTGCGTCGTCCTCGTCGAACCAGTATTTGATTTTCTGTCCCGACGCTGTCGTGCTGATGCCACAAAGCAAGAGTACGACACCTACGATACGAAGGATTCGTGTCATCTTAGTTGCTCACTTCTATGTCGATACTGAGTTTCCCGTCGGCAGTCGACTTGGGCGCCACAACGCAACGGGTGATGCGTGGGTTGGAGGTGGTGGGGTCGAAGGGGAACGAGCCGCCGTACATACCCACCTCAGTGCCGTCGGTGCCTTTGTATTTCTGCTTGGCGGCATCGGTCAGCTCATAGGTGACGTTGTCGGCATAGGTGCCTTTGAAGTTCTGGAACACCTCTTCCACGTCGTTGACCAGCGTGTTGGAAGTATTGGCGATGTTCTGGAACACGTTGATGCTGTCGTGTACGATGACGCAGTTGTTGGCTGTGTTGTTGGCGCTGTACAGCGAATTGTCTGTGCGCGTGGAGTAGATGATGCAGTTGTTGAAGGTAGAGTTTTGTGCCCTGCAGCCATTTTTATCCCAAAGGACGCAATTCAAGAAGTTGAAGTTGGAGTTCATTGCATCATGATACTCCCTTTCGTCAATCGCCCCAACGAAACAATTGATGAGCGAAACGCTGCTGTATCTGGCAATACGTAATAGGTCTTTGATATAGCAATGGAGGAAAGTGCCGTTTAGGATTCTTGCATGCCACTCACCAGAACTATAATAATCGTAGCATGTATAGAAATTTTTGAACCTGCACTTCATAAATGTTGGGTTTTTCAAAGTTTTATAGCTCGAGATCTCGATATTGCCGTTATGATAGATGCCTTCCATCTCCAGTCGCTCGGTCACTTCGTTGGGGATATTGATGCTGAAGTCGTTGACGATGACGGTAGCGGCATCAGTATTCTCGCCGACACCCATGCCGGCACCATGAATGCTGACAGCTTTCTCGATGTTCTTGGCAAGGAACTGCCCCGCGGAGAGGGTGATGACATCACCATGTGTGGCTGCATCGAGGGCTGCTTGATAGGCACTGGCCCCATAGAATGTCTGGATGGTGTCGGTGTGGTTGAGTGTCGCCAGGACGGAACCTTGGGCTTTTGCTATTGTCGCAATGGCGATAAAAGCTACGAAGAAGAGGATGCTTTTTTTCATATTTCTGGAATGTTTGTTTTGATGGATGAAAATTTCTGCAAAGATAACGAAAAAGAAAGTAACCACAAAACAATTATCTGTTTTTCTGATAAAAAATCCCGAGCCTCAGGGGTGAGACTCGGGATGTTCTTTCATGTAGAAACGTACGATGCTAAGATGAGCTTCTATAAGTCGAACATGTCGTGATGGCCAAAAAGAATAGAAACGCAAAAAAAATCAGATGTACTTCTTTGCCTTCCCTTTTGTAGGCTTGAAGATGCTCACACCTTTTTGAGGTGAAGCCACCTGTACGCCATCCGCCCTATAGACACGACAAGATGCCGTTCCGCCACCTTCATTCACTTCCCGTATTCCAGTATCTTCGCCTGAGGGAACTTTTATCATGGAGAATTCCTCGTCCTCGTATTTGAACAATCCTTTGTCTGTTGCCATGTAGACGATGTCTCCGTCAATGAGAATGCTGCGCTTGTTGCCTGTTTCGTAAGGACAGGGGCATTCCACCAACTCATCATGATCCGTTATTCTGTACAACATGTTTTCTGTCAGCAGCCACACGTTACCTAACGCGTCGGTTTCCAAATCTCTGATATAATAATAGGTGTTTACCTCGTCCTTAAGGCCGATGTCATTCCCATCAAAGACCAACTGCCATTGATCATTTCCATCAAACTTGTACACCTCATCTTCATAGCCTGTTCTCGCATACCAAATGCTGCCTTTCCCATCAATGGCCATACACGACGATGTTTCCGGCACAACTCTCGTTCCTTCTTTGTTGTAGAAATAGCTTTCAGCCCCATATTCGTTTTCGTGCGCTATCTCGTCAGTCAGCTTGTAGAGATAACCGCGCCAATCACCTTTATCATCCTGAAGCACCCCACCACTAATCCATAGCGCCCCATCCTGGTCGTATCTGAAATCGGAAATCATCTCACGTGAAAAGCTGTAAATGGTTTCACTCGTCAAAGGATAAGAAATATACTCTACCTTTTCGTTCTGATAGTCGTAGAGAACCGCCCAGGTGTCGTAAACTGTATACCAGAGGCAATGTTCATGATTCTGATCGAAAAACACTCGTGGCCAATAACCATTTCCCGTGAACAGTGGCCATTTTGACAACTGGTATTTCGGCGCATAACAGTCTGACAGTTCGTTCTCATCCACATGTATGGTTACCGAAGAACCCGCCTCCAGATCCAATAATTCCACCCAATCGTTCCACAAGAAATGTATTGCATAGCCATCTCTTGTGTAGCCGCCTGCGAGGGCTAACATGTTGCCATTGACCTGTACATCCCTGAGGTGATTGTGCCTGATCTTTCCATTGTCCTCATTGAAGAAGGTCTGCTTACATGTTTCCTTATCCACAATGACCAACCCATGCTCTTCTGTGGCAAGATAGAGGTTGTTCTCGTCGCTTGCCATCCGCATAATAGGCCACACTTCATCTTCTGCCTTAGTAAAACTACACATCGTGCAGAATACAATGGTCAAGGCGTAATAAATTCTTGTATTCATAATGTATATTTTTAAATTACTTTATTTGTATTTTCTTTTCAAAGACTTTTCCATTTTTTACAAGTGTGACTACATAAAAGCCGGACTTGGGTACATCATAGACAAGACTCTGTGCTTGCGCCTCGACGCTGTGTATCCTTCCCGCCCGTGGGAATCATCACAATGTCTTTGGCATCCCGATGGTTCATAGGAATGTAGGAATAACCTAACGAGTCGTAGCATGCGGCGATAACACCCTCCTGGGCCTGCCGTAGCTGCGAATAGTCAAGACCTTGGGGCAACAATCCGTTACCGGCATGAACCTCATTCTCGAAATTGCCGACATAGGAAGAATTCGCCCCCAGCTTCGCCACCCGCACGGCGATGCGCTCGCTGCCGATGTAGATATGCTCGGTATAGCGTTCACCGTCGCTCATCACGAAATAGGGGTTCGCATAGAGCGAGTAGTGCGATGCCTCCGTGCGAACCGCAGCTTCTGCACTATTGGTGTAAACGGCTTCATTTCCGCCATACTGCTTTATTTCATTTTTATAATACAATATACTCAAACCTACTTATTTCTATTCATATTGATT
>JAEEGF010118115.1_pt1 | contig 14275 bp, 10 predicted proteins | sample 9134171 | NCBI WGS metagenome assembly JAEEGF01 (sample SAMN16246542, study PRJNA631951) | gut metagenome | biome: gut microbiome; feature: rumen; material: AP-attached | host: Bos | place: Iran: Karaj | collected 2018-10
GATCCAGGCTGCTATCAACTAAGAAGCGGTAATATTTTTGATTAGTAAAGGTCAGAGAAATCTGACCTTTTATTTTTTGCAAAGTTTTTTTCATGATAATGATCACCTCTATTTGTTGATGGAGATACTATACACCATTAGGATATTTTCTAAAATGCTATAAAAGAATATTATCACAAATGTCTCATATGACTTTCCTATAAATAACATAAACTGGTTTTCTTATGAATTAAATAAACCTACTTACCAATAAGTTACATAAACTTACTTTCCAATAAATTACATAAACTGATTTTCTAATAAAATACATAAAACTTGCTAAAAATTGAAAAGTGTGGTAAAATAAATCGATTATGCCCATTAATGGGACTAAATTAGCATGAAGAAAGGAGAAAAGCTATGACCAATAATAGGTTATCCAGACTAAGTGATTTTCAGAAAAAACTAGGCTATGTGTTTAAAGACATAATGAAGCTTGAAACGGCCCTTACGCACTCATCTTATGCCAATGAAAGGCGGATGAATAAGCCAGAGGATAATGAAAGATTAGAATTCCTTGGCGATGCTGTGTTAGAGCTGGTAATGAGTGAGAATCTGTTCAATAAGTATCCGGAAAAGGATGAAGGAGAGCTCTCAAAGATACGCGCATCAAAGGTATGTGAAAATGCGCTAGCTTATTGTGCAAGACAGATAGGGCTCGGAAAGATGATAGAGCTTGGTAATGGAGAAAAAATGATGGGTGGCGCTGATAAGCCTTCTATTTTATCAGATGCGCTTGAAGCCGTTATAGGGGCCATTTATTTGGATGGTGGTTTTACTAGTGCAAAAGAATTTATTAAAAGAATTGTAATTACAGATGTTGAAGATAAAACGCTCTTTTGTGATAGCAAAACTACTCTCCAGCAGATTCTTCAAGGAGAAGGAGATAAAAGCCTTGAATATAAGATCATAGGTGAAGAAGGACCAGATCATAATAAGAAATTCAAGGTAGCAGTAATTATAGACGGAGAAGTATGTGAAGTGGGAGAAGGACACACTAAGAAGGCAGCAGAGCAGGATGCTGCGAGAAAGGAAATAGAAAAGCTTAATGTATCTAAAAAGCATTGAAATCTCGGGATTTAAATCGTTCGCAAATAAAATCATATTAAAATTCGGAAAAGGAATTACTGGAATTGTAGGACCAAACGGATCGGGAAAGAGCAATATTGCAGATGCAATGCGCTGGGTTCTCGGAGAGCAGAGTGCAAAGCAGCTAAGAGGCTCATCGATGCAGGATGTCATCTTTTCGGGCACAGAGCTCAGAAAGCCATTATCTAGTGCGTATGTAGCTATTACCTTTGACAATTCAGATCATAGACTTAACGTAGAATTTTCAGAGGTTACCGTTGCAAGAAGAGTTTATAGATCAGGAGAAAGTGAATATCTTTTAAATGGAAGCGTTGTCCGTCTTAAGATGATTCAGGAAATGCTCTATGATACAGGTATCGGTAAGGAAGGATATTCCATTATCGGACAGGGCCAGATCGAAAAAATCATTTCAGGAAGAGCTGATGATAGAAGAGAGCTTTTTGACGAAGCTACAGGAATCGTAAAGTTCAAGCGCAGAAAGGGTGAAGCAGAAAAATCCCTTGAAGAGCAGAAGGCAAATCTTGAAAGAGTAGATGATATCATATCAGAGCTTGAAAAGCAGATAGGTCCATTAGAGAGACAGTCTGATACAGCTAAAAAATACTTAGACCTTAAAGAAAAGCTTAAAAAGCATGACATGAATTTCTTCCTTAGCGAGGAAAAAAGAGTAGTAGAGCAGCAGAAGGTGATTTCTGAGAAGATAGCAATCAATTCAGCAGAGCTTGAGGCTGCAAGAAGCGAGCTTGAAAGATCTAAGGATGATTATGCAAAGGCTGGACAGGACATAACAGACACCGAAGCAAAAATCGAAGAAAAGAGAAGTGAAAGAGAAGAAAAGTATGGAGCAGCTGAAAGAGCAGCTTCAGAGATAAGTGTCTGTGAAACTAAGATAAATGGTATAAATTCAAACACCATCCATTTTAAGGATAGACTTAATAGCATCAATGATTCCCTTAAGATAAAGGATTCTCAGAAAGAAGCAAAAAAGAAATCTTCTGAGGTTCTTAAAAAAGAATTAGAGGAAAAAATAGGAAATAAAGAGACTCTTCAAAAAGAACTCGAAGGACTCTCGAGTGACCTTTCAGAAAAGCTGACAGAGCTTGAAAATGCAGATAAAAAGCTCCTTGAAGAAATGAACAGGGTTTCTGAAATAAAGCAGAATTCAGCAGCACTTAAGGCTGAAAGAGAGCAGATAAATATCAGAAAGTCTTCCATATCCTCAGAGCTCATCACCGGAAAAAGCGCAGCTGATGAATTAGAAATTAAGTACAAGGAAGATAGTGAAAATCTTAAGAATATAAGAGAGAACCTTGCTAAAAAGCGTGAAGAAGTAAAAGAGCATGCAGGAGATGTAGTAAAATTTAAAGAAAAGCTCATAAATGATGAAAGAGAGCTGAATGCGAAGAGAAATGAGCTGTCAAAGGGAAAGACAAAGCTCGATTATACCATGAACATGGCTGAGAGATATGATGGCTATGGTTCTGCAGTAAAGAGAGTAATGCAGGAAAAAGCACGCCTCGGCGGAATATTTGGCGTAGTTGCAGATCTTATCAGCTCGGAAAAGAAGTATGAAACTGCCATAGAAACAGCGCTTGGCGGCAGCATGCAGAATGTAGTTACAGACAATGAAAAGACAGCTCAGTCTTTAATTGAAATATTAAAGCGTGAGAAGGCAGGAAGAGCGACATTCTTACCACTTACAGCTATTTCACCGCAGGGAATCCAGGAAAGAGATGCCCTAGATGAGCCGGGAGCCATCGACACAGCAGATAATCTTGTAAAAGCAGATGGCCGCTTTATTGTACTAGTAAGGCATCTTCTTGGAAGAATATTAGTTGTAGAAAATATGGACTATGGTCTTGCAATATCAAAGAAATACCATAGAAAGCTTAGAATAGTTACCCTTGAGGGAGATCAGATAAATCCAGGCGGATCAATGTCTGGTGGTACCTATAAGAATTCCTCAAATCTCCTCTCGAGAAAGAGAGAGCTTTCTGAGCTTGGCGAAGAGGTAGCAAAGCTTACGAAGCAGGTGGATGAATTAAAGCTTATCTGCGAAAAAGATAGAGAAAAATCAGAGCAGGCAGACCTTAAGCAGAAGACTCTTAGTGATGAGATTTCAGCACTTACAATTAAGGAAAATGCCTTGAATATATCCGCTAGTAATGAGAATTCCGAGCTTACAAAGCTTAAGAATGCCTACGAGGCAAATATAGCAGAGCTTAAGGAAATCGAAGGAAAGCTTGTGGAAATCGATAAGTCCATAGAGGAAAATGAAAAGCTGAGAGGAGCACTAGAAGGAAATGATAGTGCAGGAAGCGAGGAAAAGAACCGTCTTTCAGCAAAGATAGAGGAAATCCGTGAGCTTACAGCACAGAAAAAAGATACATTATCAGAGCTTTCAGCTAGAATCAATGTAATAGAATCAGATAAAAAGCATGATGATGAGGATATTGTCCGTATCGAGGATGAGAGCAGAGACCTTCTAAAGGAAAAGGAAGAAATTGAAGGCGATATTGCAGAGAATGAAAGCGTAATCAAGACAGAAAATGATAATATTGTCAGATTAAAGCAGGTTCAGAAGCAGTCCTTAGAGGCAGCAAAAAAGGTCGAGGAGAAAATTACTGATCTTCAGGCATGGAAGGAAAAACTCAATGCATCAAATAAGGAGCTCTTTGAGAATCATGAAAAGCTCAATGCAAGAATTACCGGCCTTGATAAGGAAAGCGTCCGCCTTGATAATCAAAAGGAAAAGCTCGATGAAAATTTTGATAGCCTGACGGAATATATCTGGAATGAATATGAAGCTACTCCATCAGATGCAGAAGGCTATAAGGATGATGAGATGATGGGAAATCCTAATGCAAATAAGAGAGAGATTTCTCAGATTAAAACTCAGATCAAGGATTTAGGAGATGTAAATGTCAATGCTATTGAGCAGTATATTGAGGTAAAGGAAAGATTTGATTTCTTAACTAACCAGCATGATGACATTATAGCAGCAAGAGACAAGCTGATAGAGCTCATCGAGGAACTTGTAGAGAAGATGAAGCAGCAGTTCGCAGAGCAGTTTGCTGAAATCAGAAAGCAGTCTGATATTGCATTCAAGGCTCTTTTTGGCGGCGGAACCTGTAAGCTTGAGCTTGCAGATGGCGATGATCTTCTTGAATCAGATATTATGATAAGTGCGACACCTCCAGGAAAGAAGCTTACCAATATTATGCAGCTATCAGGTGGAGAAAAGGCTCTTACAGCGATTGCGCTGCTATTTGCAATTCTTCATCTAAAGCCATCACCGTTCTGTCTTCTTGACGAAATTGATGCAGCGCTTGATGATTCTAACGTATCAAGATTTGCAGAGTATCTTCATAATTTTACCAACAGCACTCAGTTCATAGTAATTACGCATAGACGTGGAACCATGAATGCGGCTAATGCACTTTATGGAATTACAATGCAGGAGAAGGGTGTATCTGCATTAGTTTCAGTAAGTCTTATTGAAGATAAGATTGATGAAAAGGCAATGAAGAAGGCATAATCAGTAGAGACAGTATATGAAAGGGATTTTATGTTTGAGTTTTTTAAGAGCAAAAAAAGAAAAGAAGCTGAAGCAGCAGAGGCAGCAAGGCTAGAGGAAGAGCGCCTTGCGGCAGAAAAGGCAGAAGCTGAGAGAATTGCAGCTGAAAAAGCTGCGGCAGAAAAAGCAGAAGCTGAAAGAATAGCAGCAGAGAAAGCAGCGGCCGAAAAAGCAGAAGCTGAGAGAATTGCAGCAGAAAAAGCTGCAGCAGAGAAGGCAGAAGCTGAAAGAATAGCAGCAGAAAAGGCGGCAGCAGAGAAGGCAGAAGCTGAAAGAATAGCAGCTGAAAAAGCAGCGGCAGAGAAGGCAGAAGCTGAGAGAATTGCAGCAGAAAAAGCAGCGGCAGAGAAGGCAGAAGCTGAGAGAATTGCAGCAGAAAAAGCTGCGGCAGAAAAGGCAGAAGCTGAAAGAATTGCAGCGGAAAAAGCTGCGGTGGAAAAAGTAGCGGCAGAAAAGGCAGAAGCTGAGAGAATTGCAGCAGAAAAAGCAGCGGCAGAAAAGGCAGAAGCTGAAAGAATAGCAGCAGAAAAAGCAGAAACCTCTGACAATTCTGAAAAATCTGAGGCTGATAAGGAAGCTGAAATGCTTGCAGCCATAGAGGAAGAAAACCGCAGAATGGCTGAAAAGATGCGCGAGCTTGAAAGAAGAGCGCAGGAAGCAGCCCTCTCAAGATTTAAGGAAGAGCAGGAAGAGGCTGATAGAAGAGCTGCAGCAGAGGTTGTTGAAATCGATGCTAGAAGAGCTGAACAGGAAAGACTTGAAGCAGAATATGAAGCACAGCGCCTAGCAGCTGAAAAGGCGGCAGCCGAAGCAAATAAGGGCGTATTTAAGAGACTTACTGAAGGCCTTGCAAAGACAAGAAAAAGTATTGTGTCAGGCTTTGAATCACTGTTTTCAGGAGAAAATAAGATTGATGATGATTTTTATGAGAGCATAGAAGAAATCCTTGTAATGTCTGATGTAGGTGTAAAGACCTCCGATGACATCATTGAATCTCTCAAGGAAAAAGTGAAGGAAAATAAAATAAAGAAAGCAAGTGAGTGCAGAGAGCTCTTAAAGCAGTCAATAGAAGAGCAGATGAATGTACCAGATGACGCTTATGACTTCATTAATAAGAAGAGCGTAGTCATGCTTATCGGTGTAAACGGTGCAGGTAAAACAACTACAGTCGGAAAGCTTGCAAGTCAGTACAAGGCACTTGGCAAGAAGGTAATGATAGCAGCAGCAGATACCTTCAGAGCAGCAGCCATTGATCAGGTAGCAACCTGGGCGGAAAGAGCCGGAGTTGAGCTTATAGCACAAAAGGAAGGGTCAGATCCTGCAGCAGTTGTATTTGATGCGGTAAGAGCAGCAAAATCAAGAGATGTAGATATTCTCATCTGTGATACAGCAGGAAGACTTCAGAATAAAAAGAACCTTATGGATGAGCTTAATAAGATAGACAGAGTAATCACAAGAGAATATCCAGAGGCAGCAAGAGAGACAATGGTAGTGCTTGATGGTGCAACAGGACAGAATGCCCTTTCACAGGCAAGAATATTCAACGAGGCAGCAAAGATAAGCGGAATAGTAATGACAAAGCTTGATGGAACAGCAAAGGGCGGAATTGCCATTGCAGTTCAGGGCGAGCTTGGAATTCCTGTAAAATACATCGGTGTAGGTGAAAAAATCGATGATCTTCAGAAGTTCAATCCGCATGACTTTGTAAATGCGCTTTTTGGAGATGATGACAGTGAAAATGAGTCTTCAGAGCAAACAGAAGACGAGCAGTAAGCTTAAGAAGCAGACATAAATAGTAGACCTGAGTAATAAGCTTAAGAAGTAGACTTAAGTAATAAGCTTAATAAGCTTAAGAAGCATATATAAGCAATAAACTCAGGTAGTGGAAAAAAACTAATAAATAAAAAACATCAATCTATGAAAGTTTGATAAAAAAATTGAAATACCCATCGAAAGTTGACTTATTTTAACTATTTGAGGCATTAAGAAAAATATTTAATTGTTGACAAGTAGGTGGAATAATATTAAAATATAAAATAGCGTGCACATTGTTAAAAAATCTACAATACAGTTCAACTCGAAATTACAACCGGCTTTAAGGCAGATTGATATGAACAGATTCTACTGCAGAGGGCACGAGAATGGAGAAATGAAAATAATGATGACAAGAGATAAGTTTGAGGAAGCAAGTAAAAAGGTCCTAAAGGTTACCAATCCAACCCCACTTATGCATAGTGGTTTTCTTTCAGACAGAACAGGTGCAAATGTATATTTAAAGCCTGAAAATATGCAGAAGACAGGCGCTTATAAGGTAAGAGGAGCTTACTATAAGATAAGCACAATGTCAGATGAAGACAGACAGAAGGGACTTATTACAGCATCAGCTGGTAACCATGCACAGGGTGTTGCATATGCAGCAAAGATATATGGCGTAAAGGCAGTTATCGTAATGCCAACAACAACACCACTTATAAAGGTAAACCGTACAAAGAATCTTGGAGCAGAAGTTGTTTTACATGGTGATGTATATGATGAAGCTTGTGAATATGCAATAAAGCTTGCAGAGGAAAAAGGATATACCTTCATTCACCCATTCGATGACCTTACAGTAGCAACAGGCCAGGGCACAATAGCCATGGAAATCATAAAGGAGCTCCCAACCGTAGATGTAATCCTTGCACCAGTTGGCGGCGGAGGACTTCTTTCAGGTGTAGCAACATGTGCAAAAATAATCAATCCAAATATCAGAGTAATAGGTGTTGAGCCAGCAGGAGCTGCATGTATGAAGGCATCTCTCCGCACAGGAAATGTTACAACACTTCCTACAGTAGATACAATAGCTGATGGTACAGCAGTAAAGACACCAGGAGCAAATATCTTCCCATTCATTCAGAAGAATGTAGATGAAATCGTTACAGTTGATGACAGCGAGCTTATCGCTGCCTTCCTCGACATGGTAGAAAATCATAAGATGGTAGCTGAGAACTCAGGTCTTCTTACAGTTGCAGCATTAAATCATCTTGAGGATATCAAGGGCAAGAATGTTGTTTCAATCATTTCAGGTGGTAATATGGATGTTATCACAATGTCATCAATGATTCAGAACGGTCTTATCGAAAGAGAAAGAGTATTTACAGTTTCAGTAATGCTCCCAGATAAGCCAGGTGCACTTGTAAGCGTTGCAACTGCCGTTGCAGGAGCAAATGGAAATATCATCAGACTTGAACATAACCAGTTCGTAAGCGTAAACCGTAAGAAGGCGGTTGAGCTTGTTATCACAATCGAAACAGATGGACATGAGCATAAGGAGCAGATTGTTAATGCTCTTGTAAAGGCTGGCTTTGCTCCAAAACTGGTTAGCGCAAAGCTTTAATTGAGAGTATGTATTATATTTAGGTTATTTGGTGAGCTAAGGATTGTGAGGGTCTTTAGCCACTGTAAATAAAGAACTACAAAACAAAAAGGAGATATGTATGTTTAAAATTTTAAGAAAAAAGATGCTGAACAACAATATCGTGCTAATGGATATTGACGCTCCACGCGTAGCAAAGAGTGCATTACCAGGACAGTTCGTTATCGTTAAGACAGATGAAAGAGCAGAGAGAATAGCACTTACTATCTGTGATTATGATGCAGAGAAGGGAACTGTTACAATTGTTTTCCAGCCAATCGGTGCATCTACAAAGCTTATGATGCAGTATGAAGAAGGAGATGCCTTCGAGGATTTCGTTGGACCTCTTGGAAATGCGTCAGATCTTTGCTTTGAGCCAATTGAAGAAGTTAAGAAGAAGCATATTCTTTTTGTATGTGGTGGTGTAGGTACAGCTCCAGTTTATCCACAGGTAAAGTGGCTTAAGGAGCATGGTGTAGGAGCTGATGTTATTATTTCAGCTAGAACAAAGGACATATTAATTCTTGAAGATAAGATGGCAGAGGTTGCTGATAATGTTTACGTTTCAACAGATGATGGAACAAAGGGCATTCATGGTAATTCCTGCGATGCAATCAAATATCTTATAAATGAAGAGCATAAGACATATGATCATGTAGTTGCAATCGGACCAGCTATCATGATGAAGTTCGTATGCCTTCTTACAAAGGAACTTGGAATCCATACAATAGTATCAATGAACATGATCATGGTTGATGGTACAGGTATGTGCGGTGCCTGCAGACTTACTGTTGGCGGCGAAGTTAAGTTCGCATGCGTAGATGGACCAGAGTTTGATGGACATCTCGTAGATTTCGATGGTGCAATGATGAGACAGAGACAGTACAAGACAGAAGAGGGAAGAGCTATTCTTCGTGAGAAGGAAGGCGCTACTCATTCTGGTGGCTGCGGACTTTGCAATCATGACAACTAATTAAGATAATAGATTACTTTTGTATTTCGGAATTTAGATTCAGAAAGGATTAATATGGCTATTGAAGTAGATGCTTTTAAGAGAGTTCCTGTAAGAGAGCAGGATGCACAGGTTCGTGCAAAGAATTTTGACGAGGTTTGCCTCGGATATAATGAAGAAGAAGCTATGGCAGAGGCATCAAGATGTCTTGAGTGTAAGAACCCACGTTGTCGTATGGGATGCCCTGTTAGTATTGATATTCCTAAGTTCATTCATGAGGTAAAGGTAGGAAATTTTGCTGCAGCTTATGAGGTACTTAATACATATACAGCACTTCCTGCTGTTTGCGGCCGTGTTTGCCCACAGGAGACACAGTGCGAGCAGAAGTGTGTTAGAGGAGTTAAGGGCGAGGCAGTTTCAATCGGTAAGCTTGAGCGTTTCGTTGCAGACTGGGCACGTGAGCATGGTTTAAAGCCACAGGTACGTGTTAAGAAGAATGGCAAGAAGGTTGCTGTTATCGGTGCAGGCCCAGCAGGTCTTACCTGTGCAGGTGATCTTGCAAAGGCAGGCTATGATGTAACTATCTATGAGGCACTTCACAAGGCAGGCGGCGTTCTTGTTTATGGTATCCCGGAGTTCCGTCTTCCAAAGTCAACAGTAGTTGCTCATGAAGTTGAAAATGTTAAGGCTCTTGGCGTAGATATCGAAACAGACGTTGTTATCGGAAAGACAGTATCTATTGATGAGCTTCTTGAGAACTATGATGCAGTATTTGTAGGCTCAGGTGCAGGTCTTCCAAAGTTCATGGGTATTCCAGGTGAGAACGCAAATGGTGTATTCTCAGCAAATGAATACCTTACAAGAAACAACCTCATGAAGGCTTACAGAGATGATTATGATACACCTATCTATGTACCAAAGAAGGCTGTTATAGTTGGTGGTGGTAATGTAGCAATGGATGCTGCAAGAACAGCACTCAGACTTGGTGCAGAGACACATATCGTATATAGAAGAAGTGAGGCAGAGCTTCCAGCAAGAGCAGAAGAAGTTCATCATGCAAAGGAAGAGGGCATTATCTTTGATGTTCTTTGCAATCCTATAGAAATCCTCGCTGATGAGAATGGCTGGGTAAAGGGCTGCAAGTGCGTAAGAATGGAGCTTGGAGAGCCAGATGAGTCAGGCAGAAGAAGACCTCAGGTAGTTAAGGATTCAGAATTCGTTATTGATTGTGATTGCGTAATCATGTCACTTGGTACAGCAGCAAACCCAATGCTTGCTAATTCAACAACAGGTCTTAATACAACAAAGTATAAGACAATCGAGGCTGATGAAGCAACTGGTGCAACAAGCAAGGCAAGAGTATTTGCCGGCGGTGATGTAGTTAGTGGTGCAGCTACAGTTATCCTTGCAATGGGAGCTGGTAAGGCAGCAGCAAAGGGTATCCAGGATATGCTTGGAACAACACCAGAGCCTATTGAAGAATAATTCTCTAAATATTATTTAGTAGAGTTATCAAAAGGGTTATAAAAGGCTATTAAAAAAGGCAATTAAAAAAAGTCATAAATAAAAACTAAAGAGTCTATTACAGTGTGGTTTAATCGTAGCTGTTATAGACTCTTTTTTTGAACCTTTTTGAAAAGTATTATAAAAAGTACAGTTAAAAAGTACAGTTAAAAAGTACAGTTAAAAAGTACAGTTAAAAAGTACAGTTAAAAAGTACTATTAAAAAGTACTGTTGAAAAAATGCTATAGCGCAATAAGCTTTTCAAGCTCGTCCTTTATTTCACTATATACCATGACATCTTTACCAAGTATCTGGTCATGAGGCACAGCCTCAGAATTTACATCGAGCATTATTTCCTTTAGTGTCTTGACGTGCTCTGGGATTTTTTCGGTAGGCATAGGAACAAGTATAAGCTCGTGGATGCTTGATGGTATAATGATCATGTCGCCGTAATTAGCCTTTGCAAATCTCTTGAGTATATCAGAGTAAAACATAGCAGTAGCACCGTTTAGACCGATACAGTTCGATAGCAGGTAGAATTCGTGCATTACGCCGCTAGGTTCAGGGTTTATTACATCGATGATTGGCTCTGGGCTAAGATATTTCTCAGTCTCATCCTCTTGATAGAATCTTGGCATGTCATCATCAGGAAAAGGAGGACGCTCTGAAATGCAAAGGTTAAGAACGTTCTTTAAGGTGGTAATTCTAGGAGGGTAAATTTTCTGCATATTCTTTTTAGCAATGGTGAAAAGCTCATTTGGACTATCATAGCCGATTGCATTGAAAAGTCTGTAATCGATAGGAATAGTGCTGATTGAAGACTTCTTAGAATCTACAACAAAGTAAAAGGTAAGAAGATAATCATTAAAAGTAAGGTGAGGATGCTTTAATGAAAAATCAACATTCATAGATTTGTTGGTCATTTTCATTATGATTTTATCGTCCATCTGTCTATCGAGAAATTCATTCATGTCGATATTATCAAAGGAAAGATTTTTGATAATTGAATCATAATCACAGATGAATTCGTTAGATAAAGCCTCAAGTGACCAGCCCTTAACATATTTCTCATAGTAGTGCTCTATATAGATATTTGGTGAAAGGTTTTTGCTATCATCTCTAACAGTAATGCCGGCAAGAGTTCTGCCATTGTTCTTTAAAGTATCAGTTCTTTCAACTATGAAATCGGGATTGTTAGAAGTGACAGTGGTGCGTATTCTATCTGTAAAAGCACAGATGAAATCCTCTTCGCTTAAAGTAGGACCCTTAGGGCCGTTATTAGAATTGTCGTCATTAAAAAAATTGGTATTAAAATTACTATCCATTTGATTTTCCTTTTTTTTCCTTTCAGTTTGCATAAATAATTCTTTCTATTTGTTATTAATAATTACATAGCCAGTAACAGACCGGCAAACCCGGAAAATCAAAGGGTAAATACCCTTGAAATGAAAAAAAGTTTGATGAGTAAAAATATGTTAGAATAAAAGAAATGAACTGTTAAGTCATAAACATTTATTTAAAAAAAGTAAATGGAAAAATATCATAAAGCATCTTAACACAAATATAATGAAAAATCAAGTTTACATAGCAAAAAAATTATAGTAAAATAAGTCGTAATATTAAAAAAAGGGGACCAAGGATGCTATTATTTCCAGATATATATGTAAAATCGGCTTATAAAATTGATTATAAGACCTTGTATGAAAGAGGCGTAAGGGGCATTATATTTGATATTGACAATACGCTTGTAATGGACAATGCAGATAGTAATACAAAAAGTGATAATCTGATAAAAAGCCTTGAAAAAATGGGCTTTAAGGTGTGCATACTTTCAAATAATGACAAGGCGAGAGTAGAGCGCTTTATGAAAAATATAAAGGTGGATTATACCTATCATTCTAGAAAGCCATCGACCAAGGGGTATATTGCCTGCATGAAGAAGATGGGGACCGATGTAAATAGCACGGTGTTCGTAGGAGATCAGATTTTCACCGACATACTTGGGGCAAAAAGAGCAGGTATTTTTGCTATTTTATGCAAAAAAATATCTTCAAAGGAAATAATCCAGATAAGATTAAAAAGAATAATCGAAGTGCCTGTAATGGCGCTTTATAAGGTAAAATGTCTCTTTTCGGACAAGACAGAGGCTGATTTTGGAAGGAAAAAACAGTGAGAGAGAATATAATTTTAGTAGGATATATGGGCTCGGGAAAATCTACTGTAGGAATTAAGCTTGCTAAGCTGTATGGAATGAAATTCATTGATACAGATGAAATGATAGAAGAAAAGGCAGGCATGAAGATTTCTGAAATATTTGAAAAATACGGTGAAGCTGCTTTCAGGGATATGGAGACAGAACTGATAAGAGAAGCAGCATTGTGGAAAAATGCAGTTATATCTACTGGCGGTGGAATGCCTGTCAGAGAAGAAAATAGAGAGCTTTTAAAGAAGGCGGGAGCTGTCATTTATTTAAAAACGGATGCAAAGACTACTGTTTCAAGGCTTATTCCTAGAAAAGAAAGAGAAGAAGCAAATGATGATGCAGTAAATAAGCGTCCTTTATTAGCTGGGAGCGATGAAAAAGAGCTGTATGAAAAGGCGAAAAAAATGATAGAAATAAGAAAGCCTATGTACATAGATGCGGCTAATATCATAATTGAGACAGACGGAAGAAGCTTGTATCAGGTGATAGATGACATAAAGGCTCAGCTTAGAAAAAGAAATAAAGTATCATAGTGAAAGTGATAAGAAATAAAGTATCATAGTGAAAGTGATAAGAAATAAAGTATTATAGTGAAAGTGATAAGAAATAAAGTATTATAGTGAAAGTGATAAGAGAAAAAAAGGAGATAAATATGAAGCTGCTTATAATAAACGGACCAAATATCAATTTTATTGGAATCAGAGAAAAGAATATATATGGAGCTAAAGACTATGCTTACCTTCTAGATATCATAGCTAAAAAGGCAGAGGAATTAGAGGTAGAAGCAGAAGTATTTCAGGATAATGGAGAAGGACCGATTATAGACAGGATACAGAAGGCATATTCAGATGGAACTGATGCAATAATAATAAATCCGGGAGCATATACGCATTACAGCTATGCAATCCGTGATGCACTTGCATCTGTAACAATGCCTAAAATTGAAATTCACATTTCAAATGTTTATACAAGAGATGAATTCAGACATACTTCAGTTACAGCACCTGTATGTACTGCTCAGATGGCAGGTCTTGGATTGAATGGCTACCTTTACGCAATGGAGGCAGCAAAGGATATCGTAAATTCGAATAATTAATTGTTTTTTTGGGAGTTTTTATGACAATACAGATAGTTGAAGATGATAAATCATTAAGTGAAGGAATATCCATATCGATTTCTGACGCGGCAGACAATTTTTATCAGGAATATACCATAGAAGCGGCAAAACAGGGCTTCATGAAATATGCAGACGAGATAAATCTTATAATACTAGATCTTAATCTGCCGGATGGAAGCGGCTATGATTATCTAAAATATGTAAGAAAAAGCAGTGAAGTTCCTGTACTGATACTAACAGCGAACGATTTAGAAATGGATGAGGTAACAGGACTTTCCATGGGAGCTGACGATTTTTTGAAAAAGCCCTTCAGTATTGCGGTTCTTAGAGCTAGGGTAAATGCACTTATCCGTCGCAGCAAAATGTTAAATAATGCGGGGGAAAATGACAAGAGAGAAAATCA
>JAEEGF012171503.1_pt1 | contig 14274 bp, 8 predicted proteins | sample 9134171 | NCBI WGS metagenome assembly JAEEGF01 (sample SAMN16246542, study PRJNA631951) | gut metagenome | biome: gut microbiome; feature: rumen; material: AP-attached | host: Bos | place: Iran: Karaj | collected 2018-10
GAAGAGATGCTGGGCTTCCAAAAGGGCAACCCCAAACACCGCTTTGAGAAAGCCGATGACGAGAATACAGCATTAGTACTGAAATCGAAATACGGTCTATCTCTGGCTGACTATCGAATCTACGACTCCATCAAGATGGTTTATGACAAGGCGACCTTCCGCGAAAAATATCATTTCCATCATGACTTCGCACAATTCCAGGACAAGATTACGCTGGATAACCTGCCCGTAGAGGTGCTGCCCCAGCATCGTGCCTTCGCTAAGATGCTTTTGTTGGAGAAGTTCCGTGAAGATACGAAGCCTTTCTTCTATACCGATGACTATGATCCTGATGTTTATACTGACAGCATGAAACTGCCCGATTCGGATACGTCGTTTAAGATTGCACAACCAGAGGCTTTCTATATCCATCCAAAAGAAGGAAAACTTGTTCTTAAAACAAGAGACAATGAACGAGAGCTCTACAAGGTGATAGAAGGAACAGACAAGGCCAAACAATTTGAGAATTATTGTAACCTGTATTACAACTATCGTTTCGGTGAGACCACCGACGCGATCCTACAGGCCATCCTGCGTCAGAAACGTACAGTTGGCGATGAGAAAAAGGAAGGCGAGAAAATTTTCAAGGAGCTATTTGCAACAAAGCAGAAAGCCTTGCTTAAAGAACTGAGCGACAAGAAAAAGAATGCCACTCCTGTAGAACAACGCCTCTATAACGTGCTCTTCACCATCGTTCGTGATGAGTTCGACACCGTACAAAAGTTTATTAAGGATAAGTAAATTCAGATTAAATGCTTCCTCTTTGGATAATTGACATAACAAAGAAGTCTTCCCGGCAAGATGTGCTACTGCATCTTGTCAGGAAGATGGAGCATGTCCATATTCACGACATGCGCGAGAAAGAACCCCAGCCAAACACTTCGGAACCTGCAGAGGACGAACAGAATGAAGTCAAGAATGAATCCCAGACTGATGTTAAGACCATAGCCTCATCATCAACTCCGTCGGACCTTAAAGATGCAGATGATGAGCCTACTGAGGATTCTAAAGAGTCGAAAACTTTAGAGGAAGAAATTGACGAGGAAGAACGTGAAAAAGCAGCTCGTGATGCCGTTATCCAAGGTGATTATTGGTATTACAGCATCTTTGACTACGATACTTTTTGGGGCGACTTGAATTTCAATGATCCCAAAACAATAGATCATGAAAAAGTTGCGGAAAAGTTAGCTAAGTTTCAGGAAAGAATAGTAGCTGAAGGAAAAGATTTTATTATGAGCTTACGTAGGTCGAACGTTAAGCCCTATCAGCCTATCAATATTGTTGTTCTTGGGGATATCACAGAAGAATTCTCTCAAACGGTATTCACATCCATTGCTGCCATTCTGAGAAAAGAGAAAGGAAGATTCCTGACGGCTCATATTCATCAGGGTATGTCGATTATGGGTATGTTATACGTCCCATGTGATATCAATTCTTACAAAGTCGAAGAACGCGCAAAGTTTCTCCGTCTGATGAAAGAAATTGAGGTTCAGCACAGCATTACTGGCATACGTGGCTATGACCATATGATGTTGTACCAGAATGTCCAGAATCGGACAGAATGCACATACCCGATGCTCTCTGACGAGCAACAGGGCGAATATTTACTACAGTGCCTCGTACACATGTTCTTAGCTTGTGACATTCATCATCCACTGTTGAGCGGTACAGGCTCTGAAGACACATTCTATTTTTCTATGGGAGCCACCTCTTTATTCTTCGATATGACTATTGAGGATGAAAATGATGCAGACAAGGTGGCTTGTGAGATTATTGACAAATTTAAAGAAGAAGGGGATAATGATAAACTGAAACAAGAACTCAAGCTGGTGGAAGATGAGGTATATTCTGTCGGCCAATTCGTAAAAGATATCAAGCCAGAGAGTCTTGATCTGGAAGATGACCATCGACCAGAAATGAAACCTCATCCCATTCATGATTTCTTTTACAGGTATTTAAAGAAAAGGTATTATCTCTATCGTCTGCGCTATTTCCCCGCAGAATTGTTGCGCGACATTCTGAAAAGAATTGAGGAGAATACAAGTGAACGGTTGGATCAGATATCAGCCAAGAGAACAGAGGTGTTTAAAGAGATGGAAATGGCCATCCTACCAACTATTACTCGTATTATCTCCAAGGTGAATGAGCATGACGGCGCTCTCCCATTCATAGAAAACAAATTTAAGGAACTGGAAGAGCGCCTTTCAAAAGAGAAAGGGAAATTACCACAAGCCATAGAGGAAAATTTCTGGCATAAGATTATGTATGAGACGAATATTGTGCCAGAAAAGATGAAAGGTCCTTTTGATAATTATCACGAAGCCTACGAGGGTGATGTAAAGAGCAAGAATAATGGTTCTGGTTGTAAGGCCATGCGCGACGAAGCGCTGGCTAACCTGAAAGGACATTTGAGCAAGGAACGCACTATGCTTAGCGCCTTGGCACGTTGTTTCTTGCTGGGTTTGATATCTGTGATGGCTATATTGCCTATACTTGATTTTATCTCCCCGCTATTAGTAGATTTAGGAGATGTTTATAATAATGCCTTCTGGTGGGCTTGGGGGCTTTTCCTTGTGCCCTTACTTATTCAATTTGTGCTATTCTTATTTTATATGCGCAAACGAGCCAAACTAATAAGAATCTTAAAAGCATATTATACCCACGATGCCTATGCACGTATTTCAAACAGAATAGACTCTGAGACAACGGCGTTTTATAACAAAATGATTGCCCTTTGTGGAGAATATACGAATCGCTGTAAGCAAATTCGTAGGGAGATACATATCATTACGCCTCGGGGTGATTTGCCACTGTTGTTCCCCGTAACGATGTTCAATCAATCTTTGAGTGATGGACAATTCAATGGCCAAGTACTGATTCCCGCAACCGAGATCGAAGGCAGTCGCATACGCGTCAATTACGTTCCGCGTTTTGTCAACATGCTGACCAAGCCCAACTATTTCCAGCTGATCAATCACTTCAAAAATGAATTGAGCATGCTATTCAGTGATGTGAGTCTTGTAGACTACCATTCCCGTCGGTTTAATGCCGAAACTGGTGGATATGACTTCATTAGCCGTAATGAACTAGCTAAGGAAAAAGAAGCAAGATGGGAAGACACCAAGAAGGGATTCTATGATAAGCTCCTTAAGGGAATCAAGAACGAGATGGTGCCTCGTGAATTCCCGACTGTAGGAGATAAACTCATCCAGTATAAAAAGAAAATCGACAAGTTGTAGATTTTGGAACCCATGATTGCTTATGCGGCAACAAATGGTGGAATAACATCTGAAGCCGACTTGGAATTTGCTGATATTAAGGTAAATCGGGAGATTGATGACTTGTTGACGAATTTTCTTCCTATCAAAACCACTCGTTCTCAAGTATCGAAACATGACGAATTGTATAAAAAATACATCTTCGTAACTCGATGGCGTGGCTTCGATCATTTCTCATTTAACCGGATCCTACCAAAAGAAGACTTTGACAAGTCCATACGTGAGATGCGCAACTATAAAGAAGAACAGAAAGCAAAAGAAGAAAAAAAGAAGAAAGACGAAATGCTATATTCTGGGAAAATGAATGAAGTTGATTCACAAACAAAGACCGAAGAGACTCCATACATCCCTCATATTTCTTCGCTCATTCTTTGGGCTGTCTGTCCCGATGACAATTCCAGCGAATGGTTACAACTCTTCGAAGCAGATCATTTCCTTGAGGCACTTGACAACCGCAATACCTATCGCGAGAAACTGAATAAAAACGATTGATGACACTATGATATTTAATACGCTTACATGGCTCTATGGGCTCCTGGCTTTGGGAGTACTCGTTTCGGTTTTCGCTATTAAGCGGATCTGGAGAATCCGAGTATGGATTAAGATGAGTCCTAAGAAAGGTGAACCAATGAAAGACGTCGCCTATTTGATGCTGGATGGTGACGGTACAGCAGGAGAGGTTCATCTCCCAGGCAGTGGCACTAGGGCGGCAATAGGCAGAATTATTGTCGACGACCAATCGAAACAAGATGTCGGTTTGGTAGAGATTGTTACGACTGATGTGGAGGATGAGACAGAGAACCCTCGCTATATACAATGCGGTTATCTCCTGTATGACACAGAAACAAGCGTAGACGAATACGGATACGTCTATAAGCATATAAAAGGTAAGAAAAAGAAGGAGATGGTGGGCTATTGTGCAAGGCCATCAGATCCGGACACTCCTACTATCCGTGGTGAACGTTCTTGGAAGACTTTGTGGCTAGTATGCAGACTGAATGCCTATTCGGGCAAACCAAAGCAGAAGAATGAGAAAGGCAAGAGTGATGAGAAACAAAAAACTGATACTGCCGAGGCCGTTCAGGTAAGTGAGGTCACTCATACAAGTGAGTCTGTAAAAGTGGATGGAACAGAAACACCTGCAGAGGTTGTGTCTCCACAGAAGAAAGACAAAAAGGAGAAGAAAGAGAATGAGAAGATGCCTGTTGCCAAATGTCGGTTCTATGGATATCATTCCTCCAAAAAAGCTCCATTACCTGCTGAGGCAAGAGCATGTGCATATGCTTTGTTGTCAAGATCCTTCCAGCGGCGTAACTACTCAGAATACTATAAGGACAAGCCTTACGGATGGCGAGATACGGCTTTGCTGACGACCTTGGTATATAGTGTTTTGTTCCTGTTACTATACATTGTTAATACAGGTGTCCTGCAGATGCCACTTTTGGGCAATGATCTCCGTGCTGTCTTTTTGCTCATTGCAGCCTATTATGTCTTGTGGGCACTCATTCGCTTCATCAAAATTGAATTTATTGAGAGCTCTAATTCCTTCCAACCAAGGCTGGATCTTTTGAACAAGAACCTTGGCCATAACTTTATGAATGGGGCAATCGTTACACTTTCGGCGATTGCTGTCTATTTCACCTTCGGTTACTATGACTATGACTTTTTACCCCTATTGTGGGCTATTGGTTATGGCGTGAGTGTCAATATGACTTTGAAAGGTGCCAATCGCAGATGGCTTATTTCTTCTTCTTATAATGATACAGATCCTAATGAGGAAGAGAATGAGGAGCAGGATGATACAGAAATTGAGAATCCTCCCGGTGATATTGCCAGATCATACGAATGGGATTTGGATGCCACTTATAGTGCCAGACAATTTCATGGCGATCTGATGCTTTATTTCACCGCAACGGAAATGACTGACCTTCGCCAAAGCAATCCGTTCTTTGCACAACGCAAAGACAAGAGCGACAAGGATTATATCTTGGAGATGTTCGAATTCCTCAAGGATCATCGGGTCTTCTTGTTACGTGTTCGTTATATTGCCCAATATATCAAGAACACTGTAAGGAAACAGAACATGACACCATTGGACAAGATCCAGTTTACGCTTGATTTCATTCAGGAGCCCAATATTCAGTTTGTGAACAATAAGGATTGTAAGGTTGTTAATTATTATGAAGATTACATCCGCTATCCCGATGAAACACTTTACGACAAGGAAGGCGATAGTAAGAGCAAGAGTCTGCTGGCTGCAATGCTCTTCCATGTGATGGGCTATAATGTTCTCTATCTAATGTCGCGCCGTTTCCAGCATGCAGCCATTGCCATTGAGGTGAATCTGAAGGACCTTGCCGATGGCTGGTACGGCTCAGACAAGAAGCTGGACGACATTACGATCACGATGAATGGGAAACGATATATCTATTGCGAAACAACAGGTGATCGTTTCAGTATCGGTTCTACCATTCAGGGCATGAGTATTGACGATTTTGAAGAGAAAATTTTGCTGCCGTTGACGGAAGATACTGATGAATCAGGTGATGAAGAAGGCGAAGATAGTATTATCTACAATTGGGATTTGGATTCCGTGCTTGGCAACAAACTTCATGGTAATATCACCTTGAACTTCTCAATCGAAGAAATGGAAGAACTCCGCAATGAGAATCCTTTTAAGACATTTGGGAATGGTTCCCCAGATTATGAGACAAGTGTTCATAGTATTTTCGACTATCTCTTAGAAGATCCTGATCGTATGGAGCATGTGCGAGCCATCGCCGATTATATGCGAAAGAGTATTGCTGATGCCAAATACCCAGAGATTGATCTTATCCAATTTGCGCTCGACTTCGTTCAAGAACCGAACATCGTCTACTGTACTGATGAGAACAGTGCTGCAATCGATTCTTCTGACGAGTATATGCGATTCCCAGATGAAGTTCTCTACGATAAAGAAGGTGACTGCGACTGTAAGTCTTCACTGATGGCAGCCCTATTCCATGAACTGGGTTACAATGTTGTCTTCATGCTCTCGCAAAAGAAGCAGCATGCTGCTATCGGTATCGAGTGCAAAGACGAATGGTTAGAGGCATTAAAGCCAGAAAATCCAGAGCAAGTGGTGCGTGAACATAATGGCAAACGTTATCTCTATTGCGAAACCACTGGCGATAACTTTAAGATTGGACACATTGGAGAAAATGATTCCGTTCAAAATTATGAAACAATTATTGAGATACCAGCATGAATAATAAGACGAGGATAGCTTTCCTTAAATGGGCCGGAATTTTTGTGGTGATTGGTCTGATTGTTGCCAAGGTCTATGACATTGGTATACATCGCCCTCCGCTTAAATATGCATTTATTCCGGTAGAGACCATTGAGTATATAAGGATTCTTGCTAAGAACACCAAGGATCAAGGTATTTTGTACACGGATAAGGGTCCCTTTGATTGGAGCAACAAAAAGGATCTCGGACAGAAGAGAGCTGAGAAATGGCGTCGTGAGGGTGATGAGAACTTTGTTGTCTACTATCACCGAGACAAACAAGCTGAATGGCAGAAGCGAGCGCAGGAGGTTCTCAGTCATGCGCGTGAGAATATCGACTATCTCAAAGATTTATTTGGTGTCTATTTCTATGCCGCAGACATGAACGGCCGTCGACTGGCCATTTATCTCCCGGAGAGCGAAGGTGTCTATGCTGCAACAGTCTCCTCATTAATGGGTGAAATGCACGAGGACAATTCAGGGGCTTTAGGTATCACAATTACAAATGTGGGACCTCTGGGCTGCATGACAAAGGGTATCGTGCTGCATCCGAAATGTTTTGAGACTGATCCGTATGATATAAATGGCTACATCAAAGTCCTTCAGCATGAGATGTGCCACTATGTTTTCTTCTCCGCATTAGACTATACAAAGAATGTGAGTCACTATCTCTGGGTCAGTGAGGGTGTTGCCGAATATTTCTGTGACCGCCACAATCATCAGCAGGTGCATGGACAGGACTCTATCGACTTTATCGAAAACAATTGTCTCCTCAGTCAGGAATTCCCATATGAAGGTAATTCTTCATACTGGGCTGGCGAATCTTTCTTCCGCTTCCTTGAAAAGAAGGGGAAAAAGATTGAGGTCAAGAATTTCATCCAAGATGCCTATACGCATACGACAGATAGTGTATTCATTGTTCAGAAGCAATCTCCAAAAGAACTTCATCAGCAGTGGGTGCAGTCGCTGTCTAACAATGTCTACTAAACTCCAGGGGATTCTGTGAAATTCATATTTCCATAGTAAAAATCTATGAAAAAGTGCTGGTTCATCATCATAGCTCTCCTCATCACTGCATCCTCTCCAGCCCAAACGGGTTGGAGAGGTGTACTTTCAAGTATGCTGAAAACGGGACAGGCACTGACCGTCACTGATGAAGAACTGGCAGAGACTGTACAGGAAGCGGTGAAAAAGATGGACCAGGAACAAAAGGTATGTGCATCGAACAATGCTTATTCAATTAGACTACAGAAGCTGACTGCCAATATGACGGATGCTGATGGCATAGATCTGAACTTCAAAGTATATCAGACAGAGGAATTAAATGCTTTTGCGTGTCCAGATGGAAGCGTGCGTGTTTATTCAGCACTGATGGACCTGCTTTCAGACGATGAGTTACTTGGTGTGCTTGGCCATGAAATCGGTCACGTTGCATTGCGCCATTCCAAGAGAGCATGGAAATGGGCACTATTGCGTAGTGCCGCTTCGGATGCTTTAGGTGCAGTCAGCGAGACTTGGGATGACCTCTCGAACTCTGTGTTAGGCGATATCTGTAGTACCGCCGTGTCTGCCAAGCACTCCAGATACCACGAGACCGAAGCAGATAACTATGGATATGATTTCCTCAAAGAGTGCGACCAGAATCCTTGGGCAATGGGTAAAGCATTCATTAAAATGAAGAAACTCTCAGAGAAAAAGGGGAATCCCCACATACAGAAATGGCTTCAGGCTATCTCCTCACACCCCGATTTCGATGCCCGTATCCAACAGATGCGACAGCGAGCAGAAAAAGACGGTTACGTCGTTGAATAATTTAAACCTAAAATGCCATGCATAATCTCATTGACAACCGTCAGATCCGCGTATTCATCTCATCCACATTCCGTGACATGCAGGATGAGAGGGACTACCTGATGAAGCACACGTTCCCGATACTGCGCAAACTTGCGTCTGAACGTGATGTAACACTCACGGAGTTGGACCTCCGCTGGGGCATTACTGAGGAAGAGGCAAAAAGCGGTAAGGTGGTTGAGATTTGTCTGCGAGAGATTGAGAACTCCATTCCTTTTTTCATTGGTATCATCGGCAATCGTTATGGTTGGGTACCAGAGAAGAAAGACATTAGTGGAAATGTCACTGAGCGTTTCACAGACGTAAACAACTATCTGGAGCATCATCTTTCGGTTACGGAGATGGAAATGCAATTTGGTGTACTGCAGCGTAAGGAGGATATGCATGCCTATTTCTACATCAAGGAAGGAGATGATTCTTCCAAGGCCGACAATCCCGAGATGCTTGAACGACTAAAGAAAGAGGTTCAAGCAAGCAGATACCCCTCTACGACATACGCTTCGCCTGAGGATTTGGGAATACAGGTTCAGCAGGCTTTTACAGATCTTCTGAATCAACTTTTCCCCGAGGGTCATCTATCAGAGTTGGAAAAAGAACGCATCGGCCAGCGCTCATTTTTGAACCAGCTATGTCAGAACTACATCCGTGAAGAGAAGAACTTCCAAGTGCTTGATGAATGGATGCAGGACTGGGAACGTCATCAGATGGTAGTTACTGGTGCCAGCGGGCTCGGTAAAAGTGCTCTCATAGCAAACTGGGTAAACGAAAAACTGCAGGATAAAGATCGTAGTTGCAACATCATCTACCACTTCACAGGCAATGGTGGAAGCGAGAGCCATCATGAACATATTATGAAGGTTCTTATTGATGAAATCAATGATGTGTATGGATGGGAAGAGGAAGAGAATACAAATAAATCTCAGGAGGACAAGCTGAATGATTTGTTCTTGAAAGTTGCATCAGAAGGCAAGATGCCCCTGTTGATAGTCCTTGATGCCGTTAACCAGATTATCGATACGGACAATGCAAAGCTCTTGAACTGGCTACCCATTCCACCAAGGAACATCAAGATTCTGTTCTCTACGCTTGAGTACGACCGCACTATGGAGGTCTTTAGGAATCGTCATTATCCCGAGTTCGTGTTGAAGCCGTTAGATCTGGAGAAACGCAGACAATTGGTAACGGAATATCTATGGCTTTATAGGAAGAAACTCACCGAAACCCAGATTGAACGTATCGTCACCGACAAGCAGAACGAAAACACGCTTGTGTTGAAGACACTGCTCGATGAACTCATCAACTATGGTGTCTTTGAGAAACTGGACGAAAGGATAGATTATTATTTATTACCAGATACGATTGAAGATTTCTATCAGGCATTGTTGCAAAGCTATGAGGAAGACTACGGAAAAGATTTTGTCAAGCAAATACTCTCACTCATTGCTGTTTCGAGGAATGGATTGAGTGAGGACGAAATCCTTGCTATCACAAGCTACAAGCAACTTCATTGGTCGCAATTTTATTGTGCCTTTGCCTCTCATTTGAATGCCAAGAACGGACTTATCACCTTCTCACACCAATATGTGCAGAATGCTGTTCGCAACCGATATTTAGATAATACAGATTGGGAACACTCTTGTAGAATGGCAATTATTGGTGAGATGTCAAAGGATAGCAATATCCGTGCCTATGCCGAATTGCCCTATCAGTATGAAGCAGTGGGTGATTACGACTCATTGTATCACCAATTGCTGAACTTGGATGTCTTCAGATATCAATACAACAATTATAGATACGTGTTAGCACGTTATTGGCAAGTAATAAGATCCAAAGGTTATGCTTTTGAGACCATGCGCGAGGTATTAATGTCTGCCAACCCCCAAATGAAAGAGCACTATTTTGATGTCATCGCTTTTTGCACAGATGAAATCTCTTTATATTCTTTCGCCCTACTCCTATGTCAGGACTATGAATTGCATCTAAAGTCATTTGATAACCATAAAAGTCAAAGATTGGCAAATCTTTACATCTATATTGGAGTACTTAATATGAGACAGGGTGATTACCAAAAGGCCATGAAATATTACTTAATGGCACTTGAGATACAGGATAAGATACACCCCAATATTGCTACACTATATAATAATATTGGAATGTTATACTACAATCGAGGAGACTATCCCAAATCGTTAGATTATCTAAAAATGGCATTGGAAACACAAAAAAGAATCTTTGGAAATGAACACCGTAACATAGCCATATTATACAATAACTATGGAAGGTTTTATCAAGACATGGGTAATTATTCGAAAGCTTATGAATACCACCTTAAAGCACTTGAAATTAGGGAAAGAGTCCTGGGAAATGACCATCCTGACACTGCGACTTCTTACAACAATATCGGATTGCTCTTCTTTGACCAAGGAGATTATCCAAATGCAATAATAAACTTTCGAAAAGGGCTGATAATATGGGAGAATGTTTTGGGGGAAGAGCATCCTTCTTCAGCAGGAGCATATAACAACATCGGATTAGTTTATTCTGAACAAGGCAACTTTTCCAAAGCACTGGAATATTACCAAAAGGCACTAAATATTCATAATAAAGTTTTTGGAAGTGAACACCCTGAAACAGCAACGTCATATAATAACATAGGCAGGCTATATCAAGACCAGGGAAACTATCCCCAAGCCCTAGAATATTATAAAAAGGCGTTGATGATAGATGAAAAAGTTAGGGGATCAGGACATCCTGACACAGCTACATCATATAACAATATTGGGGTGATATACTACCTCCAAAACAACTATCCCCAAACATTGGATTTCTTTTTAAGGGCACTTGAAATCAGGGAGCAGGCAATGGGAAAGGAACATCCTAGAACTGCAGATTCCTATAACAATGTTGGACGATTATATCAACGACTAAAGAACTATCCACTTGCGTTGAAATATCTCCAACAGTCCTTGGTAATCCGCCAATCTATCCTTCCCCCGAATCACGAGGATATCCAAAAGTCAATGGATTATATCAAGGAGGTTGGAGAATTAATAGACAAACAGAAATAGATATGAGAAGTAAAAAATATAATATAAAGAGTTTTTCCTTGTTCTTCAAGGCGATTTCGAACACGAAACATGAGATGTGGGTGTCGCTACAGGTGCTGGTTGTCATCACAATCATACTCTCCGTCATCCTATTCGTAGTGGAGCACATGGCCCAGCCTGATGTCTATACCAATCTGTGGGATAGTTGTCTGTGGGCCTTCATGAGTTATATCGGTGACCCAGGTCATTTTGCCGACTTCGCACCTGTAACCGTTATTGGACGTGTGATTGCTGTGCTCATTGGTGTTATCGGTATTGCAATCTTCGCCGTTCCCGCAGGTCTTATAGGTTCTGGTTTTATGGATGCCATCGCTGAGGACAGAAAAGAACAACAACTGAAAGAGGCCAGCGTGGTATTACATAAGCGTTTCCGTCGTAGTGGTCAGTCAAATTCATGGTATAGGAATGAAGAGGGACTCAAAAGATTCTACACATGCGTAGATAGGTTTCGCTCTTTAGCAAATCTGCAAATAAAGACAGGTATGAGTATTGATGAAATTCTGGCTACCGTTAATTACTGCCCCGATATGCGTTTGCAAAACCTGGCTTCTACCATACGAAAAGCAGAAAAGCCTCAGGACAGAATTGTTGTCGAGCATTTTCCGCTGAACAGGGAATATGGGTGTTTTATCGACCGCCAGTCGAATGTGACCATCGTTTCACCTGCGTCAACCTCTGACATGGGGGCTGGCAATAGTGCGTTTTCGCTGGCTGCCATGGGTGGTTTCAACTATGTTAGCAAGGAAATTGAACCGTGCATTGATGAGCCTTTTAGTTTTTTGTCTATGAAGAAGAGTAGTTTGGACAAAATTGGCGACTACGATATCAAGGAAGATGTGGAGTCTCAGGCACTTCATTTCATGGACGACCTCAAACAGTTGAAGAAAAGAAGTGAGGAACACCATCAACGCCACTGGTTTATTTTTATTGTTGGATCACTAAAAACCACGGAATGCCAATTGCATTTTTGGAGACTGGCAACTGACAAGAACAAGAAAATGAGAAACCGAATTACCCGCATTCTTCCTCCTACCGCAAATGGGCCGGCAGTAGAACGTGAATATGGTAGTACTGTCTTGAAAGAAGATGAAGAAACATTGAATAATATTTTCACTGATGTTAGTAACAAACTCACTGAAAGGAAGATAATGATTAATGAGAACGAGCAGAGCATTGTCTCGGAATTGGATAATACGGATCGTTGGGGAAGTCTTAATGACCAAAATGTGATGGTGCGAATGGGCGGTGGCATGGATTGTAATGCCCTCCTGCTCAGAATTGCTGACGAGATACTAGTCTATTGTAATTTCCACCTTGCTGTGATGAAAGATATTGCTGATTGTATTAAGAATCACATTGAACCAGAGCACGAAATCTCAGAATCTGCCAAGAGATGTTTCCTGAAAAACGGCGACGGCTTTGCAGATGACTATGGCAAGGAAGAGGTGTTTCTGAAATCTTCTCAGGATCTTAATGCGATGATAGCAAAATGGACAAAGTATGCTCGCGACAAGTTTGAACACCTTGACCTTGATGGCAACGAGCAAGAAGACTATGCCGAGCACCATCAAACACCTTGGTACAAGAAAATAACCAAATAATATTGAAAACGTATGAAAAAGAAATCAATTACCATTTTGGGCATTTTTATCTTTGCCCTGTTTCTGTTCTCTTCATGTCAGACAAAAGAGGAGCGTGTGATTAACAAGTTTGAGAGCCTTGCCGAGCGTGTCGACAAGAACTCTGAATCATTCTCTGACAAGGACTGGGAAGAGGTCCTGGCCGAATACGAGGCTCTCCACGACGAAGCAAAGGATTGTGAGTTTACCAACGAACAATTGAGGGAATTTGGACGCGCTGATGGTTTCCTGACAGGGGTTATCACTCGTGAAGGTTCCAAAAAACTGGGACGCGACCTCGGCAGGTACATAAACGAAGGGAAACAAGTTATAAAAGGATTCATAGAAGGGTTCAGCGAAGGCATTTCTTCTGAGGATGAATAGTTTATAATAGACTTAAGACTAGCTAGCGATTCAGACCATATGATATACCTATAAAAGCGTAAACTCATAATTATAATAATATGACTAATTTTTTCAGAAACCTCCCCCTCCGTTTCGATAGATCCTTTTCAAAGGGTTTGTTCAGACAAGTATTATGGCTTGTAGGCATTATGGCCATAGTGTATATAATATTAGCTGGTTTGAGCGGAATTAGCGCACTCTATAGTCCTGGTGGCGAGGATAGTCAGGGTAAGTGGTACGACATTATGTTGGTGCTTATCGACCCAGGTTCTGCCAGTAGCTCTATGTCTACACCTTTTACCATTCTTTGTGCCATACTCGGGTTGATTATCTTCAGCGGTATGCTAATATCTGTTATCAGTAATGTGCTGGAACGCCGGGTGGAAGCGTTCCAAAATGGAGAGACGAGTTACAATATGCAAGATCATATCTTGATTTTAGGATATAACAATAGTGTGCCGTCATTGGTCAGAACGCTGCGAACAAAAGATAACAATAAAGACGAGGATATGTTCATTGTGATTCAAAGTGGTCAAGCGACTGAAGATGTGCGAAACCGATTTCACCTGTCTTCCGAGGAATGGATGGAAAAGAACACCCTCGTCCTTCACGGCGAAAGCCATTCAGGCGAGGATCTCGAAAAGCTGCATATAGGGAAATGTAAGGAGGTATGGATTATCGGAGACGATACGTTGGAGGCTCACGAGT
>JAEEGF011270993.1_pt1 | contig 14273 bp, 8 predicted proteins | sample 9134171 | NCBI WGS metagenome assembly JAEEGF01 (sample SAMN16246542, study PRJNA631951) | gut metagenome | biome: gut microbiome; feature: rumen; material: AP-attached | host: Bos | place: Iran: Karaj | collected 2018-10
GAAAAGGTAAAAAAGTTTAACAATTAAAGAATAGAAAGGAAACAAGATATGGCAGAGAATGTAACACCAGTAGTCCTCGCAATTGATGGATTCGCAGAGAGAGAAGTAATGATGGTTGACTACAAGTTCGATCAGGCAACAGATACAGAAGGTCAGATCGCAGGTATCCCCCGTGGCGGCAAGGTAACCATCCGCGTAAAGGCCATGAACGACGGCAACAACGAGCTGATCGCCTGGATGCTCGACCCCACAAGCCCGAAGAACGTCTCAGTGAAGTTCGTGAACACCGTCGACGGTGCAGCCATGAAGGAGCTGAAGGGCACCAACTGCTACTGCATCGACTACATCGAGAAGTGGGAAGACGGCCAGCAGCACTTCGAGCAGATTGAGATCGTCTGTCAGAAGCTCGAGAATGGCGCAGTCGCTTTCGACAATCCTTGGAAGTGAGCGAGTAAGTGAGGACATAGATAAGCTTGCTTAAACTATGTCGAACGGGAGCTCACTCGACGCGCAGCGTCAAGTAAGCGTGAGCCTACTCAATACGCAGCGTCAAATAAGCGAGAACATAGAGGGGTTAGGAATGTGTGTAATTACACAATAGTCCTGCCCCCTCTATGTTTTCTCAACAAAACAGGTGCATAGATACGAACAAAATCCCAAACATCTAAAGAAATCGAAATTTCCTTATGTTTTTTGTTGCATTTCTATTTATTATTACTATCTTTGTAGCCGAAAACTATATATAAATATGAAACCCGTGATGAGAAGATAAATCAATAACATTTTAAAACTTTCAGTAAGATGAGACAAAAACTATTTTTATTATTCGTGCTAATGCTACTGCCCCTCATGGCAAGCGCCTTCTCTCGTTACTTTACTTTAATAGACGGCATCTATTATCATCTCGTACTCGAGAATCAAACAGACTATGTTGCTACTGTAACTTGCGAAGCGATGCTGGAGAATAAATATGTGGATACTTACACTTATACTCCTGTGAGTGCAGATTATTCCGGATCCTTGGTAATACCATCCGAAGTGGAACATAACGGTCAAACATACAGAGTGAGAGCCATCGGCGCATCCGCTTTTGCCACTTGTAGCGGCCTTACCTCCATTTCTATTCCCAACAGCGTCACGGTTATTGGTTCTAATGCTTTCGAAGGGTGCAACGCCCTTACCTCCATTTTAATTCCCAACAGCATCACGAGCATTGGCTCTAATGCCTTCAAAGGGTGCAGCGCCCTTACCTCCATTTCAATTCCCGAGAGCGTCACGAGTATTGGTGCTAATTCTTTCGATGGGTGCAGCGCATTGGAGACCATAATCATTCCTGATGGCATAACCAATATCGGTGGCGCTTTTGATGGGACTGCATGGTATAATCATCAGCATGACGGATTAATCTATATTGGCAACGTCGCCTATCAATACAAAGGTACGATGCCAGAAAATACATCAATAACCTTGGATGACAGGACACTAGGAATAGCTGATAATGCATTCAATGGCTGTAGCAACCTGACCTCCATCACGATACCAAACAGTGTGAAGAGCATTGGAAGCAAAGCATTCTATCAATGTAGCAACCTTAAGTCAGTCATCATCCCCAACAGTGTGACATCCATAGGATCTGAAGCTTTTCGTAATTGCAGCAACCTTACCTCCTTTACTTTCCCAAGTGATTGGGTGAGCATCGGAGATTATGCATTCTCTGGCTGTAACTTTCTTGGCAACTTTACTTCCATCACAATTCCCAGCAGCGTGGTAAATATAGGAAGGGAAGTTTTTAAGGATTGCAGCAATCTGGCCGAGATTATTGCCTTACCACAAACGCCGCCAAAAATCTATGGAACGTCATTCCCTTACGATATTACAGGAAGTGTAGTAAGTGCAGGCAGATGGGTCGACACATATCGTTTTAAAACTAAAATAAAACTCGTAGTACCAGAATCTGCTTCAGAAGCCTATCTTTCTACCTCGCCCTGGAACCAGTTTGATAGCATTGAAACTCAGTCAGGAGGCACGACAGAGAGACTGAGATGCGCCACACCGTCCATAATATTCAAAAATGGCCAACTTTCCTTTACCTGCAAGACAACGGGAGTCACTTATAAATACACCATCACATGCCCTTCTAATGACATTGGCTCCGTCGGTGCAGGCTCTGTATATGTGGGTTCTGGTGTCACCGTCAGCGTTTACGCCACCAAAACTGGCTACACAAACTCTGATACAACGACGGCCACACTGCCCATCAGTATGAAAGGCGACGTGAATGGCGACGGTGAGGTAAACGTTGCCGACCACGTAGAACTCACGGGAATCATCATGGATCAACAAAAGAACGAATAGCCTGACAGTCTGACACAGAAAAGTCTGGCACAGAAGTGTCAGAGGCACCAATGTGTAACAAATAAGGATGTGGAAGCCAAGCCGATTTTCACATCCTTATTTATTCATAACACAATAAGAATCGTCCCTCCTGTGTTTCGTACGACTGTCAACTGAGAATTGTAGCATAATAGATGTTTTATTTTGTTAGTTCTTGGTACAGTTTGAATAGTTCGGCTACGCACTGGCTTTCTGTCATAGTCTTCACGTCGAAACCATAGGCTGCCATTACGGCACGGTCATTATTCTGATGGGCTTTGCGGAGTTCTACAGGCATAGTAAGATCATCGTAGAGATCGGCCAAAGAACTTTCTGGGTAGAGAGCACGAGCGTCAAGGATTGCTTGGGCTGTTTGTTCTATCTTTGTCTTTTGCTCATCTGTTGGATTGGGCCATGGGAAGTTGTTATAAACCACGTCCTTTGAATAGCGATAGTCGCTCTTCAGACGGCCGCAGACAGCTCGCATCCAAGCCATATGGACATTGCTCTCCAGTATGCCGAAATGATAGAGTGTGGCATCGGGGATAATTTGTACCTGATTCGTAGGAATAGTATCACCATAAAAGTAAGCCATTGGTATATATCTACGACGTTCAGAGGATACCATAGGAAGTGCTATATAATTGTTAGGATTAAGTGTATCACGGAAAGTTGTAGGAGAATCGGCTAATCGTCGAGTGCCTACATCTTTCATGGATAGTCGATTATTCCTACATTGCTCCACTCGCTTATAAACATTCTGATATTTTTTTATTTCTGCAGGATTAATACCAACAAGCCAAAGAACATATCTTGGCTCATCGTGTAATAGTTCACGTCCGCCTATTAATCGCTTCAGTAAATGCTTGCAATTCTCAAACAGATAAACATCTTCTGCTTCTACTTTAAGAGCATCTCCATCTAGTGGAACATTGCCATTTCGCATTAGTGGAACATCGGATAATGGAACTGAACGAAGACTTATGTAAACATCAGGTGCATCCATCAAATAACCATTAATATTTGTGGCTTTCAAGATGTGTTCACCATCATAGATAGTTGGGGTAGAAGCTGATGCAGATGCAGAAAAGCCAATAATTACACAATGTACATGAGCTTTTAACGAGGCTTCGCTATCCCACCTAAATGTCCGACGCGCAAATTGTATTTTTACTTTAAGGTTTCCCCATAATGCAGGCACTTGCTCGCCTTGTGTAATTGAATTTGTAGAAACAAAAGCACACTTTATTGATGTTCCTTGAATTAAAGTTGCAGCTTTCTTGTACCAACATGCCACATAATCAATATCCTTATAAGTGAAGTATCTAGCCACATCCTCTATTTGCTCTGGCGTTCTATACCTTCTACCACAAAACGGCGGATTACCAATTATATAATTAAGGCGTTCCTTGGGTACGATGGCTTCCCAGTCCGTACGCAGGGCATTGCCCTCGTGGATGTTGGTATAGCTTTTTAATGGCAGGAATTCGATATCCTGATGAATGATGCGCTCAGTCTCGGCGAGCATCTGTGCCTCACTAATCCATAGTGCGGTTGTGGCTACAGTAACTGCAAAGTCGTTGATCTCAATGCCATAGAACTGCTGGATACTCACCTTGATGGGATTCAGGAACTCACCAATCATGGTTTGTCCGTGATAGCGTTCACGAATGACTTCGTTTTCTAATCGACGCAAAGATAGATACGTTTCTGTTAGGAAGTTCCCTGATCCGCAGGCTGGATCAAAGAATGTTAGCGAGGCTAGCTTATCCTGATAGGCATCGAGCTTGCGAACCCGTAGTTTCTCTACCTTTTCCTCCAGTATCTCATCTAATTCATTTCGTAGGTTATTCAGGAAGAGCGGGTCTATCACTTTGTGGATATTCTCAATGCTTGTATAGTGCATGCCACCACTTCGACGAGTGACGGGATTCAGTGTTGATTCAAACATAGCTCCAAAGATTGTGGGCGAAATCTCACTCCAGTCGAAGTCAAGGGAGGCATTCTTTAAGAGCGTCTGCTTTAGCTCCTCTGTAAACTGAGGAATCTCAATCTCTTCCTCGAATAATCCGCCGTTTGTATAAGGGAATGCCTGAAGCTCTTCCTGTAGGTACTTGCTGCGCTTCTCTGGAGGTGTCTTCAATACATCAAACAAGTCTCGTAGTGCTCTGCGCAAATCCTTAGCTTCATAGATAACCAGGAAGTTGTGGAACTGGTCGCGAGTGAAGATGCCAGCATCTTCAGCATAGAGGCAGAATACCAGTCGCACACAGAGAATGTTGAGCCATCTGAGGGCCTCCGGTGAATTGTCGTCATACTGCTTCAATAAGGCATCATATATCTGAGCTACTATCTCACTTGCCTGCGATGACACCTCCATCTCTTTAGACAGATGGTCGCTCTTGGAGTCAACAAGGAATTGTAGTCGATAGTATTCCTTGCCCAGATTCTCCAGTAGTATCTGTTGTGGCTCGCCATTAGGTTGTTCCATATCATAGACCAGGAACTCGGAGAAGTTGCAGGTGACGATCCATCTTGGATGCTCTGACACGGGAAGCCCCAGCACATAGCGGCGAGCCTGCAGAAAAGGATTCAGCAAAGAGTCATCGCTCTGGCGAATACCCTTACGCAAGTCCTTGCCTAAAGATTTTTGCTCGATGAGAACCTTTGTCGATGGGATGCGTCCGTCAATGAAGTTCGAACTGTCTACCATGTGATGCTCTTCAAAAACGATGAAGCCATCGGTAGGTGTGTCTATACCAAACACATTACTTAGGAGGTCAATCCAAAATGGCTGTGATTGCCCTCGCTCATATCCTTTGCCTTTCCACCGCTCTGCGAACTCCGCAGCCGCAGCAGCTTGTTGTTTTTCTGTCTTCAATACTACTATTCGGTTTTTAGTGCACTGCTGACTTATCGGGATTTGTGACGGGCTAAAACTACGAGACCTCAGAACATAGAAAAGGCGTGAACCGCCTTATCTACATCTTGAGGCCGTAGGAATCGCCCGAACAACCAGATAAGTCATGTCCACACCCATAGGTGCAGACATTAGTGACTATCTACGGTTGTTCAATCATTGAAATTTCCTACGTTTCAAGATGTACCGAATAATCAGCTAATGCTGTTATTGTTTTACCCTCAATGTCGCACCGCCGTCCGCACTCGGACATTGTGGCGATGTTCAAGTGCAAAGGTAAGCAATAATTCCGAAACGAACAAGAAAAAAGACAAGAATCTTTTCAGAAACTTGCCTCTTTAGGGTAATCCATGTCTATCAGGACGTCGGATTCAGTCGAAGACGATGGCGATGGTCTCGTCGAACTCTGCAAGCAGTTCCTCCAGGCGGGGATTGTCCTTGCGGGAGAACAGTGCCGTGAAATTCTTCACCCCGTCGAGCTTGCCTTCTGCCGTTCGGATGATGTATTGGTCACGATACTCGTAGATGTTGAACCAATGGATGAACAGCCGGTTGCGCAGGCCTTCTTTTTCATCTCCCGTCTCGCAGAGGTAGAGCATCGCCTCGCTGCCATTGGCCGCAAAGAACTCCTCGATGATGGTGAAGATGGTCTGCCGGAGCTTCTTGTCTCCAGGCGAGCGACCGTCCCCCTCGACGTTGATGCAGAACTGAAAGGCTCCGCTCTGAACGAAGGAGTATTCGAGCATGAAACTGATAGTGTACTTTAAACCGTATTCAGTCTCAAAATAGAAGGAGAATTTGTTCAATTGCTCATGCCTCACTTTATAGGGGGCACGATTGTTGATGTTTTCAAGATTAGGTGTGTTCATAGCAAGAATAAGGGATTTTGAGGTTGTTACTTGAAGACGTAGAGGTCTTCCACTTTCAGTTCTCCGTTTCTGATCATTTCAAACTCCTTGTTCGTTTTCTCAATCCACTCTTTCTTGCGACGAATGGTCTCCCTGACGGCGGCTCTCACCTCTTCGCGGGTTCGTTTTCTTTTTGTTGTCTCCATATCGATTAAATTTAGAATGTTGTTTAACGCTGCAAAAGTACGATGATTTTTCGAAACTTCCAAGTTTTTTGGCGATTATTTTCTCACAATGGGGACAGTCCCTTTTGTGAGATTTGGTGATGCTGTAAAATAATTTCGTTGGCTTGGTCATTTGCGAAAAACTGGCAAACGGCACCTAAAATCAAAAATCAAAAATTAAAATAAGAAAAATCAAAGTATCTAAGAACTATAGCTAATGGAAATTATATATATAATATATATTATAATATATATTATATATATAATTTTTTCAATTAAAATTGATTTTTCATTTTAGCCAGCTTATCAGACCTTATTTTAATTTTTAATTTTTGATTTTTTGATTTTTTGATTTTACAGTGTCGGAGAAAAGGGGTTAATGGCAAGTGTTAAGGAATCTTTAACGGATTGTTCGTAAATTCACATTGTCGGAAACGAGAGGACGGCGGTTCGTCAGACACTGGCGGGGAAACGCTGAGAAACCCGTCATGAAAAGCAGAGATTCCCGTCATGAAAGTCGGACTTTCCTGCCTACTCTCCAAAAACGACATATCGTTCATTTATTAATTATCATAGATAAAATGATAAAAATATCAAAAAATGCCGTGTGATATGTGTGTAGTTCAATTATTATTGCTAACTTTGCAAATTGAATTAAGTACAATTAATATAGACTATGGCAAAAAAGAAAATCCAGTTCAGTCTCGTCTATCGAGACATGTGGCAGAGCTCAGGTAAGTTCCAGCCTCGTAAGGACCAGTTAGAGCGCATCGCGCCGGCAATCATCGACATGGGCTGCTTCGCCCGAGTGGAAACTAACGGCGGCGCCTTTGAGCAGGTGAACCTGATGGCGGGTGAGAACCCGAACCTGGCCGTGCGCGCCTTCTGTAAGCCCTTCAACGAGGTGGGCATCAAGACGCACATGCTCGACCGCGGTCTGAACGCGCTGAGAATGTACCCCGTGCCCGATGATGTGCGCGCGCTGATGTATAAGGTGAAGCACGCTCAGGGCGTTGACATCACCCGCATCTTCTGCGGACTGAACGACACGCGAAACATCATCCCCTCGATCAAGTGGGCCAAGGAAGGTGGCATGACACCGCAGGCTACGCTCTGTATCACCACCAGTCCCGTGCACACGGTGGAGTATTACTCGAGGATTGCCGAGGAGGTGATTGCCGCCGGTGCGGAGGAGATCTGTCTGAAGGATATGGCCGGTATCGGTCAGCCTGCCATGCTCGGCGCGCTGACGAAGGCTATCAAGACGAAGCACCCCGACATCATCGTGCAGTATCACGGTCACTCTGGCCCCGGCCTGTCGATGGCCTCGATCCTCGAGGTGTGTAACAACGGTGCCGACGTGATTGACACCGCCATCGAGCCGCTGTCGTGGGGTAAGGTGCATCCGGACATCATCTCGGTGCAGTCGATGCTGAAGAACGAGGGCTTCGAGGTGGCTGACCTGAATATGAACGCCTATATGCAGGCGCGTACGCTGACGCAGGAGTTCATCGACGACTGGCTGGGCTACTTCATCAATCCCGCGAACAAACACATGTCGAGTCTGTTGCTCGGCTGCGGCCTGCCCGGCGGTATGATGGGCTCGATGATGGCCGACCTGGGCGGCATCATGACGATGATCAACAAGCTGCGTGCCCAGAAGGGTGAGGCAGAGCTGACGATGGATGACATGCTCGTGAAGTTGTTCAACGAGGTGGAGTACGTGTGGCCGAAGGTGGGTTATCCCCCACTGGTGACACCGTTCTCGCAGTACACGAAGAACATCGCCCTGATGAACCTCCTGACGATGGAGCAGGGCAAGGGCCGCTATGTGATGATGGACGATGCCATCTGGGGCATGATCCTCGGCAAGAGCGGCAAGGTGCCCGGCGAGATTGCTCCCGAACTGAAGGAGCTGGCTGCACAGAAGAAACTGGAGTTTACCGACGTGGATCCTCATACGCTGTTGGAGAACGCCCTCGACGGCTTCCGCAAGGAGATGGACGAGAACGGCTGGGAGTACGGCCCCGACGACGAGGAGCTGTTCGAGCTGGCTATGCACCCCGAGCAGTACCGTCCGTTCAAGAGCGGTCAGGCGAAGAAGAACCTGCTGGCCGACATCCAGAAAGCGAAGGACGCGAAGCTGGGCGGCGGCAAGAAGATCTCGCAGGAGGAGATCGACGCCATCAAGCATGCGAAGGCCGATGCCGTGAAGTCGCCGTTGGCCGGACAGCTGATCTGGAGCTTCGGTGGCGAGGGTGTGCCTGCTGCCTGCATAGAGCCGTTCATCGGTCAGAAGTACAAGGAGGGTGACATCTTCTGCTATCTCCAGACGAAGTGGGGCGAGATCGTAGAGATCCCCGCTGCTATGGGCGGTAAGCTGGTGGATATCAGCGTGAAGCCCGGACAGCAAATCCGTCAGGGAGATACGATTGCGTGGATTGAACGTGAAGCGTAATGGACTATCAGAAAATAATCGACAAGTACTATCCTGAGGACGATGAACTCAGGAGACTCCTTATCATTCACAGTCGGCAGGTGGCGGATCGCTGCCTGCTGATTGCGAAAAAACATCCGGAACTGAAACTGGACAGCGAGTTCCTCGAAGAGGCGGCGATGCTGCATGACATCGGCATCCGCGAGTGTAACGCGCCGGGCATCTACTGTCATGGCAAGGAGCCGTATATCCGTCATGGTCTCATTGGCGGAAGGATGTTGCGCGAGGAGGGCTGGATCCGTCATGCGCGCGTGTGCGAAAGGCATACGGGCACGGGCCTGACGGCGTGGGACATCGAGCAGCAGCAACTGCCATTGCCACACGAAGACTTTATGCCCGAGGAGCTGGAGGAACAGGTGGTGTGTTATGCGGATAAGTTTTATTCGAAGACCAAGCCGAGCAGTGAGCGTACCGTCGTAGAAGCGATGCGGGCGCTGGAGAAGTTTGGCTGGGACGGCATCAAAAGGTTCCAGAAGTGGGTGGACATGTTTGAGTAGGAGATAAAGGAGAGAAGGAGTAAAGTAATAAAGGAGTAAAGGAAAGTTGAGAGGGAAACACGCGGTCATATGGTTATTGGGCGCCTTCATGTTGATGATGGCGTGTACGCCTGCGTCCCTGAGGTCGGATAAACTTTCGAGGAACGAGGAAGGAGGAACGAGGAACGAGAATACAACTGAGGCGGATCAGACCCCCTCTGGCTCCCCCTACTCAGGGGGAGAAAACACCCTCCAAGGTAATCTCCTTCCTCCTTCCTCCTTCCTCGTTCCTCGAAAAGACTCCATAATCATCCCGCAAGACAGCCTCTTAGCTGACGAGGTGCCCCGCGACAGCGTGCAGGCGGCGGTCGACGTGATCCGTGAAGGCTTCACGGAGGGCGACTCGCTGGTGATGCCGGCATCGCCGACGACGGTGCTGCAGGAGGCGGCTGCCAAACTGAAGCGCGACACGACGACGATGGATTCTCTGGAACTGGCCATCTGGAAACATAATAAGGCCGTGGACGACTCGCTGGCACTCGATAGCATCAACCGCAGCCGCAAGAGCGGTATCGACTCGCCGGTAGAGTATTCTGCCAACGACTCGCTGACATATAACGCCGCTATCTCGCAGGCCAGACTATATGGCGACTCGAAGGTGAAGTACCAGAACATGGACCTGGCGAGTGAGAAGATCTTCATGAGCCTCGACAGCAATATTGTGCATGCCGAGGGACGAATCGACTCGACCACGCAGGAGACGATAGGCTCGCCTGTGTTCAAGATGGGCAGCGACGAGTATCAGACGGGTCCGATGTCATTCAACTTCAAGTCGAAGAAGGGGCTGATCAAAGATGTCTATACCGCACAGGACGACGGCTTCCTGACCAGTGAACTGTCGAAGCGCGGTGCTGACGGGGAGATGTATATCCAGCACGGCCGCTATACGACCTGCGACGATCCGCATCCGGACTTCTATCTGGCGATGTCGAGGGCGAAGGTCAGGCCAGGCAAGGACGTGGTGTTCGGACCGACGTACCTCGTTGTGGCCGACGTGCCGCTGCCGTTAGCCGTGCCCTACGGCTTCTTCCCATTCACGAAGAGCTACTCCAGCGGACTGATCATGCCCACCTACGGCGACGAGTCGGATAAAGGTTTCTACCTGCGTGACGGTGGTTACTATTTCGCCATCAGCGACAAAATGGACCTGAAGCTGTTGGGTGAGATCTATACAAAGGGTTCGTGGGGCGTGACCGCAACGTCGAACTATAAGAAGCGCTACCGTTTCAGCGGTAACTTCCTCATCAGCTACCAGAACTCCGTCAGGGGTGAGAAGAACATGCCCGACTACCTGCTGACGACGGACTTCAAACTGACGTGGAACCACACGCAGGACGCGAAGGCCAATCCCTACCGCTCGTTCAATGCCCGCGTGAACTACTCCTCGACGGCCTACGACTCCAACAACCTCACATCGATGTATAACCCCACCACGAGGACGCAATCGACACGTACCTCGGCCGTGGGTTTCAACACGGGATTCTCCAGCATTGGCATGACGATCAACTCGTCGTTCAACATCACGCAGAACATGCGAGACTCGACGCTTAGTGTGGAATTGCCGACGCTCACCGTCAACGTCGCCCAGTTCTATCCCTTCAAACGGAAGAAGGCGGCGGGATCGGCCAGGTGGTATGAGAAGATCTCGATGCAGTATACGGGTAACTTCAAGAACCAGATCAACAACGTGAAGGAGGACCGGATCCTGCATACCAGTCTGGCCAAGGACTGGCAGAACGGCATCCAGCACAGCATCCCCGTCAAGGCCACCTTCACGGCTTTGGGCTATGTGAATATCACCCCCAGTTTCAACTTCACAGACCGCATGCTCTTCAGACGGGCGGAGAAGTACTGGGACGAGCAGAATCAGAAGGAGGTGACCGACACGGTGACGGGCTTCTACAACGTCTATGACTGGAATGTCTCGCTGAATGTCGATACGAAGCTCTACGGCTTCTATACCCCCAGCCGCAAACTCTTCGGCGACAAGGTCCAGGCCATCCGCCACGTCCTCACGCCGGGTATCAGCTTCAGTTATGCACCGAACTTCGGCGACGAGCGCTATGGCTACCGCAAGACCTATCAGAAGACCGACGCCGACGGTAATGTGTCGCTCGTGGAGTATTCGCCTTACAGCATTAACATCTATCAGCCTCCCACTTCGGGTATGCGAGGGGAGATCGGCTTCGACCTGAAGAACAACGTGGAGATGAAGATCAAGTCTGACGACGACTCCACCGGCTTTAAGAAGATCAGCCTGATTGACGAACTCGCCGCCCACATGTCGTATAACTTCGCCACGGACATCCGGCCGTTGAGCGACCTGAGGACCAGCCTCCGACTGAAACTGTCGAAGTCGTACACGGTGAACCTCTCCACCACCTTCGCCTCTTATGTCTATGAGGCCGACAGCGTGGGCGCCACCCCGAGGGTCAGTGAGCATACCACCTACTGGGGCCAGGGCAAGTGGGGACGTTTCACAGGTCTCGACTATAACTTGTCCTATACCCTTAACAATGACAAGATCATCAAGCTCTTCAAGCGTCTGACGGGTCAGAAGGTGGACGACGACAAGGGCAAGAAACGCAAGAAAGAGGAGGATGATGAAGACTGGGATAACACCGTGGACAGTAATGTCGACCTCGAGATGGAGAAGGCCCAGCATCCTTCGAAAGATAAGTCGAAGGCAGAAACTGACGAAGACGGCTATATGAAGTTCAAGATGCCCTGGAACCTGAGCCTCGGCTACACCATCTCGCTGAAAGAGGACAAGGACAACAAGAAGTTCAATTACAGCTCGATGCGATATCCCTACAAGATCATCCAGACGCTGAACCTCAGCGGCAACGTACAGTTGAGCGACGGATGGAACATCGCCTTCACTTCCGGTTACGACTTCGAGAGCAGTAAGATCTCCATGACGCGCTTGTCGCTCTCCCGCGACCTGCACTGTTTCAGTATGTCGGCCGACGTGATGCTGACACCATATACCAGCTATAATTTCTCTTTCCGTTGTAATGCCTCCACGCTGACCGACGCCCTGAAGTACGACAAGCGCTCGGGTTCGACCAACGCCGTGCAGTGGTACTAAATCCATAAATCGTAAATCCGTAAATCGTAAATAACAAGATGTCTGAGATTCCTGAATTGATTAACGACCTGGCGCTCATCCTTGTGGTGGCAGGCATTGTGACACTGATTTTCAAGCGCCTCAAGCAACCGCTGGTGCTGGGATATATCGTGGCTGGTTTTCTGGTCAGTCCCAACATGCCCTACACGGCATCGGTGGTCGACCATAACAGCGTGCATCTTTGGGCAGACATCGGCGTGATGTTCCTGCTGTTCTCGCTGGGTCTCGACTTCTCGTTCAAGAAGATCGTGAGGATGGGTGCCTCGCCGATTATCTCCACCTGCACCATCATCTTCTTCATGTCGATGCTGGGTGTACTGGTGGGTCAGACGTTCCACTGGAGCAAGATGGACTGCATCTTCCTTGGGGGTATGTTGGCGATGTCGTCAACGACAATCATCTATAAGGCCTTCGACGATCTGGGACTGCGACAACAGCAGTTTGCCGGCATGGTGATGAGCGTGCTGATATTGGAGGATATCCTCGCCATTGTGATGATGGTGATGCTGAGTGCCGTCGCCAGCGGTAACGACCTGGAGGGCGGACAGATGATTGAGGCCATCGTGAGGATAGCTTTCTTCCTCATCCTTTGGCTCGTGGTGGGTATCTTTGCCATTCCGTTGTTCCTCCGTCGGGTGCGCAGTCTCATCAACAACGAGGTGCTGTTGGTGGTGTCGTTGGGACTCTGCTGTGCGATGGCAGTGTTCTCCACGAAGGTGGGCTTCAGCTCGGCCTTCGGCGCGTTTATCATGGGTAGCATCCTGGCAGAGACGGTCGAGGCAGAGCGCATTGAGAAGCTGGTAGAGCCGGTGAAGAACCTCTTCGGTGCCATTTTCTTCGTGTCGGTGGGTATGCTCGTCGATCCGAAGATTCTGGTGGACTATGCCCTGCCCATCGTGCTGTTGGTGCTGACGATTCTTGTAGGTCAGGCGGTCTTCGGCACGATATCGTTCATGCTGGGCGGTGAGTCGCTGAAGTCGGCCATGCGCTGTGGATTCTCGATGGCGCAGATCGGTGAGTTCTCGTTCATCATCGCCTCCCTGGGTCTTTCGTTGGGTGTCATCAGCGACTTCCTCTATCCAGTCGTGGTGGCTGTATCGGTGATTACCACCTTCCTTACACCTTATATGATTCGTCTGGCTACGCCGGCATATAACCGGTTGGAACACCATCTGCCCAAGAAGGTCATCCTCTCACTGAACCATCTGTCGATGAGTCATCAGCAACAATCTCAGCAGCAGAGCAATTGGAAGCGGTTGTTGACGCAGATGAGCATCAATACCGTTGTCTATTCGATCCTTTCGTCTGCGACCGTCGCCGTGATGTTCACTTTCGTGTTGCCCTTCATGCGCCGGTTGTTGCCGGGATGGGAGCTCCATTGGTATGCCAACGCCATCACGGGCATTCTCACCATCCTGTTCATAGCCCCCTTCCTGCGGGCGATGGTGATGAAGAAGAACAAGAGCGAGGAGTTCAAGGCGCTGTGGCATGAGAACAACCATAACCGGCTGCCGCTCATCTTCACCATCCTGGTGCGTGTGATGATTGCCGTGGCGTTTATCTTCTATATCTGCAACTATCTGACGCGCTTCACCAATGCCCTGATGATCTGCATCGGCATCGTCGTGGTGGTGGGCATCGTCTTCTCACGCTGGATTACGCACCGTAGCATCACGCTCGAGAGGCTCTTCATCCAGAACCTGCGTTCTCGCGAGCTCGAGGCACAGGTGCATGGCAAGAAGCGT
>JAEEGF012189379.1_pt1 | contig 14273 bp, 12 predicted proteins | sample 9134171 | NCBI WGS metagenome assembly JAEEGF01 (sample SAMN16246542, study PRJNA631951) | gut metagenome | biome: gut microbiome; feature: rumen; material: AP-attached | host: Bos | place: Iran: Karaj | collected 2018-10
GAGGCCATTGAGCGCAAGACCGGCGCCCGGGGCATTAGGGCCATCATGGAGGACGTGATGCTGGACGTGATGTACGACATCCCCTCCGAGGAGAACATTAAGGCCTGCGAGATCGACGGTGACGTGATCCGGAAGCTGAAGAAGCCCACCATCATCCGGCAGGACGCCATCCGCCTGGATGCGCCCAAGGCGGCCAGGTCCCACCGCAAGGCCGTTGAACCCAAGGCGGCCCCCAAGGCGGAATAATCCACGGCGGAGGCTGGAACGCCCAACTATATGCTGCGTGAAAACAAAAGTAGACACTTTGCTGTGTCTACTTTTTATATACTGCATAAAAAAGCGCCCCGCGGGATGGAGAGCGGGACGCTGAAAAATATGTGTATCGTTGGGAGATTTAGTCCTGAGCAGGCGTCGCAGCGGCTTTGACGTCTTCGGGGATCTCGATGAGAGGAACGCTGTTGAACTGGGACAGTTCGCAAACGACCGATGCGACGGGAAGGTCGATCTTCACTTCCATGCCCTCTGCTTCACCCAATCCCAAGGAGGATTGCATGGCGGCGTCCAGCATATCCTTCATCATGCTGGCCAGGTCGATCGAGATCCGCACAGGCAGGTTCACAGCCCTGTCCACATAGATGACGACTTCAAAATCGCCCATGCCGCTCGCACCGTCCTCGCCCATCATCCCGGAGAGGGGGTTGTTGGAACCGGCGGCGTCCAGAGCCTTCTGCAGGTATTGACCGTCAACGATGGCGGTATAAACATCCATATCGTTGCCGTCAACCGTCTCCATGTTAATCTTCTGGATCTCCTTGGCAGAACCGATGATGGTGGACAGATCGTCCACGCTGAAGGAAGCTTTTTCGGCCTGCTTCTTTTTCCAGGTGGCGCCATCGTCGTCGGAAGAGTAGGAGATGACGGCATCCCCGTCCTTCTCACCGTACATCAGCGCCTTTTTGTTTTCCGTTTCGCCCATGGAGGTCATATGCATCTCCATCTGCCCGCTCATGGCATAGGGCTCCTTCTGATACTCCATGCCCAGCTTGAGCGCAATGTTCATGGGCAGGTTCATGAGGGATTGGCCTTCCATGGATATGTCGATGGTCAGATCGATCGCAAAATCCAGATCCATGTGCAAGCTGTCCAGGGCGTTCAGGTTGGTGAAGGCCTCGGTGAGCTCCTGTTCGGGGGTGCTTTCCGCCCGGGCGGGTGCAGAGGGGAGCGCAAGCATCAGGCCCAAAATCAGGGTGAGCGTCAGCATAACAGATACGATCTTTTTCATGTTTTCCTCCAGATAAATAGTGCTTTTAGGGGACAGAAGTTACGGATTCAGTATGTCACAATCCCATATCCCTGTCAAGATTCAACGCAAAGTTGCAGAAAATTGGAAGGACTCCCAGCTTTCGCGTTGCCTTTTTGGGGGTATGTGATACAATATTTGGCAGAGGAAACCTGGCAGGAGGACAAACGATCATGCGCAAGGACGGCAGACAGGAAAATGAATTGAGGCCCATCGAGATGATCCCGCACTTTACGGACACCAAGGGCGGGTCGGTGCTCATATGCTGGGGCAACACCCGGGTGCTGTGCACAGCCCTGCTGGAGGAGGGGACCATGCCCTTTCTGAAGGGGACGGGGCAGGGTTGGCTCACGGCGGAGTACGCCATGCTCCCCTCCAGCACCGGCAACCGGAAGAAACGGGACTTTCTCAAGCAGGACGGCCGTTCCACGGAGATCCAACGCCTCATCGGCCGGAGCCTTCGGGCTGGGGTGGATTTGATGAAGCTGGGCGAGCGTGTCATCTATGTGGACTGCGACGTGCTGCAGGCCGATGGCGGCACCCGCACGGCATCCATAACCGGAGCCTATGTGGCCGTGGCTCTCGGCGTGCAGAAATGGCTCCGGGAGGGGCGGCTGGAAGAGAATCCCCTGATCCACCGCATCGCCGCCGTGTCCGTGGGCATCGTCCATGATCGGCCTCTGCTAGACCTCTGCTATGGGGAGGATTCTGCCGCTCAGGTGGATATGAACTTGGTCATGAACGAAACGGGAGAGTTCATCGAGATCCAGGGCACGGGGGAGGGTCGCGCCTTCTCCCGGGCGGAGCTCGACGCGCTCCTGTCCCTGGGCGAGGGGGGGATCCGCACCCTCATGGACAGGCAGCGAGCGGCGGAAGACAGCGCTACATAAGCGTTGTATAGGAGCGACAGTTTCTCATATGTAAAAAGAGCCGAAGAATAACGGCTCTTTTCGTTTGCCTTGTGCTACAAGGCTTGGATCACAGATACCGCATTTTCAAGGCGCATGCCCCGGGAGCCCTTGACCAGGATGGTGTCGCCGGTCATAAGCAGCTCAGGCAGGCGGGCGAGCAGCTCCTGCTGGGTAGGGAAGCCGAGCCCCCCCGCCGCGGCCACGGCCTGGCAGAACAGGGGCCCCACGCCCAGGATAAGGTCGATACCCAGGTCACGGGCCTGACAAACCACCCGCTCATGCAGGGCGTCCGCCTGCTCGCCCAGCTCCAGCATGTCACCCAGGATGCAGACCTTCCGCCCGGACGCCCGGGAGAGGACCTGGAGCGATGCCTCCATTGAGGTTGGGTTGGCGTTGTACACGTCGTTGAGCAAGGTGAAGCGGGGCAGCTTTTCCACGGCCATGCGGCCCGAGATGGGCTCGAAGGCGGCAAGCCCCTGCTGGATCTTCTCCGGCGGCACGTGGAGCGCGAGGCCAACGGCCACGGCGGCGAGGGCATTGAGGATCATGTGATGGCCTGGCACGTTGAGCCGGATGGGCAGCCGTTCGCGCCCCCAGCAGGCGGTGAAGGAGGCCCCAAAGAGATCGTCCTCCCGGGCGTCCTCCGCCCACAGGTCGTTGGAGCTCCCAAAGCCGAAGGTGAAGGCGTCAGTAATGCGGCAAAGGTAGTCGTCGTCCCCGTTGACGATGATCCGGCCGCCGGGGCGCATATGGGGTAGCATCTCCGTCTTGCCCCGGAAGATGCCCTCTCGGGAGCCGAAAAACTCGATGTGCGCCTCGCCGATGTTGGTGAGCAGGCAAATGGTGGGCTCGCTCATGGCCGCCAGGGCGTCGATCTCCCCGAAATGATTGGTGCCCATTTCCACCACGGCGCACTGATGCGTGGGCATGAGCTGGAAGAGCACCTGGGGCACGCCGGTCTGATTGTTGAGATTGCCGGTGGTGCTGCAGGTGTTATAGACCGTGGACAGCACAGCGCTAACCATGCCCCGGGTGGTGGTCTTGCCGGCGCTGCCGGTGATCCCCACCAGGGGGATGTCGAATTGGCAGCGGTAGGCGTGGGCCAGGGCCTGGAACGATTGCACGCAATTGTTGACGCGGATATGGGGATAGGGCGTATCGACCTCGGACAACGTCAGCCGGGCGCCCTTCTCGAAGGCCTGGGGGATGAACCGATGACCGTCGAACACGTCGCCCCGGACCGGCACGTACAGGGCCCCGGCCGCCATGGTCCGGGTGTCGATGGACACGCTGTCGAAGCTGTCTTGTAGCAGGGCTTCCGGCCCGAAAAAATGGCCGCCGGTGATCTCGACGGCTTTTTGAATGGAAAAGGGGATCATTTGTACTTCTCCAGGGACAGGGCGATGATCTTTTCACACAGGTGGATGTAATCGAGCCCCAGCACCGCGGCCTCTTGGGGCAGCAGGGAGGTGGGCGTCATGCCCGGCAGGGTGTTGGCCTCCAGGCAGTAGGCGTCCTCATTTTCGGTCAGCAGGAAGTCCATGCGGGCATAGACGGACAGCTTCAGGGCCGAGAACACCTTTTCCGATAACCGCTGGACCTTCTCGGTGGCGCCGGGGCTGATGGGCGCGGGGGTGACCTCCAGGGCCGCGCCGGCCTGGTACTTGTTCTTATAGTCGTAGAACCCCTCCTTGGGGATGATTTCGATGACGGGGAGGGCCTTGCCGTCCAGTACGCCGCAGGACAGCTCTCGGCCTTTGACGTATTCCTCCACCAGGATCTGATCTTCCTGCTGGAAGGCCAGCTCCACGGCCTTCTTCAGCTCCTCCAGGGTGCGGGCGATGGAGATGCCGATGGAGGAGCCGCCGCTGTTGGGCTTTGCCACGGCGGGCAGAGGCAGCTCGTCGAAGGAGAAGAGCTCGCCCCGGCGCAGCAGGCGGGACTTGGGCGTCAGGATGCCCTCGCGGTCGAAAATCGCCTTGGAGGCGTGCTTATCCATGCTGAGCCGGCAGCCCTCGGGACCGCTGCCCGTGTAGCGGATGCCGTGCTCGTCAAAAACCTTCTGCACGGAGCCATTCTCACCGTCCGCGCCGTGAAGGGCCATATAGACGATGTCCGCGGCCTGGCAGATCTCGATCACGTTGAGGCCGATCCGGTCCGACCAGCCCGCGGGCCGGGAGGCGGCGATGGCGGCGAGATCCGGCTCCACCTCCGAGATGGGGGCGGGGGGCAGGGGATGGGCGTCGGCAAAGAGTTGATCGATGGGGACGTTCAGCTCCGGCATGCCGAAGAACAGGTCCAGCAGGATGGCCTGATGGCCTGCCTGCAGAAAGGCATTGGCGGCCATGGTGCCGCTGGATAGGGAAACGGTCCGCTCCGGGGACAGGCCCCCGGCCAATACGACGATCTTCATGCGCATTCTCCATAACACGGTTTTCTATGGTATATCATATTTCGAAGCAAAAGACAAATGAACTTTTTTTATAAGGACAGCTTCCACGGGCCTGGCGCATATACTGCTCCATGAAACGTGTTTTGAGCCTGCTGCTGTCCCTGTTGCTGCTTTTGGGGTGTGCGCCCGCAAGGCAGGTGGCCCACGCCTATATTCGGGCGGATAAGGGGACCTGGTCCACCCACGGGCAGACCGCCTTTGGGGATATGGTCCTCAGCTACCCGGACCCGGACGCGGTCATGGCGACCCTGGACGAGGCGCTGGCCTGTGTCGGCACGGACGGGGACGCGCGGGAGCTCGTGTCCGTCTATGAAACCCAGTTGACCGCGTATAACGAGCTGGTCAGCGCCACATCCCTGGCATACATCCGCTATTGTCAGGACGTGACGGACGGACAGCGGGCGGCGGAGTACGGGCGGCTGAACGGGGCCCTGTACTCCCTGCAGCACAGGCTCGCTAAGCTGGAGAAGGCGCTCATGGATCGGTGGGGCTACCACCGGGAGCGTGGAACCGCCTACGCGGACAGCCTGGACAAATTGAGCCGCCAGGACGCCGACCGGCAGCGGGTCCTCCGGGATCGGGAAGACGCGCTCTGCCGCCGATACGAGCAGCTGGAGGCGGAATTCCGGCTGGAATACCGGGGCCGCACCTGGACCATGGCGGAGCTCATGCAGGACGAGAACATGGGGCTGCAGGCATTTTTAGGGGCGCTGGAGCGGTATCAGATCGGTAAGAACCAGGCGGCGGGGGTACTTTTTTTGGAGCTCATGGCCCTGCGCCAACAGATGGCAAAGGACAGCGGCTTTGTCTCCTATGCGGCCAGCCAGTATGCGGCCTTCGGGCGAACGTATGCGCCGGAGCAGGCCATGGCCGCAGCCCAGGTCGTGAAACAGGTGTTCGTGCCCCTGTATGTCAGGCTGCGGGAACGGTGCGAGAACGATTTACACTACCTGAGCGGCGGTATTTTCCGGGAGGATCAGTTCCTGGCTGCCATGGAGCAGGCGGCGGAGCGGGTGGTGCCCGGGGCGGGGGAGGCGTGGCGGTATATGCTCTCCTACGGCCTCTACGACAGCCGGCCCTCCGAGAAGAAGCTCCGCGGCAGCTTCACCACGTACCTGGCCAAATATCGCTGCCCCTTTCTGTTCACCCAATGGGAGGACAACGCTTCCTCAATTTTCACCGTGATCCACGAGTTCGGGCACTTTCTCAGCTACTATACGAACCCGGAGGGCACCTATTACGGGTCGGACGATCTGGACCTGGCCGAGACGGATGCTCAGGGCTTCGAGATGCTGATGCTGGAGGAGTACGAGACCCTCTTCGGCCGCTACGCCTCCGCCGCCCGGCTGTGCTATCTCACCAACGCCCTGTACGCCATACTGTCCGGGTTCATGGAGGATGAATTCCAGCAACGGGCGTATGGGCTCCAAAACCCGTCGGTGGAGGACCTGAATCAGCTGTATGGAGCGTTGGCCAAGGAGTACGCCTTCGACCGACTGTTCGGCTACGAGGGCCGGGAGTGGACCGAGATCGGCCACACCTTCCAGTTCCCATTTTATTATGTGAGCTATGGGGTCAGCATGCTGGGGGCCCTGTCCCTGGCACAGGGCGGCGGCAGAGCCTACGGGCGGCTGCTGAGGCGTACATCCGGGACTGCCTTCACGGCGATCATCGGGAAGGACGTGCTGGCGGAAGAGACCATACAGGATTTGGCAGCCTGGGTGGAACGGGCCGCGGACCGTTGGCTGGCAGAATAAGGAGGAAAGGACAGGAATATGAACGTACTCAAGTATGGCATGGAGGGATATGACGTAAGGCTCCTTCAGTACACCCTGAATCGGGCGGGGGCGGACGCAGGGAACGTGGACGGGATCTTCGGCCGGCGCACCGCCAAAGCGCTGCTGCAGTTCCAGCGAGATCAGGGGCTGGCTGCGGACGGTATCGCGGGGAAGCTAACCTGGGCGGCCCTGTACCCCTATATAGCGGGGTACAGGCTCCATCGGATCGGACCGGGGGACACCTTCTTTCAGCTGGTCCAGGAACAGGGCGTCAGCGTTACGGCCATCCAAACCGCCAATCCCGGCTATGAACCGGAGGCGCTGCCCATCGGAGAAACGCTGGTCATCCCCCTGAATATGCCGGTGGTAACCGCCGAGGTCCCTTATTCGAGCCTGCTGACGGGCCTGCTGCTGAAGGGGCTCGCCATGCGCTACCCCTTCCTCAGGGTCTATGAGATCGGCCGCAGCGTCATGGGCCAGCGCATGATGGCCGTGGCCATGGGAAGCGGCATAAAGCAGGTCGGGTATAACGCCGCCCATCACGCCAACGAGTGGATCACCGTACCGGTGCTCCTGCGCTTTTTGGAGGAGTATGCCGCCGCCTACGCAGCAGGCGGCTCGGTGGGCGGCGTATCGGCGCGGGCGCTATTTGAGACCGCCACGCTCCATATGGTCCCCCTGGTGAACCCGGACGGGGTGGACCTAGTTACGGGCGCCCTCAGCCCCCTGGACAGCTTCTATACCCAGGCCATGGCCCTCGCCGCCCATTATCCCAACATCCCCTTCCCGGACGGGTGGAAGAGCAACATCTCCGGGGTGGATCTGAATCTGCAATACCCGGCGGGCTGGGAGGTCGCCCGGCGGATCAAGTTCAGCCAGGGGTACACCCGCCCTGGCCCTCGGGACTATGTGGGGAGCGAGCCTTTGATCACCCCGGAGAATCGGGCCATGGTCAAATGGACCCGGGAGCAGGACTTTGCGCTGACCCTCTCCTATCACACCCAGGGAAGGACCATCTACTGGCAATACCAAAACCAGGCGCCCGCGGAGGCCAGGACCATCGGTGAAGCCTTGAGCCGCAGCAGCGGCTACACCCTGGCGAGCACGCCCTTCAACAGCGCCCATGCAGGGTACAAGGACTGGTTCATCCAGACCTGGCGCCGCCCCGGCTATACCATCGAGGCGGGCCAGGGGGTGAATCCCCTGCCGCTGTCGCAATTTGAGGAGATCTACCGGGCGAATCTGCCCATTTTGGTCCGGGGTATGGCTCTATCCCCATAAAACCCGTTGCAAGTCGGAGAGCGAAAGTGTATACTGAAGGGCATGGAAAAGACGAAAAAGACATCCTTCGTGGCGGGTGCCGCCATCCTGGCCTTCGCAGGGGTCCTGTGCAAGATCATCGGCGTGCTCATCCGCATCTGGGCATATGACATCATCGGCGAAGCGGGCATGGTCTACTATGAGGTCGTGTTCCCGTTCTACTCCTGGCTGCTGATCATCTCTTCCTCCGGCATCCCCACGGCCATCTCCCGCATGGTCTCCGAAAGACTTAGCATGGGCGACTACGCGGGAGCCAGGCGGGTGTTCCGCCATGCCCTGGCGCTGCTGGCCATCGTGGGCTTGGTGACCACCGCCGTGCTGTACTTCGGGGCCGGCTTTTTCGCCAACAGCGTCCTGGGCAAGGACGACACCTATATCATGTCCTTTGTTTCCTTGGCGCCGGCCCTGTTTTTCGTCTCCTGCATGTGCGCCTACCGGGGGTATCTGCAGGGCGCCCAGCACATGACGGGCACCGGGTTATCCCAGCTCACGGAGCAGGTCGTCAAGTGCCTGGTGGGCCTGCTGCTGGCCGCCCGCTGGATCGGCCGCGGCCCGGAGTATGGCGCTGCCGGCCTGCTGCTGGGCATCACCGTTTCGGAATTTGTGGCATTACTGGTGGTCATGGGCTTTCGGGTGAAGAACCGCCGCCTGTATATGCCCCTGGATGCATCCCGCACCCCGGCCAACGACCGGCCTGTGGTCCCGGAACTGCTCAGGATCGCCATCCCCATCACCCTGGGGGCCTCCATCATCCCCATCACCAGCATGCTGGACGTGAAGATGATCTTTTCCTGCATGGGCCGGTACATGTCGGAGGCCGCCGTCAACCAGCGGTACGTGGCCTTGTCCACCAACGTCCGCTCCCTCATCAACCTGCCGGCTTCCCTGACCACGGCCCTGGCCATGTCCATCGTGCCCGCCATCGCGGGCGCCCGGGCCAGGAAGGACAGGGAGGGGATGCACCACTTTGCTGGCCTGGGGCTCAAGCTTTCCATGGCCATCGGCATGCCCTGCGCCGTGGGGCTCTTCGTGCTGGGTGGACCCATCATCCAGATGCTGTTCCGCAGCATCCAGCCCGATTCCCTGGCCATCGCCACCAGCATCATGCGCGTGGCGTCCATCAGCGTCATCTTCATCTCCTTGGTCCAGACCATGACCGGGGCGCTGCAGGGCATGGGGCGGCAGCACTGGCCCGTGTGGAGCCTGCTGGCAGGCGGCGTGCTGAAGGTGGTCTCCAACTACATCTTCCTGTCCCTGCCCGCCGTGAACATCCTGGGCGCGTCCATCTCCAATGTAGTCTGCTACGGGGTGGCGGGCATCATCGACACGATCCTGGTCCTGCGGCTAACCGGGCTCCGTGTCCGCCTATGGGACATGTTTTTGAAGCCGCTGGTTTGCTCCCTGGCCATGGGCGGGGCCGTGTACCTGGCCTATCGGGGCCTGCACGCCCTTCGGCCCGGCACCATCACCACGCTTATCGCCGTATTGGTGGGCGTGGGCGTGTATTTCCTGATGGCCATGGTGGTGGAGCTCTTCTCCCCGGAGGAGCTGGACAGCATTCCCGGCGGCGGCCGGATCAAACGATTCCTGCGCAAGAAGGGTTGAGCTATGAAAAAAACACTGACCATCGCGCCGCTCGGCACCCCCGACACCCTGACCCGCTCCGTCTGGCAGGCGGTAGCATCGGCGCCCACGCTGTATCTGCAAACGAAGGAGCACCCCTCGGCCCGACCGGTGCTGGAGGCAGGGTTGCCCTTCGTTTCCATGGACGACCTCTATGAGGCGGCCACGGACTATGACGAGCTGAACGCGGTCATCGCCGATCGTCTCACCTCCGGCGGCTCCGCGGTCTATGCGGTCATGGGGGGCGGATGCTTCTCCCAGCTGCCCTGCATCCGGGAGGCCTGTGAGAAAAAAGAGTTTGAGCTCATAGAGTTGCCCGGCGTGCCCTACTACCAGGCGGCGTTTCCGGACGCGCAGGCGGGACAGGTGTATGCCGCCAACGGCATGCCCCAAACCCTGGACACGGACGTGCCTTTGTATATCTCAGAACTGGACAACCCGCTGCTGGCCGGCGAGGTGAAGCTGAAGCTGCAGCGGTTCTACCCGGACGATCAAAGCGTCACCCTGGCGGTCCAGGAGCCCGCGGGAACCTATATACGGCGCACCATGCCCCTATATGCGTTGGATCGGGAGAAGGGGTTCTTTGCCTCCACCGTCCTGTTCGTGCCGGTGCTGCCCTTCGATAAAAAGCAGACCTACGGCTACGAGGACCTGCTGGCCGTGCTGCGGCGGCTGCGGGCCCCGGGCGGCTGCCCCTGGGATCGGGAGCAGACCCATGAGAGCCTAAAGAAGGACCTGCGGGAGGAATGCTACGAGCTCATGGACGCCATCGACGAGGGCAGCGACGAGCATATCGTGGAGGAGTGCGGAGACCTGCTGATGAGCGTATTGTTCCACCCCATCATCGGGGAGGAGCAGGGGCGGTATGACGATCGGGACGTGACCACCGAGATCGTCCGCAAGCTCATCTACCGGCATCCCCACGTGTTCGGCTCGGTCCATGTGGATTCCAGCGCGGAGGTGCTGAAGAACTGGGACGCCCTGAAGCAGAAGGAGAAGGGACAGGATACGGTGACGGCCACCCTCAAGAGCGTGCCAAGAAGCTTTCCAGCCTTACTTCGTTGCGAGAAGGTGCAGAAGAAGGCGCGCAAGATCGGCTTCGACTTCGACACGGCGCAGGACGCCTTCTACAAGATCGGTGAGGAGACGGAGGAGCTGCGCTCGGCCATGGCTTCGGGCCAAAACGTGGATGAGGAGATGGGGGATCTGCTCTTTGCCGCCATGAACGTATGCCGTTTGCTGGGGCTGGACGGGGAGGAGACGCTCCACGCCGCCACGGACAAGTTCATCCGCCGGTTCGAGCGGATGGAGAAAAGTGTAGAGAAAGAGGGAAAAAAGCTGTCCGAAATGACCCTCGCGCAGATGGATGAATACTGGGAAGCTGCAAAAGTAACGGAAATCCTATAATTTTTTGAAATAGGGGCTTGATTTTACATCGCATCACTGCTAAAATAGGACCCGTTCGAAAAAAACTATATGGAGGAAAACTCATGAACAAGGCTGAACTTATCGCTGTCGTAGCAGAAAAAACCGCCGTTTCCCGCAAGGACGTGGACAAGGTCCTCAACGGCGTTCTCGATACCATCATGGAGACCCTGAAGAAGGGCGAGAAGGTTTCTCTGGTCGGCTTCGGCGCCTTCGAGGCGAAGGACCGTCCCGCCCGCAAGGGCCACAACCCCATGACTGGGGAAGTCATCAGCATCGGCGCTTCCAAGGCCCCCTCGTTCAAGGCTGGCAAGTCTCTGAAGGAGATCCTGAACTGACGATCGAACAATCGACGTTGAAATGCTTAAGCCCCTTTGCCCTATGGCGGAGGGGCTTTCCTTGTATGCGAGAGAATGCAAATAATCTGTTCTGGCGCTGCTTTTTCTCTTTTCTTATTCCTCCGGGTATGATATACTATCATCAGATATGAATCAAGTTCAGGAAAGGGAAACCATGAGCATCAGTTTGTTCGACATCATCGGGCCGCGCATGATCGGCCCCTCCAGCTCCCACACGGCCGGTGCGGTGCGCATAGGCCTGGTGGCCAATCGCCTGGTGAACGGTCGGGTCAAGGCCGCTCGGGTGACGCTGTACGGCTCCTTCGCGGAAACGGGCCGGGGCCACGGTACCGACACGGCCATCGTAGCGGGCATTTTGGGTGTGAACCCGGACCAGGGCACCATCCGCTACGCCAAGCTCCTGGCCAAGGAGGCGGATGTGGACATCCCTGTCTTCTTCAGCAGCGAAGAGCCGGAGCACCCCAATACCGCCCGGGTCTATGTGCAGGGGGAGGACGGGAAGGAATACACCTATATCGGCACCTCCATCGGCGGAGGCCGCATCCGGGTCACCTCCATCAACGGCATGGAGGTCAGCTTCACCGGCGAATATCCCACCCTCATCGTATTTTACCAGGACGTTCCGGGGGTCATCTCCAAGGTGTCCTCCATCCTGGCTCTGGAGAAGATCAACGTGGCCTTCATGAAGGTGTTCCGCTCCGAGCGGCGGCAGGGGGCCTGCATGGTCATCGAAACGGACACGCCGGTGGATGAGGCGACCCGTCGGCGGATCGTGAACAATGTGGACGGCATTCGGGAGGCTTGCACCCTATGATCGACTATACCTTTTCTTCCGGCGAGGAGCTGTTGACCATCTGCCGCGAGGCACAGATCCCCATCAGCGAGGCGGCCGTCCGCATGGAGCTCGAACGCGAGGAGATGGATCGCGACGGGATCATGAACGAGATGCGGATCAATCTGGAGGTCATGCGGGAGAGCATCCGCGAGGGGCTGGAGGAACAGCAGATCTCCATCACCGGCCTCATGGGCGAGGATGCGGACAAGCTCATGGCTTATACGGACAACGCGGTCATGGGCCGGGAGATGACCCGGATCGTGGCCTCAGCCATGGCGGTGACAGAGGTGAACGCCTCCATGGGCCGCATAGTGGCCGCGCCCACCGCCGGGGCCAGCGGCATCCTGCCTGCCGTGCTCATCCAGTACGGCGACGCCCACGACCTCAGCGAGGAGCAGCTGATCGCAGGCCTCTGCAACGCTGGGGCCATCGGCATGATCATCGCCCACAACGCCAGCATCGCCGGCGCCTCCGGCGGGTGCCAGGCAGAGACGGGCTCTGCGGCGGCTATGGCGGCCAGCGCCCTCACGGAGCTGCGGGGCGGCACGCCCCAGATGTGCCTCCATGCGGCGGCCATAGCCCTCAAAAACGTCATGGGCCTGGTGTGCGACCCGGTGGCCGGACTGGTGGAGTGCCCCTGCATCAAGCGCAACGCCATCGGCGCTGCCAACGCCGTCCTCTGCAGTGACATGGTCATGGCGGGGATCGAGAGCATCATCCCTTTCGACGAGGTGGTCACGTCCATGCGCAACGTGGGTCGGATGATGAACCCGGACCTCAGGGAGACGGCTCGGGGCGGCCTGGCGGCCACGCCCACCGCCCAGCGGATCGCGGCCAAGATCAGAAGCTTTGAATGAGAACCAAGAGCAGGGAGGAGAACGAGACATGTATCGCATCGTGAAGAAGGAACCCCTGAACCCCTCGGTGACCCGCATGAGCATCGAAGCGCCTTTGGTGGCCAAGAAGGTCCAGCCCGGCCAGTTCATCATTCTGCGGGCGGAGGAGGATGGGGAGAGGATCCCTCTGACCGTGGCCGGATACGACCGGAAGGCGGGCACCGTGGACATCATCTTCCAGATCGTAGGCGCCACCACGGAGAAGCTGAACCATAAACGGCAGGGGGAGTGCATCCCCGATTTCGTGGGGCCCCTGGGAAAGCCTACGGAGACGGCGGGATTGAAGCGGGTGGCGGTCATCGGCGGCGGCGTGGGCTGCGCCATCGCCTTCCCGGTGACGAAGAAGCTCTTTGAACAGGGCTGCGAGGTGGACGCCGTGGCCGGGTTCCGTTCGAAGGACCTGGTCATCCTGGAGGACGAATTCAGGGCCAACAGCACCAACTTCATCCCCGTCAGCGACGACGGGTCCTGGGGTGAGAAGGGCCTGGTGACGGACGCCTTGAAGCAGCTCATCGACAGCGGCCGCGAATACGATCAGGTCATCGCCATCGGCCCCCTCATCATGATGAAGTTCGTCTGTCGACTCACCAAGGAGTACGGCATCAAGACCGTTGTCTCCATGAACCCCATCATGATCGACGGCACGGGAATGTGCGGCTGCTGCCGGCTGACCGTGGGTGGCAAGATGCAGTTCGCCTGTGTGGATGGCCCCGACTTCGACGGCCATGAGGTGGACTTCGACGAAGCCATGGCCCGCTGCGCCGCCTACAAGCCCTTTGAGGCTAAGGCCCGGGAAGCGGCCTGCAATCTGTTTTCCATGGAGGTGTGAAAACGCAGTTTTCACATCGTAGATTTTGCCTTTGCCGCGGACCGGCGCGGCAATTTTGCGGGCAAAACCGGCAAAACCACAAAAAGGAATGAATGAACATGTCCAACATGAAGAAAGAAAAGAATCCCATGCCCACCCAGGCACCTCAGGTGCGGGCCCACAACTTCGATGAGGTGGCATTGGGATATACCGAGGAGCTGGCGCTGGACGAGGCTCAGCGGTGCCTCAACTGCCGCAACTTCCCCTGCGTCCAGGGATGCCCTGTGAATATTCGGATCCCCCAGTTCATCGCCAAGATCCGGGAATTGGATTTTGAAGGCGCCTATCAGATCATCGCCGCTGACAGCGCTCTGCCCGCCGTGTGCGGCCGGGTGTGCCCCCAGGAGACCCAGTGCGAGAAGTACTGCGTGCGGGGCATCAAGGGCGAGCCCGTGGGCATCGGCCGCCTGGAGCGGTTCGTGGCCGACTATCACAACGCCCACACCCAGGGCGCAGCCAGCGTTCCCGAGCGGCACGGTCACAAGGTGGCCGTGGTGGGCTCTGGC
>JAEEGF012209819.1_pt1 | contig 14270 bp, 15 predicted proteins | sample 9134171 | NCBI WGS metagenome assembly JAEEGF01 (sample SAMN16246542, study PRJNA631951) | gut metagenome | biome: gut microbiome; feature: rumen; material: AP-attached | host: Bos | place: Iran: Karaj | collected 2018-10
ATTGTCTTTGTAATTTCTTGAATCTTTTCTTTTGTTACGAATGGGGTTTTCATAGGTAATTCATCTCCGCTAATGTATTTTTTAAGACTTTATACTCCTCACCCTCTGGCATTTCAGCCAGTAATCTTTGCAGATCAGCCTTTACCTCTTCCTTTGTGGCGGTTCTTGAAATGTAGTTAGCGTATGGCACATCTGCCCCCCGCTTCATTATCGCTTTTACGTTTTTAACGTAGCTTTGTGTTTCACCATAAGGTGGAACTCCGCCGTACTCATCTACCACACTGCTACCTGCATTATACGCCGCCAAAGCCTTGTCCACGTTTCCATGATACTGCTTTAGCTTTTGAGAAATGTAGTTGGCTCCAGCCATGATATTTTCATAGGCATCAAATGGATGTGATAGTCCCAGCTCCTTTGCAGTAGCTGGCATAATCTGCATAATTCCCATGGCGCCAGATTTACTGACTGCCTCAGGATTAAAGCCTGACTCCTGCTGCGCCATAGCCGTTAGCAGGTCATAACTCACGCCATATTTGCGGCTGGCTTCTATAAAAATATCTTTGTAGGATGTGGCTGTTGATGTGGTATCAGCAACCGTAGAAGTGTTCAAAGCTTTCTGAAAAGCATTGCTTGTACTAGAGGTGCTCACAGCTGAAGAAGTCCCCTCAATAACCTCCTCATAGGTCACCTTAGAGCCCTGCGATAATACCGAAATTTTCATATTGTTTCCCCTTGCAAATTCTTGACATTAAGACCTAGGTTTGATATCCTTTTTCTTGCTGAATAAGCGTGCTGGTGTGGCTCAGAGGTAGAGCACTTCCTTGGTAAGGAAGGGGTCACGGGTTCAATTCCCGTCACCAGCTTTTTTTATTTGTCCTACACTTTACCATATTAAAGTAATAGTGTAAACCCTATGTGTTATTGTATACTATAAATATGAAAAGATTATTTTTCACAGGAGAATAAAATGGCGAAAAAGAATTTTTATGCTGTAAAGGTGGGCAAGACCCCAGGTATATACAAAACCTGGCCAGAATGTCAGGCAAATACTTCCGGTTTTCCTGGTGCAGTTTTCAAGGGCTTTGAAACTTTGGCTGAGGCAGAGGCATTTATGGATATTAAGGTTCATTCGGGTTCTCCCGCAGCAGCTACTACTGCCTGCGCTGACACTAGTGTAGGCGTGGACAATCTTCCAGCTGTCTACGCATTTACAGATGGGTCATTTAATGTAAACACTGGCGTTTACGGTTTTGGTGGATTTTTGCATTACAGCGATGTGGAGGATGACATCGAAATCCGCGGAAATGGCAATGACCCAGAGGAAGCAGTTTCTAGAAATGTTTCTGGAGAGGTTCACGGGGCTGTGGCTGCCATGCACAAAGCTGTGGAGCTTGGTCTTACAGAGATGACACTTTTTTATGACTACGAAGGCATCGAAAAATGGCCACTTCGTCTTTGGAAAACAAATAAGAAGATTTCCATCTTCTATGTGAACGAATACGATAGTATAAAAGACAAACTCAAGGTAAACTTTGTCCATGTCAAGGCCCACACAGGCATCCCTGGCAACGAGGCTGCAGACAGAATGGCAAAGGCCGAGGTAGGTATAGAATAAATATTGGAGGTTACTATGGATACAAAGAAATATGTAGATTATATGGTAGAGCAGACTGTTGATATTTTAGGCATCGACAGCCCTACAGGTTTTACTGCAAAGGCTGCTGCGCACCTGATGGCAGAGTACAAAAAGCTTGGTTACAAGCCTGTTATGACTACAAAGGGTGGCGTACTTGTAGACCTTGGTGGTAAGGACGAAAATGATGCTCTTTTAATTGAGGCTCACATGGATACCTTAGGTGGCATGGTTTGCCAGATTAAAAGCAACGGCCGACTGGTTCTTACTCCTCTTGGTGGCTTTTCTCCAAACAATGGTGAGGCTGAAAACTGCCGCATCTACACTCGCGATGGCAAGGTGTACGAGGGTACATTCCAGCTTAACGATGCATCAGTTCATGTAAACGATGACTACTCTACTGCTACTCGCGAGTTTAAGGGGATGGAAGTGGTTATCGACGAAGATGTTGCTAATGCTGAAGACACTAAAAAGCTTGGCATCATGATTGGCGATATCGTATGCTTCGAGCCACGTACTCGCATCACTGAATCTGGATACATCAAGAGCCGTTTCTTGGATGATAAGCTTTCTGTAGGTATCTTACTTGGCCAGGCAAAATATCTTGCTGAAAATAAAATTACTCCTAGCCGAAAGGTTTACCATCACATCACTGTTTACGAAGAGGTAGGACATGGTGCCTGCGGTACAGTGCCTGAAGGTGTCACTGAAATTCTTTCTGTAGATATGGGTTGCATCGGCGAAGGCCTTGATTGCAAAGAGACTCAGGTAAGCATCTGCGCAAAGGATTCTGCTGGTCCTTACAACTACGATGTTGTTTCTAATCTTATTAACACAGCAAAAGCTAACGACATTGATTTTGCTGTAGATGTGTACCCTCACTATGGTTCTGATGCAGACGCTGCATTAAAGTCTGGATACGATGTAAAGCATGGCCTTATCGGCGCTGGCGTATATGCTAGCCACGGTTACGAACGGAGCCATAAAAAGGGTGTGGAAAACACATTCAAGCTACTGGTTAATTACGTAAAATAAACAATAGACATGAAAATCCCTCTAGAACAATCTAGAGGGATTTTTTACATCAATTTTCTACATAATATACTCGCCTTGAGCTTCCGTCTGTATCACCTTCGCCAGTCTCTCTGGCTTCTTTTAATAGAGCCTTAAAATCTGCTATATCGCGGCCTGAATCAAATGGAGTCACATATATTGCATATATAACGTGATTATTGTCAGTGTTTAAAATCATAGCCACGTGGGCGTAATACTGTTTTCCCTCCATGGTGCCCGTGTATGTATATAAGAAAGTTTTGGTTCCATCAATATATGTGGTTTCAGAGGATTGCCTTATGGCGTCGGGTACCATTGATACAGCCAGCTCATCTATCTTTTCATACAAAACTGATTCGCTGACAAAATATGACACCCATAGATGATCCAGCGCCTCATCCCCTAAGATAATGGTGGAGTTTTCTGAAATAGTCAGCGATTCCGTTTCCTCATAATTAGAAGGAATGGCAAAAGTCATTCCACCAGTGCTATATAAAAATGTATCTTCCATAGAAATAGATTTCGTGGTTTCTATACCAGCATTTCTTTCCAAATAGCTATGCAATAGGATTACGATTAGCCCAGAAATAGCTATGATAACAAGCATCATTATAAGAGCTAAACTAGAGCTATCTTTTTCTTTTACTTCGCTCACCCCACACACCTCCTATTATGAATATTAATAGCAAAAAAATGTGTTGAATGTGAGAACGTAAAAAAGATGCCAGGATTTCCCAGCATCTTTTTTAGTGTAAAGGGTGAAGTGTTATTCGTTTATAAGTTTTTTATAGAAATGTCCTTCATTTTCAAAGACATTATTTAAGAAGAATGCGGCTTCACTTGCCACCTCTTCAACAAAGATTCTCCATGGTTCATTATGTGAAAATCCATGATAAAGAATCAATTTACTATTAGGCATGCAAGAGACAGTTCTAAGCATCAAATCAGGTCTTGAAATTGGATCTTCAGTACCACCGATAATCAACGTTGGAACCAAAATTGAAGAAAGGAATTTCTTTGTATTTTCTTCGTTTTCCAAATCAAGCAAAGGTCTTTTATAATCCTTGTTTTTCTCATCTTCTGCTTGATGGTCCTGAACTTCTATCAAAAAATACTCTCTATCCTGACGAAGACGTTCATCAACACTTGGATCATTAAAATATCCTTCTGGCTGTTCCATTGGATTTACTTTTTCACCGCGAAGAAGTCTTGTTCTATATGAAACAAAACCTTCATCAAGATTATATGGACCAGGGACAATTGCTACAAAAGCAATTAATCTATCTGCATAACGTTTGCAAATATGCCATCCAGTGCCTGCGCCATGAGAATCTCCTGCATAAACAAATTTATCAATTCCATTTTTATCTGCAAAGGCGATTACATCATCGGCCCAAATATCCCACCAACCTTCATGATAATCAACGTCAGAGTGATCTGATTTTCCAAATCCTCTATTGGTTAATAGGAATACATGGTAACCGTGTTTCGACAAATCTCGGATAGAAGAATACTTTTGGTAATCAATCATGGTGCAGATTACATAACGGTCTCCTTCTCCAAATTCATCGTAATGAATGTGAACACCTTCACTTACTTCAAACTTAGGCATAATAACTCCTTCCCATTAACCAAATATACCAAGCAAAGCAAGAAGTGTCATGATGACGCCCATCATAATACCAATCAACAGCTGCTGGTTAGCAACCTTGCTTGCGTGCTCCTCAGGACAACCTGTAATACATACAGCACCGCCCTGTGAGTATGGTGAAATACTAGAAGCAATCATGCACATCTGTGAAGCAACTACGATACCTACACCTGATACACCGTATGATATAAGAGCTGGTGCAAGTGTAATAAGAATAGGTGTAATGATTCCTCCTGAAACAAATAGGCTAAGGAATCCACAGAATGCTGCAATAAATGGGATAACAGCCTTTGTAGGAAGTACTCCAGATTCAAGGAGTGCACTGATAGACTCAGTTACGCCAAGGCTACCTGCCTCACTCATCAAAAGTGCCATGCCGCAAACCATGATGATAAGTCCCCATGGAACATGATTCTTGAGAACATCATTTGTATCAGCTGTATCAGAAAGGTGCATTACTACGATACCAACTGCTGTAAGTGTCTGAATTGTAAGTCTATCCTTCATCCATGCTGTAACAGGATTTGGGAAGATTAGCTGGATTAATGTAGGAATGATTAATATAACAATAACTGCAATGATAATACGCATTGTTCTTTTCTGTGCAGGTGTAACCTCTACTGTTTCATTAATAAGATTTCCTGCTGACTTAACTTTCCAGCCACCTAAAATCAAATATGAAACAAACATAAAGATAATGTTATAAACACATACAAAACCAAAAAGTCTTGTGAATGCAGTCTGAGCTGCCTCCATACCAATAGCTTCACCGAACCAACCTGAGAACATTGCATAGTTTCCAAGCCATGGAGCCCATGCGCCAGCGCATGTAGACCAAAGAAGAATTGATGACAATACAAGTGGCACGCCAGCCTCAAGCATAAATGAAAATACAATAGGGCTTAAGAATAAGCAAAGTGAATCTGTTGGTGCTCCTGCAAGTGCAAGAAGGAATGGTACTGCAAAGAATAGAAGTGGCAATAACCAAGGAGCGCCTTTAAAATTCTTAAATAAGTATTTGGTGATGTTAAGCATCGTTCCATTTGCTGTTGCATAACCAAAGAAGAATGTTACCAAGAACATGTTTACAAAGAGTCGAGGAGAGAAAAGATTCACAACCCCATTTACTCCTAGATCTGTAATGGTAATTCCAAAAATAAATGCAAAAGCGATAGCAATTAAACCTGCATTAATCTTTAGTTTCTTACCGCCTATTACAGAAAAAAGAATTGCAGCTAGGAATAAAACTATCTTTACATAAGTCATAATTATTACCCCCATAATGAATAAAAAAAGATATTAAAGTTCTTCCGCGGATATTGTAAAATTACATCATAAGGTGGCTAATATCAATAAAGTATTTGGTATTATTTACCTAATAATTACCTAATTATTTAGAAGGGGTATTATTATGTCAGTTACCGCTAAAGATATCGCAAAATATCTAAATATTTCTACTGCATCAGTATCTGTAGCTCTTAATGATAAACCTGGTGTAAGTACTGCCACTCGAAAAATGATTATCGAAACGGCTAGAGAATTAGGTTATGATTTTTCAAATCCTACTAAAGAAGGAAAAATTAATGGAGCCATTTATTACATTAGATACTGTAATTTTCGCTCCCCTACAGAGGCACCTTTCTTTGGTTATTTAGCTTCTAGTTTGGATAAAAGAATCTCTGAACGAGGCTTTAGATATAAAAGTATGATGATATATGGGGATGACAATTTTCCTGAGAAGTTAGACCAATTAAAAAACTCTGACTGCGCTGGAATTCTTTTGCTTGGAACTGATATCAGCAATGATAGGTTGATGGCCTTTTATGATTTGAAAATTCCATTAGTCCTTATGGACACATGGTTTAATTCTCCTTCTGTGGACTGTGTAAAAGTAAATAATGTTCAAGGTGCATTTATGGCAACGGAATATTTAATTAAAAAATATAATTGCCAGCCTGGATATATCCACTCATATTTAAAGCTATACAATTACAGAGAACGATTCGAGGGATATTGCAAAGCTTTAGAGACCTATAGAATGTCCGTTAGAAATAGCGACATCATGATCACCTCACCAAACAATAAAGGTGCGGAAGGTGATATGCTTGAAATATTGCAAGAAAAGAAGAATTTCGCCAGATGTTATGTTACTGATACAGATGCCCAAGCTGTGGGAGTTATGAAGGCATTTCAATCGGCTGGTTACAAGGTGCCAGGGGATATTGCGTTTGTTGGATTTGATAACTCATCTCATTCGCAAAACTCCAATCCGCCTCTCACTACTATCGAAGCTTATCCAGAAGCCATGGCAAAAGCTTCCTTGTATAGACTCCTTGATATTATTGGCGAAAAAAGTCATATACCATTAAAAATCGAAATAGGAACCACATTAATTCAAAGAGGATCAGCTTAATTTCCCAAAATAAAACACCCAGCCATTGGCTGGGTGTTAGAATATGTTTACACTTCAAACTCTACATGAGTTGTTGTATCTATGAAAGGTACAACGTTATCTTTTGTGGATTCGAGACGGTGCTCGTTTTTTTTGAACTCCTTCAAAGCTTCTTCACTTTCAAATACTGCTTCTACTGAAACATCCCCGTTAGATGAACTGAGACAATGAGTGTGTACCTCTATGCTAACAAGTCCTGGAATCTTTCCGCTAAGTCCTTCTAAGGATGTTTTCATGTTCTCCTTAATAGCTTCAAGATTTGGACCAAAGCATTTATCCTGCAGTTTCCAAATAACTAAGTGTTTTACCATTAATTACTCTCCGATTTCTCTTTTTAATCCAATCTAGTTTAGCACTTTCTTTTTATAAGTGCCACATAGTTCATGATTGAATACAAAAAAGATTAAATGGGTATATTCATTATTTACTTTTAAGCATTTTTTTCAATAAATCAGCTAGTGACAAGTATAATAATCCAACAATAATTAAGAATATTAAAAGTGCCAGAATCCACCATACTGTGCCCATGAATGGCAGTTCATTTGTAAAGCCTATGGCACCTGCCTTACTTCCCCAGTTTAGGAAGAAATATGGGTAATTAATGCCCTCCGCAAACTGCCAACCTTGTACGTATCCTACTCCAGCATAGATTGCATAAAGAATTGGTGGAATAATTACGTAAAACACATTCTTCTTTTGAATACTAAAAACATTGCTGACAACAAAAAAATCCATAATAGCAGCAAGGGGAACAATAACATGTGTAAGCACATTTTGAATGTTCCATGCATGCTCGCCTAAAGTAGGTGCCAAAACGAAGCAGAATACCACTCCTGTTAATGTAATGGAAACTGTTCCTACAAATTTGATGATTTGCCATGCTTTTCCTGGAAGCATATTTTTAATCATGTAATTGCAACCGATAGCAGATATTATCGCCATGGCAATGTTTGACTGGATGGTGAAATACATGAATACTCTCGAGCCACCCATAAAAGAATGTCTGCCAGCATAGGCACTTAAAAACGTACCCAAAATGGCAGACACTATTACTACTGCTTTTAAAATAAAGCTAATGTTTCTTTTTGTTGATGTTAATTTATCCATAAAAAAAACCTCTCGATATATTAATTGCGTACAATCTGATTGTATCATGCTAATCAACAAAGTCAAGAGGTTAATATGAAACACTTTTATAACATTTACAGATATAAAAAAGAAGCTGCCTGCTGGCAGCTTCAAAAAGGGAGAATGATATATGAAAAAGTTTATGTCGATTGCTTATTTGCTAATCGATGATTGTATAATACTATCCCTTCGTGTTTTCAAACTGTTAGTTATGTGATGACTATCTGAAAATAATATACCAGCTCTGACTACAGAATCGTTTCGATGCTTCTAGAATCCATGAGATTAAATAATGCTTTTAAAATAGGACTTGGGCATGTACCCAAGTCCTTCAGTTTAGCGTGCGTGAGAAGATTCGAACTCCCGACACCTTGGTCCGTAGCCAAGTGCTCTATCCAGCTGAGCTACACACACACAATAATTATTTAGATGTAAAATCGGGGTGACAGGATTCGAACCTGCGACCCCCTGGTCCCAAACCAGGTGCTCTAGCCAAGCTGAGCCACACCCCGATATGATGGTGAAAACCACTTTTCGCTTGACTATAGTATCAACTGATTTTATTAAAGTCAACGGATTTTAGGCAATTTCTCAAAGTACTACTATTCCGTTATATCTAGTTCAATTGTTTGAATTGCATTACTAATTTTTTCAGATAAAATCTATTCATAGAATTATGTACCACTTCCACTGGTTTTTCAATCTGTTCATATCCACATCTTTCATATACATGGATGGCAGTGGCAAGATTTGTGTGAGTCTCTAGATAGATTTGTTTATACCCCTTTTCTCTAGCGGTATTTTCTACCAAATCCATCAGCTCGTAGGAAATTCCCTTTCCTTTCACCTCATCGGTCAAATATAGCTTTTGCAGCTCTGCAGTGTCTTCCATAAAATCAAGCTCTGCCAAGCCTACACCACCTACAATGTTGCCACGATTATTTATCGCTACAAAATATGAACGTAAATTAGACGCCAAATAGAAATCACTTAAGTGATTAAGATTTTCATCATAATAGACCGTGCCAGGAATATCTAAATTATTAGCCCTAAGGTTGGCCCTTATTATTTCAGCTAGGATCAAATCGTCCTTTGGTTCAATTGTCCTGTAATTCATAATTCCCCCTACGTATTTTGGGATATATAAAAAACGAGGACTTAAGGCACACCTCAAGTCCTCCTAAAGTCTTATTAAATCAATCCCACAAAACCACATACAAGTACGATGGCGCCAAGTACAATTCTGTACCAGCCAAAGACCTTGAAGTCGTGCTTTTTGATATATCCCATTAAAAACTTGATAACAAACATTGATACTGCAAAAGCCACTACCATTCCAACTGCAAGGATGGTTGCTTCCATTGCTGTAAATGAAAGACCAAACTTCACAAGCTTGAGAAGGCTGGCACCAAGCATTACAGGGATTGCAAGGTAGAATGTGTATTCAGCAGCAACTGTACGTGACACTCCGATAATAAGAGCACCGACGATGGTTGCACCTGAGCGAGATGTGCCAGGGAAGATAGCTGCGATAAGCTGAAACAAACCTATTAAAAGCGCTGTAGTGTATGTAATGTCAGCTACAGAATTAATGGCTGCTGATTTGCCAGCATGCTTTGTTTCAACAATGATAAATGCTACACCAAAAACAATAAGGGCAAGAGCTACACAAACTGGATTGTAGAAAAGCTCTTCAAAAAGGTCGTCCCAAAGGACACCTACAATAGCAGCTGGAACACATGAAACTAAAATGTGGAACCAGAGCACGAAAATATCTGTCTTAATCCAAGCGCCCACACCTGTATCACTAAGTGGTGCCTGGTTTGTCTTTTTGCCAAATGGCCAAATCTTGTTCCAGAAAATAAGTACTACGGCAAGGATTGCACCTAGCTGAATTACAACCTGGAACATGCTGTAAAACTCTTCTGAAACATCAAGCTTTATTATTTCATCTAGAAGAATCATGTGGCCTGTGCTACTGATAGGCAGCCATTCTGTGATTCCCTCCACGATTCCAAATAATATAGCCTTTAAAATCTCGATCATAATGTATTTCCTTCAACAACTTTTTCTTGCCAGCCGTTTCTCTCCCTTTCGGCCTCCTCCAGCTTAGTACGCATAATAGCGTCATTCAGCTGAAGCATCTTCATATCCATCATTGATACGATTTCAGAACACTCGCGTAGGTCACGGCTGATATATTCAGGGGCATTACCCTCGAATTTGTAATAAATCTTGTGCTCCAAGCTAGCCCAGAAATCCATACCGATAGTACGAATCTGAATCTCTACCTTTGTGTCTACAGTCTTGTCTGAAAGGTAGATAGGAATAGTTACCAGCATATGGTAGCTTTTGTAGCCTGAAGGCTTTGGATTTTTAATATAATCCTTGATAGAAACAACTGTAACGTCTGTCTGGCGGCCAATCATTTCTGCTATCTGATAAATATCGGATGTAAAAGAGCAAACAATTCTAACACCTGCGATATCATTACAATGCTCAATCATGCTAGGAATGGAAACCTCATAGCCGTTTTTCTTGAGCTTTTTAACAATACTCTCAGGTGTCTTTACTCTAGTCTTAATATACTCAATAGGATTATATTGATGTACCTGTTGAAATTCATCATTCAAAATCTCAACCTTAGTACGAAATTTTTTAATAGCTGATTCATACAAAAGCATGACAGTATTCCAAGAATTTACTCCATCATCTGGAAACATGCTCATATCCATAAACGAATCACCTCCCCGCATTTATTTCCACAACTATTTTATCACACTTCCCCTTGATAATAAATTAACAAATTATAAAATAACGCAACCATTTACTCTTACAAAGCTCCCGCAGGGCACCCCTCATACCTGCACAAAGGAACCCCCCGCCGGCGTGGGTCCCCCCTTTGTTTGGCATGATACTTCCCTGCTCGCGCCTGCCAACTCTATGAAGTTGCGAATATATACCCCTCTACCACACGTGTTGGGTGTCGTAGGCGTGAGGCCAGTCGGAGACGGCGAGCCATATCGCAAATACGATAGAAGAAAGTGCCCAAGTCAGTGGGTAGCAGCTACTGATGGTTGTAAACTGTGGTACAAAATGTATTGCGATGGTGATGTAGATGATACGCACTACACACCAAAAGCTAAGCATAGTTACCATAGGTACAATGGATTTGCCAGCGCCTCGCATGACACCTGCGGCGCAGTGTGAAAATGCAAGCAGGCAGTAGAAAAATGCGCACACTCCAACCTGCATTCTTCCATAAGCAATGTCATCTGGATTTTTAATAAACCATCCGATGGCTGTCTCGGAAAACAAGTAGAAAATCAAGCCAATAGTCTCGGCTAAAACCACACCAGTGATGCATGAAAGCCTAGCCCCTTTTACTGCTCTATCGTACTTTCTAGCTCCCAGGTTTTGGCTGATAAATGTAGGAATAGCCATAGAAATACTTGTAATAGGCAAGAATACAAAGCCTTCTATCTTTGAATAAGCTCCGATACCATTCATAGCGTGGGGCCCAAAGGCGTTGATATTTTTCTGAACCACAATATTTCCAATAGAAATCACTGAGTTCTGAAGTCCCATAGGAAGGCCCTGCACCAATATTTCCTTCATCATTCTAGGATGCCATTTGAAAATATCTTTGATGACCACCCCAGTATTGTCCTTAATATTAATAAGACGAATAAAGCACAGAACAGCAGAAACTCCCTGAGATACTACTGTGGCAACAGCGGCGCCTACAACACCTGTACCAAAGCCTGCTACTAAAATCACATCCAAAACTACATTAAGCACAGATGAGAACAAAAGGTACATAAGTGGGTGATAACTGTCTCCTACAGAGCGCATAATGTTCATAAATACGTTGTAAAGAATCAGTGTGGAAATACCACCAAAATAAATGTTAAAGTACGCCAGAGAATATGGCAGTACCTCTGCCGGTGTATCGATTATACGAAGCATTGCCGGCACAAAGGTAATACCAATAACTGTGGCAACCACACAACAAATAAGTGCAAACAGCACATTGCTGTGGATGGCCTTTCTAATATTTTCATCATCTCCTGCACCAAAATAACGACTGATGATGATACCACCGCCTGCTCCCATTCCACCAAAGAAACCAACAATAAAAAAGCTCAAAGCGCCGCCTGAGCTTAAAGCAGCAAAGGCATTACTTTCAGCAAAATTTCCAACAACCCAAGCGTCAGCTATGTTGTATAGCTGCTGCAAAAGTTGACCTATAAAAAGGGGAATGCAAAACTCTACCATTCCCCTTACAATTGAACCATTTAATAAATCCACAGATTTGCTTTTCATTAGACACCTCATCAGTCAGCTGACGCTGACAGCTTCCCCTCAAGGGGAAGCCTAATCTTCTTCTATAACATGAATCTCCAAATAGTCAAAAGGAATATCATCCACAAAATTATCCTTTGTAAATCTAGCCTTTCCATGTCTTTTGAATTCACGAATAGTAGAGTCTAACCAAACTGGCTTGCTAGTGTCAAACTCATAGCTTGCTTTATCAACGGCGGTAAATATTTTGTGTGTGCGTGTCTCCTCTGATTCGTCCTCGTAGACGAAATCATGAAGCATATGATTGTCCTTCCATGACTTAAACCAAATGCGCATTATTTATCTCCCTTTTCTCTGTCTATGAGTCTCGTACATTAGCAGACTGGCTGCAACAGAGGCGTTAAGCGATTCTAGCTGTCCTTCCATAGGAATCTTTAGATAGCTAGAAGCCTTAGCTGCCATTTCGTCTGTCAGTCCATTGCCTTCGTTTCCAATCATGAAGGCTGTAGGTCCTGTAAAATCAAGCTCATCGTAAAACTTTTCTCCCTTTAGGTGGGCCGCATAAACTGTCACACCATGCTGATTTTTCAGCTCATCAATAGTAGCTGCCAAATCAGCTGTAACAAGATGTGGCATTCTAAAAATGCTACCCATGGTAGATCGAACTACCTTTGGAGAATATATATCAACTGTAGTGCTGTTCATGATGATACCAGTGGCACCTGCTCCCTCAGCAGTGCGGATAATGGTACCCATGTTTCCAGGATCCTGCAAGGATTCCAAAATCACTATGTGGGCGTTGCCCTTGCCTAACACATCCGAAAGAGTAAAGTCCTGCATTTTAACAAGAGCTAAAACTCCCTGTGGAGTAACTGTGTCACACATGGTCTTGAAAACGTTTGTTGCCACTTCTTCTAAGCTGGCATTTGGAGCCTTTTTAGAAATAGAAGCTAGCATTTCCTGCCCCTCTGCAGTGTTGCCAAAGCCCTCTATATAATAAACAGCAGAAAGGAGCTCTCCTGGGACCTCCTGGACAGCTCTTATACCCTCAACCACAAAAAGCCTTTGAGCTTTACGCTCTCTGGCTTTTTTGTTAAGTGCAATAATATTTTTGATTTGATTGTTATTAGTACTTGTAATCATTGTTCAAAGATTTGCAAATCTGATACTGGTATTCATCAACATCCTTCTTCATTGCAAGTGCTTCGTCGATATCGAAATCAAGGAACTCGCCGTGTCTGTAACCAACCACACGGTTTGTCTTGCCCTCGCAAAGAAGGTCAACTGCCATAGCACCCATAGTAGATGCATATACACGGTCCTTACATGTAGGTGAACCACCACGCTGCATGTGACCAAGGATAGTAGCACGTGTCTCGATGCCTGTAGCTGCCTCGATACGCTTTGCCATTGATGTAGAGTGGCCAATACCCTCTGCATTGATAATGATGTGATGCTGCTTACCCTTCTTACGTCCTTCGATGATGTGATTTACAAGCTTCTGCTCGTCGTAATCATATCTCTCTGGAAGAAGAACGTCCTCAGCACCGTTTGCAATACCACACCATAAAGCGATGTAACCTGCTCCACGACCCATAACCTCGATGATAGAGCAACGCTCGTGTGATGTAGATGTATCACGAACCTTATCGATAGCTTCCATAGCTGTGTTAACAGCTGTATCGAAACCGATAGTGTACTCTGTACATGCAATATCAAGATCGATAGTACCTGGAAGACCGATTGTATTAATACCGAACTTAGAAATCTTCTGAGCTCCCTTGAAAGAACCATCACCACCGATAACTACAAGGCCATCGATTCCAGCTGCGATTGCGTTCTTTGCAGCCTTTTCCTGGAACTCTGGATTAAGCATCTCTAAACAACGAGCTGTCTGAAGAATAGTACCGCCTCGCTGAATAGTTTCTGAAACGCTATGAGCGTCCATATCTATAATCTCGCCTGAAAGAAGACCGGCGTAACCTCTTCTGATACCTTTTACATTCTTTCCTCTAGCGATAGCCTGACGAACAACCGCACGAATAGCA
>JAEEGF010908192.1_pt1 | contig 14269 bp, 13 predicted proteins | sample 9134171 | NCBI WGS metagenome assembly JAEEGF01 (sample SAMN16246542, study PRJNA631951) | gut metagenome | biome: gut microbiome; feature: rumen; material: AP-attached | host: Bos | place: Iran: Karaj | collected 2018-10
TGGACTTTGTGTTAAAGGCCAACAGTTCGCCGGAGGAATCCATGTCCAAGCAGCAGGACGACCGTCTCGCCAAGCTGCTTCAGAAGATAAAAAACTTTTTCATGAAATAACTAAGGGGGACTCAAGATGTTTGAACAGGATTTCGAGGGCGCATCCTTTGCCCAGATCAAGGTCATCGGCGTGGGCGGCGCCGGCTGCAACGCTGTGAACCGCATGGTCCAGTACGGTCTGCAGGGTGTGGAATTCATCTCCGTAAACACGGACAAGCAGGCTCTGACCATGAACAAGGGCGACAACAAGATCCAGATCGGTGAAAAGCTGACCAAGGGCCTCGGCGCCGGCGCCGATCCGGAGATCGGCCGCAAAGCTGCCGATGAGAGCCGTGACCTCATTCAGGAAGCGCTGCGGGGTGCGGACATGGTGTTCATCACCGCCGGTATGGGCGGCGGCACCGGCACCGGCGCGGCGCCCATCGTGGCCCAGTGTGCCAAGGAGATGGGCATCCTTACCGTGGGCGTGGTCACCAAGCCCTTCACCTTCGAGGGCCGGGTCCGCATGCGCAACGCCGAAGCGGGCATCGAGAACCTGAAGCCCGCCGTGGACACCCTCATCACCATTCCCAACGACAAGCTCATTGCCCTGGTGGGCAAGGCTTCCCTGCCCGATGCCCTCCGCGTGGCCGACGATGTCCTTCGCCAGGGCATCCAGGGCATCTCCGACCTCATCGCCGTGCCTTCCATGATCAATCTGGACTTCGCCGACGTGAAGACCATCATGAAGGAAAAGGGCATGGCCCACATGGGCATCGGCACCGCCTGCGGCGAAAAGCGGGCCAGCGAAGCGGCCAAGCAGGCCGTGGAGAGTCCCCTGCTGGAGACCAGCATCGAAGGCGCCAAGGGCATCCTCATCAACATCACCGGCGGTCCCGACATGAGCCTTCTTGAGGTCAACGAAGCTGCCGAGCTCATCCAGCAGTCCGCCGATCCCGAGGCCAACATCATCTTCGGCGCCGATATCGACGAGAGCATGGGCGACGCCCTTCGGATCACCGTTATCGCCACGGGCTTCGACAAGGTCGAGGTGGCCAAGACCAAGGATCAGCCGTTGGTGTTTGGCAGCCGTCCTGCCGCGCCTGCCGCGCCTCGGGCCTACGGCGCCCCCCAGGCCGTGCCGGCCTCCGCGGAGAACGCTTTCTCCTCCCGGCCCTATGCTCAGCTGAAGGATGACGACATCCCCGCCCCCGAGCCTGAGGTCAAGAAGGAGAGCACCTTCACCGAGCAGGATATCCGCCGGGAATACACTAACCGTCCCGCCAATAAGCTGGACATCCCCGCCTTCCTGCGCAAATAACACACCGATCCAGAAAACACCGGGAATCATGGCCCGGCGTTTTTTGTTTTCCCTCGATCGGAGCGAAAAGTCCCTTTGTTTGTCCGCATCTTGCAAAAAAATGTCCCATGGGATATACTGAGATGAAATGCAAAAGGCAAGGAGAACATCTATGGAAGAAGTATACGATTACGAGGAGTATGAGGAGACCTCCGAGCAGACGCCTCCGAAAAAGAAGCGTAAGGCTTGGATCTGGATCGTGGCGGCGGTGCTGGTGCTGGCGGTGCTGGCCGCAGGCGCGCTGCTGCTGATGCCCAAACTGACGGACGGCAAGAACGCCGGAAAGGATTGGTACCTTCGCAACGCATATCTCGCTGTGGATCAATCCGCCGCCTACATCGTCCTGCCCGGCGGAGAAGTCATCAAGGTGAAGAACGACGGCGTTGTCAACGCAAAAGTTTCCGCTGACCTCCAGCATGTGGGCGTACTGCTGGACGACGGAACGCTGTATGTGGCCGATCAGAACCTGCAGGGCAAAAAAGTGATCGCGGAGAACGCGCAGCTGTTTTGGCTGGGCAACAGCAGCGTATTCTATTATGACAAAGACAACCGTTACCACAGATCTGATCTCAAAGGCAAGGACATGGTGGACCTGCCGAAGGATACGCGCTCGATCTACGTCGTCACCGACGAGGGCAAGCTCAGCGCAGCCTTTGAGGGAAAGAACGCCGGACTGTATACGCTTCCTGACGGAGCGGAGGAATGGTCCAAGGTCGGAAGCGACCTCAACAGCATCCGCGCCCTCTCCGATGACGGAAACGTGGTGCTGTGGTCCGGCGCCAAAAACGGCAAATATGTGCAGTACATCTCCGAAAACGAGGAAAAGTTCTCCCTGGGCGAGTTCAATTCCAATGCATATTCCTACGCCATGTTCTCCAAGGATCAGAAGTTGATCGTCGCCTATGGGAGAAACGATGGCGAGGTCCGTATCTGGATCAAGCAGCGGGGTAAGGATGTCCAGTCCGTCAAACTCAGCGGCTTTCTGATGGACATCGTATCCAACCGCGGCCGGGTGCCCAAGGTGAATGCCTCCCAGATCAAATACCTCTACGTCACCGTTAAGAACAATAACAAGTCCATCCTGTACCGGATCTCCCTGACCGGCGATAAGGAAAAGATCCTCTCCAAGGTCAACAATCTTCGGTATCTCGGGGACAGCGTGGCTTATCTGGACGAGGATGGGGCTCTGTTCGTGGCCAAGATGGGCAAGAAGGAGTTGGACGAAGCCAAGAAGCTGGCCGGCGATGTGGAGGGCTTTGCCCTGTCCGGGGAAGGCAAATACCTGTATTATCTGCGAAGCGACGCATTGTATGGGTATAAGATCGGCGCCAAGGAGGCCACGAAGATCGCTTCCGACGTGGAAGGGTACCGCGTCAGTGAGAACGGTCAGTATGTGGTCATCATGAAGGACGGGAACAGCGACACCGGATTCACTTTGTTCCGGTGGAAGTTCGGCGACAAGTCCCCGTCCAAGTTCGCATCCGACGCTACGGTCATTCAAATCGAGGATTCCGGCGAGGTGTATTATCGTCATCTGGACGGCAAGACATTCGACCTCATGTACTACAACGGCAAGGAAACCAGGAAGCTCGGCACCGATATTTGGAAATAAGTGAAAGCCAAACGAAAAGATCGCTCCTTCCGGGGCGATCTTTTTCTGTGCGAAAGCCATCTTTCAGGGTTTTTCTATTCCGATCCCTCCGCCTGCAGGCTCCCCTCCAGGATAAGGAGCCGCCGCTTCACGTCGAGACCTTCGGCAAAACCCGTAAGGCGACCGTCTGCTCCTATGACCCGATGGCAGGGGATCATGAGCGCGATGGGGTTGCGGTGGACAGCCTGGCCCACGGCCCTTGCTGAACCGCAGCCCACTGCCTGCGCCACGGCACCGTAGCTCATGGTGGCCCCGAAGGGGATGTTCCCCAGCTGCCGCCATACCCTTTGCTGAAAGGCCGTTCCTCCCGGCGCCAGGGGCGGCGTGGGGCCTGGATCATGACCGGCAAAGAAGATGTCCAGCCAGGCAAAGGCGTCTTGGAACAGGGGCAGGCACGTTCGGGACTCCGAGGGCGGGCCGAAATAAAGGCCCGTGAGCGCCATGCCATTTGAAACGAGGGTCAGCGGACCAACGGGGCTGAGATATTGGGTATAGAACACGGAGTACCTCCTTATGCCAAAAACCAGGTCAGCACCGCGGCTGTCATCAATCCCCAGCCGAGATAAGCGGGTCTTTTCCGGTTGGGCAGGAAACAGGGGGAAACAAACAGCATCCCCGTGAACCACAGAAGCAGGGCCGGCCCATTGCAGGGCGGCAGAATGAGTCCGTCCATGGGAACCAGCTCTGCAAGGGCCGAAAGATAGTACAAAGCCCCTCGGGGAAGCAGGGCGATGAGCTTTGCCGCTTGGGGAAGGAGCGGATACAGGAGCACAGCGGCCCATCCGGGGATCAGGAACAACGGAGCCGCAGGCAGGGCCAGCAGCGATACAACCACGCCCACCCAGGATGCCTGGCTGCCGGCGACGCTCAGGAGGGGCATAGTGCCGATAAACACGCTCAATGCCCCGGCCAGCAGGCCACCGATCCCCTCACGACGGCCATGGAACAGATAAAGCACCGGCTCTGTCAGACAGGCAAGGCCCCACACGGCCCCGAAGGATAAACGGAAGCCAGGCGCCATCAGGAAGGCAGGGTCTATGAGCAGCAACAGCCCCATGGCGCAACCGATCTCGCTGACGGGGTCGTCCTGCCGATCCAGCAAGTGGGAAAACCAGGCCATCAGCAGCATGACCGCCGCCCGGAGCGAAGAGGGCGCCAATCCGGTCAGACAACAGAAAAGCAGCAGCAACAGAGAGGACGCCAGAAAGCGAAGCCACCTGCGCCGTCCCCGAATGAGTTGCAGAGCTGCCCCGCAGACCACGCCCACGTGAAGGCCGGAGACGGTCAAAAGATGGAGCAGGCCGCTGCGGCGAAAGGCCAAGAAGGTGAGATAGTGGACATCGTCCCGATCCCCGAAAAGCATGCCCTTGGCGATGCCGCCGTCCTCCCCGAACAGAGCATCCGTCGCAGCGCCCAGCTTTTCCCGCCAGCGAAGGGCCAGGCCATAGAGGGGGTCCGCCCGCCCCTGTCGGACAACGATCTGCTCCGGGTTTTCCGCTGCGTACCGCACGGTGGAGAGGCTCCGGACCGCGCCCCGTCCGTCAGGCCTTACCCAGGCGCAGAAGGAAAGGGCGTCTCCGTATGCAATATCGGCTTCATAGGGCAGCGTGAGTTCCAGCGCGCCGGGCACCCGCTGCCCCTCCAGTCTGACCCGGCCCAGAGGGACCACCGTCTGCCCCCGATCCCGCTCCGGCGCGTCCAAAACGGTGCCCGTCACGGCGTATACGCCGGGGATCACCGTGACGGAAGGCAAAACTGCGCCGCGAATGAGCAACAGCCCCAGAAACAGAGGCAACGCGTAAACCGTCCTGCCCTTTTGGAGCAGAAGCACGCCCAGACCGACGGCGGCCAGACCCGCGCCCCACAGGAGAGTCCCTCCCAGCCGCAAGGCCAAATAGGCGCCCGCCAGAATGCCCGGGATGCCCCAGAGCATAGGACGCTCGTTGAAATACCGATGCTGTTTCAGCCACGCTTCCATACGATGCCAGTATACTGCAAGATCGCCTTTTGGTAAAGAGCCGTTGACCCACCTGGGGGAATGTGCTATACTGCCCCTATGAACGAGAAACTGAGACAAATCATAAAAAACAGTCGCCGCATCGCCTTTTTGGGCGGAGCGGGCCTGTCCACGGAAAGCGGCATCCCCGACTTTCGCAGCGCGGACGGCATCTACAAGGCTCAAAACACCTACGGTCATTCCCCGGAAGTGCTGCTGAGCCACGACTTCTTCTGGCGGCACACGGACGTTTTCTATGATTATTACAGAAAATTTCTGCTGTATCCGGAAGCCAAGCCCAACAAGGCCCACAAAGCCCTGGCCAAACTGGAGCAGGAGGGCAAGCTCACCGCCGTCATCACCCAGAACATCGACGGCCTCCATCAGGCCGCGGGGAGCCAAAACGTGCTGGAGCTCCACGGCAGCGTCCACAGGAACTACTGCACCAAGTGCCGGAAGTTCTACCCCATGGAGTACATCCAGCAGAGCGAGGGCGTGCCCACCTGCACCTGCGGTGGCGTCATCAAGCCCGATGTGGTCCTCTATGGCGAGGGGCTGGACACCAAGACCCTGGTCAGCGCCGTGACCCACATCCAACGGGCGGACACCCTGATCGTGGGCGGCACCTCGTTGGTGGTGTACCCAGCGGCGGGGCTCATCGACTATTTCTCCGGCAAGGAGCTGGTGCTCATCAATCTGAGCCGCACGGATCGGGATTCCGACGCTACCCTCTGCGTCCATGAGAAGATCGGCGAAGCATTGTCCTTCCTTTTGGAAGAATAATAGAACGTTGTGAAGTAAAACGAAAGGGAACTGATAATGGAAGAATGCAATCATGATTGCTCCAACTGCTCCGCGAACTGCGATAGCCGGGATCCCAGGAGCTTTATCGAACAGCCCCATCCCTTGTCCAAGGTGAAGAAGGTCATCGCCGTGCTGAGCGGCAAGGGCGGCGTGGGTAAGTCCCTGGTCACCTCCCTGCTGGCCGTGAACACCCAGCGAGCGGGCTATCGGGCCGCCATCTTGGACGCGGACGTGACCGGTCCCTCCATCCCCCAGGCCTTCGGCATCCATGACAAGGCCACGGGCACCGAGGACGCCCTCTTCTCCATGGAGAGCAAGACCGGCATCCAGATGATGAGCATCAACCTGCTCCTGCCCGACGAGACCGCCCCCGTGGTGTGGCGGGGCCCCGTCATCGCCGGGGCGGTAAAGCAGTTCTGGACCGACGTGGTTTGGAAGGACGTGGACGTGCTGTATGTGGACATGCCCCCGGGCACCGGCGACGTGCCGCTGACCGTCATGCAGTCCATCCCCGTGGACGGGATCGTGGTGGTCACCTCCCCTCAGGAGCTGGTGGGCATGATCGTGGAGAAGGCCGTGAAGATGGCCGGGCTCCTCAACGTTCCCATCGTGGGCCTCGTGGAGAATCTCTCCTACTTCGAATGCCCCGACTGCGGCAAGAAACACTATCTCTTCGGCGAGAGCCATCTTGAGCAGATCGCCCAAAAAAACCACATTCCCGAAGCCGCCCGGATCCCCATCCAGCCCAAGCTGTCCGCCGCCGTGGACGCGGGCCTGATCGAGCTCTACGAGGGGCCCTGGCTGGACAAGCTCACCGCCTCCCTGCTTCAGGACGTGGCGGACTGAAAGGAACAAACTGTGCGGAAATGGCGCTTCGGCGTCATTTCCTTTGGATAGGGGGAAACAGCATGACCCAAAGGCCCTTGCCTGCCGGCCCCTTTGCCGTCGGCACCGCCACATATACGGTCTATACCGACCGGGAGGAGCTTCGCGCCCCCGGCACCAAGCGGAACGTCCCGGTCCGGGTCTACTACCCGGCTGACAAAGCCTCCGTTGTGAGCCTGGACAAAGCCCGCTACATGTCCAGGAATGTGGCGGAGGGCCTCAAAAAGGCCCTTCATGCGCCCATCCGCTACGACCAGCAGGAAGCAGCCGGCAACAACGTGTCCGAGTGCTACCCGAACGCGACGCGGATAGAGGGCCGCCGGTTTCCGCTGGTGGTCTACAACCACGGCCTGTCCTCCTACCGGGAGAGCAATTCGTTCCTGTGCCTGGAGCTGGCTTCTCAGGGCTACGCGGTCCTGGCCGTGGGCCATCCCTACGATGCCTGCTGCGCGGAGCTGGACGACGGCACCTGCATCTTTTTCGACGAGGAGCTCTCAAAAAAACAATACGACCCCTTTTGGCGCGGCATGATGAAGGCCTACAAGCTGACCCGTTCCCAGGGCACCGATCGGGAACTGGCGCAGCGGTTCGACGAGCTGCAGCGGCAGTATTGCAAGCTCATCATCAGCCGGGTCCGGGAGTGGGAGCGGGACACCCTGGACGCCGTCGAACACGCAAGGCAAGCGTACGGCGATCTCATCGACTTTGAAAGCGGCATCGCCTCGACCGGTCATTCCCTGGGCGGCGCCACCGCCTATGTTTTGTGCCTGGACTATCCCGAATTTGTCTGCGGCGTCAATCTGGACGGCGCTCTGTTCGGCGATACGGCGGGTAAAGTGCTGGAAAAGCCCTTCCTCCAGATCAGCTGCCAGGCGAATGTCAAGGCGGAGACGAGAGCATTCGTCGATCACACCAAGCCCGTCTACGGCGCTGTTTTTGAAAAAATGCAGCATTTAGGCTTCACGGACATGAAGCATATGATGAACCTGAAGCTCCTGACGGGCAAACTGGACGCCGACGTCATGCACGAGAACGTGTGCAAGCTGCATTTGGAGCTGTTCGATACCTTTGTGAAACGAACGAAGGACCGCCCCCAGATGGTCGGCAGCGAAGGGGTCACCGTCACCGAATACGCGCCGGACAGATGAGCCGGCTGACGATCTTCAGCGGGAGCTTCGGCTCCCTTGCTTTTTGTTGTCGAAAGGGATATACTCAACACAGGAGAAAACAGGGAGGTGATCGGCTTGGACGCGGTCGCTGCTTTGAAAGAAAAGTTCACGCTGAAAGAGGTGACCCCCGCTCAGTATAAGACCATGGGCAATCCCATGATGCGCTTTTATCTCGAACAGTACGAAGTCGAGGGTTTGGGGAATCTGTGCGTGCTGAAAACGAAGGCTATGCTGGGGCTCATGAAGCTCGTCACCGTGGTGGTGACGCCCAGCTCCGGCAGGAACGTGCCCTTTCTGCTCATCGACACCATGGACATGGGCAAGAAGCATCTGTGCTACGTGGAGTACTACGACTGCACGGCGGACGGGGCCGACAGGGATCTGCTGCTGGCCGCCTCCGCTCCCTATGGAGACGTGCCCGACTACGCCGAGAAGCCCGCCTGGTACGTGAAGGAGCGCATGGAAGGCTCCCTCATCAAGACCGGCGACAAGGCGCGGCTGGAGCAGATGGCCACCGATGCTTTACAAGCCTACGCCCAGCAGGCGGCCGCCGCCCCCGTGAAGGCAGAGAACATCGACGGTCTAAAAGCCTTCCAGCGGCGGATGATCGAAGAGGGGAACCCCTCCACCGCCGCCCTGACCAAGACCTTGGGCCAGGAGGGTGCCGAAGAGTTCTTCCGCACCGTGGTCATGCCCGTATGATAAGGAGGATGGAAAGATGACCGTACCCATGGCGTTGTTGGATTTTTTGCCGGTGCTGCTCTTCGGATCAGCCTGGGTAATCCTGTATCGGGATCTGAAGAACAAGTTGAACCTGTGCGACCGCATACTGCTGCCCCTGGGGGCTGTGATGGTGTTTCTGGCCGGATTCCTGAAGGCCACCTGGAAGATGCAGAAAGCCTTGGGCGTCCCTGCGGTGGAGCTGTTCAACAAGATGATGTTCCCCAGCCAGTCCGTAGGCTTCATGCTCCTGGCTGTGGGCATGCTTTCCCTGATGTACGGTAAGCGCAAGAGCACCGCCCACTCCCTCACCATGGTCTGGGTCATGTGCAACGTGCTGGGGGCCCTGGGCATGTCGGCGGGTCTGGTATACATCGCCAGCAAGGTGAAGAAAAAGGCCATCCCTCTGTTCATACTCGTCTTTGTGCTTATGATGATGATGGGCTACCTCTCCAGCCGGGACTTTACCCAGCCCTACATGCACTGGATCGCCCAAAGCGTCAACGTAGTGGGACAAGGGTTGCTCTTTTGGGGAGCTCTGATGCTGCATAAGGCGGGGCTGGAGGCGCCCGACGCCCTGGAAAAGAAGGCGTGACCTACAGCTGTTGCCATTTTTTGGCGGGACAGCCTTGTCCGTCCCGCTTTTTTCGGACGATACGTTGCTTTTTTGTGAACTATTCCCCGCAGCGTGGCCGGACGGGATAGAACGTGCTATGATGTAAACATGGAAATAGACGCCATTCAATCGAACGAAGGAAATACAACCGCCCCTTCCCGGCGTGGACGGACGGTCCTGTTATGCCTGCTGGGTTTTTTGCTGGCCCTGGTGGTCCTGGTGCTGTGGGTATACCACGGCTTCTCCCCCGTGGTCTACGGGGAATACGGGGAGGGCGTGCCTCCGGCCAGCGCCTTCTGCCAGGCCGAGGACGCCTTCGTGTGGGCAGACGAAAGCTGCGAGACCCTGGGCCGGCATCTGGTGAAGATCGTCACCCAATACCGGGTGGTACCCTGCCTGCTGATCGTCCGGGACACCACCGCGCCTACCGCCGAGCCCGTGCGGGTCACCTTCGCCTCAGGCTACGTGCCCACCCCGGTAGAGTTCATCAAGGAACTCCGTGACGCGGACCTGGTGGGCGTGAGCTTTGCCGATTCATACGATTTCTCTGAGCCAGGAGAGCAGACCGTTCTTATCCTTTTGGAGGACGGCAGCGGCAACCGAAGCGAAATAGAAGCCGCCGCCGTCGTCCATGCCGGGGTGGACCGAGTCGTGGTGGAGGCGGGCGATCCACCGCCGGCTCCAGAGGCCTTCTGTGACGACGGGTTCCACGGAAAGCTCCTGGACCCCATCACGGAGGAGATGCTACATGAACCGGGGGATTACCCTCTTAGGATAGAGTGTCTGGAAAACGGCCGCGTCTTCCCCTCCACCCTGGTGGTCCGGGACACGGTGCCCCCCTCCGGATCGGGACAACTGGTGATCCTTCGACCCGGTGATGTCGCCGCGCCGGAAGCCTTTCTGACTGACGTCACCGATGAAACGCGGGTAAGTTTTTCCTTTGTTCAGGCACCCGATCCTGACAGCAGGGAGATCCAGGACGTGGTCGTCCGCATGACGGACGCGGGGGGCAACGCGGTCGACATATCCGCCCAAGCCCTCTATTCCTCCCTGGGCGCCATGACCGTGGAGGTGAAAAACGGACCCCTCACCGGGGCTGACCTGGGCCGTCCCGATGCGGAACCGGAACCCCTATGGGCCAATGTGCCAGGGACCTACGTTCTCAAGGTCCAGACGGCGGGCGAAACCGAGATCGCCCTGGTGACTCTGGCGGACACCGTTGCCCCCACGCTCACCCTGCGGGAGGGGACGTTCTACACCCATCACGATCTGACCCCTGAGCAGCTGGTCATAGCGGAGGACGTGACGGAGGTGAGTCTCTCCTTCCTGCAGGCTCCCGATCAGCGCAGCGATCAGCCTCAAACCTTCAGCGTCCGGGCTATAGACGCTCAAGGCAACGAAGCCGTCGCCTCTTTCCCCCTCACCTTGGCTGTGGACAGCACGCCCCCCAGCCTATATGGGGTGGTAAACCGCACCTGCTATGTGGGCGAGCCCATCCTGTACTTACAGGAGGCCTACGCCGAGGACGACGTGGACGGCCGGGTGGAGCTGCTGGTGGATAGCCAGGTGGTCCTGTCGAAAAAAGGCAAGTATACCGTCACCTTCACCGCCACGGACAAAAGCGGGAACACCGCCTCCAAAAGTTGCACCTACACCCTGGTGGCTCCCACCACTTCCGTGGAGAAGCTGGACGCTCTGACGGACGAGGCGTTGAACAAGATCATTCGGCCGGATATGGTTACGGCGGAGAAGCTGAAGGCCGTCTTCAGCTTTGTGCAAAAGCGCGTCAAGTATGTGGGCACTTCGGATAAGAACGATTGGCGCAAGGAGGCCGTCCGCGGACTCACCAAGGGAAAGGGCGATTGCTTCACGTTTTATTCCGTGTCGCGGGCTTTGCTGGACAAACTGGGCATCCCCTATATGAGCGTGACCCGCAAGGGCGGCGCTTCCCGCCACTATTGGCTCATCGTCAATATCGGCACAGGCTGGTATCATTTCGACAGCCTTGTCAACCATGTTTTGCCGTACAAGTGCTTCATGTGGACCAACCAGCAGCTGAAAAAGATGCCCCCCCATTTCTGGCGATTTGCCGAAGAAAACTATCCGCCCATCGCCACGGAGCCTTTCGATTACGACGCCGTGGTGCAGATGGAAAAAGACGGGCTCCTGCCCTAAGCCGGATCCCCGCACAAACGTCGGTTTCGCCCCCATAAACCGGAAAAATGATGTGCTGCCCTGCCCCCAAAGGAACAGCGCCGCAAAGCTCGAGATGCAAACGGAAAGGTAAGCATATGAATAATCAGATTCAAGAGGATTCTTCCCGCCCAAAGCAAACAAAAAAACGCCTGGCGCTTTGGATCGTGCTGGCCCTGCTGCTGGCAGGGTTGACGTTCGGCGCCGTGTATGCGTTCCGCATCCTGGCATCGCCGGCGTCTCTGTTTGCGGAAACCCTTGTCACACCCAAGCCTGAGGCCACTTTGCTGGCGCCGGCCTTTCCCATCACCACAAGAGTCCCGACCGCCGCAGTCCTGACGCCTGCTCCTGCTTACGATTCAAAGGAACTGCCGCCCTCCTCGGCGGTGTCAAAGACTACGTCCGGCTCCGTCACCGTGACAACGGCGACGCCCTCCTCTGACGACACATCCACGGCAATGCCCGACGGCGCCACCCCCACGCCGGGAACCACGTCCAAAAACCGTTTGAGCATCCTGCTCATGGGCATCGATGCTTACGAAAACGGGGGGACCACCAGCGGCACCATGCCCCATACGGACGTGATGATCGTCATCGCAATCGACTTTGCGGAGAATGCGGTGGATCTTATCACCCTGCCCCGAGATATCATGACCACGGCCCCCGGTCACTACGGCTACTATAAGCTCAACGGCGTGTTCAACGTGGGCCTGGGCGGTTGGAAACGGCCCACCGGCAAGTCTGACGAGCTGGCCGACGGCTTTTTGCTGACCTGTCGAGCGGCCGAGGAATGGCTGGGCGGCATCTCCATCCCGTATTATTACGGGTTGGATTTTCAGGCGGTCACAGACATTGTAGACGCCATCGGCGGTATCGACTACGATGTGGATCAGCCCTTTCATGCTTTCAAAAGCAGGCGCAGCTACCATAAGGGCATGCAGCATCTGGACGGGGACGCGGTCATGGGGTATCTACGGATCCGAAATGAAGCGGACGGTCTGGACAGCTCCCGCACCGCGCGGCAGCGGCGGATGATGGTGGCCATCTTCAAAAAGCTGAAAAACGAAGGAAAGCTGTCCCACATCTCCTCTCTGATCACCGCCGCCAACAGCGGCATCTATACCAACACCACCCTGAGCCAGACCACCGCCCTCGCCAACTATGCTACTAAGGTGGACGGAAGCAACATCCAGACCCGGTCTATGTTCGGCGAGATCGGCGCAGTCGAATACGACTGGCGATATGTGTACGTGGACCAGCAGAATCGGATCGACCTCATTCGAGAGGTGTACGGCATCGAAGCGGAACCTGTGGGTACCTGCACGCGGCAATACGAGCGTTGGCTCCATACCGTAGGTTTCTCGGCCATGAAATATATGCGCCAGGCGGAGAAGGTCCTTGCCCGCGTCCAGGAAATGAAGGATGCCGGTAATCCCTTTTCAGAGGAGCAGATCGCTCTGTACAGTGAATGCTATCTGGCTTACTCAGACCTGAAGGAGGGCTTCGACACGGCCACGGACACCCTGTCTGCCCAGTACGCCGCCTGCCCCTGGCGGGAAAAGAAGAACGCCAACCGCAGCAAATGGACGGATGAATACCTGGACAAGGACAAGGAACTCGTTGCTCTGGAGCAGGAGATCAAGACGAACATCCTCTCTCTGAAAGGTGCCCTCAAAAACAGCACAAGCGCCCTTGCCGAATCCATCGGCTACGGCAAACTATCATGGAACGTCCCCGTCGATTGGTTCAAGGACCCCGATATCAACGAAGTCATCGTCAACTTCAGATGATCCTCTTCCCAACGCTGCCCCTTTCTCTTTGATCCTTGTTATGTTGCTGACAGTAACAAGGATCGTTCTTTTTTTCGTTATATTTAACCATTTGGGGCGAAACTCATGGGAATTTGTTGCTGGATCCTTGCATTGTTCCCTGATCCCTGATATACTCTGCTTACGCTGCTCGACCGGATCTCTCAGACAGCTGTAAAGGAGAACCCCCTATGAACAAGCTCTCTTGCCGACGACTGGCTCAAACAGTCGCATCACGCCGCAAAGCGCTGAAGCTGACCCAGGCGCAGCTTTCTCAGGCGTCCGGCATCAACAGAGCACTGCTTTCCCGTCTGGAAAGCGAGGCGTATACCCCCTCCGTGGACCAGCTGCTGGCCCTGTCACACGTGCTGGGGTTTCCCATCTCGGATGTCCTGGAAGTCCCCGAAATAAAAAAAGATACCGTCGATCGCCCATACAGGATCGCGGTCGCTGGCACCGGCTATGTCGGTTTGTCCCTGGCCGTGCTGCTTGCGCAGCGCAACGAGATGCCAACCAATAAGGGCAACTGATGAATTTTACCTTCTTACCAAGATTCTTTCCAATTTCGGTAAACATGTCCCGAAGCAGGATAGAGTCCGGCTTCTTAATAACGGCTGCAAGCGTCATAACTGCAATAACCGATGCAAAAACAATAGCAAAAGCAAGCATATTTCACTCCATGGACGTCTCTATCAATCTTCCAACACTATTAGTCGAGTCAATAGAACGGCCTTCCACAGCAAACAACCCATCGACAGTGTGTCGGATGGGCGTTGTGCTGATAACCTCCTTGTGTGATTATGGCTCTGGGAAATGGGTCAATCCGAGAGCAATCAAGAAGCCGCCAACCGTGCTGTCCCACCTCTTTGGAGGTTTCTTTGAGAGATTCTTTGACTTTTCCCAGAATGGTGATCCTCAAAGAATTACCCCTCATACAAAAAAGATTGAATCGAAACAAACGAAAGATTTACCGGTAATTCTGGGGAGAATTGCTTTATAAGGGGAAATTGTTCACCTATTTCCCCTCTCCATGTAGCT
>JAEEGF012206907.1_pt1 | contig 14269 bp, 7 predicted proteins | sample 9134171 | NCBI WGS metagenome assembly JAEEGF01 (sample SAMN16246542, study PRJNA631951) | gut metagenome | biome: gut microbiome; feature: rumen; material: AP-attached | host: Bos | place: Iran: Karaj | collected 2018-10
CTCGCGGGAGGTCTTGCCCCGCGCGCCGGAGAGGAACTTCCGCCAGTGATCTTGCGTCCATGGCGAAAACGTGACGCCGTAGCGGCAACGCATGAACACGTTGTTGCGCACCATATTGTCGCGTCCGCCGTTCATCTGCACGCCGCCGAAGTGCGCCTTTGAGCAGTTGTCGAAACGGTTGCCGTACACGAGATTTCCGGAGATCGAGTCGTCGAATCGGATGCCGCCCTGTCCGCACCGCACGAACGCGCCGCCACGCCCGACGTCGCGGAAGATGTTGTGGATGAACTTGTTGCCGCGATACGTGGGATCGCCCCACATGTCCACCGCGCCCTGGTCGTCGGACTCCTGCACCACGCGCTCCACGAGGTTGGATGCGAATAGATGCTCGTTTCCGATGATCCGCACCGCGCTCGAGGGGAGGTCGTGGAAATTGTTGCGCACAATGCGGTGTCCACAGCCCATCACCCAGATTCCCGGCGTGTAGGTGCGCATCGCAAGACCGGTGTCGCTGAAATCGCAGCATTCAATCGTGACGCCGGACGACGCAAGCGTCTTCCTGTCGCCGCCGTCAAGCGTCATCGCGCAGTGCCCAAACGTGCGGAACGAGCAGCCGCGCACGAGCGAATCACGCGCATGGTCGAACACGAGGCCGTGTCCGCCGAAGTTGCGGAATTCGCAGCGCTCGATCTTCACGTCGGAGACGCCGTGCATCTCCACGCCGTGGTGGCGTCCGCCGCGAAACGCGATTCCCTCGAAGCGGATGTGCGCGACGTCCTTCGCCAAGACGAGCGACTTCACCGCGCGCGAAAGCTCGTAGCGCCCCTTGGGCGGAGCGCCCTTCCCTTCTTCGGGATAGACGTACAGCAAACCCGCCTTGCAGTCAAGGTGCCATTCACCCGGGGCGTCGAGCGCCGCGAGCGCGTTTTGCAAGTAGAACGGCATGCCTTTGACAAGGAGCATGCTGTAAAGCAGACCGGACTTCGCGGCGGCGGCGCTCGTCTCGCTCAGGTGGAACGACGTTTCGGCGTCCGTGCCGGAAGCAGCCGCGTCAAGCGCGAACGAAATCGTCCCCGCGGCAGGATCGACGTAGATTGGGAGCGTTTGGTCGGCCCACAGGTACCTCCAATATCCCAGCGCCTCAAGGCCCGGCGCGTTCGCGCGCGACCAGCGTGTCATGTCGCCGAGGTCCGCCTTGAACACACCCGCCTTGTCGACGACCGTGCCGGTGCGGAGGAATCCCGTGTTCGGGTGGCGTGCGGGCGTAAGCCGCTTTCCGTCACAGGTGAGCGAGCGGATACGGAATTCTGGCCGCGCGGTGTGGAATCCGCATAGCGCGTCAGGTTCAAGCGCATCGTAGCCGAGCGACTTCACGTCCGCCATCCATACCTTCCCCTTCGCCTCGGCCGGGATGCGGGGGTCTTCGCTTTTGCGCCATGCGCCTGGCGGCACGGTCCATTCGCCGGACAGGACTGGCGTCTCGCCGTTCCAGGCACGGTACGCCACAGGCGCGCCCTTCTCGCCGCCATCCTCCGCTCCAAGCGCAAGCGTGCCGAGCGTGCGGTATGTGCCGCCTCTCAGCCACACGGTCACCCCGCCCTCCGGAAACTTACCCGCCTGCTTCAGCGACCGCACCACGTCGCGGGCGCGCTCAAGAGTGGCAAATGGCGCCTCGCGCGAACCTCTTGCGGAATCGTCGCCAGAAGGCGAAACGAAGAACTCGGCGGCGCCAGCCGCCGCCACGATTCCGAATGCCGCCGCAATGGACGCAATCGATCTAGCTGCCATACAGTCGAGTCCTCTCTCTTAAAAACGGCATTCGCTCTGCCGTCATCTCCACCTTGGAACGAAAACAGCTCACGAGGCGCACAAGGCATGTGAACTGCAAAAAAAATGGTCGGAGCGGAGGGATTTGAACCCTCGACCTTTTGGTCCCGAACCAAACGCGCTACCAGACTGCGCTACGCTCCGACGGAAAAACGGCAAATAGTATACTATTTCTTGTCCGCGCCGTCAATGGGCAGAGTTAAAATCATGAAAAAAGTACACCGATCGCCGTCAAGCGTCTAGACCTTCGCGAGAGCCTGCTTGAGGTCGGCGATGAGGTCCTGCGGATCTTCAAGGCCCACGGAGAGGCGGATGAGATCGGGAGGAATGCCGGCGGCCTTGAGCTGGGCGTCGGAGAGCTGGCGGTGCGTGTGCGACGCGGGATGCAGCACGCAGCTCCAGGCGTCGGCCACATGCGTGACGATGCCGATGAGCTTGAGGGAGTCCATGAACTTGATCGACTTCGCGCGCCCGCCCTTGATTCCGAACGTCATAACGCCGCACGGGCTCTTGCCGCTGAACTGCTTTTTCACGAGCTTGTGGTACGGAGAGTCGGGCAAGCCAGCGAAGTTCACCCACGCCACCTTCGGCTGCTTTCTCAGCCACTTCGCCACCTCAAGCGCGCTTTCCGCATGGCGGCGTATGCGCACATGCAGGCTCTCAAGGCCGAGGTTCAGCAGGAAGGCATTGAACGGCGAGGGAATCGAGCCGAAGTCGCGCATGAGATGCGCAGTTGCCTTGACGATGTACGCCTGCTTGCCGAACGCCTTCACGTAGGAGAGGCCGTGGTACGACTCGTCGGGGGCGACGAGGCCGGCGAAGCGCTCGGGATACTTGGACCAGTCGAAGTTGCCGCTGTCCACAATGCAGCCGCCCACCTGGGAGGAGTGTCCGTCCATGTACTTCGTTGTGGCGTGCGTAACGATGTCTGCGCCGAACTCGAAAGGACGGCACAGCACCGGAGTTGGGAACGTGTTGTCAACGATAAGCGGCACGCCGAACTTGTGCGCGACCTTCGCGAACTTCGCGATGTCCAGCACCACGCCGGACGGATTCGACACCGTCTCGCCGAAGACGCACTTCGTGTTCGGACGGAACGCCGCCTCGATCTCCTTCGGCGACGCGTCGGGATCGACGAACGTGAACTCGATTCCAAGCTTCTTCAGCGACACCGCGAAGAGGTTGAACGTGCCGCCGTAGATCTGCGCGCTCGACACCACATGGTCGCCTGCCTGGCAGAGGTTCAGCACCGCGAACGTGCTCGCAGCCTGGCCAGAGCTCGTGAGAATCGCCGCCACGCCCCCTTCTAGCGCGGCGATCTTCTTCGCCACCAGGTCGTTCGTGGGGTTCGCGAGGCGCGTGTAGAAGTAGCCCGGCGCCTTGAGGTCGAACAGGTCGGCCATCTGCTCGGAAGTCTCGTACTTGAAGGTGGTTGAAGAATAGATCGGCACCTGGCGCGGCTCGCCCTTCTTCGGCTGCCAGCCGCCCTGTACGCAAAGCGTGTCTATTGTCATGTCTATTGTCCTTTCAGAATGAGTGACTTTGTATTTTCACTGCGGCGGAAATTATACCAAATATTTCCGCGCACTTCCAACACCTTGATGAAAACGGGCGCGGCCATGCCGCGCCCGTCCACAAGGAACTTGCCGTCTCATGCGGGGCTACCGCACGAGAATCATCGTCGACGGCTGCACGATCTCGACCGTCGCCGAGGAGCTGACCGTGAAGTTCGCGCCATCCACGTAGGCGACGACGTCGTATGTGCCCCTGCTCTCAGTCTCGGCGCGCACTTCAAGGAACCGCGACGTAGCGCCAGTGATCGGCTGGCCGTTCTTGCGCCACTGGTAGAAGGCTGCGCCTGGAGCGAAGGCCGACAGAACGACAGGCTCGGCGTCCTTGCGCACGCGCACGCTCTGCGGCTGCACCGTGAAGACAGGCCCGTGCCCCTGGCTTTCGTCGCCGCTGGGGCGCACGAAGACGGAGATCGAGCGCAGCGTGTAGTTCGCTGCGTTCTCGCGGAACGTCCAGTCGGTCGAGCCGCTGTGCCCCGTATCCGGCTCATCGTTGCCGATGCCGAGCGACGGCTTCAGAAGTCCTGTTCCGCCGTCGTAGAAATGGCTGAACGAGAACACCGTCTCGCGCTTCATGTAGTTGTGCACCTGCATGGAGCCGTAGCCTCCGCTGGTGATCTGGTCGCCGAAGTCGTAGCTTGCGCCATCTGCGCCGGGAACCCCTGCCGCATTCGCCGTCGCGTAGCTGTTCGGCCAGAACTCTATGTTGCCCTGAGCGAACGATCCCGTCTCCACCGGGCTTGCGCCAGTCGAGGATCCGCCCGCGACGAACAGGTTCTCGACGTAGCACTGGAAGGTAGAGCCGGGGCGCCACGGCGTGGGAATCGCGATAAGCGAAAGGTCGCCAGTGAACGCGTCCATCGACGCCCAGGCCCACTGGGCCTTGCCCGCGCCGTCCGTGAGCTCCATCAGGTACGCCACGCGGTCGAAGGCCATCGGACCAAAGCGCGACTCGTCCACCGCGTACGCGAAGCCATAGCTGGCGGAGACCGTCGCAGGTATCGCATACTGGTACACGAGCGCGTAGTCCGCAGCCTCCGGCACGTTCGCAAGCGCCGCCGAAGCCGTGCCGCCTACGGTGAACGCGCGCTCCTGCCTCTCGCCGCCGCATGTGTACACCAGCGTGTACGCCCCTCCGGCGGCAAGCGGCGACGCGAACGAGAGTATCACGTCGCGCTCGTCGTACGCGGAGTTCGCTACAGAGACGATCTCCGCGCCGTCGATGGAGAAGTTCTCCTTCACGGCATGGGCCGGCGCGGGCGCGCTGCGGAAGCATACGGCGAGCGACGAACCGTCCTTGGCCGCAACCACCTGGTTGATCGGCGCGGAGCCCGCGGCGGCGTTCTCGTCGTAGCTGTCGGCGACTCCGTCGTAGTTCACGAGCACGTAGAGCGTGCGTTTCGTGTAGTTGCCGGCGTTCGTCTGGAACGTCCAGTCCGTGGCGTTGCTCTTCCGCTCAGGGTCGTTGCCGATGCCGATGCCCGGCGTCTTGTTGTTGTTGAAGTTGTTCACGGCCCAGAGGGTCTGGTTGGCCTGCCAGTTGTGCACCTGCATCGACCCGTGGCCTCCAGGGCCTGCCTGGAGCGTGTCGTCGCAGTCGTAGATCGAGCCGTTGCCAACGCCAAGGGCCGTGCCCTGCGCATAGTTGCCGGCGCAGAACTCGATGCAGCCCGTCTCCAGATGCGTGCCGGTGGCGATGCCGTCCACATTGGAGAAGACGTCCATGTCCTCCACCTTGCCCTGGACTATGGCGTTGTAGGGCACGCCCAGATAGCCTAGCGTGCGGGCGAGCGACTTGAACGACGTCCACACCCACTGCCCGTCAAGGTCCATCATGTACGCCACGCGCACAGGGCGAGGACTGAGGCGGCCGCTGTTGTCCACGAGATAGCACGCCGCGCGCGATGCCGCGTCCTGGAAGGAGGCGTTCGCGGGAATGTCGATCTTGTAGAGAAGCTGATAGTTGGCCGCGTCCGGCACGCGGTCGACCACCTCGGCGGGAGCGGACGTGTCGTCATACTTCACCATCACGAACAGCTCGCGCGAAGTGAAGTTCGCGGCGTTGTAGGTGAACGTGCCGTCCGGCGCGTCTGACCTCGACGCGTCGTTGCCGATGAAGAGGCCGGGCACGCTGTTGTTGTTGAAGTGGTTCATGGACCAGACGGTCTGCCGCTCCGCGTAGTTGTGCACCTGCATCGTGCCATGGCCCGTGCCGGCGGTGAGAGTGTCGTCGCAGTCGAAGATCGAGCCATCGCCCACGCCGAGGACCGTGCCCTGCGAATAGTTGCCGGATCCGAACTCGATGCAGCCAGTGGCGATGCCACGGCCCGTCACGATGCCTTCCACGTTCGAGAAGACGTCGAGATTGGACACCTTGCGCTGCAGCGTGCTGTTCAACGGCACGTCGAGAAGCGTGAAGCCCGCGCATGGCATGTCGAACGCCGTCCACGCCCAGCGCACGCCGTTGCCGTCCGTCAGCCGCAGCAGGTACGCGACGCGCGCGGCGTTCTCCGGCAGCTTCGTGCGGTTGTCAACCGCGTAGCAGGACGCGCGCCTCGTCGCGTCGCCGAAGGACGCGTTCTGCGGCACGTCGATCTTGTACAGAAGCTTGTATCCTGCCGCGTCGTCCACAAGCGCCGTCACGTCGGCCGGCACGTCGAGCGACGCGTCGTCGGGCGAGAGCGCCGGGCAGGGCCGCACCAGCACATGGAGGCGGCGCGCCACGTAGTCGCCAGCGTTCTCGCGGAACGTCCAGTCGGTCGAGTTGGCGTTGTTCGCCTTCTGCGAGGGGCCTATGCCAGTGGCGATCGTGAAGCCGTTTCCGCCGAAGTGGTTGATTGCAAACACCGTTGACGCAGCAGTCACGTTGTGAACCTGCATGCATCCGTAATCGCCGCCGGTTTCGAGCCTGTCGCCCATGTTGTAGCAGCTCGCGTCCTGTCCTGGAACGTAAGTCTGCTTGGCGTTGTTGTAGTTGTTCGGCCAGAATTCCACAAAGCCGTCAGCGCCGCGCGTCTGCACCGCGCCGCCGTTCGACTCCACCTCGAGGTTGTGCACGAAAAACCCGCCAGGCATGATGGACTGCTTTGCCGACGGCACGCCCAGCTGGCGCGCATCCTGGCTCCAGGCGTCCATCGACACCCACACATAAGCGGAGCCGCTGTTCGCCTTGTCGAGCTCGTAGTAGTACGCCACGCGGTCGAACGGCCCGATGGCCGGACCATACTCGTTGACGGTGTATAGCGCGTCCTGCTTGCTCGGCCAGTCGCTCTGCAGCGGAACGTCCACAGTGTATAGCAGCTTGTATCCGGCAGTGAGCGCAGGCGAGACGATGCGCGTCTCGCTCGGAAGACCCGCGCCGCCCTGCGTGATCGGCGCAGTGGTGCCAGGCGGCACAGCGTTCGCGTGCGGCGAAGTGTCGCGCACGCCGCCCAGCGTCAGCGCCACGTCCGTGTCGGTTTCAGGCACGGCGCGCGAAAGCGTGAGATAGACGCGCGTCGCCTGCTTGTCGGTGCGCGTGCGCGGAAGCCTGCGCACCGAGGCGACGCCATAGTCGCCAACCGCGAAGGCCGTGCCAAGACCCTGCTCGGAAACAGGCTCGTCGAACGTCACCGTCACCGTGCGCCGTCCAAGCCCCAGCTCGGCGCTCACGACCTGCGGCGGCGTGAGGTCGGCGGCGTCGGGCATCACATAGACTTCAAGACGGCGGATGTCGTAGCCTTCTGAGTTCTCCACGTGCGTCCAGTCCGGGTTGCCGTTCGTGCCCGTGTAGCTGCCGATGCCGATGCCCTGCTGGTAGGTGCTCCCGCCGCCGCCCCAGCGGTTGTAGGCGAAGAGCGTCTTGCCGCGCGTGTAGTCGTGCACCTGCATGGAGCCGTAGTTGCCGGCGGAGATCCGGTCGCCGAAGTCGAACTTGCCGCCATCGGCGCCTGGGATGTTCGCGGCGTTGGCGCCTTCGTAGTTCGACGGCCAGAATTCGATGTTGCCCTGCTCGCGCGTTCCGGGCTCGACGTTCGGAGAGTTGGAGTAGATCTTAAGGTTCGTCACGTACTGCTGGAACTGCGCGCCCGAGGCGATGGTGGGAATGCCGATCTTCAGAACGTCGTCCGTGAACGCGTCCATGGAGACCCAGATGTATTCAAGGTTCTCGCCGGGCCTGCGCAGCTCGAGATAGTAGGCGACTCGTGTGAACTTCGGCGTGGTGAAGTGGTAGTCTTCGTCGTAGGTCACGTGCTCGTTCTGGAACACCGCGTTGCGCGACGGAAGGTTCATCGCATAGACCTTCTCGTAGAGGCCAAATTCCTCGCTCGGGACGTTTCGGCTTGCGCCCTGGACCAATGCCGCGGAGAACGCCTTCGACGTCGCGCTCGACGCGCGGCCGTCGGCGCTGAGCACGTTGTTGGCCGAGAGCGTGAAGCTGCCGCCCTCCTCGAGCGGAGCGTCGAGCGTGAGCAGAAGCGTGCGGCCATCGCCCGAAAGCTCGGCAGAGACGATCGTCCCGCCCGAGAACGCGTAGTTCGCCAGCGTCTCCGCGCTCGTCTTCTCCACCGTCTCGTTGAAGTACGCCGTGAGCGTCTTGCGTCCAGTCGTGCCCGTCACGCTCAGGAACGCCGGCGAGGGCGTGTCGATCTGGGAAGGATCGGGGAATATCTCCTGGATCGCCGCCGTCCAGGCCTCCGCCATCTGCGCGTAGCCCGTGTCGTTCGGGTGGAGATTGTCGGGCATGTTGGAAAGCGGCACCACCTGGTTCATGTCGAGGAACCGCACGCGGGTGTGGCCCTTCGCCACCTGCGCCGCCACGCGCCCCTCGACGAACGGGTTGAAGTACTGGTGGATCTTGTCGTTGAGGTTGGCCGGCTCGCGCTCAAGGAGCGTCGTCACGACGATGTAGGCGTCGGGGTGGCATTCGACAAGACGGTCCACCAGCAAGTCGAGGCGGTCGATCGCGTGCTCGTAGTCGTTGTCGTTCGTGTCGTTCGTTCCCACATGCACGAGGATGACGTTCGGCGTCTCGAACGACCTGGCCCAGTCGAAAAGATGCTCGTAGAGTCCCGCAGACGGATGGCTGATGCGCCAGCCACTGTGGCCTTCGTGGTGTATCTCACCCGCTTCAGTTAGAATGCTCGACGAATTCGCCGTGTTAGCGCCAACGAGATCGACGTTGTAGCCGAGATTCTTCAGCATCGTGTAGAGAGGCGTGCGGTAGCCGCCGCCCTGCGCGCTGCCCACTCCTTCCGTGATCGAATCGCCCAGCGGCATCACGCGCAGGCGCGGATTGTCCGCCGCCGCCGTTAGCGTCAATGACGCGGCAAGCGCAGTCACGACTGCAACTGCGGCTGATAGATGCTTAAATCGCTTCATCTCTCAATTCCTCTCGTTAATAAGGTCAACTCAAAAGTGAAGTTTACCACATCAGCACAAATGGCACAAGAGCAAAAACCTTGAGAATTTTGTGACTCTTCGCGCAGAATCAGCGGAACACCCCTACTTTTCGGGCGCATCATCTGCGGTATAGGCGGAAGAACTCTGATGTTGCCGTTTGTTCGGCAGGCAGCGACAACTCGCCCGCAGAGCGCGTAAGGCCAGCATCGTCCACATCGGCAAACGGTCCGTTTGGCGTGGCGGAACTCTGGACGTGTACGCGCGCTGCGTTTTCGGCCTCGTCGAATTCAAGAAAGACTTTGCCGCCCGTCAGCACGATGCCCAGAGCGGGAATCCATGCACGCGCCGCAGCGTCAAGCGGATCCAGCCCATAGCGCCAGCACGCAGCGCCGGTATAGCCGTTCACGCCTGCGCCGACCAGCGCATTCGTGCAGGCGATCAGGCAGTTGACGTCAGCCACCAGCCCGTTCGACGCGAGCCATGAGAGCGGCACATCAATCGGTCCGTCCGCGTCCACCGTCTTGACCACAGGCTCCGCGCCGTCGTACACGCGTATGAAGCGGCAGCTGCCTGGTTCCGGCGCGATGGCCTGCGGAACGTCAAATCTCGTGCCGTCGGGCCGTTCGAACGCCACTCTGTGGACGCCGCCCGTCGGGAGGTTGCCGAACACCTGGACGATGCCCTCGGCATAGCCGGAAGTGACACCGTCCTCGCCATATTCCTTGTAGTTGTCTTCCGGCGTCTTTCCGTCGACCTGGTAGCGGTAGAGATAGCCCGCCTGCGTGTACGAGAACGGCGTACAGTCCGCGGCAGACAGCACCTGCATGAAGACCGACCAAAGCTTATTCTCCTTCTTGACCCAGCCTGGCAGATCGTCGCTGTCATCATCACCGCCGTACGTCGGCGCAAGCTCGTCCGGAACACTTCCCTCCATGAGAAAATCTCGTATAAGGCAGTACACGGCGTCCTTTGATCCATCCGGAACCGAGCAAAGCCCTTCCGCCTTCGCGTATGGCCAGACGTTGAGCGCGCTGGAATGGCAGCGATAGACGTAGCGGGTGGGAACGCCGCCGCCAAGCGCGGCAGACCAGGCGTGCACAAGCCCATCCCAGTACGAACCGTTCACCGAGGCGCCTCCAACATACATGTCTGTGATTCCGGCGATGCACAGCGTGTCGGATGCGGGCCAGGCCAGGCCGTTGAAGTGCCATGCCTCGCCCAGGCGCCAGAGGAAGTCGGAGCCGTACTTCATCTGCTTCGCCTGATAGGAGGCCGAGGCGTCCTGCCCATAGTGCGGCGTGCCGATCGCGACGTACCGGCGCACGATCGACGGATCTGCAAGGCACTCCTGCGCGATCAGCGAACGGAAAACGAGTCCGCCCATCGAATGGCACACAACGTCGACGCGTTCGCCGCAGCTGTCATGGAAGTCCTGTATCCTGCGCGCGACGGCCGCCGCGACCTCCTCGATCGGCGTGTCGGTGGAGAAGCCGAGCTCACCGCCGTAGTAGCTGAGCGTTAGAAAGTCGGCGGACGACGCGCCAGCGCTCTTGACCATGCGAGACTGCAAGTCGTCCCAGAGCGATCCGTCTGAATTCCAGCCGTGCAGCCAGACTACGGGATTGGCGCACGCGCTGTGCGCGATGCACGCCGCCACAGCGAACGCAAGAAGTTTTTTCCCTGTAGATTCAGCGTTCATAGGCTTTCAGTAGCCGCGCTGCGGCACGGCGGTTGTCGTTCATCACTGCGCCAGAGGCGATGCGTCGCAGTTCCTCAAGCCGCGCCGGGCTTGCGCCATCGTCCGCCAGGGCAATGCGAAGCATCGCGAACGAGAGGTCCTCACGTTCCGTGCGGGTTACGGCGAGAGGCGCCGCGCGGTCGAGCGCTTCGCGCGCTGAGGCGAAGTCACGGCACTCTTCGAGAAACCTCGCCGCGCGAAGAAGGCGGGCGAACGTGGCGTCTCCCTGCCGGCAGGCTTCCGCCGCGTCGCGCGCAAGCACGGCAAGCTCGTTAGTGCGCCCTGCGTTGCGAGCGACGTCGCACGCCCAGAACCGGCGCGTCACGTTCGTGCCCGCCCAGGAGCGCGCGGAGGGCACCAGGCCCGCGTCGCCGTGCGCTGCAAGCGCAGCCAGCGCTTCGGCGGCCTTCAGATCGTCCTCCGGGAAGATTCCGCCGCGAAGCATCCGCGCTTCTGCCGCGCCGTCGCGCGCCGCACGCAATCGGCAGGCGCGCACTACGAACAGCGACACCACGGCTAGCGCACCGACGAAAAGAGCCGCGAGAATAGCCCTGAGATTTCTTCTCGTCAGCATCTCGTCAACCTCTTGTGGCCTTTTGCGCGATGCATGGAGCCTCGTCAGCGGCCCAAGGCGGCGAGCATGGCGGAGAGGTCCGCCGCGCGTCCCGTCCAGATGCGGAACGATTCGGCCGCCTGCGCGGCGAGCATGCCGAGGCCGTCGAGCGTGCGCGCACCTGCCGCGCGCGCCGCCGCAAGGGTGGCGGTCTCGCGCGCAACGGGAATAAGATCGTACACTAGCTGGCCGGCGCGGAAGACATCCGGGACGATGACGCACGGGTCTCCTTCGCGCAGGCCCACCGTCGTCGCGTTCACCACGAGGTCAGCCGAGCGCGCCGCAGCAAGGCACTCGTCGGAGCCAAGCTGAAGCATTCCCGGGCGGGCGGTGCGGTTCGCCTGCGTCACCACGGCGCATCCAGCCGCGCGGCATGCGGCCATCACGGCGCGCGACGCCCCGCCGGCGCCAATCACAAGCACTTTCGCGCTGGCGAAAGGAAAATCTATGGACTTTAGCGGATGGAGGAATCCGGCCATGTCGGTGTTGAAGCCGGTTGTGGAACCGTCAGGCGCGAAGAGGACTGTGTTCACCGCGCCTGCTTCGTCAGCCGATGAATCAACATGGTCAACGAGCTCCTTCACCGCCACCTTGTGCGGCACCGTGACGTTGATTCCGCGCAAACCATCGGCGGCGAAACGGCGCAGGCGCGCCGCCAGATCTTCCGGCGCCACGTCAACGGCGTCATACGCCGCGTCCATTCCGAGCGCGCGGAAATTCGCCGCATGGATGCGCGGCGAAAGGGAGTGGGCCACCGGGTGGCCTATCACTGCGAAGCGGAGCATGGTCAGCCCTTGAGGCGGGACGTCACCTCGATCACGTTCACCTGGTTGCGAAGCTGAAGCATGATCTGGTTGATCACGCGGTCGTCGCCAAGAACGTCGATCTTCATGCGCGAGACGGTGCCGTCCTCCGTGGGCCCCACGCTCAGCGTCTGGATGTTGTATCCACGCCCAGAGATGAGCCCCACGATGCGCGCGAGCACGCCGGGCTTGTTCTCTACGAAGCAGTTCAGTCTGTGAAGTTCTTCTTTCATTTTGTCATTCCCTTTACCTTTCATCAGCCGACCACAAGCTCCTCCCTCGGGTAGCGTATCGTGCCGCGCTCCTCCTGCCCGCCGATGAGCAGCACCACCGCAAGCGCCCCCAGGCGGCCGCAGAACATGCACACCATGATCACGATGCGCCCAACGGTCGAAAGCGACGCCGTGGTGGAGCCGCAGCTGAGGCCTGTCGTGGACACGGCCGACACCGTCTCGAAGAGCAGATGCTCGAACGGTATCCCGCCCTCTCCTCCGCCGTCGCTCACAAGGAGAATCGTCATTCCAAGCGCGATTATGGCCGCGAACACCATCACGATCACGATAGACTCGCGCACTATCGCCTCGGAGACGGTGCGCTTGAACATCACCGTGTCGCGCCTGCCGCGGCAGATGGCGAAGAGCGTGGTTACGAACACCGCAAGAGTGGTGATCTTGATTCCGCCGCCCGCGCCGCCAGGCGCCGCGCCGATGAACATCAAAACGCCCGTGACGAACCGCGTGGCCGGATGCATCTCGTGCACGGGCATCACCGTGAAGCCGCACGAGCGCGGCGAGACGGACTGGAAGAACGCGATCGCCCCCTTCTCGGCCGGGGAGAACGGCTCTAGCCCGCCATTCCACTCCATCGCGAGAACAAACGCAAACATGCCCAGCAGGAAAAGCAGCGACCACAGCAGCACCACGCGCGAATGGAGCGTGAGCCGCCCGCGCTTCACGAGGTTGCGCCTCCAGAACTGTATGGTGCAGATGTTGTACACCACGATGAAGCCAAGGCCGCCCACGATGACAAGCGCGCCCATGAACATCAGAACAGCAGGCCTTCCCTGAAACACCGCAAGGGACCCGGGATCCGGCGAGAATCCGGCATTGCAGAAGGCCATCACCGCGTAGAAGTATGCGCGAAACCACGTGCATGACGGAATGAGCTCGTGAAGCACGAGCATCCCCAGAAGCTCAAAGGACAACAGCGAGATCACCACCCACACCACAAGCGCGCGTCCTCCATGCACACCAGAGGCGCCGTATGCGTTCATCAGCGAGAACTCGCTCGAAAGGGAGAGCCGCCGCCCCACAAGCACAAGAAAGAACGTGCCCAACGTCATGATTCCCAAGCACCCCAGCTGCACAAGCGCCAGCAGCACGCACTGCCCCACATGCGAAAGATCCCTTGCCACGTCGATCACGCTGAGACCCGTGATGCACACAGCCGAGCAGGCGGTGAAGAGCGCGTCCATCGGCTTCATCCACGTGTGGGACGGCGACGAAACGGGCAACATCAGAAGAAAAGCGCCCGCAAGAATCGCCCCCAGGAAGCCGAGCACGATCATGATGCGGGTTTTTCTCATTTACGCTCTCCGCCGTCCTTCGCGGCCTTGTCGGCGGACTTCTTCTTGCCGTCAGACGTCTCGCCCGAGCATATCTCCTTGAAGCGCACGCCCCAGATGCTCAGCTCGTACAGAAGGCAGAGCGGCAGCGCCATCAGCAGCTGGCTCATCGGGTCAGGCGGTGTTAGCACCATTCCAAGGAAGAACGCAAGGACAATCGCGAACCTGCGCCACGAGCGCAGCGACTCGCTTGTGATGATTCCCAGCCAGCCCAGCACGAAGAGAAGAAGCGGCACCTGGAACACAAGCCCGAACGCGAGCACAAGCTTCAGGATGAGAGGCACGTAGTTCTCGATCTGCACCTGCGTCACGCTGAGACCAAGCCAGTGGTTGACTATGTCGAAGAACCTCACCACGTTCGGCGCAAGCTGCCCGTAGGCGAACACGACGCCGATGCCGAACAGCCCGGCGCCCGCGAGAAGGAAGAACAGAATCGCCGCCTTCTCGCGCTTGGTGAGCGCGGGAAAGACGAAGCGGAGCACGAAGTACATCACGAACGGGAAGCTGAGCGCGGTGCCGCCCCACATCGCGATGGACATTATCTGAGCAAAGCCGCCGGTGATGTTGAGGCTCACGATCTCCAGCTTGCCGGCCTTCATCAGAGCCTCTGCCGGAGACTTGAGCCACTTGAGGACGGTTGGCGAGAACACGCCCACCACCACGCAGCATGTCACCCACGCGAGCACCGCGCTTATCAGGCAGGCGCGCAGG
>JAEEGF012108687.1_pt1 | contig 14268 bp, 10 predicted proteins | sample 9134171 | NCBI WGS metagenome assembly JAEEGF01 (sample SAMN16246542, study PRJNA631951) | gut metagenome | biome: gut microbiome; feature: rumen; material: AP-attached | host: Bos | place: Iran: Karaj | collected 2018-10
GCGCCTGAGGCAGGAACTTGCCGAGGATGGCGACGACGATGTTGTTGTCGGCCTTGGCGAGCCACTCCTTACCACGTCCGAACTTCAGCTCCATGCCCAGCGAGTAGGCTGAGATGAGGAACATGAAAAGCATCATCACACCTGGCACGAAGACGGTGGAGAGATAGACATTGTAGCTGCCCCAGGGATTGGCCACCTGATGGAGGTCGATCTTGATGGGCTGGAGGAATGCCTGTATCTGTTGTGGCGGCATGCCCTTGGCGCTGAGCGTGGCCATGCCGACGCCTGCGGAACCGAGGGTGGTGATAGTCTTCAGGTCTTTCATCACCATCGAGCCGCCAGAGATCGACACCTGGCTGTAATAATACGACACCTTGGGACGGCGGGCTGAGAGCAGCTGGTCTGTCGTACCCTTCGGTATATAGAGGAAGCCGTAAATCTCATTCTCCTGGATGGCGTGACGAGCCGCTGCCACCGACGGGTAATGGGCCACGACCTGCGAGTTCTGTAAGCCGTCGAGCTTCTGCACCAGCGAACGGCTGGTGGAGGTGTTGTCGAGGTCTACGACACCCACGGGCATGTTCTGCGGCAGGCCGTCCTTCATCAACGTGGTGAAGAACACCATCGTCAAAAGGGGAAAGACGACCATGCTGAAGAAGTAAATGCGATTCACATACAGAATCTTACATTCACGCCGGGCTACCGTCCAGATTAAACTTAAATACTTCATTTAATAATCAGTGACATTCCGGGACGGAGGCCGTCGAGTTTCTCGACAGGACGGGCCTTGACCTCAAAGGTCTTCAGGTCGTACTGGCCGTTGGCCTTCGTGGCCTTCCAGACGGCGTAGGAGCCCTGATCCTTCAGGTAGTAGACCTTCATCTTGATCTCCTTGTTGAAGGCTGGTACGAAGACACTGAACTCTGAGCCCACCTTCATGCCGTTGAGCTGATCTTCACGCACATTGAATGTGCCCCACATGTCGTCCATCACGGCAATCGACATAATGGGAGAACCTGTGCCGACAAGCTCGCCCACCTTCGGATAGATATTGGCGACCTCACCATCCTTCTGTGCGACCTGCACCGTCTCGTGGATATAGCTGTTCACCTCCTGTACAGCGCCCTTGGCGCGACCCACCTGGGCGGAGGCAGCGAGCTTGTCTTCCATACGGGCACCATTGACGGCCATGTCGTACTGGCTCTGGGCAGCCTTCATCTGAGCCTCCATCGCCTTGTAGTTGGCATAGACCTCATCACGCTTCTGGGCACTCATCACGCCCTCGTCGTAGAGACGCTGGATGCGCTGGTAGGATTTCTCGGCGATCTCATAGCCGGCCTTTGCCTGCTGGAGTACGCTGTAGGCACCCTGGATCTGCTCCTTACGGGCACCGTTCTGGGCTTTGAGCTCGAGGGCGGCGGCAGCACTCTCGGCACTGCGGGCCTGCTCCATCTTCGCACGCACCTCAGGGGCATCGAGAATGGCGAGGGTATCTCCGGCCTTCACGTAGTCACCTTCACTCACACGGAGTTCGAGGATACGACCAGGCACTTTACTTGACACACGGTATTCGGTGACCTCCACCTGACCCTGAATGATGTCGGGAGTACGGTCGAGGGCGAGGAATCCGATGATGGCCACGATGATCACGACTGCAATAAAGCCGGCTACGGCAAGCAGAATGTTGTTATGTTGGGTTTTTGCGCTCATAATCTTTTTTACTTTGAACTTTAAACTTTGAACTGTATGATTTCTTTTTCACCTTTTCACTTTTTCACCCTTTTACCTTTACTCTAAGATTCCGAGGGATTTCTGGAGATCGACCTGTGAGAGACGGACGTCGATCTCGGCGTCAATCTTCTGCGATTGTGCCTGCAGCCAGGCCGTCTGAGCCTCCATGACGGTGGTGGGACTGATGACACCCTCCTGGAAACCGAGGTTGGCAGTACGGAGGTTCTCGTCGGCACGGGCGATGCTCGACTGTGCCATCGTGAGCTTCTTGTTGGCCTCATTCACACGGAAGGTGTTCTGGTTCACCTGTAATTCGATCTTCTCGCGGGCCTCCTGCAACTCAAGGTTGGCGATGGTGGTGGCACCCTTGGAGGCACGCACCTTATACATCACGTCACCCCAGTTCCAGATGGGCACACGCACCAGCACGCCGACATTCCAGAAGCCCTGGAACTTCCGTTGGAAGCCGTTGAACAGGCTGGGATTTGTCACGGCATAGCCACCCGTCAGTCCGACCATCGGCAGATTGCCGGCCTTGAGGATATTGGTCACCTGCTTGGAGAGTTTCACCCCACCCTCGAGCAGTTTCAGTTCGGGACGGTTCTCCACTGCCGTCGCCACGTCAAGTTCTGGCGTCAGCTCCACCACGGCAATGTTCTCACTGTCTTCATCAGCCAGGATGACAGCCTCGTCGATGGGGAGACCGATGGTCTGACAGAGCAGCATCCGGGAGAGCACCAGTCCGTCGTTGACCTTCTGCAGCGTCATCTCGGCCTCGTTCACCTTCACGGCAACAGAGAGTCCGTCGCTGCGGGTGGCGACACCCTCCTCGATCATCTTGTTCACGTCGGAGGAGAGTTTCTGCACCAGGTCGAGGTAACTCTGGGCAAGGCGCTGCTTGTGTTTCAGCGAAACCACCTGCCAGTACACCTTGTCGGTATTGTAGAGCGTGGTCTGGCGACGGGCCTCAGCAGAGTTGTCCTGCATCTCTTCGTTGATGTCGGCCATCTTGTTGAGGGCGATGATACTTCCTCCGAGGAAGACGGGCTGCACCACCATAATCGATCCAGCAAAGAGGTGGCGCGTGTCCGTTTCGAGGGCATCGACGAGACTCTGTCCGATACCGTTCAGCTGGCCACTGAATTTCTCCATCTCCGCATGACCGAGGTTCTGCAGGTCTTCCAGTTTGAGCCCCATCGAACTCAGCACGAGGTTGATGTTCTCCATCGGCAGACCGCCTACGATCTTGGTGAGGTCTGACTCCAGTCCACCGACCATCGCGTCACCAATATGTGGCAGAACGGACTTCTGCTGGTCGTTGAGCAGAGATATCTCCCTACTGGTGTACTGATACGTACCGATGGCACTCACATGGGGCAGGTACTTGGTTCGGGCAGACTTACGGAGGTTCTCCGCCACGTCCTGCTTCACCTTGGCCACACCCATCTGCTTGTTGTTGCGCAGGGCCATCGCCCGACAGCTGTCAAGCGTCAGCAACCGCTGAGCACTGACAGGCACCGACACCCCAACAAGCAGAAAAACACAAATCTTTTTTATCATACACATATTTTTATTTTAAACCACGAATTACACGAATTTCACGAATTAATTTCAGCGCGCAGCCAAAATTAGTGTAATTAGTGAAATTAGTGGTCTTTAACATCATTCATAATTAAATGTCCGTGAGCCGATCATGTGTCCGTCAGCGAAGATCGAGACACGGTATTGCCCTTTCTCCAGCATCTGTGTGACGGGCCAGTATACCGATACGCCCGTCTCCTCACCAGTGTACTCCACCACCTTACGGGCAGAGCACTCGATGTCACGGTTCTCGAAGGGGAATGTACCACCACCGCCGAGTACGTTGCCGCCAGGGTTCTGGATGCGCACATAGACGGTACGGTTGCCGTTGGAGGCCGTGACATTGCGGGAGATGGTGAAGCTGACCTGCATTTTACGGCAGTCTTTCAGCTTCGGCTTCTTCATCGCCTTGTCTTTCTTGTCGAGCAGCATCAGACTGATGTTCGTCGCATCGAGCTGGGCGGCGATGGCCACCTTCTCTGAGAGCGACGCCTTCTCACTGCTCAGACCCACCACCTGTTGCGTGCGCTGTTCGAGTTCTGCCGTCACTCGGGTGTTCTCCCGCTTCAGGTTCTCATTCAGACGGTTCAGGGAGTCTATCTGCATCACGTAGTCGCGCAGGACGGCCCGCACCGTGGCGAGTTCCCGCTTCAGACGGGCTATCTCACGGGCATCGTCGGCCTTCACCTTCTTCAACTCCTCCAACAGTTTCTGCGTCTTCAGCTGCTCCTGGGTGAGCTGTTCGACGATAGAGTCGTTGTTGATCTGCGTCTTCATCTCACTGTATTGCAGGGCGAAGCGCTCATACTCGTTCTCCATCTCCTGCTTATCGAGGGCAGCCAGTTCCTTCATGTCTTGGTTGACCTGCTTCTGTTCCTGAAGATTCAGGAAGAGCCACACCGCCCCGGCTATCAGGGCGAGGATCACCAGCGACATCAACGGCAGCACATATTTTTTCATGCCTTTATACCTATTTATATATAAAATCGGGTGCAAAGTTACTCATTTCCGCCGAAACAGCAAAGAATTTTAATAAATGTTTGGTCATTTCAAAGAAAATAACTATATTTGCGGTGTCAAATAAAGATGACGCCTATGCGAAAGGACAGTTTTCTCTACCGAGTCTACGACCTCTACGCCGACGGGTTCCGCTCCATGCGGCTCGGACGGACGCTATGGGCAATTATCCTCATCAAGCTGTTCATCATCTTCGTGGTGCTGAAACTATTTTTCTTCCCCAACTTCCTCAAACAGCACGCCAACGGCGACGAACCCGCCTTCGTGGCGAGCGAAATCCTCGAGCGAAGCCTTCCCCCATCCCCCTAATTACCCTAATCTCCCTAATTACCCTAAAATCTCTCCCCCCTAAAATCCCTAAAATTCAATATCTTATGCTACAAAATCTCTTTCTAAACATTGATGCCGGGACCGTCGACTGGTCGAGGGCGCAGTTCGCTCTCACGGCAATCTACCACTGGCTCTTCGTGCCCCTGACCCTCGGACTGGCGGTTATCATGGGTATCGTAGAGACCTATTACTATCGTACGAAGGATGAGTTCTGGAAGACAGCTGCCCAGTTTTGGCAGAAACTGTTCGGCGTAAACTTCGCCATGGGCGTCGCCACAGGTATCATCCTCGAGTTTGAGTTCGGCACCAACTGGTCGAACTATTCCTGGTTCGTGGGTGATATCTTCGGTGCGCCTTTGGCTGTCGAGGGTATCGTCGCCTTCTTCATGGAGTCCACCTTCGTGGCCGTGATGTATTTCGGCTGGAAGAAGGTGTCGCCGGGCTTCCACCTCGCCTCCACCTGGCTCACAGGCTTGGGAGCGACCATCTCCGCCTGGTGGATTCTTGTGGCCAACGCCTGGATGCAGTATCCCGTGGGCTGTGAGTTCAATCCCGACACAATGCGCAACGAGATGGTGTCGTTTGCCGAGGTCGCCCTCTCCCCCTTCGCCGTGGGTAAGTTCTGCCATACCGTCACCTCTGCCTGGATCATCGGTGCTGTGTTCTGTGTGGGTGTCTGCTGCTGGTATCTGATGAAAAAGCGCCACACGAAACTCGCCATCGAGAGCATGAAGATCGGTGCCTGGGTAGGACTCGTTGGAGCCCTCCTCGCAGGCATGACCGGACATAAGTCGGCACAAGACGTCGCCGCCGTGCAGCCTATGAAACTCGCTGCGATGGAGGCCCTCTACAACGGCGGTACAGACGTAGGTCTCACGGCTGTGGCCTGGGTGAATCCTTTCACACAGCCAGACTATGCCAACGAGGAGTCTGCCCCGTTGAAGATCGAGATGCCCTACGCACTCTCGTTTATGGCGACCAATGATATCCACGGCTATGTGCCTGGTGTCAACGATATCCTCAATGGTTACACCACACCTGACGGCAAGGTGGAGCCCTCCATCGACGAGAAAATCGAGCGCGGCAAGAAAGCCATCGCCGCCCTTCACGCCTATCGGCAGGCGAAGTTCAATTCCAGCGACGACGGTTCGACAGCCGCTTATCAACTGGGCATACTCAAAGAGAATATGCCATATTTCGGCTACGGCTATATCAAGGACAAGAACGACATTGTGCCCTTCATCCCCATAAACTTCTGGTCATTCCGAATCATGGTGGGCTTAGGCTGTCTGTTCATCCTCTTCTTCACCGTCGTCCTCGCCGGACTATACAAGTTCCCCAAGGCACTATGGAAGAAACGCTCCATCGAGAATCTCCCCGGCTGGCACTATTGGGTGGCCATCGCCCTCATCCCGCTGGGCTATATCGCCTCTGAGAGTGGCTGGCTCGTGGCAGAGTTCGGTCGTCAGCCCTGGACCATCCAGGACATGCTGCCCACCTGGGCTGCGGTCTCCGACCTCAATGCCGGCAGTGTCGCCCTGACCTTTTTCCTCTTCCTATTCCTCTTCACCCTGATGCTCGCCGTCGAGATCAACATCCTCCTCAAACAGATCAAAAAAGGCCCAGACAAGGATTAAATATAGAGAACCACAGATTACGCAGATTACACAGATTTTTACTGTGCGTAGCTAATCTGTGAAATCTGTGAAATCTGTGGTAAAGAAAAAAGATAAAAAGTATAAGTATTATGTCGTACGAATTCTTACAGCACTATTGGTGTTTCATTGTATCGCTTTTAGGTGCATTATTAGTATTTCTGTTGTTTGTACAGGGAGCCAATTCCGTAGCCCGCAGTCTGGGCCAGACAGAGGAAGGCCGTCGTCTTGTCTATAACTCCACAGGCCGTAAGTGGGAGTTCACCTTCACCACGCTCGTCACGTTCGGAGGTGCCTTCTTCGCCTCGTTCCCCCTCTTCTACTCCACCAGCTTCGGCGGTGCCTACTGGCTCTGGATGATTATCCTCTTCACATTCGTGTTGCAGGCCGTCAGCTATGAGTTCCAGAACAAGATCGGCAATATCCTCGGGCCGAAGACGTTCCAGTTCTTCCTTACCCTCAACGGCATCGTGGGGCCGCTATTGCTGGGTGGTGCCGTAGCGACGTTCTTCGAGGGTTCGAACTTCATCGTCGAAAAGAACAATCTCATCGATGTCGATGCCATCACGCCGATCATCTCCCGCTGGGCGAATGCCTCTCACGGTCTCGATGCCCTGCTCAATCCCTGGGTGCTCGTGCTCGGCTTTGCCGTGGTGTTCCTCGCTCGGGTGCTGGGCATCCTCTATGTGATGAACAATGTGAACGATGAGGATATCCGCAGTCGTGGCCGCAGCCGTCTCATCGGCGCCGCCGTGCCCTTCGTCATTCTCTTCGTCGCCTATCTCGTCCATGTGCTGCTGAAGGAAGGCTATGCCGTCAACGAGTTCGGTTTCATCTATATGGAGCCCTATAAGTATCTGACGAATTTCCTTGACATGTGGTATCTGACGGTCATCCTGTTGATAGGTGTCGTGCTCGTGCTCTTCGGCATCGGCAAGACCATTCTGTCGAAGGACTACGTAGGTGGTATCTGGCCTGCAGGCATCGGTACAGTACTGACGGTATTGGCCCTGTTGCTCAGCTGTGCCTGGAACAACACCGCCTACTATCCCTCTACCGCCGATCTCCAGTCGTCGCTGACGCTTTCGAACTCCTGTAGCAGTGAGTTCACATTGACAACTATGTTCTATGTCTCGTTGCTCGTACCCTTCGTGCTCGCCTACATCATCTACTGCTGGCGCGCCATCGACAGCAAGAAACTGACAAAAGACGAAATCAAAACCGACCACGCTTATTAAAAAGATTTATCCCTCGCCAGCTGGCGAGGGATAAATCTTTTTAGGCTCTCAGGGCCCGCATGGCGTTGAGGACGGCGAGGACGGTGACACCCACGTCGGCGAAGACGGCAAGCCACATCGTAGCGATACCGACGGCGGCGAGGATGAGGACAGCCACCTTCACACCAATGGCAAAGACCACGTTCTGACGGGCGATGGCCAGGGTACGGCGGGCGATGCGGATGGCGAGGGCAATCTTAGAAGGTTTGTCGTCCATCAGCACCACGTCCGCAGCCTCGATGGCGGCGTCAGAGCCTAAGCCGCCCATCGCAATGCCGACATCAGCCCGGGCGAGCACAGGGGCATCATTGATGCCGTCGCCGACAAAGGCAACGGAAGATTTACGATTTACGGATTTACGATTTACGATTTGGCTGCGCACGGAATCTGCATCTGGAGTATTCAATCGTAAATCGTAAATATGTAAATCGTCAATATACTTGACTTTATCTGCCGGCATGAGCTCGGCGTGGTATTCGGAGAGACCGAGGGTTGTGGCGACGTGGTCTGCCACTTCCTTACGGTCACCAGTGAGCATGACGGTGCGGGAAACACCGAGGGACTTCAGGGCGGCAATGGCCTCAGCACTGTCGGATTTGATCTGATCGTTGATGACGATATGACCTGCATACTCTCCATCGATGGCTACATGGATGATGGTACCCACATGATGGCAGTCGTGCCACTTGGCACCGATGGCATCCATCATCTTCGTGTTACCCACACAGACAATCTTATCCCCTACCCTTGCACGGATACCGTGACCAGCAACCTCCTCGACATCAGAGACCGTACAGCCATCCGTCGCCTCATCAGGAAATGCATCACGCAGGGCGGCACCGATGGGATGGGTGGAGAAGTGCTCGACGTGAGCAGCAAGGTGAAGGAGTTCTTTTTCTCGAGAAGTATTCTCATTCCTCATTCCTCCTTCCTCATTCCTCGAACAATCACTGGAAGGATCATGAACAGCCTCAACAGCAAATTGTCCATGTGTCAGCGTACCCGTCTTGTCGAAGACAACAGTATCGACCTTCGCCAGGACATCCATGTAGTTCGCACCCTTGACGAGGATACCCTTCCGCGAGGCACCGCCGATGCCACCAAAGAAGGTCAGGGGTACACTGATAACGAGGGCACAGGGACAAGAGACGACGAGGAACATCAGAGCCCTGTATAACCATGTGGCGAAGTTTCCTCCAAAGAGTGTGGGGATGACGGCGAGGGCCAAGGCGGCAAAGACCACGATGGGGGTGTAGACACGGGCGAAACGGGTGATGAAGGTCTCGCTCTGGGATTTGCGCTCACCGGCATGCTCCACGAGGGAGATGATCTTAGAGACGGTGCTCTCGCCAAAGGCCTTCGTAGTACGGACGCGGAGGACACCCGAGAGGTTCACACAACCGGAGATGACTTCATCACCGACATTCACGTCGCGAGGCAGCGACTCACCCGTCAGAGCGACGGTGTTCAGGGCACTCGTACCCTCAATCACCACGCCATCCAAAGGCACCTTCTCACCAGGCTTGACCACGATGACCGAGCCCACGGCAACGTCCTCCGGACTGAGATTTTTTATTTTAACCGCAGATTGCGCAGATTTCACAGATTTTGGCTGCGCACAGTCACCAATAGAAGAATCTGTGCAATCTGCGTAATCTGTGGTTTTATTTTCATCTGCGGTTTCGACGTGGGCGATGTCGGGACGGATGTCCATGAGGTGAGCGATGCTGTCGCGGGACTTGCCCTCGGCGTAACCCTCGAAGAGTTCGCCAACCTGGAAGAAAAGCATCACGAAGACCGCTTCGGGGTACTGGGTCTCGGCACCGGGGAGGAAGCCGATGAGCAGGGCACCAATAGTGGCAACGGACATAAGGAAATGTTCATTGAAGGCGTCACCGTGGGTGATACCTTCCAATGCCTCGTGAAGCGTCTCATGACCTATTAATAAATAAGGTACGAGGTAAACAAGGAGCAGTTGCCAAGTGGAGAGGTTCAGGTTTTTCTCAACTAGCACGGCGGCGATGAGTAATACAAAGGTGGCGAGGATGAGCCAGAGCTGTTTCTTCAGAGAGTGCTCGTGATGATGATGTTCATGACCTTCGTGGTCGTGATGATGCTCGTGGTGATGTTCGTGCGAGCAGCTGTCACAATGATGTTTGTGTTCATGTAAATGTGCCATATCTTTGCAGTTTCTTTGATTTCACGCTGCAAAGGTACGGCACATTCCGTGCAACTCAGTTGCAAACTTACTTATAGCAGTCGAAGATGGTATCGATGGTCTGCTTCGGGAGTTTCTTCGAGAAGAGGCTGACAAGCCAGACGACGGGGAAGCCGCCGACCATTGCGATGGCACCGCAGTTGATGGGATTGATGGGGTTGCCGGCGAGCATATTGATCACCGTGAGACCCACACCCCAGATGAAGCAGGCCCAGACGGAAGTCGTCGTAACACCACGCCAGTAGAGACCCAGCATGAACGGAGCGAGGAAGGCACCGGCCAGTGCACCCCACGAGATACCCATGAGCTGGGCGATGAACGTCGGAGGATTCAGGGCGATGAGCAGAGAGATGACGATGAAGAACATGATGAGCACACGCATCACCACCACCTTACGACGCTCGATCTTCTCAGCCACGATATCGTCGATGGTACCGTCCTCCACCTCACCGGGCAGTGACTTCTTGTCACGATAGATGAGGTCGAGCGTCATCGTCGAACTGGATGTCAGCACCAACGAGGCCAGTGTGGACATCGAAGCCGAAAGCACCAACAGAACCACGAGGGCGATAAGCACATCAGGCAGCGTGATGAGCATAGCAGGCACGATGGAGTCGAAGGCAATCTTACCCGTTGCCTCGTTGATGACGGGATCGTAGAGACGTCCGAAACCACCGAGGAAATAACAGCCACCAGCCACGATAAAGGCGAAGATGGTGGAGATGATGGTGCCGCGCTTGATAGCACTCTCGTCGGTGATGGAGTAGAACTTACCCACCATCTGTGGCAGTCCCATCGTACCGAGTGAAGTCAGGATGACCACACCCAACAGTCCCCAGGGATCAGGACCGAAGCATGTGGCGAAACCACCATTCACGTTAGGATCGGCATCGGAGGGAATCACGGAAAGCTTGTCGATGGCAGCCGTCAGTCCACCCTGTGCATTCAGCACGGCGAGGATGACAGCGACAATGCCGAAGAGCATGATGATACCCTGGATGAAGTCGTTCATGGCCGTCGCCTTGTAGCCACCGATGATCACATAGACGGCGGTGAGGATGGACATGATGACCACACAGTACTCATAGGGGATATCAAAGCCCATCTCGAAGAGGCGGGAGATACCACTATACACGCCGGCAGTATAGGGAATGAGGAACACGAAGGCAATGATGGAAGCCGCCACACGCAGACCCTGATCCGAGAAACGGGTGCCGAAGAAATCTGGCATCGTACGAGATTCAATATGCTGCGTCATCAGCTTCGTGCGACGACCCAGGATGAGCCATGCCAGGAGGGAGCCGATGATGGCATTGCCGATACCGATCCAGGCACTCGACATGCCATAGCGCCATCCGAACTGTCCGGCGTAGCCCACGAAGACCACGGCGGAGAAATAAGAGGTTCCGAAGGCGAACGCCGTGAGCCAAGGACCGACTGCACGACCGCCCAACACAAAACCGTCAACACTGCTGGCCTGTTTGCGGGAGTACACACCCACGCCTACCATCACGACCAGGAAAATTACCGTTAATAAAACCTTTATTATCATAATCTTTAATTTTGTTTATTGTTTATGGTTTAAAGTTTATAGATGATTACTTCTATAGTCGGAATGGCTTGCCAGGTATTCATCTATAAACTATAAACTTTAAACTATCAACTAAAAAGCGACCTGCATCTGGGCCTGAAGCCAGTTGTAATCCTTCGAGCTGATGTTCTCGCCACAGAGACAACGGGTGTACTGCAGCTGCATACGGCACTTCTTGTAGAACCAGTACTGGATGCCGATGGTGAGGTTCGTCTGATCCCAGCCATCCACCTTCGTGTTACGGTCGAAGGTCTCGCCAGAAGCCACGATATCGAGAGCATCGACCACGGGAATACAGGTAGTCACATAGCCACCCATGCTGCCCACTTCGCCATCCTTACCACCCAGCCACTCTGCACGGATGCTGGCAGGACGGGCCTCCTTGTATTTTGCCGGTGAATAAGCTGCCGTCTTATATTCGGCACCCACCGAGTAACGGTTACGCTTGTAGTTGTCGCCCACCTGAATGTCGGGATTCCAGGCTGCCGTATTCACGGCACAACCCGTGCCGAGGTAGCCTGAAGCCACGATACGAAGGCCGTCCATCGGACGCACATCGATTTTGGCGATAAAGTCTTTTTGGTTGTTAAGGTCCCTGCGGTTGATACCCTGACCGCTCATCAGGGCGAGGTTATAGCGGATAGCACCCTTCGCCAGTTCACCATAGAGTTCAAGACCCATGTCACGGCCATAGTTCACGCCATTGAGGGGATCGGGGCCTTCACCGGCCAGATAGAGCACGGCCTGGGAATAGACATCGATGAGTTCGAGCTGAGTTGGCGACATCGGGTTCTCCATCGTATAGGAATGCTTGAACTGTCCGAAACGGACGGTCAGCTCATTGCCTTTGGAAAGTCTGTAGTCGGTGTAATACTCCTGAACGCAGCTGGAGAAATCATGCATGAACATAAACGACCAGCGGTCAGTGATGCGGGCCTTCGCCCAGAGAAGTGTACGTTTAAGGTTGTAGGAGTTTGTGCCTTTGCCGTTGATGTCCTGATAGGACCATCCGCCCTGGGCATAGCCGTTGAGCGTGATACGGCTCGTGAAATCTTTCAGCCAATCGATCTCACCATCTTTCTTTTCTTGTCCCATAGCGGCCACACTGCTGAACACTGCCAGCATCACCGCCAGTGTCCTCATTTTAATAGTTTTCTTTCTCATGATTAATAATTTAGTTTATGTTAATTAATGAAGTATCAACTTACCATTGTGGATATAGACACCCTTTCGCGTAGGCTTCGAGACCTTCACGCCCTGGAGGGTGTACCAACCCTCCTGACTCCCGACTCCTGACTCCTGACTCCTGTCACCTGCCTTCACGCCCCTGATAGCCGTCCAACCGTCACCACTGACAGGGATGGTGGTATTCAGGTCTTCAACCATGCTCTCCCTTTCGGGATCACCATAGTTGGTCTTGTCCTTCAACAAGCCATAGACCATTATGTTCAAGTCGTCGAAGGTCACACCGTATGCATTAAGGAAATATTGGATCTGCACGTTTTCCATTAACTCCGGCAGGTGTTCCTCATAAGCATCTAGGAGTTCCTGAGAACGCGGATTTTCAGGTTCATTACCACACACATGCATCACAAATATCTCCGCTAAGAGAGCAGCCGCCTCTTCATTGAAAGTATACATAAAAACGAGGTTTTTCAGACCCGTGATCATACGTTCTTTGGCAAGAGCCTGGAAATCCTCGACGCCCGGCAACTCCGTGATGTAATGGGTCCGGATGCTCATCGTTTCGTCGTCGTTGAGTGTCAGCAGCCGATAAGGATTGGGATAGGCCGCACAGGTGGCCGTACTGATATCATGAACCGTACGTGTCATATCATTGTTGGCATCCTTGGCGATGTCCAAGGCATGCACGTGACCAGTGAGCACGATACTCACACCAGCATCAGCCAGACGCTTACTGATACTGCTATAATTATAATAAGTATATGTTCCGTCCCCATTAGGCATACCCAATTTCACGGCATAAGTAGAACTGACCTTCTCGGCATTGGTCACGTGAGGGAAGAATGCATGGTGCATCATCACCACCACCTGCTTGCCTGCCGCCGTGGCAGCCTCTGCCCGCTGTTGCACCCATTCGTAGGTAGTATGGGAGATCACCCCATTCAGGGGAGAACCATCGTGACCGGTATCGATGCCGATAAGCACAAGACCGTCGAACGGCTCACAACACCATGTCAGCGTGGTGGGTTCCTGTTCAATATCAGCACCATAGCCGAAGTCTTGATACATCTCGGCAAACTGGCTTGTGTTGATTGTCTCAGCAGCATATTTCTGGGAGCCATCATAATAGTAGGCGTTAGCAGTACCCATATCGTGGTTCCCGGGGACGACAAGAGCCTTGATGCCTGCCTCTTTCAATTCATACAGTTTCTGTACCACATACTGATGACTCAGCAACTCACCGTCTTTCGTCAGGTCGCCGGAGATCAGGAAGAGGTCTGGTTTCTCCTTGATGGCGATGGCGATGACCTCGTCAAAGATTGCACTACTGTAATCATTGAGTTTACGATCGAGAAGGTTGGTATTATCCAAGGCCTCGCCCTTGTTGATGATCAGACCGGGGGCCAACACATGGGGGTCAGAGATAAGCATGATACGCACCTTTGCACTGACCGGAGCCAGCATAAAAAGAAGTGCCAAAGCCAACAGCACTCGTCTTATCTCGCGTACCTTATTATTATATCTTTTCATTTTCGGGGGACAAAAGTACGAATTTTTTGTGAAATAATCATGAGGTATGGAGTTTTTTTTGTAATTTTGCACGCAATTATCGCAATAACAAGGTATAAACAGAGTAAGAACGTATGATTGTCTGCATCGCAGAGAAACCCAGTGTGGCGCGGG
>JAEEGF011062676.1_pt1 | contig 14267 bp, 6 predicted proteins | sample 9134171 | NCBI WGS metagenome assembly JAEEGF01 (sample SAMN16246542, study PRJNA631951) | gut metagenome | biome: gut microbiome; feature: rumen; material: AP-attached | host: Bos | place: Iran: Karaj | collected 2018-10
TCAACGGCCTCGACGCCGGCGTTGTAGTGTGCTTGGAGCTCTTCCCAGAGGGTGAGGCCGGAGGGCATGGGGTGGTTCCACGGGAGATGGTGGAACCAGAGGAGGAGTTCCTCAGGGCATGTAGCGGGGTCATTGTAAAGGGATGCCAAGGGCTCGTTGTACTGGTCTACGGCGGCGGAGCCGGAGCGGGTGCGGTCAAAACCGATGCCATCCGGACCAGCCTTGTGGTAATAGCGCGGCATCCAGTCCTCCCGGGCGCCGGGGACGTCACAGCCGGGGTCCGGGCCAAAGTGGTGCTCCCAGGCAAAGAGGTGGTGGAGGCCAAGCGGCATGCAGTAGTCCACGCAGGCCTCGCGGGAGGTGAGCATTACCTCTTTCATAGGTTCTATGAAGCCTTCCGTGAAGCGTTTACGGCTCATAAGGAAAGGCTTGGGGAAAGTGATCCGCAGCCACTCCTCAGCTATCTGGGCCGATGTAAGCTCCGGGTCCCACGCCAGGCGCCCGAAGGCGTACCAGTTGGCCTGGTTGAAAAGGTTACCGCACCAGGTGGGGTCCTGTCCCACGTTGGCAACGCCTGCAATGGCAGGGCCGGTGACGGAGGCCACCGTGGAGACGGGGCCGTCCCGGTATGTATCGGCCTTGAGGCATTCCTCCCACATGGGGGCAAGGAAAACCAGGGTGGAGGCCTGGCCAAGGTACTCCATGGTTATCTGCAGTTCCGGAGTGACGGAGGTATTTCTGAGACCGCCGAAAAGCGGGCTGAATGGCTCCCTGGGCTGGAAATCCACCGGGCCGTTCTTCACCTGGATGGATACGTTGGGGAGGAACTGCCCGTCAAGGGGCATGAACTCGTCGTAGGCCTGGCGGGCCCTGTCCGGGCCACCGGCGGAGTACACGAAGGCGCGCCACATCACTATGCCGCCATGAGGCTCAAGGGCCCTTGCAAGCATGTTGGCGCCCTCCGCGTGGCTACGGCCAAAGTCCCCGGGGCCGGGCTGGCCCTCGCTGGACGCCTTAACCAGGAAACCGCCGAAATCAGGTATCAGGGAATAGATTTCATCGGCCTTGGAAGTCCACCATGCGGCAACGGAAGCGTCCAGAGGATCCGCAGTGGGAAGGCCCCCGAGGAGCATGGGAGAGGCGAAGTTAATGGAGAAGTACACCCGGATGCCGTACTGCCGGAGGATATCGGCAATGGCGGCGGAGCGTTCCAGGTGCCACCCGTCCAGGATGGCCGGGGAGGCGTTCACGTTGTTCAGCACCACCCCGTTGATTCCCAGCTTCTGATTCAGTTTTCCGTAGGTGTGGATACGCTCTGCGGGCAGTTCCGCGGAGGTCCAGCCCCAGATGCTGGAACCGGCGTAACCGCGTTCTACGGTATCGTCAAGATTGTCCCAGTGGTCCAGGATGCGGTACTCGTAGGCAGGCTGTCCGGAAAGCGGAACAGTGGCATCCAGCCAAAGAGAATCATTGCTCCGGGTGCATGAGAGCACAAGGAGCAATGACACTGTACCAATATTTATTAACCTATTCATCAAGCCCTTCAATCGGTCTTATAGTTCCATCCGGGTTATATTTGAGTTCACATACCTTAAGGCTGCGGAGCCAGGTGCGGCCGCCGGAGGGGACGCTGTCGTGGTGGAAGAGCCACCACTTGCCGCCGTACTCCACAATGCTGTGGTGAGTGGTCCAGCCCACAACAGGGGTAAGTATCTGACCCATATAGGTAAACGGACCGTACGGATTGTCTCCTATGGCATAGCACAGATAGTGCGTATCGCCGGTGGAGTAGCTGTAATAGTACTTTCCGTTGTACTTGTGCATCCAGCTAGCCTCGAAGAAGCGGCGCTTGTTGTCACCTGCGGTGAGGGGCTTGCCGTCCTTGTCAAGGATAACTATCGGCCTTGGCTCTTCGGCAAATTCCAGCATGTCTTCCCTGAGGAGCGCAACACGGGGAGGGATTGCGGGTTCATCGTCCCCAGGGAAGGTGCTTCCGGTGTCCAGAGCCTTATTGTTCCTGTAACGCTGCAGCTGTCCGCCCCAGATACCGCCAAAGTAGAAGTAGTGGCGGCCATTGTCCTCAAAAACACAAACATCGATGGAGTAGCTGCCCATCATGGGTGCGGGCTGCGGGATAAAGGGTCCTTCTGGCTTGTCGGAGACAGCCACGCCGAAACGGAAGATATCGGTCTTGTCCTTGGCGGGAAAATACAGGTAGTACTTTCCGCCCTTTCTGGCAACGTCACAATCCCAGAGCTGGCGCCCCGCCCAGGGGACGTCTTCCAAACGAAGGCTCACGCCTTGGTCCTTTACAGGGGAAGACAGTGGGTCGGGGCCTTCCAGACTCAGGACATGATAGTCTCTCATGTCGAAGTGGCTTCCAAAGTCGTCCTCCGGAATTCCGGACTCCCAGTCGTGGGAGGGATAGATATATAGTTTTCCGTCAAATACGTGGACGGAAGGGTCTGCCATGTAGTCCGCGGGGAACAGATAGCGTTTTTTCATTTTATCTGGCATAGCTGTGCAGGAATGGTTTCAGGTTGAAGTTTCTGTCTACCCAAAGAGGGGCGTCGTGCCTGCCGGGGATGGGCCAGCCGTTCTTCCAGCTGTCGCCGTCCGACACGCCCCAGACGTTGATGCGGCGCACTACGTCGCAGTTTCGGATGAACATGTCCAGGAAATCTCCCATGCGGGCGTTCCAGGCGGCGTAGACATCGTCAGGAATTCCGTCCTTGTAGGGGTCCAGCTTCTCCATCATGGCGTCGCGGGTCTCCGGGTTGCGCATGGCTTCGAAGAAGTTCATGCCGCTTACATCGGCACTCTGGGTGATGGACGGGAGGATGCTCATGTCCAGTTCCGTGATGCAGACGTCCAGGCCGGTTTCGTCCTTTACCCTGCGGATATGGCTTTCGTAAAGGGCGAGGTCCGGATAGTCCATGCCCACATGTCCCTGGAAGCCCACGGCGTCTATGCGAATGCCGCGTGCCTGCAGGTCTTTCACCATCTCAAGGACGGTATCCAGCTTCTTGGGCTCATGCATGGAGTAGTCGTTGTAGTAGAGCTCCAGGTCAGGATCCGCCTCCTGAGCGCACTGGAAGGCCCAGGGGATGAACTCCTTGCCAAGGATCTGGTAGAAGGGGCTCTCACGGTAGGAGCCGTCTTCCATAATGGCTTCGTTCACCACGTCCCAGCCCTTGATGCGGCCTTTGTATCGGCTTACAACGGTGGAAATGTGCTGCTTCATACGGGCTTTAAGCTCATCGGGGCCGATGAGGTTGCCCTCTTTGTCGTAGCAGAAGTCCGGGGTGAGCTGGGAGTGCCAGATGAGGCAGTGGCCATACACCTCCAGGCCGTTCTTCTCGCCAAAGTCCACATACTTATCTGCCAAATCCCACTGGTACTGGCCGAAGGCGGGCATTATCTCCGCGCTCTTCATGCAATTTTCCGGTTCGATGGCTCCGAAGTGCTTCACCAGCACGGAGTCGCCTTTTACATCGGCACCAGCAATCTGGCGCACGTTTACTGCGGCGCCAAGGACGAATTTTCCCTCAAAGGCGTCCTTAAGGCCCGGCTCCTTGGGAGAACAGGCTGCAAGGAGCAGAAGGCTTAACAATACTGTCTTTTTCATTATGATCTGGATTCTATTTCACGGTTGATCTGGTCCATGCGCTCGTCGGAGAGCTCGTACTTGGAGATTATCCAAATGGCCAGGAGGAGAAGGGCTGCAGGTATCACGCAAACCAGCCACAGGATGCCCTGGAGGGCAAGGGGCGTCTGCGTTGCGGCTTCTGCGTTGAAGCCAACCCACGCCAGCACCAGGCCGGGAACCACGCCGCCAAGCGCCATACCGGCCTTGAAGAAGATGCCTGTGAGGGCGTTCACAATGCCGGCGATGCGTTTGCCGGTGGTGTACTCTCCATAGGCGATGACCTCCGGGACCAGGGCCCACATGTAGCCCGTGGCGGTGATGATGCCAGTGGATTTCACGAACTGTGCGATGCACAGGAGTACGAAATTGTCCTTGGTGGCGGGGATGGACACGAAGGTGTACATCATTGCCATACCCAGGATGGCCACGCCAAGGAAGAGGTAGAACATGCCCTTTTTGCCAATCTTGCGTTTGATGGCAGGCACAAGGGGCATGAATATGAAGGCGGGGATGGTTCCCAGCCACATGAACAAAGTTGTCAGGAGCGGTGTTGCACCCACGTTATAACTCATGAAATAAGCATCCGCAGCGTTGCCAACGCTCATCATAGCAAAAGCGGTGATGAAGAAGAAGGCCAGCACGCGGAGGGGCTTGTTGCGGACGAACTCCATCCAGAGGTCACTCACCTTCACGTTGGCGGCTTCCTTCTGGTCCATGACTACCCTCTCCTTACACTGAGAGAAGCAGAAGATGAGGAGCAACAGGCCTGCAATGGCGAATATGCTCATGGTGATAAACCATGCAGGAGCGGCCTCAGGGGTGTTGTAAACGGCAACGCCGTCCACCTTGGGGGCAAAGAAAGCTATGATGAGCGGCAGGGACTTCACGCACAGGGCGCCAAGGTTTGCCATGAACATGCGGGTACTGGTGAGAACGGTAATCTCGTTGGTGTCACGCGTGAGCGAAGCGTTGAGCGCACCGTAGGGCACATTGACAAGCGTGTAGCACATGCTCATTCCCACATAGGTCACATATGCATACACCAGGGAGCCGCTGAAACCGTTCCAGAAGCACAGCATGGCAAGGCCCACCAGCGGAATGCCGCCCAGGATGAGCCAGGAACGGTATTTACCCCACCTGGGATTGCCCTTATCCACGATGGTTCCTACCACCGGATCCCACAGCACGTCCACAAGGCGGACGATGAGGAACATAAGGGCGGCGGCACCGGGGTCAAGCCCGAAGACGTTGGTGTAATAGAACAGCAGCCAGATGCTTATGGTCTGGTAAATGAGGTTCTGGGCCATGTCTCCGGACCCGAAACCTATCCTCTGTAACCAGCTTAGCTTGTAAAAGCCCTTGGCTTCAGTCTTTGGTGTACTCATATTATTACTGTCTGGATTCTAAGATTGCTTTAACGGTCCTGTGCCCCAGGGTGGCCTTGTCCTGGGGGTGGATGTCGTTCCACTCGCCAAGGTCTGCGTTGGGCACAAGATATACGCCGTCTACCTTCTCCGCGGTGCGGCGCTGTTCTTTCTGAACGCGGTTCCAGCCCCAGTCCGTATCAGTGAGCTCGGAGTGCTCGAAGGCGGCCAGTTCTATTATGTAAAACGGCAGGTCCGGAGTATTGAGCTCTTCCCTGCGGGTGCGTACCAGCGTTTCCAGGAGGTTTCCATAATCTGCGGCGTTCCAGGCGTTGCTCTCTCCCTGGTACCATATGAAACCGGAGAAGGCGAAGTCCTTCAAAGGTGCCTCCATGGCATTGTAAAGGCCAACGGGCTTCCAGCGGAGGAACACCTCCGACTCACGGGCCGGCATCCTCCTGCCCGGCTTGTGCTCCCAGCCCTTGAGGAGGGAGACCTTGCCCTTGGGAGTCTCTACGCTGTACTGCTTGTCCGGGACAAAGCCGGGGGCATTGCCGCCGCATGCGTAAAGATGAATCTCCACTGTGTTCTCCCCTTCCCTTAGTATGCCATCCGGCACGCTGTAGTTACGGGGCGGGTACATGTATGTGGTATTTCCAACATAGTGCCCGTTCACGAAGGTAGAGTCTGCATCTATGATGGCGCCAAGGTGCAGCACCGCAGGGCCCGCCCAGCCCTTGGGGAGGCGGAAACTGCACCTTAAGAAATGGCTGCCATATATATTGTCACCGTTACTGTCCACACCCCATGACCTGGAGAAAATGTCAACTCCTTTCCATTTTGCCGACTTGTTGGCGGGAAGGGCATTGTGGGCGTTCTGCCAGTCCACGTAAAGATGTGCGTTGAAATTGTTCAGGCTGTCAAGGACTCCCGGTTTGCGAAGGAAAGCAAGCTCCTCCCTGGAATAGGAAGGAAGGACGTCTTCACGCAGCCAGGCCTCTATGGGAGAACCGCCCAGCGAGGCGTTGACCATTCCCACGGGAATGCCGGTCTCTTCGTTCAGATACCTGGCGGTAAAGTAGCAGACAGCACTCCAGCCAAGGCCGGTGGCCTCACTGTCCAGAACCTGCCAGGAGCACTCAGGAAGGTCTTCACGGGGGCCGTCAAAGTCATATACCTGCGGTACTTCCAGATACCGGACATTGGGATTGGAATAGCCCTTTATCTCCTCTGCAACCGCATCCAGGCAGCGGTTTACGGGAAGCTCCATATTGGACTGGCCGGAGCACAGGAAAACGTCTCCGACCAGGATGTCTTCAAGGACGATATCGTTCACAGAAAGGGTGTAGGGACCGCCGGCGGGAGTGGCGGGGAGCTCCGCCCTCCAGGAGCCGTCACGGCCCGCCCTTACGCTAAGCTTCTCTCCCTGCCACTGCAGAGTAACCTTTGCACGGGGTTCCGCCTTGCCCCACACCGGGACGGGACGGTCCCGCTGGAGCACCATGTGGTCCCCGAAAACTTCAGGTAATGCTACAGGACTTATCTGACTGCATGAAGCCAGAACTGCAAGAAGGGTTACAAAAAGCGCTTTTTTCATGTTACAAAGTTATCAAAAAGGCCCCTGTAAAGGGGCCAGAAATGTTTCAGCGGTTTTCAAAAATAAACCACAAATGTTGTATTTGTTACATTTTATATAGAATTCATAACCTTACAGGATTATTCGAATAATTTGTCCAATTCCTCGCGGTCAGTGACGTCAGAATACTTGGCCACAAACTCCTTTGGAGACAGGCCGAAGTAACTCCTGAATGAGTTGGAGAAATAGGACGGCGTGGAGAAGCCAACGCGGTACGCAACCTCGGAAATATTCACCTTGTCGTGAACCAGCAGATAGGCCGCCTGCTTCATCCTGGTGCTCTTTATGAGGCTGGACGGAGAGATGCCCAAAGCTTCCTTCAGTTTGCGGTTCATGTGCACGCGGCTCATGCCAACTTCGCGGCTCAGGTCCTCAACGCCGAACTCCGGATTGTCCAGGTTCCGCTTCACGATTTCCATCACGCGGTCCATGAGGCCACCGCCCACGGGGGTTACCTTTACCTCGTCGTAGTCGTACTTGGTGCCACCGGAGAACTTGCCGCGCATGGTTTCCCGGGACGATATAACCTGCGCGATGGAACTCTTAAGCAGCTCTATGGAAAGCGGCTTTGACAGGAAGCGGTCCGCGCCGCTGTCTATACTCTCCAGATGACTTGTTTCGTCCGTGGACGATGTTAGGATAATCACCGGGATATGGTTGGTGACGGGGTTGTGGCGTATCTTGCGGCAGAGTTCCAGGCCGTCCATTCCGCTCATCACAAGGTCGGAGACCACGGCATCCGGCTGGGCTGCGGAAATATCGGCCCAAGCGTCCTGGGCGCCGGCGAAGGTCTTGACGTTGTAGGTGGAGCGGAGCTCGGCAAGGAGGTAGTCCCGGATTTCGGGATCATCGTCCACAATGACGATGCTCCTGCGGGACTTGACCACTTTGTCTGACGATTCTGCAGAGGGCGTGAAGGCGATGTCCTCCGTAGTGCGCACCATCTCTTCAGTGGTAGGCATCTTGGTGTATAGGTCCTTGTGGTGCGAGGTGTGGGACATTTCCTGCTCGGAGAGGTGGTCGCAGCCAACTGGCATTGTGACGGTGAAGCATACGCCATCTTCCGTGTTGGCGGCCGTGATGGCACCGTGGTGCAGCTCCACCAGCATCCTGGTAAGGCTTAGGCCCACTCCGCTGCCCATCTTGGCGTCAAGAACATCGGCCTGGAAGAAGCGGTCGAAGATCTTGTCCATATGGGTATCGTCAATGTGGGAACCGCTGTTGGTGATGGTGAGTCTCACCTCCTGGAGAACCTCCGGCGCAAGGGCTCCGCCGTTTTTCTCCGGGGCCGATATGCCTATGCTTATGCGCCCGCCGTCCGGAGTATGCTTGAAGGCGTTGGACAGGAGGTTGAACACAATCTTGTCAAAGTTGCCCTGGTCTATCCAGAGATTCTCCACCTCCGACGCGGTGTTCAGACTCAGGTTGATGTTCCTGGACGATGCCATATCGTCGAAAGACTGCATGATGTCCCTCACGAAGTATACGATGTCCGTCTCACGGAAGTACAGCAGCATCTTGCCCTCGTCCACCTTGCGCATATCCATTATCTGGTTCACCAGGCGCAGGATGCGGAGGGAATTGCGGTACATGAGGTTGTAGCGGTCCTTCTGATGGGGATCCTTCTCCGCTTCACGCATCTGCTTCAGGGGCGACATCAGGAGCGTCAGAGGCGTACGTATCTCATGGGAGATGTTGGTGAACATCTTGAGCTTGAGTTCCTTTATTTCCGATGCCTCACGCTCCTTCACGTGCTCCTTGCGACGCTTGAGGAAAAAGCGGACCAGCATCACAAGACCCAGGAATGCCAGGCAATACACGGCTATGGCCCACCAGGACAGATACCACGGGTACAGTATTCTAATAGGTACGGATGCGGAAGAATACTCCTGAGGCGTACCGTCGAAATATGCCTTGACGGTAAGGGTGTAATGTCCGGAAGGCAGATTGCTGTAGGACACCTCATGTGACGATGCCGGAATGGTGCGCCATTCCTGGTCAAACCCTTCAAGCTTGTACGTATAACGTATCTTCATGGGGTTGGTATACTCCAGTACGGAGAACTCCATGGAGAAGGTGTTGGAGTCGTTCGGAAGGGTGATTCCCTTGGCTGAATCAAAGTCAACCTCCTGATTCAGAGCGGTAAAGCGGGTGAAATACAACGGCGGTATGGAATGGACTTTCTGCAGTACCACCTGAGGGAAAAAGCTTGTAACCCCGTCGGTTCCGCCAAAGTACAGCTTCCCTTCCTTATCCTGGAGCGCCGCTCCGTGGTGGAACTCGTTGCCCTGCAGGCCGTCATAGGAATAGTAGCTTGTGAACGCGCGCGTCTGCTGGTTCATTCGGTTGAGACCATAGGACGTGGAAATCCAGAGCGTTCCGTCTCCGGCTTCCATGATTGCGGAGATGACATTGCTTGAAAGGCCGTCGGCCTCCGTGTAGTAGCGCACGGATGCGCCGTTGCGGTCACAGGCGGCAAGGCCCTCGCCGGTACCAATCCACAGAACGCCGTCGGACCCTTCGTGGAAACAGTATACACGGGCTTTTCCTAGTGCGTTCCCAACATCGTATGGATAAAGCCTTCCAACCACGTGGTTGTAGAACATGGGCCCGTTGTACGTACCTATCCAGACTGTTCCCATACGGTCTATATAGAGGGCACTCACCCACATATTGATATCTTCCGCCACTTTTTCCGTCACTTTTTCCGCGGAAGCATCCACAATGCTCATACCGGCACCGTAAGTACCCACATACAGGAGGTCTCCAAGCGGGTCATATGCCAGACAGCACAGGTTATCTGTCCCTATGTCCTTCGAGCCGGCAAAACGCCTCAGCCCGCGTGAGGACGTATATGTGAAAAGGCCGCCAAGATAAGTGGCTATCCAGAGTTTGCCGCTGCGGTCGAAAACCATATCGGTCACGGAATCTACCGTGAGTCCGGTGGAAGCGGCGTCAATTATTTTCCTGCTGCCGTCGGGGGCTATTATGTGGACTCCGCCGCCGTCGGTGCCAATACAAATGGATCCGTCACGGGGGTCTTTGGCCACTGACGATACGCAGCCATAGTCAATCCTGGTGTACTCAAAGCCGTACATAGAGCTTGGTATGACCATGACTCCGGTCTGGTAGGCGCCCACCCAGATATTGCCCTGATTATCCTCAACCAGGGAATGAACCTTCCAGCGGGAGATATCCCTGCCCACAGATGGAAGGTCTGCGGGACTTAACCTGTCCGCGGCCATATCATATAGCTTCAAGCCGCCCAGTTCCGAGCCAACCCAGAAGGAGCGGGTCCCCGCCCTGCTCAGGGTTCTGTTATACAAGAGGGAAAAAGCCTGGCAGGCCCTTGCCGCAGGGTCTGAAGACTGCCTTATGACTCCCTTTGATGCATCATATATGTACAGCCCGGTCATAGTGGCCAAAAGAACGTTGCCACTCACAGGGTCTTCCTCGAAAGCCTTGATCGCCACAGAAGGAGGGAAAGGGATGTCCTGCTTCTCCAGCGTGGAGGCGTCCACCACGGCAAGGCCTCCCGTCTCACCGGCTATCCATACCCAGCCCCTGGAGTCCTGGAACATCCGGAAAACAATGGCGGAGGCAAGGCTTGGGGACAATTTGCTCCGCCTCTCCTCCTTTGTTTTGTGACTTTCCACATCCAATATATAAACTCCGTGCTGGGAAGATCCCACCCAAACTTCCGTCTCTCCTATGCCTGTCTTGATTTCCTTGATAGCCAATATATGTTGCGTAGATCCGGGAAAGAGTGAATCATTGAGGTCTACACGGGTAAAACTGCGCAGTGAGGGATCGTACGTCTGGAGTCCCATTGACGTACCCACCCAGAACGTATCGCGACTGTCCTGAAAAGCGGTGAGGACAAGGTCGCTGGCAAGGGCGTCCTCCTTGTCACGGACGTGGCGGAAGGTAACGAAGTCCCGCCCGTCAAAACGGGCCAGACCGTTTTCCGTGCATATCCAGACAAAGCCCTGGGCATCCTGACAGATGCTGTTCACCTGGCTGTTGGGAAGACCGAATTCCGTTGTATAAAGACGCGCCCGCTGTGCATTTGCCGTAAATAACGGTAACACACACAGCAATGTTACAATTGTAAGATGTTTCAAATGATGTTTCAAACGTACATGTTTCAGTGTCATGTTACAAATTTAACAAAAGTTTTGAAACATCGCACAAAAAAGAAGGCCAGCCTTGCGGCCAGCCTTCATTCTTAAGCTATAAGTGACTCTTAAAGGAGAATCACCTTGGTGATGGTAAATCCTACACCCTGGAAGCGGAGACCTTTAGCCTTGAGCTCGTCAACGGCTTCGTCCGGAACGGTAGCTTCGAAGTAACCGTCGGCATCAACCTTGGTACCCTGAAGTTCAGACCAGTCGCTCCAGTCATCGACGTGCTTGAAGATGGGGTTGTAGTCGTCACCCTTGCCGCTGATGAACACGCGGATGATATCGTCACCCATTACGGTTTCGAAATTCTCTGCAGGAATCACAAGTGTGGCGCTCCAGCTGTCAAATGCAGTCTCTTCAGTCCACAGGACCACGGGACCGGGAACCAGGACGACCTTTGTGATGGTGAATCCTACACCCTGGAAACGGAGGCCTTTTGCCTTGAGCTCGTCAAGGGCGGCTGCAGGGATGGCGGCTTCGAAGTAACCGTCGGTGTCTACCTTGGCACTCTGAAGTTCAGACCAGTCGCTCCAGTCGTCAACGTGCTTGAAGATGGGGTTGTAGTCGTCGCCCTTGCCACTGATGAACACGCGGATGATGTCTCCTTCCTTGGCGTTGGCGAAGGTCTCTGCAGGGACAACGAGCGTTGCACTCCAGCTGTCAAATGCGGTCTCAGTATCGAACAGGACGTCCGGTCCCACTACCAGCATAATCTTCCTCACGGTGAATCCTACGCCCTGGAAGCGGAGACCCTTCGCCTTGAGCTCGTCAAGAGCTTCGGCAGGGATGGCGGCTTCGAAGTAACCGTCGGCATCAACCTTGGCACTCTGAAGTTCAGACCAGTCGCTCCAGTCGTCAACATGCTTGAAGATAGGATTGTAGTCGTCACCCTTTTCTTTAAGGTATACACGGATGATATCTCCGGCCTTGGCTGTTGCGAACTTCTCTGCAGGAACAACAAGCGTGGCGCTCCAGCTGTCGAATGCCGTCTCCGTATCCCAGATGACGCTATCGCCAGTAGCCTTCTTCTCTGCGTAGAGACCAAGGACTGCGAAACCGCCACCGGTGAAGAGCAGATGATGCTCGTCAAGGATATCAAGCAGATCGGGAGCATCGCTCAACTTCATGGTAATGATCCATGTCTTTGCGTTGTTGTCCTTCATACGTTCGTTACCGGGCTGGATATCGGCAGATGTGTAGTTGGCTGCCCACCAGCCGTCGGTTATACGGACCTGAGGATTCTTACCGGAAATGTAAACATAGATGGTCTCATTCTTGATCCTGTCCCAGACCTCCTGAGGGAATGTGGCAACACACTCGTTATTGCCATCCATACCCTCCAGGCCAAAGCGGTACTTGGCATCCCAAGCTGCTTCTCCTATGCCCTTAGGATCAGGATTCTCCCAGAGAGCCTCCCAGTTGGAAGGAAGCGGATCAGGGATGAAGTCTCCAACCTTTACTGCGGTGAGCTTGTTGGTAGCAACGTCAAGGACGAGATCCCAATAGCCCTCACTAGGAACGACGATGTTGTCACCATCCTTCTTAAGGGCAAGCGTAAAGGTGTTGTCCTCTCCGTCTACAGCCTGGAATTCTCCGTCGGCACCCAGAATCTCAACATCGCGCTTGTCCATGCGGAACTTGAAGGCCTCTTCTTCATGAATCTCAACGGCGTTTGCTTTCCATGACAGCTGCTTGCCGTTGTCATTCATGTTGATATCCTGATCCCAGTTGGTACCTTCAATGTTGCCTACTATTGTCCATGCAAACCTCTCGGCAAGCGTTGCTGTGAAGCTCCATGTATTAAGGTCAAGGGCTACATCCCAGAAACCATACTCAGGGAGAGTGATACCCTTTCCGCCCTTTGCAAGTTTGCCTGCAAAAGAGTTCTCGGCATCCGCTGCCGCAGTGAGTTCACCGTCAAGGCCATAGACATTCGCCTCGTCTGTGCCCATGCGGAACTTGAACTCTTCGCCAAGATCGTAATGAAGCTTTGCAACTGTCCATACCAGTTTGTCTCCCTGGTCCTCAAGAACGGTGTTGGTATCCCAATTGCTGCCGCCAATGGTGCCATAAATGAACCAGTCAGTAGCTTTGTAAGGCCAGGCTTTCTGGATAACCTTGAACTCTCCGCGCTCAGTCTTGGAGCTGATGGTAACAATGGCTGCGCGCTTCGCCTCGGTGTTCTGCGCCACTTTCACCTTCACGGTGTTGTCTCCGGGCTTGCCGGATTCGGGGTCGAACTTGATCCAGTCCACTGGGCTGCTCACAAACCAATAATCAGGAGCGTTGAAGTCAAAGCTAATCTCCTCGCCTTCCGCCTTTACTTCCAGAGAGTCCGGTTGCACTGTGATGCTCTGGGAGATGACCACGGGCTCTTTCTCAAGAAGGTCGTCGCAGGCAGCGGTTCCAAGGAGAACCGCTGCTGCTGCAGCTATAATGTTAAATAATTTGTGCTTCATAGTATCAAACTAATTTACTGAATGAAGTATATTCTATTGGGGATATAGCCCTCACCGGTAAACAGCAGGTGCTTCTGGTCAATAGTGTCAAGGAAAGGAGTATCCTCAGAAATGTTGATTTCGATGTGATAGGTTCCGTCACCGTTGTCAATCATCCTTTCCGGAAGGTTCGCACCAATATCTCCTACAACCCAGGAGGCATCCCACCATCCGTTGGTGACACGGACGTTGAACCAATCTGCAACAGGAGTGAGCTGCAGGTAGAAGGTTTCGGTCTTGAGCCTGTTCCAGACATCCATGGGGAAGGCATAGATTTCCTCGCCCGTGGTAGCTTCCTCGGAAGAGAAGCGGTACTGGCCACTCCAGCTCACCTTCTCACCAAGTTCATTCGTCCAAACAACAACCTCAACGGGACCGTCACCGTCCTCGACCCAAACATCTTCGTAGACGTAGATACCGATAGGAGTGAATCTATCACCGGTAATAAGCAGATGCTGCACGTCTATGACGTCCATGATAGGATCTCCCTCGAGCTTGATCTCTACGCTCCATGTCCCGTCTTCGTTATCCGTGAAGAAATCGCTGCCGGGCTGGAAGTCGGCACCTGTAAAGGTGGTGCTCCACCAGCCGGTGGTAATGCGGACCTGAGGATTGTTATCGTCATCGGCCTGTACATCCACGTAGAATGTACTGTTCTTTATGGAAGCATCCCAAACGGCATCGGGGAAAGCGTAAATTTCTTCACCTGTGCTGTTTGTTTCGTTGGAGAAGCGATAATCACTGCTCCAGCTTACATGGTTGCCGAGGCCGTTCTTCCACAGGAACTTCTTACCCTTCTCCCAGTGACCCACAGGCTGCTTGTAAGTGAATTCCGGAAGGAGGAATACCTTTCCGTCAATGGTGTACAGTTTTCCCACGAACTGTCCCTGATAGACTTTCTTAGGAATATAGTATACCAAGGAATTGGAGCCCTTG
>JAEEGF010238000.1_pt1 | contig 14266 bp, 12 predicted proteins | sample 9134171 | NCBI WGS metagenome assembly JAEEGF01 (sample SAMN16246542, study PRJNA631951) | gut metagenome | biome: gut microbiome; feature: rumen; material: AP-attached | host: Bos | place: Iran: Karaj | collected 2018-10
TCCGATAGGCTCATCAAGCCAGGTCTGAACCTTATCAGAAAGAGGATTCATAAAGGCATAAGCCTCAGCAATTTCCTGATACCTGTCAGAAGGCTCTGATACAGGCACCAGCGATGACTCCACCCGGAATCTGTTTTTTGCGTTGCCTTCGCCGCTCTTCGCAACATCCAGAAGGCAATATTTAAGCGCATTTGATGGTGGCTGAACGCCGTAGGTTCCCTCTATGCACACTCCCTCCACCGGAATGTGCTGATGTCCGGTGAGCAGAATGTCAAAGCCCAGCTCTCTCATGATCCTGCAGGCCTGATTCTCTGCAGTCTGAGAAAGAAGCTTTCCAGTGGTCAGGTCCTCTTCAAAGCCGCCGTGGTAGATGCATACTGTAATATCGCACTTGTCCTTCAGGTACTCGTACTGCTCCTGTAATGCAGGAAGTGGGTCTCCGACTGTGATTTTCTCAAGATGATCCTTCTGCTCCCACACGTTTACAAATCCCGTGACTGCCGCAGTTATTCCAACTCTTGTTCCATCTTCAAGGGTATGGATCACGTTCTTTTTAATATTAACCTCGCCCCCAAGGTCGGTGACATTGCAGCTTATAAGCTGTGCCTTCATGCTCTTTGTATAATCCGCAATGGCCTCGTAGCCAAAGTTAAAATCATGATTTCCCAGGGTGTAATAATCAAGTCCCATGGCGTTGAAGCCCTCTGCCATAGGGTTATAGTCATATTCGTCCTTGTGCTCGAGATAATAGGAAAGAAGCGGTGTTCCCTGGAGAGAATCCCCTCCATCCAGAACCAGTGTGTTTCCATCCTTTTCAATCTGGGATGCAATGCAAAAGAGTCCCGATTTCTCCGGGCAGTTTTTTGCATAGCTTACCGGAAACAAATGACCGTGTGTATCTGATGTAAAAATAATACGCATTTTAAACCTCATATCTTATAAATAAAAACTCAACAGTAGATAAAAGCCCATGTGCAGTGCACATGAGCTCCCCTATCTATATTACGAAAGTATAAGTTATCCGTTTCCTTTTGTCAATTTTCCGGTTTCATTATTGCCAGAAAGCCTTTTACATTTTCTGTTATGTTGCCTTTAAAAATGCCGGAGCCGGAAACTATCACATTTGCTCCCGCATCCAGGATATCCTTCAGATTATCCAGATATATTCCGCCATCTACTTCGATGTCAGTATTAAGTCCCCTATCATTCAGAATACCGCGAAGCGCCTTCACCTTCTCACCGCAATCAGGGATAAAGGATTGTCCGCCAAATCCGGGTTCAACAGTCATAACCAGGATCATATCCACCGTATCAAGATATGGTAGAAGTTCCTGCACCGGTGTATCTGGCTTTATGGAGATTCCGGCTCTTTTCCCCAGGCTGTGGATTTTGTCGATAACAGCCTGCGGATCCTCTGCTGCCTCGAGATGAAAGGTTATTCCATCTGCTCCGGCCTCCGCAAAGTCCTCAATATATCTTATGGGATCCATTATCATGATATGAACATCAAAAAACTTGTCCGTTACCTTTCTGATGCTCTTAATGACCGGCATTCCATAGGAAATGGATGGCACAAACATGCCATCCATAACATCGATGTGAATATACTGGGCTCCCGCCTCATCTGCCTCTTTTATCTGCTGGCCGAGTATAGAAAAATCAGCAGACAAAATTGAAGGACTCAGAATATTATCCATTATTTCAAAAATTCCTTTACTGATGCGTATACACCATCACCATCAAGACCATACTTCTTAACAAGAGCTGCTGCGGAGCCTGACTCACCGAATCTGTCCTGCATACCGATCTTCTTAACAACTGTAGGGCACTCCTCAGAAAGAACATCACATACTGCGCTTCCGAGACCACCGATTACAGAGTGCTCCTCAACAGTAACAACCTTGCCTGTCTTCTTTGCTGTAGCAACTACAAGTTCTCTGTCGATAGGCTTGATTGTGCAGATGTTAATAACCTCTGCGCTGATACCGTCTTCTGCAAGCTTCTCAGCAGCCTCAAGAGCTGCGCCTACACCGATACCTGTAGCGATGATACTAACATCAGTACCCTCGCGAAGAAGTGTTCCCTTTCCAAGCTCAAACTTGTAATCAGGTCTGTCATTAACTACAGGGCAAGCTGCACGTCCGAAACGGATGTATACAGGCCCCTCATGCTCAGCTGCTGCTCTTACGCAGGCTCTTGCCTCGATATCATCAGCAGGGCACATAACAACCATTCCGGGAATGGTGCGCATAAGTGCAAGGTCCTCATTACACTGATGGCTTGCTCCGTCCTCACCTACTGTGATTCCGGCATGTGTTCCGCCAATCTTAACATTGAGATGAGGATATCCGATTGAGTTACGAACCTGCTCAAAAGCACGGCCTGTTGCAAACATAGCAAATGTACTAACGAAAGGAATCTTGCCAGTTGTAGCAAGTCCTGCTGCAATGCCCATCATGTTGCACTCAGCAATACCGCAGTCGATATGACGGTCAGGGAATTCCTTCTTAAACCATCCTGTTCTTGTTGCTGCTGCAAGGTCTGCATCAAGGACAACTACCTTGTCATTAACCTTTGCAAGCTCTATAAGTTCTTTACCATAACTATCTCTGGTAGCAATCTTCTTTACTTCGCTCATTTGATCCTCCTTATAATTTGAATTTCGCTCGCGAAATTCATGCGCCGCACGTGTCCACTTTAATGGAAATTTCCGCACACGCGCGTGTGCATCCCGCGGAGCGTGCCTTGGCTTTAGCCAAGGGCTTCGCCGATCTTGTTAAGATCATCCATAGCCTTAGCATACTCTTCATCATTAGGTGCTACACCGTGCCAGGATACCTGACCTTCCATGAAGGAAACGCCCTTACCCTTTAAGCTGTGAGCGATGATTGCTGTAGGCTGGCCCTTAGTCTCTCTTGCTTCCTTGAAGGCAGCTCTGATAGCATCAAAATCATGAGCATCAACATTGATAACATGGAAGTTAAATGCCTCGAACTTCTTATCAATAGGATATGGTGAGCAAACCTGATCAATAGGTCCGTCGATCTGAAGGCCGTTGTTATCAACAATAACTACGAGATTGTCAAGCTTTCTGAAGCCTGCGAACATAGCAGCTTCCCAAACCTGTCCTTCCTCGATCTCACCGTCTCCGAGAAGTGTATAAGTTCTGTAATCTTTATTATCAAGCTTTGCAGAAAGAGCCATTCCGCAGGCAACTGAGATTCCCTGTCCAAGAGATCCGCTGCTCATGTCAAGTCCCGGAAGGTACTGCATACTTGGATGTCCCTGGAGTCTGCTTCCAAGCTTACGAAGAGTTGTAAGCTCCTCTACAGGGAAGTAGCCCTTCTGAGCCATTACTGAGTAAAGGCCGGGAGCTGTATGTCCCTTTGAAAGAACAAAACGGTCACGATCAGGATTCTTAGGATCCTTAGGGTCTACGTTCATCTCTTCAAAATACAGATATGTGAAAATATCTGCTGCTGAAAGCGATCCGCCCGGGTGTCCTGCACCTGCAGCATGAACCGCTGTAACAATGCCCTTACGGACTTCGTTTGCAATTTTCTGCAATTCTTTGTTCGTCATATTTCCTCCACCTTACTTCTTAATTCTCATAAAAAAGTCGTTTTTATTAGCAGTTACAATTTAACACAACTATATTAAACCGTCTATGGCACTTTTTGCCTATATTTTCTCGATTTATGCTATAAACCTCATCAAGTTCTCGCAGACTGACCATAGTACGCATTGGCGCCATGCTTTCTGTAATAATGCTTATCCTGAAGTTCCTGAGGAGCAGGCATTACTCTTGGATTGATAACTTCGCATCTGTAAGCCATCTTAGCAACTTCCTCTGTTACTACAGCGTTGTGAACAGCCTCGTGAGCATCTTTACCCCAGGAGAACACGCCGTGGTTCTTGCAAAGAACTGCAGGAACAGCCACCGGGTCTTTTCCCATGCGCTGGAACTCGTTGACGATGAGATGACCTGTATTCTCTTCGTAGGCATCCTCAATCTCGTCCTTGGTAAGGCATCTTACGCAGGGAATCTCGCCATAGAAGTAGTCTGCATGTGTGGTTCCGTAGCAGGGAATGCTTCTTCCTGCCTGGGCCCAGCTGGTTGCATAAGAAGAATGAGTGTGTACCACGCCTCCAACTTCCTTGAAAGCCTTGTAGATCTCAACGTGAGTAGGTGTATCGGAAGAAGGATTGAGCTTGCCCTCAACCTTGTTTCCGTTCAGATCCATAACCACCATGTCATCAGGAGTCATGGTCTCATAATCAACGCCACTTGGCTTAATTACAAAAAGGCCGCTCTCTCTGTCGATGGCACTCACATTGCCCCAGGTAAAGGTAACAAGACCGTACTTAGGCAAAAGAATATTTGCTTCATAAACTTTTTTCTTAAGCTCTTCTAACATTTTTCTCTCCTTTAAAGTGAATCAACAGCTGCTCTCTCGATTGCAAGACCAGCGTTGTAATCCTTCATAAACTCATCAAAGCCTGCAACATCCTCTTTTACCGGCTCAAAGGTCTCAACCTTTCCGGAAACGAATACCTTGTTGTTGAGGTATGACTCAAGGGTCTCACCCTCAGCCTTCTGAAGCATGAAGCCTGCAAGAATTGCCTGTCCCCAAGGGCCGCCCTCTCCTGCTGTCTCCATGAGCTTGATAGGTGTATCAAGGGCTGCTGCCATTACTCTGTCACCAACGCCTCTTACCTTGAAGAATCCGCCCTGACCAAAGAAGAAGTCAGCCTTAACATTCTCTTCTTTCATGAGGATATCGTTTCCTGCCTTAAGAGCACCAAGAGCTGTGTAGAGGTGTGTTCTCATGAAGTTTGCAAGATTGAACTTGTCATCAGGTCTTCTTACGAACAGAGGTCTTCCCTCGTTGAAGCCTGTGATGCTCTCTCCTGAGAAGTAGTTATATGCAAGAAGTCCGCCGCAATCTGCGTCGCCTTCCATAGCCTTGCGATATAGTGTTCCGTACAGTGTGTCATCGTCGATGTCCTGTCCGATGGCTCCTGCGAATTCTCTGAAAAGACCTACCCATGCATTCAGATCAGATGTGCAGTTGTTGCAGTGAACCATGGCAACCTGCTCTCCGCTTGGTGTTGTAACAAGGTCAAGTTCAGGATAAGCCTTTGAAAGATCGTGCTCCAGAACTACCATGGAGAATACTGATGTTCCGGCTGAAATGTTACCGGTTCTTACGCCAACAGAGTTTGTTGCTGTCATGCCGGTTCCTGCATCACCCTCAGGAGGACATACAGGTACGCCTGCCTTAAGTGTTCCTGTAGGATCAAGCTTTTTAGCGCCTTCAGCTGTCAATGTGCCTGCTGATGCGCCTGCAGGAAGTGACTTAGGAAGTACATCTCTGATCTTCCAAGAAAGCTTGTTAGCTGCAAGAAGCTCGTCAAACTGATCAAGCATCTTCTCATTGTAGTTGCAGGTGCTTGAATCGATAGGGAACATTCCGGAAGCATCGCCTACGCCAAGGACCTTCTCCCCTGTGAGCTGCCAGTGAATGTATCCTGCAAGAGTTGTAAAGAAATCAACCTTGGAAATATGCTCTTCCTTGTTGAGGATAGCCTGATAGAGGTGAGCAATGCTCCATCTCTGAGGGATGTGATATCCAAAGAGCTCTGTCAGCTCATCGGAAGCCTTCTCTGTAATGGTATTTCTCCAGGTTCTGAAAGGAACAAGAAGCTCTCCGTCCTTGTCAAAAGCCATGTATCCATGCATCATTGCTGAGAATCCCATAGCAGCGATGTTCTCAAGCTTCTCGTCGTACTTTTTCTTAACATCCTCAGCCAGCTTTGCGTAGCAATCCTGAAGGCCTGTCCAGATATCCTCAAGAGTGTAGGTCCAGATGCCATCCTCCAGTCTGTTCTCCCAGGCATGAGAGCCCTGAGCGATAGGATTATAATCGAAATCTGTCAAAACTGCCTTGATTCGTGTGGAACCAAATTCGATTCCAAGAAGTGTTTTTCCCTCTGCAATAAGTTTTTTTGCCTCTCCCATAGTCATTCTCCGTTTCTTATTAAAAATTTTATTGTTCTATTTTTCTTACGGATTCCCTTAGAATCACGTCTTCAGCAAATTCATATGTGGCGTTATAATTCTTCCCGGTGCTGTGGATAAGCCTTATCATGTTCTGAGCGGCCTTCTCACCCAGCCTCGCCTTGGGATGCGGTATCGACGAAATCGTGATTCCCGCAACGCCTATCTTGGCCATATCAGAATCATCCATTCCAATCACCGACATATCCCTTGGAAGCTTCATTCCATCCTCCATCAGGACCTGCATCAGCATTCCGGCCACCTGATCGTTGTAGCAAAAGACTGCGCTGCAGCCCTTAAGTCTCTCCTTAACCCTGACCAGCGCTCTCTTTCCGTCCTTGATGTCTATGGTGTCTATCCAATTCACATGGTCGTAGGAAAAAGAAATCCCCTGCTCCGTCATGGCCCTCAAATATCCGCGGTATCTCTCTCTTCCCTGTCCATCGTCCAGCTTGAGAACACACCCTATCTCCCTGTGTCCCGCATCTACAAGAGCCTTAACCGCCCTGTATGCGCACTCCTCATCATCGATGGACACATGAGGAAATCCCAGCTCCGGATAATAGCTGTTCAGGAAAAGAACCTTCATTCCCCTGTCATTGAGCTTCCTGTACAGGTTTATATTGGGGTTCGGAAGGGCACTCTTAACAGGCTCCATGATTACGCCTGCCACATCATCCCTCTCCAGGAGGTCCTCCAATATCTGCTTCTCTTTCCCCACAGTATTGTTGGTAAAAGACAGCTGCATGGAATAACCCCTGGCACTCAAGGTGCTCTCTATTCCTCTGATGGTACTTGGGAAAATGTAATCATCCACATAGGTGGTAACCACCGCCACCACTGATTTCTTCCCCTCTTCGGCCAGCTGATCGGAAACGTAGGTTCCGCTTCCCCTGCGGCTGTCCAGCAGTCCATCCTCCGACAGCTTGGCAATGGCATGTCTGACAGTCTGCCTGCTGAGGCCAAACTGCTCGCACAGAACATTCTCTGAAGGAATCTTATCCCCCGGTCTCAAGGTGCCGTCGTCTATATTCTTGTTTAACCAATCTATAACCTTCTGATATTTTGCCAAAATCTTCACCTATAATTACAAGTTGTATTAAATAATATAACTTGTATTCTTTTGAAAAAACTAGTGAATTCTTGCTATTATTTTTGCAAGAATTGCCCCGAATAACGCAAGAATCGCACGCTTAAATATTATATTCAGCGTGCGACTGCGTCAATGATAAATATATACAATTTTGCAAAGTTGTATATGTACAAATATACATAACGAAGAAGTGTTGCCCACACCCACTACTAATCACTGCACCGATCTCGAATAGAAGAACAAATACTGCTGCATGACGCCGTTGTAGGGGGCGTATCTCTCGAAGGGGAATCCCTTGGCGTAGTGCTGCTCCAGAACGCGGTTGATCCAGACGTCCTTGGGGAAAGCATCAAGCCGGTGATAACCGAATAAAATCTCGCAGTTGGCCACCTTGACTCCAACGCCGTAGAGGCCAAGAAGCGCCTGCATAAGTTCATCATCGCCGTAGCCAGCCCAGTCTTCCAGCTTAACAGCCCCTGACGCCACGTCCTGGGCGGCCTGGAAGACGTACTTGTCTCTGTAGCCAAGGCTGCAGCTGGTCAGGTCGCTGACAGACAGCTTTGCCAGCTGAGAAGGTGTTGGGAAGGAATAAATGTCCTTTCCCTCCGGGTCTGTGGCTATCTTATCTCCTGCCAGCTCACAGATCTTCTCTATGGAAGCCTTGATGGCAGGGATATTCTTTCTCTGGGAAATGATAAAAGAAATCAGCATCTCCCAGGGATCCTGCTGCAGAATTCTGATTCCCTTTCCAAACTCCGACGCATTATAGAGGTACTCATCCTCTGCAGCGTCTATGCGTCCACGGATTGCCCTGTAGTCCGTATCCAGGTCAAAATAGTTTTTCCAGAAGCCATCAAAGTCCGCGCTGTCACAGTCCGCCTCGTATTCGTGGTCTCCTGTCTTTTTTATGAAAAGATACTTATCCTGAGCCACGAGGCTAAAGCCGGAGCCGCACTCATTAAAGCGAAAGCACTGACCACTGTCCGCTATTTTTTTCAGATCAAAATCGTCGTAAATCTCTAATTTCATTTTCTAACCTTTACCTCAGAGCGGCCATTGGTAGCCGCATCGATGTACCCTCTGTCCCACAGCATGATGTTGAGCTTTTGCGCCAGCTCTACTGCAGGCTGTGTGAAATACTGATTGGTCATGACTACGCCCACCATTCTGTCGTAGTAGTCTCTGCCGGCGTAGACCTCCTGAATTGCCTTGACTCCAATGGGCTTGTCGTAGCACTTACACTGGACAGCGTAGGTTACACCATCTTTTTCCGCCAGTATATCTGCCCCGAAGTCTCCGCTTCCCCTTGTGACCTGAACGTCCAAAAAGCCCATGTCCTTCAGCACATCTGCGCAGTAGTACTCAAAGTCATGGCCCTCCATCTCATCGATGGGAAGTGGCTTATTGCGTATCAGCTTAACAAAGCGAATCACAGCCATTATTATCAGGCAAACGGCAGCCCCAACAATTAAGTAAATTATCTGCTCTTTCGTCATCATTTTCAAAAACTTAATTTACTCCCCCATGCCGTTCTCTTCGGCAAGTTTCTTAATCTCTTCCACGTGGCGGTCCCAGGATTCCCAGTATTCATCCCCGCGTCTGTCTGGCACATCAAACACATACTTGATCAGATCAGCCACATGCCTTGTGTACTTGATGCTTCCCCTGTAGTTCAGGTGCGAATTGTCATTGAGATCCTGCTCAAAATCAAGCCCCAGAGTCTCGTAATAATCATTGCCGTTCTCATACAGAATTCCCTTGTCCAGGGCCAGCTTTTCCACATAGTTGTACATCCTGGTGGCCTCATCCTCACTCAAATAGGGCGAAACAATAAAGAAAATTCCGATGTCGTTTTCATTGCAGTAATCGATTATCTTATTCAGGTACTCATCTGTCTTTTCCGGCAATGGAGTTATATCATCCGGGTCATTTTCGTTCTTTGGAAATGCCTCAACCTCGAAATAAGGTGTAAAGCCCTTGAAGGAGGCCCTGTCTTTTTTGGATGCAAAAAGATATTCGAAGTCCTTATCCTCCAATTCAAAGTATCTGGAATGATAAGTCATAAAAGATGGAAAATAGTCCAGCACCTTATCAGGTTCGCAGCTGTCCATAATCATCTTTATCTTGTTTCGCGAGAACTTAAAGCCATTGAGATTGTCCGTCAAATAGGTGTACTGATACTCATCATAAAAAGTTCCCGCACTGTAAAAATCCAGAACCATTACCTTAGGCTTCTGAGTCTTGCAGATTTCCTGAAGATAATAGTAGGTCATCCAGAGGGGCTGCTCCGCTGCGCTGTAATCATATGCCGCAATGCCGTATTCTTCCCACAAAACAGCGGTGTTGATATCGCAGTGTATATGACTTGAGCCCATGAACACCACATCAATGGAGTTTTCCGGCTGAGCATACATATCCCTGGCCTGTCTGATGCCGTGCTCGGTCTTAAGGTTAAAAACCCGCTCCACCACCCCAAAGGTCAGAACCAGCGCCGCCACCAGCAATATGAAATTAACAACTTTCCTTATCTTTTTCATACAAATATCCCAACTTAGAAGTTCATATAAATCAGCCTTGCTCCCATGTCAGGGCCGTAGGCGCCAAAAATAAAGATCACAACCACAAGAATGTAAAAGCAAATGTATCTGACACCCTGAGAGCGTCCTGCGATCATCTCAGGGATATTGCTCTTTTTCCTATAGGCAAGGCTGTCAAGGAGCGCCATCACTGCAAACAAAATCCCTATAAAAATCAGCTCCGGCTGCTTCATTTCAAGCCTTTCCATCTGATGCACAAAGCTTCCGTACCCGCTAAAGTGAGTAAATATGCCCTTAACATAGGATAGTGCGGAAGTCAGTGAGGTCGCTCTGAAGAATATCCAGGCAAAAGAAGCCTCGCAAAAACTTATAAGAAGCCCCGGCAAGCCCTTTCGCACGCCATCAATTCCTTTCTGCTTGCAGATGCTGTCCACCGCAGAAAAAATCCCATGAAGAAGGCCCCATACCACAAAATTTAAGCCTGACCCATGCCACATACCGCACACCAGAAATACGATCATAGTATTGATGATCTTGCGGGCATCTCCTTTTCTATTACCTCCAAGAGGAATATAGAGATAGTCCTTTAGCCAGCTGCTGAGAGACATGTGCCATCTGCGCCAGAACTCTGTGATGTTCTTACTGCAGTAGGGCATTTCAAAGTTCTTTACAAGCTCGATGCCAAACATCAGCGATACACCTATGGCCACATAGGAATATCCGGCAAAATCGCAGTAGATCTGAATTGTATAGAATAAAGAGCCAAGAATAAGCCATATACTTCCATAGCTCATGACTCCTTCGAACAATTTCTCCACGGGAATCGCCAGCCTGTCAGCTATTACGATCTTCATAAAGCAGCCAAAAAGAATATAGTAGATTGCTCTTTTCCACCTCTCGAAGTCCCTGAATCTTACGGAAGAAAGGCCCCTATCTCCATTTATCTGTTTATTAAAATTATCCCATCTCTCAATGGGGCCACTGACAAATTTGGGAAACCAGGTCAGATAGAGGACGACATCTACAGGGTTCTTCACGGCTGAAATCGTTCCTCTTTTAACATCCACAAGATAGCTTATTACCTGGAAAATATAAAAAGAATATCCCACAGGAATGAACAATGCGCTGAATCTGTCCACTCTCGGAAGATACTTTAAGATCAAGAGGCTTAAAACACACAAAGCCACGGCAGTATAAGTCCACACTGCCGCAGCTTTTGTCTCGTTTTTTTCTCTGTTATGCCCGATCATCAGTCCAAAAACATAAGCCATGGCGCTGACTGCCAGAACGGTGATCCCCGCCAGGCTGCTCAGGGCGTAAATATAGAAAATACTTGCCACCACCAGCAAGTATTTTCTTGAATTACCACGTAAAATATAAAAAATCAAACATATGACACATGCGTATATTAACGATGGTGCAGTAATTGTCATAACTTAAGGTCGCCTTCCTTAACCCAGCCAAGCTTCTTAACTCCGGCGTGGATAATAAGTGAAAATACAGCAGGAAGCACAAATGAGATACAGATAAGTCCGATCCAGTCAAAGGCTGTGATGGCTGTCTTTGTTCCCGCAGCAACGTCATTTACCCAACCGGTGTAAACACCAATCTGTCCAACAAGTCCGCAGGTACCCATACCTGAAGAAACAGGTGCTCCGTTCATTTTAAGCTTAAAGAGACAGGTTGCTATAGGACCGGTGATCGCAGAAGCTACTGTAGGTGCTATCCACACCTTAGGATTCTTGATGATATTGCCCATCTGAAGCATTGATGTTCCGATACCCTGTGATACAAGGCCGCCCCACTTGTTTTCCTTGAAGGAAATAACTGCGAAGCCGATCATCTGAGCACAGCATCCTGCTACAGCTGCGCCGCCAGCAAGGCCTGTAAGACCAAAAGCTGCACAGATAGCTGCTGAAGAAATTGGAAGTGTAAGTGCCATACCAACTAATACAGAAACCAGAATACCCATCAGGAATGGCTGAAGCTCTGTAGCCCACATGATTACGTTTCCAACCCACATAGCTGCCCTTCCGAGAGGAGGTGCAATAAGCCATGAGAAGAATACTCCGACACCGATTGTTACAAGAGGTGTTACAAGAATATCAACCTTTGTCTCCTTGGAAACAGCCTTACCAAACTCAGCCGCAAGAATAGCTACAAAAAGAACTGCCAGAGGTCCGCCTGCTCCGCCAAGTGCGTTAGCAGCAAAACCAACAGTGATCATTGAAAAAAGTACAAGTGGTGGGCATTTCAAAGCATAACCGATAGCTACTGCCATGGCAGGGCCGCTCATTGCGGTTGCAAGTCCGCCAACTGTATATTCAATACCGGCAACAGTTGCAACAGTCTTCATAAGGAACGGAATCTTAAACTGTGTTCCTATAGTGTTGATGATAGTTCCGATCAGCAGTGAGCAAAATAATCCCTGCGCCATTGCTCCCAGCGCGTCGATCCCGTATCTTTTAAGCGAGATCTCAATGTCTTTTCTCTTTAAAAACTCCTTCATTACCTTTTACTCCTCATGTTTTTTTATTAATCAAGCGGCATCTGTCAAATCACAGCTCTGAATCATGTCCCCAAACATGAGAAGTCTATAATCTGCCAACATGCCCGCTTCATTTCAGATGTAATGAGACTACCGTTTCTACGTGAACCGTGTGACAGAACATGTCACAGGGACGCACTGCAGTCAGCTCATATCCGCCATCTGCCAGGATTCTCAGATCTCTGGCTAAAGTCGCGCTGTCACAGCTAACATATACTATTTTTTCAGGTTTCATCCTGAGCATTGTATTAAGACACTCCTGATCGCATCCCTTTCTGGGAGGATCCACCACTATTACGTCAGGATGAAGGGCCTGTGCTATCTCATTGTCGGCACCTTCCTTAATTCCATCTTCATAGAACTTCGGAAGAACTTCCTCCGCCTTTCCGCAAAAGAATGTGGCGTTGTCTATTCCATTTCTTTCGGCATTTCTCTCAGCGTCACGGATTGCATCGGGTATTATCTCAACACCGTATACATGCCCCGCTGTCTTTGCCATTGAAAGAGTAATGGTACCAATTCCGCAATATAAATCCCAAACCGTCTCTTTTCCTGTAAGTCCCGCATATTCGATGGCCTGTCCGTATAATTTCTGGGCCTGAACGGGATTAACCTGGTAAAAGGACAATGGTGAAATCTCAAAAGAAAGACCGCACAGCGTATCTGAAATCGTATCTCTTCCCCAGAGGGTGTGAATCTCAGTACCCATGATAACATTGGTCTTCTCAGTGTTTATACTAACCGAGATACTTGTCATTCCCTTAACTTCGGAAAGTCTCTCCACAAGTTCTCTCTGCAAAACCATATATTCCGTATTATCACTGTCTTTAGGGTCTACGTCAACCCTGTTTTTAGGTCTTTCGTAATTAATTACAAGACAGACCATGATCTGGCCGCTGTCAAAGCCCTTTCTTATGAGCACATGACGCACAAGACCTTTCCCTGAAACCTCGTCGTAGGGCGCGATTCCATGCTGCTCCATATGGGAGATGATAATATCCAGAATCTCTTTATTCTCGACCGTTCCTATGAGACAGTCGCTGACCGGAATGATGCTGTGGGTCCGCCCCGCATAAAAACCGGATATTATCTTACCATCCCTGTCTCTTCCAATGGGGAACTGCGCCTTATTCCTGTATCTCCAGGGCTCCTCCATGCCTATGATGGGCTCCATGATACTGTCTATAAAATCTGCGTCAAAGCCTCCCAGCCTCACCAGATTATTTCGTACCTTGCCCTGCTTAAAAACAAGCTCTCTCTCATAGGACATATTCTGGGTCTGGCATCCGCCGCACTGTCTCGCTATGGGACACCGGGCATTTACCCTGTCCCCGGAGGGCTCCAGAACCTCCTCAAGATGCGCATAGGCGTAATTCTTCTTGGCCTTCATGATCTTGACCTTGACCTTATCCCCTATAACAGCATCCTTTACAAAAAGGGTATAGCCATCAATTTTGCCTATGCCCTCTCCGTCGTTGCCTATGTCCGTGATCTCCACTGTGCAAAGATCACCCTTTTCGTATGCAAATTCTTCTTTTCCTGATTTTTTGCCCATTATCACTTTCCTATTACTGCTTCCAGTGAAGCCTGTGCAGCTCACCCTCTTTTTCAAGTCCCGCAAAATCATTCTGCCTGAGGGCTTCATACAAAACAATTGCTACCGAGTTTGAAAGGTTGAGGGATCTGATCTCCTCTCCCATGGGGATTCTGATGCAGGTCTCTTCATTATCAACAAGAATTTCCTCGGGAATTCCCGCACTCTCCTTGCCAAACATGATGAAATCGTCCATTCCGAAGGAAACTTCCGTGTAGGACTTTTTGGCCTTTGTGGTGGCCATCCAAATCTTTGCATTGGGGTACTTGGCCTTAAAATCCTGGTAATCCACATATCTTGTGACATCCAGCTTGTCCCAGTAGTCCATGCCCGCTCTCCTTAGCTCTTTTTCATTGATTCTAAAGCCCAGGGGCTCTATAAGATGGAGGCTGGTATTCGTTGCCACGCAGGTCCTTCCTATATTTCCGGTATT
>JAEEGF010770805.1_pt1 | contig 14265 bp, 8 predicted proteins | sample 9134171 | NCBI WGS metagenome assembly JAEEGF01 (sample SAMN16246542, study PRJNA631951) | gut metagenome | biome: gut microbiome; feature: rumen; material: AP-attached | host: Bos | place: Iran: Karaj | collected 2018-10
CTCGCCCAGTGAACAACCCGTCTGCCGGACAGTCCACACCTCCGCGCTGAGGTTGAAGGTCTGCCAAAGTCCTTCCACATCTTCCGTATTCAGAGCGAACACACTCGCTTCCAGGCACATCAGAAGGAAAATACATCCTTGTGCCAAATACCTCGGAAAAACTCTCATTCCCTCACCTCATTTTCTTCCAAAAGCCACTCATACGCCGGAACGATACGGATCTTTTTCTCTTTGAAAGTCACTTCTTCCCTCTCATGATCTGTGATAAGAAGCAAAGTTTCGCAGCGCGTCTCCCGGGAGGCCGCCTCCAATCCCATCAACTCCCGTTTGCGTGTCTTCTCATTGCTGATGTCATACGAGACCTGAAGGATCATTTTGGCCTGATTCCCCTGGCAGACTACAAAATCAGATTCTGTATAAGATGTTGAATAATAATAAATATCATACTGCAAAGGACGGTATCTGCGCAAAAGTTCCAAATAAACGGCCGTCTCCAAACGCCAGCCCAGATTCTGCCCGGCAAAAGCGTTCAGCCGATTATTCATCAGCGCGACATCGATGGCATAAACTTTTTCATCCCGAATACGGATCTTGCTCTTGGCAGAATACTTATGCAGTTCTGCCAGCAGATAAGCCCGTTTCAGGTAGGTCACATAATTCATCACCGTATGATCCGACTTGAGATTGAAGTGATTTTGCAGTTCTTTGTAAGAAACCTTGAACGGCACATTATTCAGGATGTGATTGGCTATTTGCGTGAACGCGGTCTCATACTTGATGGAATACCGGGTCAGTATATCCCTTGTTAAAATGCTGTTCACCAGCGCGTTGATATAGGCTGTGCTGTTCTTTTCATTGAAAAGCTCCGGGAAACCGCCCTTTTTCAGATATTCGTCAAAAGCCTCCCGGATGAACCCTTCATTGCGGGTCGTCAGTGTTTGGACATCCAGGTGTTTATATTCGCAATACTCGCTGAAAGAGAAGGGATAAAGCTCGATTTGAGAATATCTTCCGGTCAAGTGCGTGGCCAGTTCGCCGCTCAGCAGTTTCGCGTTGGAACCGGTCACCAATATATGTATTTCCTGCCGCAGCAGACGGTTGACGAACAAGAACCACTCGGAGATGTTTTGTATCTCATCAATAAAAAGGCAGCTGAAATTGCCGTAGATCTTGTAAAGCACTTCCAAAACACTGTCCAGATCAGAACCTTGCAGCGACACCAACCGTTCATCATCAAAGTTGATATAGGCAAAATGGACTTTCGCCTTTTTGAGGACATGATAGCACAAAGTAGATTTGCCGCTGCGGCGGACTCCGATGATCACCTGAGCCAGCTTGCTGTTCAAATCTATCAAGGACTCTTCCCTTCGGGTACAGAAATGCTTTTGAGAAAGATGCGCCAGCTCTTCTTTCTGTTCTGTAACTACCTTTTCTATAAGACGTTTATCCATTTTATCAAAAGGTTTTTCTCTATCTTCAATGACAGATATACCCCATTTTCAACTGCGCTATTTTATGGGTTTTACCCTTGCTCGACTGCGCTATTTTCGTACTTTTTGGGGTCTCCGACTGCGCTATTTTAGCCATTTTGACCCCGTTCCACTGCGCTATTTTTAACAATTTTTCTCCGGGATGTCACCTTTTTTCATCTATTTTCTATTGCATGAGACTGTTCCCTGTGGAAAGATACTCCCCGTGATGAAGAACAGTATCCTTTCCATCGCCGGGATTTGTCTCCTGACCGCCGCGGTCTGCGGTCTGAACCCGGCCCAGGCAGAAGACTCGGCTCAGCCCAAAGCCTCCGCTCCGGCTCAGGCGGCTCAAACCGATTACATTTACCTGGCGGATCCCACGATCTTCTACGATCAGGGAACGTATTATCTCTACGGCACGGGCAATTCCAACGAAGGGTTCTGGGTCTATACCTCGCCCGATCTCAAAACCTGGAAAGGTCCCGCCGGTGCCAAAAACGGATATGCCCTGATCAAAGGCGACAGTTTCGGCTCCGGCAAGTTCTGGGCTCCGCAGGTCTTTCTTCATAAAGGTGTTTACTATATGGCCTACGCGGCCGATGAATACATTGCCATTGCCTCCGCCAAGAGTCCTCTGGGACCCTTTACTCAGGAGAAGCTGGAAAAGATCCCTTGCGATACCCATCAGATAGACCCTTATATTTTCTTTGATGATGACGGCAAGATCTACTTCTATCATGTGCGTCTGGACCGCGGCAACCGCATCTATGTGGCGGAAATGACTCCCGATCTGCGCCAGATCAAAAAAGAGACTCTGCGCGAATGCGTAGCCACGGGGAAAAATCCCTCGGAAGCCCAGTGGGAAAATACCAACAATCAGGACTGGGGTGTCATCGAAGGTCCCACCGTCATCAAACGCGGCGGCACTTATTACCTCTTCTACAGCGCCAACGACTACCGCAGCCCGGATTACGCTGTCGGCTATGCCACCGCCTCCTCGCCATTGGGTCCCTGGACCCGTTACGGCGGCAGTCCCATTTTGAACCGCAAACTAGTAGGTGAAAACGGAACAGGTCACGGCGATATTTTCACGGACGGCTCCGGCAAACTGTTCTATGTGTTTCACACTCATAAGTCCAATGACACCGTTCACAACCGCCGGACCGCGGTCGCTGAACTCAGAGCCGCGGAACAGAATGGAAAGACCGTTTTCAGCATAGACCGAAACAGTTTCCGGTTCTTTTCAATCCAAAAACGTCATTAGAAATGGATTTTCTAATGGAAATTGAAAACGAAAAGACGAGGCTTGCGACCTCGTCTTTTTGTCACTTTGTCAACGGCCTGGAAACACGTTCTGGATAGGGAAAGCCCTTATTCCTTGATCACGAAAAAATGAGAAGGCTTCTTATTTCAATGGAAGTTTACTAAAAGATCAGTGGATAAATTTAGATTAATGAAAAACATGGTATAGTATGTTGTACAAAAAACAATCAGTAGTGTTATTCCTAAAAAACTGATTAATTCCCACTTATTCAATTTACTCTGAGGGACGTATTCAAAGCATTTCTGAGCCATCCATCGTTCCTTGTATGCCCAAAGCTTGAACGCAAGTATTCCTGAAATAAATCCAAGTCCGGCACAATAAAGAGTAGAAAGAATAAAGAGTAAAAAGAAGAAGGGCAGAATAAACAACATGCTGCTATCAGCACTATATCCAAATAAAGAAATTAAAAAATCTAAAAAATCTAAAAACAAATACCCAAATGCAATAACTGGCAGAACAACACACCCTGCTATTTTGCTTGAAAAAATAACAACTAACACTGCAATAATAATAGCGATTACTGTTCCAAATACCGTTCCAAATAATATAAATCTATTTTTATAATGATTTTTCATATCAAACACATTATAATCAAGTAAATAACATTTACATCTAGTACTCCCGGCGGCGGGGCGAATTCTCATAGCCCAGCATGGAGCGGTACTTGGCGATCGTGCGCCGGGCCACATTGATCCCGCGCTGACGGAACAGCTCCATCAGCTGCTGATCGGTCAGAGGATGTTTTTTATCCTCTTTGGAGATCATTTCCTGCAGAGCGGCTTTGACTTGCGCGTTGGCCACAGCTTCTCCGGAATCGTTCTTCAGCGCGCTGTTGAAGAAATAGTGCATATCGAACACGCCCTGCGGTGTCTGCATATATTTCCCCGCGATCGCCCGGCTCACCGTGGTGATATGCACCCCGGCCACATCGGCCACCTGCTGCATGGAGAGCGGACGCAGACCGCTCACACCCTTCTCCATAAAATCTTTCTGGAAATCCACGATCACCTCGGCCACCTTGCGGATGGTCCGCTGGCGCTGTTCCAGACTGGTGATGAATCCCCGGCCGGAACGGATCTTCTCCATGATGTACGCGCGCGTCTCTTTGGACTCGCTGGCACCCATCATCTCTTTATAGATCTTGTTGATCTTCAGCTTGGGCAGCAGATCGTCGTTCATGGTCACCTTATAATGATCCCCGTCCTTTTCCACAAAGACCTCCGGCGCGACATAAACATTTGTCCCCGAAAAGAATGGCCGGCCCGGTTTCGGTTCCAGCTGGCCGATACGCTTCACCGCTTCCTTCACCGCCTCCACCGGACGATTCAGCCGGGCGGCGATCTCCGTGAACCGCTTCATCTCCAGCTGCGGCAGGAACCGGTCCACGATCTTCCATTCCAGACTCTCTTTCCGGCCCGCGCGTTCCAGCTGGATCAGCAGACACTCTCTCAGGTCACGGGCGGCGACTCCCGGCGGATCAAAAGACCGGTGAAAAAGATCCAGTGCCTCCTGGATCTCCTCCGGGGAACGATTCGTGGCAAAGACCAGCTCCATCGGTTTCGAGCGCAGATACCCCTGCTCGTCTATATACCCGATCAGCAGCTCCACCACTTCCCGCTTCTCCGGAGGCAGGTCCATCGAATCAGCCTGCTCCAGCAGAAAACCTTGCAGCGACTGCTCATGGTTCGTGATGGAATCGAAAAAATACTGACGTTTCTCGTCATCCGAGCGGCTGGGCGTATAGGCGGCCGACTCCCCTTGCAGAAAATAATCCTTCCAGCCCTCCTCCGTCTCGATCAAATCGCCCATCCGCTTGCCGTAATCATCTGTGGACGAAGTGGAAACCGATCCGTGCGGTGCTTCCTGCTCCGGAACCGGATCCGCCAGATCCCCCGTGACCACCGGAGCCGGGGCATCTTCATCCAGTTCCAGGACAGGATTTTTTTCCAGCTCCTCATTGACCTTGTTCCTCAGCTCCAGGATCGGGGACGCCAAAATAGCCAGCGACTCCTGCATCTGCGGTGAAAGCACCTGCGCAAGAGCCGTCTTCATATTCAATTTCAATTCACGTCCCATCAGCCTGCTAACGCTCTCCCATAATGATGGCACACTTTTTGCTGTATGGCAACCCCAGAAAATCATTTAGAGCCACAAATGGATATTAAAAGAACCACAGCAATGATTTGACTCATGACAGAGAACTTACGAGTTTGAATCTCATACTCCTGAGAAAGTTGAGGAATTATTTCCGGAGGAATATGTTGCACAAGCTACTTAAAAGTGATATAAAGATTGTGTGTTGTTTTGTTTGTAATGCATTGAGCTTACGAGTGTAAGCTCCAAAAAACAACACATTTTTCCCATTCCTATGGGATGCTAGTGGAATTACAGTATGAAACAGACAATCATTCTCGGCAATATCATTACGATGGATGAGAAAAGGCCCTTTGCCAAGGCCGCATTAGTAAAGAACGGCGTGTTTGCCTATATCGGCAGCGCAGAGGAAGCGAAGAGACTCGCCAGTGCCGATGCACAGGTGCTGGACTACGGTGAGAACTACATCTATCCGGGGTTTATGGAGTCCCACTGTCACGGTCACTTGGCCGGTTACCGTGCTATCGGCCAGGCGAACCTGATGGAGGGAGGTATGACCACCGACTACCAAAGATACCGTAAGATTATCAAGGAGTTCATTGCGAAGAACCCGCAGCGCAACTTCTACCTGGCCGCAGGGTGGGTGGAAAACGAGGAACATGTCACCAAGGCATACCTCGATGAGATGTGCGCAGACAAACCTCTCATCTTGCAGACCAGTGGCGGACACTCCATGCTGCTCAACAGCAAGGCACTGGAATGGGCCGGTATCGATGCTGCCTACGCTAAGAAAGCAGGCTATGATCTGGTACATGTGGACGAGAACGGTGTCCCCGACGGTTATATCTGCGAGGGTCCTGTGTTCGAGATTACACCGAAGATTCCCACCTCAGTAGATGACATCAAGGAATACCTGCTCGCCTGGCAGAAGCATGCCTTCAGCAACGGCTTTACCGCCGTAGGTGATGCTGGCGCGGATGTGGTACACAAAGACGCTCCAAAGGCATACTATGAACTGGAGAAGGAAGGCAAGCTGAAGCTGCGTACCTACGCTTGGATGTATGTCATCGACAATATTGACGACCCGAAGGCTGCCGTAGCCCGTATCGCAGCGGAGCGTGCAGAGAAGAGCGGCGAGTACTTTCACATTATCGGTCCCAAGGCGTTCCTCGACGGCGTTACCGAGGCGCATACGGGCTGGCAGAATCAGGACTACCTCGACCAACCCGGCTATCACGGTGTGGAGCGCTTTAACGACCACGACAAGATGGTGGAGCTGATTGTAGAGGCTGACAAGGAGGGCATGTCCGTACATGTCCACTCCGAGGGCGGCGGTGCCACCCACTACATGCTGGGTTGCATCGAGGACGCGGAGAAGATTACCGGCGACCTTGACCAGCGCAATGCTCTGGCTCACCTGCACTTCGTGACCGACGAGGACATCCGGCGCATGGCTGCAACGGGGTCAGTCGCTGTCGTTCCGCCACTATGGGCGACTGCCGCTCCAATCATTTATGACCAGGAGGTGGCCTACGTCGGCAAAGAACTGGCAGATGAGGCCTACCCCATTAAGTCGTTCTATGACGCAGGAGCCAACGTGGTGTACCATTCCGACTACCCCGTCTCGCCAATGATGAGCGTGAAATACAGTTTCTATACTGCCGAGAAGCGTTGCTATCCTGCTGGACTGCTTGGCGACTCACCGCGCAACATGAAGGAGGCTGTCACCCGCGAGCAGTCGCTGCGTGCCATGACGATCAACGTCGCCCGCCAGTTCCGTCAGGAGCATCGCTTGGGCTCCATCGAGTTCGGCAAGATTGCCAACATGACGGTGTTCGACTGCGACTTTCTGCACGACGACATCGAGAAGGTTGCCCAGGCCAACATCGTTGCCACCATCGTTGATGGCGAAGAGGTCTTCAAGGCATAAGCCTTTTCGGGCGCAAAGGGGAACCTTTGCGACCGAGAAGGGAATTATTGTTAAACTTTAAAAAAATCCCCGGCGGGATAAAACCGTCGGGGATCTTTGATCTAATGAATGAAAGCGGTTACTTCTTTGCCGGCCATTCCACTACAGAGATGACAGGGAAATGGTCGGAGACATAGACGGCACCTTCCTTGTTCAGCATGATGTCGGTGGAATAGACTTTCATGCCGGCACGGGTAAAGATCCAGTCGATGCGGTGGCCATCCTTTTGGGGAGCTTTGAAAGCATTGTATGTGGCGTACTGATCGCTGTGCCTCTCGGCAGTGTCCCAAGTATCGCTCAGCCCCAGGTTGATAAAGACATCATGGACTTCCGCGTTGGTGGAAGGTGTATTGAAGTCGCCCGTCAGGAAGAGGGGCAGTTTTTTGTCCAACTTGGCGATCGCTCCGGCAATGACTTTGGCACCGTTCACGCGGGCCAGCTGGCTGATGTGATCCAGGTGGGTATTGACAAAGTAGAACTGCTGGCCAGTCTCCTTATCCAGAAAGCGGACCCAGGTCACCATACGGGTGCAGGCCGTATCCCAGGACATGGAACCGATCAGACGGGGATTCTCCGAAAGCCACAGGTGGTCGTACTCCAGCGGTTCAAAGCGGTTCTTTTTGTAGAAGATAGCCATGAACTCGCCCTTGGTGCCGCCTTCGCGTCCCAGGCCGACCCAGTCATAATCGGAACCGCCTTCCAGAAGATCCTTGATCACGAAGTAGAAGGTCTCTTGTGTGCCAAAGACATCGGGCTGATGGACTTTCAGGAATTCGCGCATGGCGATCTTGCGCTTGGACCAGGGATAAGGATCTGTCTCATTGGCGACGCGCACATTCATGGTCATCACCTTGAGAGTATTGTGGTGCTCAGCATTGATGACCGGCACCGGAGTGGTCGGTTTTTTGGGGCGCACATTGATCAGATCCGCCGCGAACACATTGCACAAACTGCCGGCTGTTAATAAAACCACCGCAGCACCTAACGCTAAAAGAAGTTTTTTCATCATATACCTTTCCCTTCACAGAGGGGTTACGTTTTTATTTTAACGATCAACAGCTTTTATTCAATAAAAATCAGAAAATGGCCCACTTGGAGAAAAAGAGGATCGTGATGACGACAAAGACCGGAAGCAAGACCGGGATGGAATACTTGAACAGATACCCGAAGAAGGTCGGTGTCTTGATATGCGCCTGATCGGCAATGGATTTTACCATAAAGTTCGGACCGTTGCCGATATACGTCATCGCGCCGAAGAAGACCGCGCCCATCGAAATAGCCTTGAGTAAAGCCGGACAGTTTTTCATAAACTCGACAACATTGGCCTTGACGCTCACATCCAGCCCCTCCAAACCCATTGCCGTGGCCAGGAACGTCAGATAAGTAGGAGCGTTATCCAGGAAACCGGACAAGGCACCCGTGGCCCAGAAGAATTTGGCCGGGGTATCAATGCCGAAAGAAGCCGCATGAGATCCCAGGTATGCCAGAGCCGGGGTCATCGTCAGGAAAATGCCTATAAAGAGCCAGGCCACTTCCTTGATGGGATGGAAATTGAATTCGTTGTCGTGGTAGATTTTTTGAGCTTTCTTAGCCGTGATGAAATAGGATCCCGCCGCGGACAGGATCATCAGGATCTCACGGTACGGAGAGGGCTGGAATACCGCTACCAGAATGATCACCAGGAAAATCAGATTGAACAGACCGCTGACCTTGATCTTCTCATCCGGTCCGGGCGGTACATGGAATTCGGCAGGCAGTTTGCGGTAGCTGCGCATATCCAGAACAAAGAAAATAGCCATCACCAGCAGGATAGCGATCAGCCAGCCCAGCCAGCATTGCTCCAGCGTCCACCAGAAAGAGACCCCGCGCAGGAATCCCAGAAACAGCGGAGGATCACCGATCGGTGTCAGCGCGCCGGAAATATTGCTGATAATGAAAATGAAAAAGATGATATGGAATCCGCTGATACGTCTCTTGTTCATGCGGATCCAGGGACGGATCAGGAGCATGGACGCACCTGTGGTCCCCACGATATTGGAAAGGATCGACCCTATCAGCAAAAAAACGCAGTTCATCCACGGAAGAGCCTGTCCCCGGGTGGAAATGTGGATGCCGCCCGACACCACAAACAGCGAACCGATCAGGGCAATAAAACTGACATACTCATGCAGAACATGCAGGATCGGCGTGGGAGCCTTGAAGACGAAAAGATAATAGCAAAGCGTGATCGCGCCCAGCCCCACAGAGACATATGAATAGAATTTACCCCACCAGCCCGGACTGATCAGGGGGATGATCGCTATGGACAGCAAAAGTAAAATGAACGGCAAAATCAACAGAGGGGGAATGGTTAGTTCCGCGGCGGCTGTTGCGAGCATGTTAGAACTCAACATGCGGGGTATTATCGAATTTTTGAGAAAATTCTCAAGCAGTTTTATAAAACATAAAACCGCAGACGGAAGTATCTGTCTGCGGTCTCACGCGTTCTAAAAAGGAGGTTTACTTCTTTTCAGCCAGAGGAAACTCGGTGATCCTCAGCTGAGTACAACCGTAAGGGATCAGTTTCACCGTCTTGGTTTCCAAGCCCTTAGGATCGATCGGCGACTGAGGCAGATCGCCCGCGGAATTCCAGTCCATCACCCATTCATCCAGCTGGCAGGCTTTGACGGAGAGAACGACCGGTGCCGCTACCGCCGCGAACGGTATTTGCGAAACAGGATGTGTCTTGACCTTGAAGGCGCTCTGCAGTTTCTCCGGGTTCAGCAGCAAGGCATAGTTCCAATCATCAGACGGACGGATCTCCCAGTCGGAAGCATCGGGATAGATGTCACTGTGCTTCTTGACACGGGTCATATACTGACCGATCTCCAGAGAAAAGACCAGCGGTCCGCGGTGGATCGCGATGGAATCATGATAACGGCGCTCGCCGCGGATATCCATGGGCAGAGTCAGCTTGACCTTGTCGCCATTCTTCCAAACCCGCTTGATGCAGGCAAACTCCCCTGCCGCGGCCGGAATGGTTTCCCTCTTGCCCACGACCAGCTTGGCCTTATCAGCCCAGCCGGGAATGCGGATATAAAGCGGAAATTCAACATCTTCCTGACAGGCGATTGTATAGGTAATATGCTCATCAAAAGGATATTCTGTCTCCTGAATAATGTTGACCTTGACCCCGTCGGCCACTTTGGCGGAAACCGTGTTGGGTCCCAGCGCTACCGCGGCCAGACCCTTGTCATGAGTGGCCATCCACATGGAAGAGACAAACTTAGGCCAGCCCTGGTGCATATTGGCGGTGCAGCAGCCGAAATTCGGTTCCAAACCGTACATATTGGACTCATCACCGTTGGTGGACCATTTGCGTTTATCCTTGGAGCAGAGCACCTGATTGACCTGCTGATCGTACTGATGGGTCCAGAAATCAGGAGTCGTTGTTCCCGGCAAGGCATTGTACGCCAAGGATTCCAGACGGTCTGCCAGTTCAGGTGTACCCCAGATACTGATCAGGTTTTCCAGCGAGTACATCATCTCCACCACGGCACAAAGCTCTGTTCCCTGAGTGGGGTTCAATCCGGCCAAATGTTCATCACAAGCAAAAACACCCGTGACCTGGCCGTGATAGCGATCCAGAGACTTGAGCCCCATAATGAAACTCTCATGGTACTTCTCATCGGCGGTCTGCTGGTATTTGAAACCGGGATATTTCAAAGCCATCGCGATATTGACCCCGTGAGAAAGCAGATTGTAACCGATCTTGGGCGGATTGTCCTTCGGTGTCAAAGGACTGCGCCACAATGTAATGGCTTCATCGGTATAAGCAAAATTCCGGAACCACTCGTCCCACTTGTAGCAGTTATCAATAATAGACTGAGCGGCTTTGACATACATCGGATCCTTCGTCTGGCGGTACATCCAGTGAGCCGCGATGCAGGTCTCCATTGCGCGCACCCCGCGCCATTGATTGTCGGGCCAATCCGGGGGATTATCCAGAATGAACTGGAAGTAACTCTTCAGCAATTCCAGAACCCGTTCGTCGCCGGTCGCTTCATAGTACTGGATCAAAACCTTGGTCGCCACAGCCAGCGGCCAGCGATCCGTATTCTGGACCGGACCAAACCATCCGGTGTCCTGACGGGTCATCAGCATGTACTCGATATAAGGACGCGCCTTGGAAATAAGCCGCTGATCATCCAGCAAATAAGCCAGAGGAACCAATCCGTCCAAATAATAAGGACCGCGCTCCCAGGCATCGCCATCCAAACCTTTCCAGGCCGAAGAAAATAAAGAATCCCAAAACTCATCCAGATGCCCGGTCAAACCGCGGGCCTGGATCTGGAGTTGACTGCGCAGCCAGCCATCGGGCTTGACTGTTCCCAGAGGCAGTTCCATGAATGCCTCCGGAGCTAATGGTGCCGGATTTTCCGGGTAATTAGCGGCATCCACGGCCGCCGCGCCCGCGATCAGGGCACATGCCGCGATGCTTGAAGTAAGTGATGCAAATCGTCTCATAACAGCTCCGTTACAATACCGGCGAGGATACTAAAAAACGCCACTTTTCACAAGGAATTATGTGACCGGGTTTGGACAAACCATGCATTTTCTTTGTAAATTCTTTGTAAAAATGTAATTATCTATTGCATTACAACTCAAAAATAAATAAAATTTGGGAAGGGGTGTTTTATGAGAACCTTTATCATGAATGGTATTATCAAAAATCTAACAAGGTGGGTACTGGTTACATTGTGTTTAATTTATTCTTCCGCAGCGATCTATGCAGGAGGAACTATCAGTCTGGTAACAGAAAATCCCATATTTTATGGATCTGTTAAACCGGGGAGCAAAATAATACCCTGGGAAGATAAAATAGGCACTGATTTCACCGCCACGATCATGTATGGTGAGGAAGAAATTGACGTAGCGATCTTTACCATTGCCAGCAACGGCAAAGCGACAGGAAAACTGAAAGGCGATGTCAAGGCTTATGACAATCTGCCGGCCGGCCAAACCGTTACCCTTTATATGATCGTTCATGACCGCGGATATATTGATCACCCCAGCAGCGGTGATTATTATTACGCGATTTCCCCTGAATTCACCTATACGACAGGTGATTCCACAAACCCGACAAAACTGCCCGATGCCAAGATGCTTTTCGATTCTTTCGGGGTGGAATATATCCCCACGCATGAGGTGATCACGCCTAAAGTCACTTGGGCGACCCCGGCTCCTATTACTTACGGAACACCTTTGAGTTCGGCTCAACTGAACGCGACCGCGAATGTGAATGGCACCTTTACCTACACACCCGCCGCAGGAACCATTCTGGACGCGGGCACTCAAACTCTCAGCGTTGTCTTCACCCCCAGCGACCAAAGCCAAAAAAGCATTTCATCTAATGTGCTGCTGACCGTGAACAAAGCGGATCCGACGGTTACCTGGACCACTCCGGCACCTGTTCCTTACGGAACCCTTCTGGACGAGACACAACTGAACGCCAAAGCAAACGTTCCCGGCTCCTTCAGCTATAATCCTTCCACGGGAGCAAAACCAACGGTGGGGACGACCATATTATCCACAGTTTTCAACCCGACTGATGCCGCCAATTACAACTCGGTGACAAAAACGGTTCAGCTGGTTGTGACCAAGGCCATACCCGTTATCACCTGGGCTACTCCGGCACCCATCACTTATGGAACCGCTTTGAGCGCAGCGCAGCTGAACGCCAAAGCGAATGTTCTTGGGTCGTTCACTTATGATCCTCCGGCTGGAACAAAATTGAGCGAAGGCACCCACACACTGAAGGCGACCTTCAAGCCGATGTCTTCTTCTTACTATGAGACAGCGGTCCAAACCGTTCAACTGGTCGTGACCGCCAGCACGACACCCGTTGTCACCTGGGACCCTCCGGCAGCCATCACCTACGGAACCGCCTTGAGCGCAGCCCAGCTGAACGCGACCGCGAATGTTCCCGGCACCTTTGTGTATGACCCGGCCGCCGGCACAAAACTGGATGTCGGTACTCATACCCTGAAGACCACCTTTACACCGGCTGACACCACCTACTCAGCCATTGAGAAAAAAGTCCTGCTGAAAGTGAACAAGGCCACACCGGTCATCACCTGGGCAACTCCGGCCAGTGTCAAAGAAGGCACAGAACTGTCGGAAACTCAGTTGAACGCTACGGCGGACGTTCCGGGCACCTTTGTGTATACTCCGGCAGCCGGCACGAAACTGGATGCGGGGACTCACACATTGACCGCGAATTTCACGCCGGATGATATGACTGCTTACACAACGGCAAAGAAATCGGTTCAAATTACCGTGAATAAGGCCACCCCGGTCATCACCTGGGCAAATCCGGACAGCATCAAAGAAGGTACGGAACTGACAGAAACTCAGTTGAACGCAACCGCGAATGTTCCGGGAACCTTCGTGTATGACCCGGCAGCCGGTACAAAACTCGACGCGGGAACTCATACCTTGAATACTACATTCACACCGTCAGATACCGCCAACTACAATACCGCAAAGAAATCGGTTCAGATCGTTGTGACTAAAGATGTGGATCCGACCGTTCCGGTCATCACTTGGGCGACTCCAGCAGCCATCACTTACGGGACCGCTTTGAGCGCAGTCCAGCTGAACGCGACCGCAGATGTTTCGGGAACCTTCGTATATGACCCGGCAGCCGGCACAAAACTGGACGCGGGGACTCACACATTGAATACAACATTCACACCATCGGATCCCGCCTATACAACAGCGAAGAAATCGGTTCAGATCGTTGTGAATCCGGCTGTACCAACTATCTCCTGGAAAACTCCGACAGCCATCACTTATGGAACGGAATTGAGCGATGAACAGCTGAACGCCACTGCCAACATTGAAGGCACATTTGAGTACAACCCGGCTGCCGGTACGAAGCTGAACGCCGGAGCCCAAACTCTGAGTGTCACCTTCACACCGACAGATACTGCCAACTACACAACGACTACCGCAACCGTCCAACAGATCGTTTATAAAGCGACTCCGGTCATCACTTGGGAAACTCCGGCGGCTATCACTTACGGCATGGAACTGAGCGATGAACAGCTGAACGCCACTGCCGATGTGGATGGCAGAATGATGTATAATCCGATGAAAGGTACAAAACTAAAAGCCGGCATCCGATCTCTGAGTGTGACCTTCAGACCGACCGACAGTACCAATTACAGCACTGCTTCTGCTTCGGTGGAATTGGTCGTCAACAAGGTCACTCCGGTCATTACCTGGGCGGCTCCGGCCGCTATCACTTACGGCACGGAACTGAGCGATGCTCAGCTCAACGCCACAGCCGATATTGAAGGCACATGTGAATACAACCCGGCGATCGCCACCAACCCGTGCGCCGGTACTCAGACGTTGACCGC
>JAEEGF010118622.1_pt1 | contig 14264 bp, 11 predicted proteins | sample 9134171 | NCBI WGS metagenome assembly JAEEGF01 (sample SAMN16246542, study PRJNA631951) | gut metagenome | biome: gut microbiome; feature: rumen; material: AP-attached | host: Bos | place: Iran: Karaj | collected 2018-10
ATCTTTATCTTAATCCTCAAATTCACTCTTTTGTATGAAATACTATTGATATATAGCTATTTTTCGTTACTATATCCATTGACTTTTAATAGTAGTTGCTTTAGGATGACATTATATTATAACTATTCTATTAATAGGAGGCGTACAAATGAAGAAGGTTCAAATTTCTTTAAATTCAATTGACAAAGTTAAATCTTTCGTAAACACAATCAGCCAGTATGATTTTGATTTCGATCTTATCTCAGGAAGATATGTAATCGATGCTAAATCTATCATGGGAATCTTTAGCTTAGACTTATCTAAGCCAATCGATTTATCAATCTATACTGATGATGATGCAACAGATGTTTTAGAAGCACTTAAGCCATACATCGTAGATTAATATCAATTTAATTTAAATAATTAGATGACACAGGCCACAAGGTCTGTGTCATTTTTCATTTTCTTCTAATCAGCCACAACATGAATAGTCTCTGTAGTATTAATAGCCTCTTCCATCAAACCATCAATTACATCTGCAAGCTTTGTCTCTGACTTCTTGATAACATTAATATTTGGCTTTGTAACAGGATGCTTTGCAACAAATATTGTACAGCAATCCTCATATGGCAGAATTGATGTCTCATATGTTCCAATCTTCTCAGAAATATTTACAATCTCAAGCTTATCCATACCAATAAGCGGACGATAAACCGGCATTGTACATACTTCATTTGTAGCAGCAAGGGACTGCATAGTCTGAGAAGCCACCTGTCCAATGGACTCACCTGTAATAAGTCCCAGACATCCATCTTCATATGCAAAATGTTCTGCAATCTTCATCATATATCTACGCATAATAATTGTAAGTTCTTCATGAGGACATTTCTCATAAATAGCCAACTGAATATCTGTAAAATTAACTATGTGCAAATCGATTGGTCCTGTATATACAGAAATCTCTTTGGCAAGATCAACAACCTTCTGCTTAGCTCTCTCAGAAGTATATGGTGGCGCATGAAAATATGTAGCCTTGATTCCAACTCCACGCTTCGAAATCATGTATCCTGCAACCGGACTGTCTATTCCACCAGAAAGAAGCAACATAGCATCTCCAGCTGTACCCACTGGCATTCCACCTGGACCAGCAATCTCCTCTGAATAGAAACTGATTTCTTCTCTAATTTCCACATTTAATACAATATCAGGATTATGTACATCTACAGACATTTCTGGAAATGCATCCAAAATCTTGCCGCCAAGTTCTGCATTGATTTCCATTGAATCCATTGGATAGTTCTTTCTTGCTCTTCTAGCCTTTACCTTGAAAGTCTTGTTCTTGTCAGGATAAATGCGATCCATATAAGCAATAACATCCTCAGCAAGCTTATCAAAGCCTTCGTCCTCTACTTTGACGCATGGGCAGAAGCCTGTAATACCAAATACATGGCTCAGAGCTTCAACAGCTTCGTCATAGTCATAGTCCCCATCAGTCTCCACGAAGACTCTACCCTGCTGCTTAATTACAGAGAATTTGCCGTCTACATGGCGAAGGGCATACTTGATTTGGCGAACCAGTGCATCTTCAAAGACGTAACGGTTCTTTCCTTTTATTGCGATTTCCGCATATTTAATGAGGAATACTTTATACATATTGTTCATAGTTATTTCCTTTCCTTGTGTTAATAAGCTAATTATATAGTCCGCGATTTACTCCTGCTATATTATTGCTGGAACGCTCTCGCTACAGAGAAAACACAGCAGTACTAAATTCGCACTCATTCTTCGTGCTCATTAAGTGCTGGTGTTTTCTATGTTCCTGCAATAATACAGCAGAAGTAAACCGCTAGTATAATCCATAAATAATTTCAAGCAATAATACAGTAGAAGTAACTCGCTAGTGGCGGGTGTACTTAGACAGCATTGGAACCAGCTCTTGGAGGGCTGATACAGCATAATCAACTTCCTCTTCTGTAGTATGAATTGAGAAGCTGAATCTAACAGTAGAATCCAGAAGCTTCTGATCCAAGCCTATGGCCTTCAAAGTCTTGCTGATAGCAGGCTTATTGGATGAGCAGGCACTTCCAGCTGAAACATAGATATTTCTATCTTCCAATGCATGAAGCAAAACTTCCGCTCTCACTCCAGACACACTTACACTTGTAATATGAGGTGCTCCGCTGTGATCCAATGGACCATTTACAGTTACACCGTCAATCTTGGTAACCTCTGAGATAAATCTATCTCTCAGTTTATACATTCTATCTATATTATTATCAAAGTCGGCATATATTTCTCTGGCAGCAACTCCAAGACCGGCAATTGCAGGTACATTTTCCGTACCAGATCTCATACCCCACTCTTGACCTCCACCGAGAATAATAGGTTTCAACTTAATCTTGTCTTTCACAAACAAGAATCCACTTCCCTTCGGTCCATGAATCTTGTGACCGCTGACAGACAACATATCCACCCCCATCTTCTTAGGATAGATTCTAAACTTACCATAGGACTGAATTGCATCCACATGGAATACGCATTCCTTGTTTACTGATTTTACAATCTCAGCAATTTCTTCAATGGGTTGAACAGCACCAATTTCATTATTTACATGCATCACTGAAACCAAAATGGTATCTTCTGTCATAGCTTCACGCAAAGCATTCAAATCCACCCGTCCCAGATTATCAACTGGCAAATAAGTCACTTCAAATCCATTGTCCTCAAGATATGCAAATGGATTAGCAACAGAAGGATGCTCAATCATTGTTGTAATAACCTTGTTACCACTTCTACGATAAGCTCTTGCAGCTCCTATAATCGCCAGATTATTGCTTTCTGTTCCACCGGATGTGAAATATATCTCTTTGTCATTTACCTTCAATGTCTTGGCAATCTCACTTCGAGCTGCCTTCACATAATTCTCGCCTTCCATTCCCTTGTTATGAAGTGAGGATGGATTTCCAAAGTCTTCCTGGAGTACTTTGGTCATTATCTTCACAGCTTCATCACTGCATCTAGTTGTCGCTGAATTGTCTAAGTATGCTTCCATTTCTATTTCCTTCTTATAGATTAGTTGTTTTAGTTTCATTGCTAGCCGCACCGGTGGGTGCCTTGGCTATTTTAGTTTGATGGCTTGTTTTGCCGATGGGTGCCTTGGCTATTTTTATTTATGATTAGCAAGGCCCTTGGAGACACAAGCTTTGAAGAACTATAATCAATAGCCGACGAAGTACTGTTCGACGCTCAATCAAGGCTATTAGAACTTGCTTGCAAGTTCTTAGGCTTGATGAGCTAGTTTACAAGGAGGCATTGATTATTTCTGAAAAAGCGAAGTGGCTCCTAGTAGCCTTAGCTTATAAATAAAATAGCCAAGGCACCCGAGGCGTGAAAAGCTCGCAAGAAGCGCCTAAGGAGCGTTACTCCTCGCAGGCAAGCATCACCATAGTCATTGATGCTATAGCTGCTGTATCTGTTCTGAGAATTCTCTTGCCAAGAGATATGACATCCATATCAGAAACCATATCAATCTCCTCGTCAGCAAAGCCCCCTTCAGGCCCAATCATAATACTGATAGTCTCAGCCTCCGGCAATTTCGCCAAAGCCGCTGTTGTTGCAGCCATCCCCTCCTTACACTCATAAGGAACCAGATTCACATCACAACTTCTGGCATATTCCACAGCTTCCTTGTATGTCATCACATCATGAACTGTAGGAATAATACTTCTCTTGGATTGCTTTGCTGCAGTCTCAGCAATTGTCTGATATCGCTCAATACGTTTCTTCTTTTTCTTGTCATCAAGCTTCACCACACAGTATTTCATCTCCACAGGAATAATCTCATAGACTCCAAGCTCAACCGCCTTCTCTATGACAGTTTCCATTCTATCTCCCTTTGGAATAGCCTGAAAGAGGTATATACGCTGCTTCAATTCTGTGGATGGAACTTCTTCTAATATTTTCAAAACCACTTGAGAATCATCAATAGATGTTATTTCGCCCAAATAATTTTCACCTTCATGAGTGCTGATTCGAATAACTTCTCCCGGTTGCATGCGCAGCACTTTGTTCAAATGTCGCACATCATCACCTGTAATTACTGCCTCTGTATTTATTTGTACATTTTGATTAACAAAAATCTGTTGCATTATTCAATACCTATATTTATAAAATGCTACTTATACATCTGAAACTATTTGCGGGCTGTCACACTTCTCCACTCACCCTGAGCAGTAGTTGACACAATGGTAAGGCCAGCATTCATCAGAGCCTTCTTCACTTCCTCTTCCTTGAAATCAATAATACCAGAAGTAATAATATAAGCTCCTTCCTTCATGGTTGCAGCCAAAGCTGGCGCCATTGGAATAATTATATCCGCCAAAATATTGGCTACAACAATATCATACTTAGCCTCTCCCACCTTATTCTGTAAATCCACATCATCAATTAGATTTCCTACGTAGAAATCTCCTAAATCATGTGATAAATGATTTACATCAAAGTTAGAATAAGTAGAATCTATACAATCCTGCTCAATATCTGTACCTGTCACATGAGATGCACCAAGCTTTAGGGCAACTACTGACAATATTCCACTTCCGCATCCTACATCCAAAACCTCTGGTGTATCCATATCCAAAGTAGAATCAACCTTTGGAGCATAAGGGAAATCTCCAACCGTTATGTATCTGTCGCTTCCAATAATCTGTTGCAACTGCTTAATCACCAGCTGAGTAGACTCGTGCTTACCTGTTCCAAAGGATATACCTGGATCAATCTCAATCATTGTCTTGTCCCCTAGATCCTCTGGTGCCTCCTCCCATGTTGGCTTGATAAATATATTACCAATCTCAAATGATGAGAAGAAATCTTTCCATTTATCACGCCAATCAACTTCATCTGATACATCAGAATCAATTGTGCCAGCACCTACATTAGTATATGCTCGCATAGCTTCTAACTCTGCAGCAATATTTTCCAGAAGCTCACTTGCGTCTGTCCCCTCTTCCAAATAGAAACTTACATGACTTGTACCGTCATCTGCTTCCATATCAGGCTGAAGTTCCTCAAAAACTCCACCTTGTCTGTCTCCGTCTGGAATGAATACATTGTTGTCAATTTCCACGCTGTAGATTTCATAGTCAGCCAGCATCGCTGTAACTATCTCCTGAGCCTCTGTTGTTGTATTAATAGTATATTTATTCCATTTCATATTTTTACACTCCGCTTTCTAAATCAGATTCACTTTATCCAAAACATTTATATCAGAATCATTTATATGAACCTTGATAAATATTAATAGCATCTACCACAAAAGAGGCTTCTGCCTTGGCAGGTTTATCACCTTCCAGCAAAAGCCTCTAAAAAATCCTATTATCTGCCTATGAAATAATAATAAAATCAGCGTATTTTGTCAATATTTCCAAGCTAATGTACCCGTTTTTAGGCAATTATCTTACAAGCTTCCAAGGAGCTTCAAACTATCCTTTGGAATTCTCTTCATTGTGCTTCTGTCAACAGCAATAAGACCAAATGTCATGCTGAATCCCTTCTGCCATTCGAAGTTGTCCATAAGTGACCAGTGCATGTATCCCTTTAGAGGAATTCCATCAGCAATACATTTTGCCAACTCATCTGTAGCAACCTTGATATACTCCTGACGTCTTGTATCATCACTTGTTGCAATACCATTTTCTGTAACAATGATATCTCCCTTGAAATCCTTGGCTACACGACGGACGCACTCAGCAATCGCCTGTGGATAATACTCGTAATCCATCTGTGTAAGCTCTACTCCTTCTGGAGTATATTTATTGCCCTGAGAATCAAAGCACTGGCGAGTATAAGACTGAGCTCCAAAGAAATCATCATCCTTGATATATGGTAAATAATGTCCAAACTCCTCATCCCACTCTTTATCAGCAGCAGCTTCTCCACCTGCCTCTGGCTGCATAGCATGAAGCGACAGAGTAATTCCAACCTTGATATCAGGATTTACAGACTTAATAGCTGCCTTGGCTGCCTGATGAGCCTTCATTACCAGAATATCTCCCTCTGGTGTACAAGCTGATACAAATGTATGCACAGCTCTTGGATCCTTGAAGCCAAATGCCTCTGCTGATTCCATAGCACCAAGCATCATGGCATTGGCACCCTGATTCAGATTCAAACCAACCTGTACATCGCCTTCCTTTGGCGCAGCCTCTGTCTTGTTCTCAGCCTTGGCTTCTTCATTAGCTGAACTCTGTGGCATCTTACCAGCGCCACCCATCATGGCAGCATATCTTGCCATAATAGCCTGAAGCTGCAATCTCATATTAGCTTCATTGATTGTACAGATATATGTAAGCTCAGAGCCAAGCTGCTCTGTAATATATTTGGCATAATTTGCAAAGAGATCCACAACCTCTGGATTCTCCCATCCGCCTAAGCTAATAAGCCATGCTGGAGATGTGAAATGCATCAATGTAACAATAGGCTCAACACCATTTTCCTTGCAACACTTAATAACCTGACGATAATGCTCTACTTCCTTCTCATCAAATTCGCCCTGCTTTGGCTCAATTCTAGCCCATTCAATAGAGAATCTATATGCATTAAGACCTGCCTCAGCCATAAGCTTAATATCTTCCTCGTATCTGTTATAATGGTCAACCGCATCACCTGATGGCTCTACAAAGCTAGAGTGTGGTAAATGCTCCTGTACCCAATAATCACTATGAATATTATTTCCTTCAACCTGATGTGCTGCTGTTGATGCACCAATCATAAATCCCTGTGGAAACTTGCTCATAAATAATACCTCCAATTTCTATAATCATATATTGCTTCACCTACATATATTAAAATGATATTCAAAGAGTTATATCATTTTCCAAAAATTAATAGGCAACTTATTTGGCAATTTAATTATATAAAAAAAGCAAATTTCCCATGTACAGAAAATTTGCTTTTTTAGTCATTATTTTGTCAAAGTAGTTATATTTTATAAAATTAAAGGTTCTTATAAATCGTCAACAGCATCCTTTAACTTATCCATGAAGCCCTTCTTCTTCCTTTCAGACTTCACTTCTGTTCCGCCCGGCTTCAATGTCTCACCAGTCTGCTCATCGAATTTTCTCAAAGCAGCCTTGGCTTCAGCATTCAAGTTAGTTGGAACCTGTACAATCAATGTAACATATTGATCGCCACGGATATCTTTGTTTCTAAGAGAAGGAATACCCTTGCCGCGAAGTCTGATTCTAGTGTTGGTCTGTGTTCCAGCCTTCACTTCATATACGACCTTGCCATCAAGTGTATCAATCAATACTTCTCCACCAAGTGCTGCCTGAGCAAATGATATTGGAGCATTAGAATATACATCAGTTCCCTGTCTCTGTAAAATAGGATGATCCTTGACTACAACCTGAACTAACAAGTCACCTCTTGGGCCACCATTAATTCCAGGTTCACCTTTGTCTCTTATGCGGACACTCTGTCCATTATCAATTCCAGCCGGAATCGATACAGAGATTTTCTTTTTCTTGGAAATGAATCCTGTTCCCTGACAGTCAGTACATTTCTCCTTGATAACCTGACCACTTCCCTGACAATCAGGACAAGTAGTAACCTGTTGCATAACACCAAAGAATGACTGTGTCTGAGATACAATCTTACCTTTTCCACCACATTTCTTACATGTTTCCTTTGAAGTACCAGGCTTAGCTCCTGAACCATGACAAGTAGGACATTCATCCTTGAGATATAGCTCTAACTCTTTCTCGCATCCAAAAGCTGCCTCCTCAAATGAGATAGTAACTCTAGCGCGAATATTCTGTCCCTTCATTGGACCATTGCTAGATCTACGAGATCCACCGCCGAATATATCTCCAAATATATCCCCAAAGATATCTCCAAAATCCATACCAGAGAAATCAAATCCCTGTCCGCCCATGCTGCCATCAAAAGCAGCATGGCCGTACTGGTCATATTGTCTTCTCTTGTCAGGATCACTTAATACTGCATAAGCTTCCTGGCACTCTTTGAATTTTTCCTCAGCTTCTGGATCGTCAGGATGCATATCCGGATGATATTTCTTGGCAGTTTTTCTAAATGCCTTCTTTATTTCATCGTCAGATGCTCCTTTTGCAACCCCCAGCACCTCATAATAATCGCGTTTGTCAGCCATAATTATACTTCCTTAAAATCTGCATCTACTACATCATCATCTGCTGAAGATGTTGCACCTGCTGCTCCACTCATATCTGGACCAGCGCCTGCTCCCATGTCTGGGCCTGCACCTGCAGCCTGTGACTGCTCATACATCTTAGCAAATACCTTCTGAGCTGACTGTGTCAACTTCTCCTGTGCAGCCTTGAGATCTGCAATATCAGAATCAGAAAGTGACTCAGCTTCTGGATGTGCATCAAGAATTGCCTTTACAGCAGCGATGTCAGCTTCAACTTCTGACTTGTCAGCAGCATCAATCTTGTCACCAACTTCATCAAGAGCCTTCTGTGTCTGGAATACAAATGCATCTGCATCGTTTCTAGCATCGATTGCTTCCTTACGCTTCTTATCCTGAGCTTCGAATTCCTGAGCTTCCTTAACAGCCTTCTCAATATCCTCATCAGACATGTTTGAACCAGCTGTAATTGTAATGTGCTGTTCCTTACCTGTTCCTAAATCCTTAGCAGATACATTTACAATACCATTGGCATCGATATCGAATGTAACCTCGATCTGTGGAACACCTCTCATTGCTGGTGGAATACCATCAAGTCTGAACTGTCCAAGGGACTTGTTATCTCTAGCGAACTGACGCTCACCCTGTACTACATTGATATCAACGGCTGTCTGGTTATCTGCAGCTGTTGAGAAGATCTGGCTCTTCTTTGTAGGAATAGTTGTATTTCTCTCAATAAGCTTTGTAGCAACACCACCCATTGTCTCGATAGAAAGTGAAAGTGGAGTTACATCAAGAAGAAGGATTTCACCTGCTCCCTCATCACCATTTAACTTACCACCCTGAATAGAAGCACCAAGTGCTACACACTCATCTGGGTTAAGTGACTTACTTGGCTCCTTACCTGTAAGAGCCTTTACCTTATCCTGTACAGCTGGGATTCTTGTAGAACCACCAACAAGTAATACCTGTCCTAAATCAGCATTTGTAAGACCAGCATCCTTCATAGCGTTCTGTACTGGGATTGCTGTTCTCTCAACTAAGTCATGTGTTAACTCATCGAACTTAGCGCGTGTGAGATCCATATCGAAGTGCTTTGGACCTTCTGCTGTTGCTGTGATAAATGGAAGGTTAATATTTGTAGTTGTAGCTGAAGAAAGTTCCTTCTTAGCCTTCTCTGCTGCTTCCTTCAATCTCTGCATAGCCATCTTGTCTGTAGAAAGGTCAACACCTTCTGCTGTCTTGAACTCAGAAAGCATCCAGTTAACGATTGCGTTATCGAAATCATCACCACCAAGGTGTGTATCACCGTTTGTAGAAAGAACTTCGATGACACCATCACCGATTTCAATGATAGATACATCAAATGTACCACCACCAAGATCATATACCATAATCTTCTGCTCTTTCTCATTATCAAGACCATAAGCAAGTGCAGCTGCTGTTGGCTCGTTGATGATACGCTTTACATCAAGACCAGCAATCTTACCAGCATCCTTTGTTGCCTGACGCTGAGCATCGTTGAAGTATGCAGGTACTGTGATAACAGCTTCTGAAACTGTCTCACCTAAGTAGTTCTCTGCATCAGCCTTTAACTTCTGCAAAATCATAGCAGAAATCTGCTGTGGAGAATACTTCTTGCCATCGATTGTACGACCATTGTCTGTACCCATATCTCTCTTGATAGAAGCGATTGTCTTCTCAGCATTTGTAACTGCCTGACGCTTTGCAGGCTCACCTACAAGTCTCTCTCCATTCTTTGTAAATGCTACGATAGATGGTGTTGTTCTAGCACCTTCCTGGTTAGCAATAACTGTTGGCTGTCCACCTTCCATAACGGCAACACAGCTGTTTGTTGTTCCTAAATCAATTCCTATAATTTTTCCCATGATTTTAATCCTCCTAAAATTCTTGGTTAATATACTACTTATAAACTAAAGACCACTGAATAAATCAGTATCTAGTTGTCATATGTTAAATGTGTTGGCTAATTTGCAACTTTTACCATACTGTGACGAACTACTGTGTCACGGTACTGGTATCCTCTCTGAAGTTCTTCAACAACTTCATTCTCACCGAAGTTGTCATCCTCCACATGCATTACTGCGTTGTGGAAATCTGGATTGAACTCCTGGCCAACTGCTTCAATTGGTGTAACTCCTGCTTCTTCTAATGAAGTCATAAGCTGCTTGTACACCATCTGCATACCCTGAGCAAATGGATCCTCGGCGTTCTCATCCACACCAGCAAGACCTCTCTCAAAGTTATCTACAACTGGTAGAATCTTCTCAATAATGCTCTTGGCACCAACCTCAAACATCTGAGTCTTCTCTTTCTCAGTTCTCTTGCGGAAGTTTTCAAACTCTGCCATCTGACGCATCACTTTGTCGTTGAGTTCTTCAATCTTCTCGTCCTTTTTATCTTTCTTTTTCTTGAAAAGCTTACCCTTTTCCTGACTATCTTCAGTTTCCGAACCTTCTTCTAATTCCTCTGGTTCCTCTGAATCTGTCTCCTGAGATACATCCTCTGTAGCCTCTTCAGTATCAAGAGCTTCAGTAGCTTCTTCAGTCATTTCTTCAGTATCGAAGTTCTCAGTATCAACTGTTTCTTCAGATACATTTTTCTTATCTGCCACTTCTATCTCCTTCCTTTCTATTTATTATTTATCTGAATCGCCTCTTAAGGCATTATCTAATTGACTCTTTAAATTCTTCAGGTTATCCATAACCTTCTCATAATCCATACGCTTCGGACCAATGATACCGATTGTACCCTTCATACCGTCGCCTAATTCATAGGTGGCTGTAACCACGCTACAATCTTTCATAGTCTGAACAGGAGCTTCATTTCCTATATAAACCTGAATTCCGGTATTTTCACCGTCCTCACTCTGTATGAATTCCTTCAAAGCCTGTTTTTCTTCAAATGCGCTGATAAGTTCACTAGCATTCTGTGAATCACTAAGTTCAGGATATTTGAAAATATTGGTAGCTCCACTGGTGTAGATTTCCAAGTCATCATCACTGATGGTCTCAGCAACTGTATTCAAAACCTGTGCGATTATGTCTTCATGGATTCCAGCCTGTTCCTTTAACTTGGTAATAAGTCCCAGATTTATTTCAGAAACTGTCAACCCATTCAATGTAGTATTGAGAAGCATATTAAGCTTCAACATTGTCTCATTATCCAAAGCTTCATCAACAGGAATGATTTTATTCTTAACAACATTGCCATCCATCACTACTACAGATAATATCTGATTCTCGTCAACGGCTGACAGCTGTACGAACTTCAAACGATTTCCTCTAACTGATGGAGCAGAAATCATGGTGGCGTACTGAGTATCATTTGCAAGGATTTTCACCACCTGCTTCAGCACCTTCTCCATTTTCTCTGTCTTCTCAATCATCAAGTCCTTGATTTCAGCAACCTCTTGATTCTTGGTCTCAATCAAATGATCAACATAGAATCTATATCCCTTGTCAGAAGGAACACGGCCAGCTGATGTATGTGGCTGGATGATATATCCCAGTTCTTCTAAGTCTGCCATCTCATTTCTGATTGTGGCAGAACTCAGTGACAAATCAGCTATTTTGGAAATAACTCTTGAGCCAACTGGCTCTCCTGTCTCTAAATAATGCTTGATAATCGCATTTAGGATTTTCTCTTTTCTCTCGCCTAATTCTTCCATTTATTTACCTCTTCATATGGATTATAGGTTGTCATCTTTTTGTTATTAGCACTCAACCAAAACGAGTGCTAACATCTACTAAAGATAATTTACCACCACCTTTAGTTGATGTCAACACTCCATTCATAAAAAAAGTATTAAAATTATTAATATTTCTAGTCAAATAAAAATTCCGATAGAACTACGTTGCTTATGTCTCTTCCTCGTTCTGTCAAATATATATGACCGCCTTCCATTACAAGCAATCCTTCCTGCTGTAATTTCTCTAATTCCTCACGGTACACGCCCTCTATCTCACAGCCAAATGCTCTCTTGAAATCCTCTCTTGTAACTCCCTGATTCATACGAAGCCCCAAGAACATGAACTCCTCCATCTGATCATGACGACTCAATGTCTGACAGCTGTCCCAGAGGTACATCACTTCACTTTCCTCTCCGGAAAGTCTGGCCTCTATGTTTTGGTCAGAAGCCACCGGCAGCTGATTACATTTCTCAATATAATCATAAATATCTGTCATATTGTGATATCTGCAATCTCCAATTAAAGAAGCAGCTCCGATTCCAAAGCCTATATACTGACCTCTCTGCCAGTACACCTTGTTATGCTCGCACTGATAATCATCTCTGGCGAAATTAGAAATCTCATACTGATGATAACCGTGTTGGCTTAATATATGCTCTGTCATTTTCGTCAGTTCATATTCAGCATCTTCATTTGGCAAATATTTAGTAGCCTCACCGCGCTCTCTGCGATGTACATCATCCTTATATAAACTATAAAAAGGTGTTCCCTCTTCGATAATAAGTGAATATGCAGAAATGTGTGTCGGCTTCAATCGGATAACATTTTCCAGAGTATTGAGAAGCAGCTCTTTGGTCTGCCCCGGCAATCCTGTCATAATATCCACATTGATATTGGTGAAGCCTGTCTTGCGAGCCATCTCATAAGTCTTGAGGAATTGATTGAAATCATGAACTCTTCCCAGAATCTTCAATTCTTCGTCATTTGCAGATTGAAGTCCTATACTAATTCGATTGATTCCAGCTCTTCTAATAGAGAGAAATTTCTCCGCAGTAACTGTCCCAGGATTACACTCAATAGTAATCTCCGCAGAACCCGGCACAGTGAAATTGTCATAAACCACAGACATGATTTTCTCAATATGCTTCCCATCCAACCAGGAAGGAGTTCCACCGCCTATAAATATAGAAGGAACAGCAACTCCATCAAGTCGCTGTCCCATGTATTCTATTTCTTTGCAAAGGGCATCTACATATTTTTCCTGAGTATCCTCATCATATACTCCAGAGAGGAAATCGCAATAATTACATTTCTTCATGCAGAAGGGAATGTGTATGTATATGCTCATTTGTGTTGTATCATTCATTTATAGTTCATCCTATTTTCTATTCAAGTCTAGAGCAGTCATAATCTATGACTTTCAACAAGCTAAATTATTACTCCTCATCAAGCTTAAGCACTGCCATAAATGCTTCCTGTGGAATCTCCACATTTCCCACCTGGCGCATACGCTTCTTTCCTTCCTTCTGTTTCTCCAGAAGCTTTCTCTTTCGGCTGATATCACCACCGTAACATTTAGCCAACACATCTTTTCTCATGGCCTTGACTGTTTCGCGGGCAATTACCTTGCTTCCAATTGCAGCCTGGATAGGAATTTCAAATAAATGTCTAGGAATCTCTTCCTTCAGCTTCTCGCACATCTTGCGTCCGCGCTCATAAGAAGTTCCTTCAAATACGATAAATGATAATGCATCAACTTCTTCCTTATTAATGAGGATATCAAGTTTAACAAGCTTAGACTTCACATATCCGCTCATTTCATAATCAAAGGATGCATATCCTCTTGAACGAGATTTCAAAGCGTCAAAGAAATCGTAGATGATTTCATTTAACGGCAACTGATATTTAATGAGAGCTCTGGTTTCCTCCATATACTCCATGGAAATGTATATACCACGACGCTCCTGGCACAGATCCATAATGGCTCCAATGTAGTCGCTGGTAACCATAATCTCAGCATTTACCATAGGCTCTTCCATATAATCAATCTCAGAAGGATCAGGCAAATTAGATGGATTAGTAAGCTCAATCATAGTGCCGTCTGTCTTGTGAACTCGGTATACAACTCCAGGTGCAGTTGTTACCAAATCCAGATTGTATTCACGCTCCAGACGTTCCTGAATAATCTCCAAATGAAGCAATCCCAGGAATCCACATCTAAATCCAAAGCCCAAAGCAACTGAAGTCTCAGGCTCAAACTGCAAAGCAGCATCATTTAACTGAAGCTTCTCCAAGGCATCTCTCAAGTCAGGATACTTGGCACCATCCACTGGATACAAACCACAGTAAACCATCGGATTTACCTTCTTGTAACCAGGAAGTGGCTCTGCGCAAGGCTTGTTGGCATG
>JAEEGF010135291.1_pt1 | contig 14263 bp, 10 predicted proteins | sample 9134171 | NCBI WGS metagenome assembly JAEEGF01 (sample SAMN16246542, study PRJNA631951) | gut metagenome | biome: gut microbiome; feature: rumen; material: AP-attached | host: Bos | place: Iran: Karaj | collected 2018-10
CGGCGACAGAGCTTCGTACAACTCTGTAAACTCTTCTTTCCAATACTCTTTTGTTTCGTCAAAGGCATCAGCCAATCCTCCCCAGCCGACATAGCGTGACAGAATTTCCTGTTCTTCGGGCGTGGCGCTTCTGCCGTCAAATTCAATTTGTTTCAGAGTATTTATGGCGTCCATATTTGCTCTGAATTTAGCTTTCGGACCGCCTTCGCCGAGATTGAAATCCGTAATCCTGAAGTTCTCCGGTTTCGGTTCGGGATCATTGAATTTGATTGTTTCAACAGCAATGTCATACGGAAGTTTGTTTTCTTCCGCAGGGTAAAATGCAACAGGTTCGGTGTGGTATTCACGCTGCGGATACTGCTCAATCAGTTTTGTAAACCGTTCTTTGCTTTCGGCTCTGGTAACGGGATATGTAACAGATGGATCTCTGAGATGAACATCGAACCGTCCGATTTCTTCTATAACAAAAGGCTGACCGTCCTCAAGATAAACGGTATCACCGACTTCATACGGAAAAAACTCGCCGTCAACGGTTTCAAACACCTGCGCCGCAGGTTTTCTTTCTTCCGTTTCAATATATTCTCTTACAACGGAAATCGGTTCCGAATGAAACAGCCACTCGTCGAGCAATGGATTGAATTCGGCATTTCTGTATCTTACGATTCCTTCATCATAATCTACACTGTCAACGATGTATTCTCTGCCGTTATGCGTAAATACCGTTTCATTCGGTATGAAATGTTCACGGGCAAAAGACAAGTCATCCTTCGGAACGGTTTCTTCATTGCCGGAGAATACTCTTGTGCCGTCCGCGCCGTATTCTGCTTCGTGTCTGTCAATATCTCTTTCGGCTTCGTGATTAACAGACAAAAACGTGTATGTGTTTCTTTCGGCTTGTCCTTCGGCAATACCGTTAATCGCAATATCGTGCTTATCCCTCAGTTTTTCTGCATATTTTTCGAGATTAAAAGACGGAAAGCCGCACATATCCACTTTCCCGATATTATCAATGGTTCTGGATGTCAGCACCAAATCAAGCTCTTCCGCGGCTGTTCTTGCATCTTCCCCGAAAAGTTCAAAGAAATCCCCGACCTGAAACAGAACCATATTATCCGGATACTGTTCTTTGATTCGGTTATACAGATTCGGATCAAAACCGGTTACGGGTTGAGTAATCTCATTTCCGGGTTCTTCATTTGCTTCGGCTATTTCCGGTTCATCCTGCTTTTGCTCAATATATCTGCCTTGCTTTATGAGAGAATCAATCCTTTTGACAACCGACACCCAGGAGAGTTCCACATCCTGACAGTCTCTTTTCCGGAGTTTGATTCCTTTTCCGCTGTGATCTTCATAGCTTCCCGGGGATTGAGACACCGCATGAGAGCGCCCGCCGATACCGTATTCGTTTTTAAGAAAGTTTGCTCTGTCGGATGTATTTCTGTTTTGTTCAAAGAAATCAGCGATTCTATGCTTTCCTTCACTGAAGCCGCTGCCGTGTGAAAGCGCTTCCCTTATTTCGTCTTCCGTAATGAATGACCGGATTTCGGGTAATTCAGCTCTGCCTTCGGGATATTCGATTCTCGGCATCAGCAGTTCTTCACACTGCGTCTGAAGTCTGTCGGGTCGGTAAAAGTGAAAACGAAGCAAATCCGGATGTTCCGCATAAGCTTCGTTGAATGCTTCAAATTCATTTGCGAGTCTCTCGGCAAACTCATTATCTTCCAATGCTTTGGCAAGCGCTTCCTGCATATCGGGGAACCCACCGCGCAAATCAAGTTCTTTTAATGACGGGAAATATGCATCATCTGTTACATCACGGTACATATACAGAATACTCATTGCAAGGAGGGAACGGGCATATCCGGCACTTTCTTCAACTTCAACATTAGTTGCAAAAGACCCCTCTCGGAGCAGTTCATCAATTCTGTTTGCGACGTCTTCCCATTCAATGAGTGCTGCCGTTCTGACATCTCTCGCGGCGCTGCCGTTTGCGAGATAAATACCTTCTTCTCCGTACCACACGGAAATATCTTTGCCGTTATCGTCGATACCGTAACCGCCGTGATACATTTCCATGAGAAACTCAACTTTTTCATCAACGGATTTGTTCTTTGAAAACTCAAAAACGATCCGTTCTCTTGCGTGCTCGGTATTACTGCCGAAACGCAGGATGTTATCAACATCGTCCTGTGAAAAAGAAGGGGCGAAAAGCGATTCAAAACCGGAACCGCTCTCCGCCTCGTCAATGCTTTGTATTTGTTCTTCTTCCGTCGGGAAAAGACTTAACTGAAAATGATCTCCTTCATAATAATCTCCTCCGCCTGAGATTTCAGGTTGTTCATCATCTGCGTCCATATCATCGGATTCCGGGATTTCAGTTCCTCCGTTATCCCGTTCTTCTCTTTCAGGCTCTGCATCAGGTCTTCCATGTACCTGTTCGCCGATTCGTCTGTCTCCGAGAGACGCTGCCACAGCTTCCCGCTGAGCGACAGACTGCTGAACAGCGCCGGATTGTTCTTTTTCAGGAAGTCTCTGCGCATCCTGCCGTACTTCCCGAGCGGTTTCATCTCTTCCTGTGTCAGTTTCAGATCGGGAATCAGATAATCTCCGTTCTTCAAGTATTTGATTTCTTCCATGTTCCTGGCTCCTTTCATAGTTCCTTACGGTTAATTCTATCTGCCTTAATATCCGTTCACTGCATTCGTTGACGGCGTTACCGAGAAAAGCTATGCTTTCGACGATATTGAATTCATATAGACGGGCAAAATCTTCTCTGTCATAATATGAATCCGCGTCAATTCCGCACCGCTTCATTACGGCATAGGAAACTGAATTGGCAGCGAGCGACTGAACGAGATGTTCAAGTTCGGCTTCATCATACTCTTCCATAAAAGAACCGTCAACGATGTCGCCGAGATAATTGTTATGCGCACTCCAGAAATCCTCCGCTGTTTCTTTCGCGGCAATCCGAATGGCGGAAACAATATCCTCTGCTTTTCCATCCGACCGGCTTTGAAGTGCATCCAAAACCGCCGCCTCGTTCTCGGAAGATAATCTCCACGGCGTGAACGGAATGGCATTTTCCCTTGCAGCTGTATCGGATATATCAAAAACATATTTCAGCCTCGGTCTGTCGCCATAACTGTCCAGAAGGGCAATTCCCTTACTGCCTTTCTTTACATATCTGCGCATATTGTCATTCCAGAAATCATACGGAGCAAGCGCAGCAGCGTCCGGTCTCTGAACATGAATCATCACCTGATCTTCAAACGGGTATTTATATATCCTTCCTGCTGTTTCCAGAAAGCGCATCCAGTTTTCCGGTGAGCGGGTTAAATCTTTCGTTGCGTGCTCCGACAGGGCTGAAAAGTATTCATATTTGTTTGGCATTCAATTCCTCCTTTCCGGGTAAAATGAAACGCCGCCCGAGAACGAGCGGTGTTGAACTATATGGTTTTTATTGGACATTACCTCATTTTTCAAAATTAGCGTAAATGCTGCAGTTAGCTTCGCCATGTTTATAGAAAACATTATTTAATAGCATTTCTATACATTATAGGCCAAAAGGCTATAGAATATTATATTTGATTAAAATGGTAATGCAAAAGTTTTTATTGATCATTAATTATTAGTGTTAAAAAGCATTTTTATAATCACTAATATTAAGGGTTACAGAATTATCTTTACTGCAAATGCTGTCCAAAAAAATTTTATTATAAGCTATCCTTTTTGCAAACACTTCAAGCAGTTCGGACCAAAACTTTTTTCTTTCCAATCTAAAGAAGAAACTTTGGTCACAATGGACAACAATTGTTCCCACAAGAAGATTATTGCTTGACATTATGGGAAAAACAATGGTCGACTTAATCCTTTTTTGTTGATTGGGATATAATTCCTCATAACCACATTCAGGTATTGATGTGTCTTCAATAATATGTATGGTAGGTCTAGCTTCTCTATAAATAATAGCAGTAATCGTATTATCATAGATGTGAATGTTTTTCTCTCTAAGATTCATGCTTGTGGGTCTTCGGTTTTCACGATTCCTATAATTTGGAATTGTAATCTCTCCATCCTTATGAGACTTCGTCATAAATGTGACTTCAAATTTAATCTCATTGCTTGGATTTGTTCCTTTGTTATAAAACTCATCAAAAACCTCATAGATTGAATCAATAATCTTTTGAATTCTACTAAGAGGACTCCCAATTATTAAACTCTGAATATCCTCCTCTTTATCAATAATGCTTACCTCATCGGACACTATTCTATCACATTTTGAATAAGCCAAATGTAGCAATTCTTTTTCTTCATTTTCCATTTTACCAATCAAATCAAGCGAGCGCTTTATTATGACATATAATAGTAAATAAAAAATAAAAACAACAAGAAATACTCCCAGATATGCCAGTAGCCTATAGAAAGAATATTATAACCCTGAACTGGAATAGATGCATATTTATTCCACATATAATGTGAATAGTTTTTATTATTTGAAACCAATCTATATTCAGCTTGATATAGAACATCATTATAAGCATCATCGATATCGAGCATGCTGTTAGAACATAAAAAGTTTTTATTTTTACTAAGTGAATTTTTTAAAAGCAAAATAAGAGCTTTTGTTTTTTCTTCTGTGAAAAATGATTGATAGTATTGATGTATGGTTACACAAGATGGATTTGTTTTTAAAATGAAATCTAATTCTGTTTCAAAAGCTTTTAAATCCCTGACATCACCTTTATCTAAAAATGCAATTAAATCATAATTATAATAAAACCCCATTTCATTTAAAATTAAAGAAAGTGTTTCTAATTCTTGCCGAGTAATGTAAGGCCTGTTATGTTTTTTACAGATAGATTTATCAAGTGATTGAATTCCTATTGATAAAAAATTAAAATTATATTTTTTGAAAAGAAATAGATGTTCCATAGTTAATGTATGTGGAGAAGCCTCAATACATTTATTAGGAATATCTTTAAAGTTCGGTATTAGTTCAAATACTTTATGTAAAACTTTAGCATTAGCAATAGTTGGAGTTCCACCACCAAAATATACTTGATCAAATATTATAGAATCAAAAATTTTTTTGTATTCAAAAATATGTTTAGGTATTAATCTTTCATAAAATTCGTTAAATTCTTCTTGAGAAAAGGTCGCTTTCGAACCACATGTGCAATATGAACATTTTTGCAAACAAAATGGAGTATGAACATATAGCACATTTTTATTATGAGAATCATTCAAAAAAGAATTAATAAAAAAATCTTTTTTGTTTGTATTCATTTTAAAAATTTTTGATTGGTTTAACTCTGTTTCACCTTGTTTATACTTATTTTGGTTTATAACTAACATTTTTATCACCATTAAGAAGTTATAATATTTTTACTCTCAATTTGCATAATAATTCTGAGTTTTTAGTTATGTGATTATTATTAAGATATCAAACATAATTAACAATATTTAAAATATTAAATAATAAGTATGATTTTTATTTTCAAAATTCAAAATAACTTTGACTTGAAATGAAAATCTATCATATTAATCGCAAGAAAAGGAATACAAAAAAAGCCAAAGAAAATACAGAATAGCATTTTATCCTTTTTAAGCATAAACGGAAAATTATTCATCATATATGATCGCCTCAAAAAATCTTTATTTTTACAAAACAATGAAATATAATACGCCCTAAAAGCTATACAAATAATTAATGTCATTCGACTTTTTGTTATTATTGACTTAATATTACACTATCATCAATATTTATAACAAAACTGCACAGTTTTAACTACAAAACTGCATAATATCACTTGAAATTACATCTTGGCATATTCATATATCCTCCAATAATAAGCACTCCCTCGTAAAGAACAGCTGTAGTTACAGGAACAGATATAAAATAGAACTTGAATAAAGCGAATAGAATAATTGTTATGATAGCCAAGAATACTCTAATAATAGAAAAAAAACTGTATTTCTTTTTTTCATCTTGACTCAATGGCTTGTTTTTAGCCTCCAAAGGGGAAATAAGACAAATAACGATTCCAGATAATAGTGAAAGAATAAAGAAAACAGTTTTTAGCCATAAAAAAAGTTTAATGTAGTAAACAAGAACCAACGAAAGAGAAACACCAAGTGTTGATAAAATCAAACACATCCATTCTTTTTTTGCATGATATCCACCGGCATATCTTCTGATAAATAGAAATGAGCCAAAAAAAACGGCTGATTCTACAACTATATTTAATAGCAAACCTATGATCATACACAGAATTAGACAGTAAGCATTAAAAATGAAAGAAAAGAGACCGTATGCTATGATTTCTCTGTCCTCATCTTGCAATAGGCCTCTCTTCTCCAGATGTGTAATAATCTTAAAAGAAAGATTATACATTACTTCTTTTTCAGTTCCTCAGCGTTTTTTGGCATTTTGGGCTGATATGTCCATGGCGAACTTGTTGAATTGATGTTGTTTTTGGCTGCCTTTTTTGAAACTGAGACGAGTAGTTTAGTAAGTTTTTCTGTTGCTTTCATTTCTTGTCACCTTTACCGTTCCCGGTATCCTTTCTTGTTTTTGTCATCGTTGACAGTTCAATAGTATAAAATAAATAATCAATTGTCAATGCATCAAACAACAGTGCACATTTTCATATACAAAACTGCAAAAATCCAAACTTTAATTATTAAATTACAATTTATTTATTGTTTTCCACAATACTATTGTGATATACAATTTAATTCTATTTAACCAGCTGTTTATAAATGATACTCTTTCCAAGAGGTGATCATTTATGAATAAAAAGACAAAAGTAAATCGGTTTAATGAAGGTCAATGGCAAACTATCGACAAAGAAAGAAAAAAGGATTTTGGTAACCGAATTATGCTGAGAAGAAAGCATTTAAACTACAGCCAATCTGAGCTTTCTGAACTTACAGGAATAAGCGAAAATCAGATTTCAAACATTGAGCATGGCAGAAGCTTTCCAAAGATGAGTAATTTTATAATGCTTTGTGATGTTTTGGAATGCAATGCAGATTATTTTCTCTCAGGAATAATAAAAACAGATGTGTCTAATCAAATTACTGACTTGGTTGCAACTTTGAATCCTGAAGAAAAGAAAACAGTTTTGATACTTCTTAACGCATATATTCACAGAGAAGATGCTGTAATAATGGATGAATCCGCTTATCAAAACAATTGACTTTTAATCTCATAGAGTTATAATAATCTTGAGGTGTAAAAGATGAAAGTTTTGATTTGTGATGATGAAAAACTGTATACCCAAGATGTATATAATAATGTAGAAACCATACTGCGCGAAAAAAATATCCAATCAAATATCGATGCATTTTCAAATAGCGGTTTAGTTTATTCAAACGAGAGTTTTTATGACATTGCTTTCCTTGATGTTGAAATGGAACCATACAGCGGTATTGAAACAGCTCGGAAACTTAAAGAAGTTAATAAAAACATCGTTATTTTTTTTATAACCTCATATGAAAAGTATCTTGATGAAGCAATGGATATAAATGCTTTCAGATTTATAAAAAAACCATTGGATGTTAAAAGGCTCCGTTCCGGTGTAGAGAAGGCTCTGAAACTGATTGATAACACACAAGTATCTTTTTATTTAAAAAAAGATAACAGCATAGTTACCGTTTCATCTAATGATATCGTATATATTGAGATCGTTGGCAGAACGACTGAGGTAGTTCTTGAAGATAAAAAGTTTATATCTTCAAATCGAATTGACTATTGGGAAAGCAAACTTATTGCTTCATTCTTTTACAAAGTGCATAAAAGCTTTATAATCAATATGAAATACATCACGCATTACAGCCGTGATATGGTTACACTCGCTCAAAAATATAACATTCCCGTTTCATACAGAAAGCAAGCTGCCTTTCGTGCTGCTTTTTTTGACAGTATAGGAGGATAAGCCTATGGTAACTATCTTAGCCGCATTCTCTCATATTGTTGAGTTTGTAGTATCATTTTCATTTTTAAAAACAGTCTTTCATATAAAGGCCGATTTTGAAAAGAAGTTTCTTCCCTATTTAAGTGCAATAATATTATGCTTTTTGGAATATGTTGCTTATATAGTTTTTGATTCAACCATAATCAATATATTCAGTTTTTTTGTGGCTAATCTAATTCTTTCGCTTGTGTTTTTTAACACAAAAGTTGTCAGTGCTACACTAGCTTCAATTTTCTTATCAATTGCATTGACTGCTTCGGAGTTTTTGACAATGAGTTTGTTGTCATTAGGCCTTGGAGGAGGAATAGAAACATATAAATCATCTTTTTTGAATTTTGCTATCACTGTCATTATCGGTAAACTCATATTCTATATTATTACTAAAATGTCAGAATATGCAGGTTTTTATTTGCATGGAGACAAGAATGTGCATATACCTGTATTTTTGTTTCTTTATCCTTTAACCACAATTGTGATTCTTTATGTATTTTGGTCTGTTTCGGCAATATACAATCCATCAAGAGCCATAGGTATAACTATTGCCCTTGCATCTTTTGCAATTTTAGTTTCTGTTTTTCTGACTTTCACTTTTTACAGCAGAACATCCAAGAAGATGGATGAACTATATAAGGAACAGAGCGAAGCCGAAAGAATTAAAACAGACACAGCATATTATGAAATACTGGACAAGCAAAATGAAACTTTGAAAATGATAACGCACGATGAGAAGAACCATCTGCTTGCAATAAAAGCCATCGCAAACAATACAGAGGTTAATGAATATATTGATAAGATTTACGGTGAAATTAAAGAAAGCTCATTTATTGGAAATACCGACAACAAATATCTTGATTTACTTCTTAATAAATATCAATCAGAGTGTGAATCAAGCAGTATTGATTTTGACTACTCCATAAAAACGGCCAATCTATCTTTTATGGCTTCGGCAGATTTGATTTCAATGATGAGCAATATCTTAGATAATGCCATAGAATCAGCACACAAGTCAGATGCCAAAACTATTTCTCTTTCAATAAACAGAAATAACAATTTTGACATTTTGACTTGTAGTAATTCATGTGACTATAAACCGGAATCAACAGGAGAAGATTTGAAATCAACGAAATCACAAATAGGAATTCACGGTTATGGCTTCAAGAGTATAAAAAGAACAGCAAAAAAATATGGCGGAGAAGTTGAATGGACTTTTGATGATTTAATAAACACCTTTACGATTACAATTGTTTTTCCTCATAAATGAACCCATAAACCAATCTCGGCAAGCAGTGCATTTCGCCTCCCGAGTAGGCTTTATGCGTTGCTCCGACATACAGCCGAAGCAACCTTGTTAGGGCACATCCCTAATACCCTTTAACAACATCTGCACTGCGTTTCGATGAATTGACGCAAACAGCGTTTGCTTAAACCGCACTAAAAATCTTAAAACATAAAAATATCCCACCGACTTCAATGAGGTTCACTCATCAAAATCGGTGGGATTGTTCATTCTTTCTGAACGGCTGATTCTCTGTTTTTCTCGATTTCCGCTTCGGTATTTATGCCGAGGATTTCCTCAATGTTGTATCTGTGGATGTTTAATTCTCGGCTCTCTGCTTTCAGCTTTTTCAATTCTTCGCTGATCTTTCTTTTCTCCGAAAGTACGGAATTGAATTCTTCTTCAATATGTTTGACAGTCGGCAATTTGTGATTTTCAAAATTTTGCGTGTCAAAGAACTTCTTAGCCTCTTTGAATTTTGATATTTCGTCCTTATGCTCTTCAAAGTATCGCCTGTCATATTTCCGGTTCTTGTATTCGGCAAAAATCTTGCTGTTCTTCGCGTAATTCAATATATGCCGTCTCAGCTCGGAAAGTTCTTTCATTCGTTTATCACATTCCGATACCTTTATTTGCAAATCGGATAATTGAGAATCTACGGAATTCATCTTTTCAATCAAGCTGTCATAATCCTTGAAATCGTGTTCCTGAAGGTAAGCGACGGTATTTGCCATTTGCTTCAAATTGAAAATTTTAGCCCAATGCTCATAACCGGCACCTTTGCCTTCTGCCATTTTTCGGTGAATGTCAATGAGTAGTGAAGAATTAGATTTCAAAGGATTAATTGTAGTGATCCTGTGCGTTGTTTTACCCGAAAGTGATGATTTCAAATCCGCTTCGGTATATCCTTCTCCGAGAGAATCCAGACGCATAGCTTTTTTCTGAGTAATGTGTTTTAAGGAAATATGCTTGCCGTAGTTTACGGAGTAACCTATCGCTTCAAGCATTTTCAATAGTTCATCAATATCTTTGGGATTCTGTTTCATAGTATTATCGATATCTTCTCTGAGCAAATCACGATTGGACGGTTTGCCTTTGAATCCAATCCAGTTGGAATACACATTGTTTCCTTTTTGCGGATTCTCAATAACGGATTTCTGATGAGCTTCGCATATTGAATCGCTGAGCTTCGCAATATCCTTAGAAATATAGTAAGAATCTCTGAATTTTGTTTTTCCGTCAAATGAATATGGACAAATCATTATGTGATTATGGATATGTTTCTTATCTGTATGAGTACAGACAAGAAAAGCATATTTGCCTTTCAGTAATCTTGAAGCAAGTTCATAACCTAAGGCGTTTGCTTCATCGGGAGATATTTCACCGGGTTTGAAACTTTGTCTTAAATGATAGGCGAGAATATCTCCGTCATAATCTCTTTCGGTTCTGTATTTGTAAATATTACGGTATGAGACAAACTGCGAAATGGCTATTTCAGGGTCACACTTAAAGCCTTTCACATAACAGTAATTATCGGTTTTGTCCGGATTAAGAACATAATCCAATCGCTCCTTAAGAGATTGCTTTGCGGTTTTACCCTTGTTTACATATAGAGGCATGATTCGCGTGGTCGCCATCAGATTTTACCCGATACCGTTTCACGCAGAGCAGCCATAACCTCCCAAATCTCTTTCTGCCGGTGTTGTATTTCTTTAATATCCTCAGCATAAACATCGCCATTGATGTTTGCTCTTCTCGCAATCTGATTGATATTGTCGCTTGAACGACGAAGAAGCTTTTCAATACTAGAAAGAACAGATAAATCAACATTAAGAATGTATCCGTCAAATATCATTTTTCGCATATAGGCGCTCATATTTGTATAGTTCGCTTTAAGGCAGTTTTCTCTAAGCGCAGAATATTCATCCGGAGTAAGATGAACAGTCGCATTAATTGTTCTTTTCTCATTCATAACACCTGTTCCTTCTTTCTGTCTGTTTTCGGAACCGGCGGAGCAACTTTTGCTTTTGCGGATTCAAGTTTCTCGAGAACCGATGTTTTTTCTTTTGCGGTTTCTTTCCTTGCTTTTGTAACAAGCAAATCCACAAGCCCTATATGCGGCTTTTCAATAATGAACTTATCATCCGGTGTCTGAACGGATGAAGCCCATTTTTTGTTTTCGGCGGATATTCTGCCGTCACCGGATAACTCTTTGCTGGTCTGAGCGACCAGAGCGGTCACGCGCTCTTTTCCGTATTTCTCAGTTACCTGTTTCCAGACCGATTCGGTATTCAGCCGGTTATCGGAATAATTATCAGCAAGTGCTTTCTGTATGTCATATTTACAGTCAATATTTGTCTGATATGACAGACGGTAAGCATCCAACTCGTTGTGCTTGTATGCGTATTCAGCCGATTGCAGATATACGGGAACCAATGATTTGTTTTCGGACGGAAAAGCTTTCACCTCTCCGTCCATCAGGAATATTGTCTCGGGAAACTTATACTCGTCCATATATCTCCGTATTTGTTCAGGAGTAAGAGAGCAAAAGTTTTCCTCTCCCAACCCTACAATAAGGAAAATTCCGGCAATTACATCATAGATATTGCCTTCATCGTCTCTCAAAGACCTATTCAAAGGCAACCCTGTAATCTTTCCTTCTTCGTTACAAATGATTGCAGCTGTGTCTTCCCAGGGATATGTTGCTTCAATATACCCGCCGACTTCATGCTGCAGGGATTCAAGGCCTGTTTCTATTGTTTTCAGATAGGCAGGCTTACCGGGTTCAATACAGACAACGGTCATTTCATTGCTTTTTTCTGAGTTTTCCAAATTCCGTTTCTGTGCCTCCATCTCTTTTTCTGCATTTGATATGATACTGTCACGGATTCCGTCCATGTGACTTGTTTCCGTGTCAAGCCATTCGTCATATATTGAATACAGCGGATTGGGGCTTTCAAGCAGCGCTTTACACTGTTCATCGGAGAGCTCCATATCTTCCAGCGCCGTCAATATATCACCGTATATCGTATATTGATAGGCATATTCAGAAAGAAAATCGTCGCCGTGTTCAAATCCGTTTCTTCCGTTTGTCTTCTCCTTAAAAGCCTGGTTTATTTCATCGAGAAATGTGTCATACTCTCTGTCGCATTTGTCATATACAGCATGGTTCAGTTCTTCGTTTGTCATAATGATTCCTCCAATCTTTTAGTTGGTTTTCGGGCAACAGGATTATCAATCCTCTCTTTTGCTGCTTTCAGCTTCTCCAGCACAGACGGTCTTTCGGATTTGGGTACAGCCGAATCATCCGGCAGCATATCTTCTTTGCCGCCGTGCTCATCCATATTCAGCTCAATGTTCAGTTCATTCAGCCTCGCACTCTTCTGCTGAAGTTCTTCTTCTCGTTCAAAAGGCTTGCCGAGTTCCGCTTTTGCGTCAGCCATCTGGTTTTCAAGCGTCTCAAGCCTTGTTTCGGTGGATTTGAGTCTTTCGGGGATTGCATTCAAAGCGTTTTCTATACGGATAAGATTTCCGCGCGGATCTTTACCGAGCTCAACTCTGTGAGACATCTTGCCTTTCAGCGTCAATATGTGATTCTTTCCGAAATCTTCAACGGATAAATACATCTGCATTCCTCTGTATTCACCGATATGAACCGCTTCAAATATCTTCGCTTCTTGCAGGGCGTCTATCAGAGCGGCACCGGCGTTTTCCTTGTCGGTGAGATAATCGCCTCTGACTGTCATACCGATAAAACCTTCTTCCGGTATCGGATATTCGGATAAGGTCTGCATATCCTCCTTGAATCCCTCAATATATCCCTTGCACTGCTCAATCTCGGCAGGGAACTCTTTGAGTATCTGATCCTCAAGGCGAAATTGACGGCTCTGATGACCCGCCTTCATAAGCTTCAGCTTGGACACCTCAATATCAAGGTCCATCTTTTCTTTGATTCGGGGATCTCCGGCACAAAGAGCCTTTATCTCCGCAAATGACAATGCGGTTTCATCCACATCGTCGCAGGAACGAACGGGAGATTTTGAGGTCATAATCTGTGAAATGAATTTCTGCTTCTGTTCCAGCGTCTGCCACAGATATGCGTCAAAGGTTGATTCGGTCACATAGCGGTGAATATGAACCTGCTTGTTTCTGTTGCCCTGACGGATAATTCTGCCACTTCGCTGCTCGAGATCTCCCGGCCGCCACGGAGCGTCCAGGTCGTGAAGGGCTATCAGCCTGTCCTGAACATTCATACCCGCGCCCATTTTAGATGTGCTTCCGAACAAAACACGGACTTTGCCCGACCTTACCTTTGCAAACAAATCCTTTTTCCTGACTTCCGTATCGGCGTCATGAATAAAGGCAATCTCTTCTTTCGGTATTCCTCCGGCAATCAATTTGTCCCGGATATCTTCATAAACGGTAAAACCATTCTGTTCATCCGTATTCAGATTGCCGGGCTCGGCCTTCGCTGCCAATCTCTTTGCCGCCTTTGTTTTCGGCGTGGATATATCGCAAAAGACAAGCTGGGTCAGTTTATCGTTTTCTCCTTTACGGTAATACTTCAAAATGTTATCCACACATTGATTAACTTTGCTTCCCTCTGCGTCCTCAAAATCGGGATTGATGATTCTCTGGTCAAGGCCCAGCTTTCTGCCGTCAGATGTTATCTTGAGCATGTTGTCAACGGAAGGATCAACCGAACCGTTGTGAACAAGCGCCGCTCTTTCGGATAATTCTTTCACCAATGCTTTCTGCGTTTCGGTCGGCTGTGCCACTTCGTTGTGATAGATTGCCTCCGGACGGGGCAGATTCAACTGATCCTGCGTCTTGACATCGGCGCATTCTTTGAAGATGTTCATAAGTTCCGGAAGATTGAAAAACTTTGAAAACCTCGTCCTTGCTCTGTATCCGGTTCCCTCGGGAGCAAGTTCGATGGCTGTTGTCGTCTCACCGAATGTTGCCGCCCAGCAGTCAAAATGAGATAAGCCGTGTTCTTTCAGAGTAT
>JAEEGF010707165.1_pt1 | contig 14263 bp, 11 predicted proteins | sample 9134171 | NCBI WGS metagenome assembly JAEEGF01 (sample SAMN16246542, study PRJNA631951) | gut metagenome | biome: gut microbiome; feature: rumen; material: AP-attached | host: Bos | place: Iran: Karaj | collected 2018-10
TTCAAATGGCCCGTGCTCCAGCTCGAGAGGTCGAGCGAAGTCAGGTTTGAGCAGTTTTCGAACATTCCCGACATGCTCGTGGCATTGCTGGTGTTGACTTGACTCAAGTCCATGCTCGTGCAATTGCTGAAGCCCTTGAACAGTTCCGAGCAATCGTCAGTAAAACTCACTCTACTAGTGGCAGTGACACTTGTGACGGCATTGGCAACCACATCGTCTCCCCACTTGTTGTCCTTGTTAAAAACGCCTTGGTTAAGCGTCAGTGCACCGGTGCTGCTGTCGTAAGTGTAGGGTGGCAGTTTTACGGTGAAGTAGCCCGGGCAGTCAGGGCCACCGTCTATGCGGGCGTATTCTTTGTCGGTGTGGTCTCTATCGAAGGTCGTACCCATGCCGCCTTTTATGGATGTACAGTTTAAGAACATATCCCAAGATACGGTAACCTTCGCAGTACTCCAACCTTCACCAGCATAAACTGTTTTCAACTTCAAGCAGCCGTAGAACATTTCTTTCATAGTGGTAACATTGCCAGTGTTACAACCCGAAAGATCGAGCGTGGTCAAGTTCTCGCAATATTCGAACATTCTTTCCATAGAAGTGACCTTGCCGGTGTTCCAATTCGAGAGGTCGAGCGTGGTCAAGTAATAGCAATATTCGAACATACTTAACATAGAAGTGACCTTGGCGGTGTTCCAACTCGAGAGGTCGAGCGAAGTGAATAATTGGCAGTCTTCGAACATGTATTTCATGTTGGTAACATTAGCGGTGTTCCAACTCGAGACGTTGAGCGTGGTCAATCTATAGCAACTACCGAACAGTCCTTCCATGTCGGTAACCTTGCCAGTGTTCCAATTCGATACATTGAGCGAAGTAAGGTTACAGCAATAATAGAACAGATAGCTCATGTCGGTGACATTGCCGGTGTCCCAACTCGAGATGTTGAGTGAGGTCAAATCTTGTAAGTCATAAAACATTTTTCTTGCACATGTCATCTGGCTTGTGTTGACATTATTCAAGTCTATGGTCTTGCAATACTCGAAATCACTGAATAATTCTGAGCAATCGCCAACAAACCTCACCTGGCTGGTGGCTGTGACACTCTTGACCTTGTTTGGAACCACATCGCTGCCCCACTTGTTGTCCTTGTTAAAATCGCCACTGATAAGCTCCAACTTACCAGTGGAGCTATTGAAAGAATAGGTGGGGGCAGAGCGAGCCCATGACGTTACTGCCATCATGAGCATAGCCAAAAGAATAAGTAAAAATCGTCTCATAATACTGTGTTTTAGTTAGTTATAAAGCTTGTTACATTCGCTTGTAGAGACGCAACAAAACAACTCTTTTCATCTACTTGAGACCAAGTTGCGTCTTCCAGTATTGCTTGGCCTTGGGCTCTTGGATGGTTTTAACGGCCTGGGCGAGGCGGTCGTTGTCGAGCTGGTGCTCCCAGACAGCTGCAATAAAGAGCTTGTGCACTCGACTGTCGGGATGAAGATAGAGCCATTCAAGCATTGACCAGGGAGCATGATCCAGGCGATCGAAAAGGGCAAATGCGTAGAGCGTGGACAAGAGCGACTGGCCAGACAAAGCAGCCGCATGCTGTTGAGCAAACTGGTCATATTGCGCCATGACCTCCTCGTCTTGGATGGGCGCCCAGGAAATCATCTCCAGTTGACGTAACACCACATTATCATTTATCACTTCGGGTGGAGTGACCTGGCTGTCAGTCTGTTTGATGACACCCGTTGTGGTGTCAACCTGATAGATCAACTTCGCGAGATGCTTCCACAATTGCTCAGCCTCGCCGCCAGTGGCGGGTTGCTGCACCATAGTCAAGGTGTGGTCAATAGCCAATTCTCCATCGTCTTTGAGAGATATGACCGCCGAATCGACGCCCAGCTGCATGGTATCGCCGTCCTGGTTGGCATATAAAGTATTCACGCCCGCACAGGTACCGGCATTCATCAGATCCATGATGACACCATCGGCATCATAGGTGGCAATCACTACTGGCGACTTGTCGCCATAGTACACTTGGTAGAGCGCCAGGGTGATGTGCTCGCTAAGCGGGCGAACACCCAACAAGATGGCGGGCGTACCATCGGCATCGACGCCACACAACTGCTTCATGCCCAGCGTCACTGCTTCGTCGGCAGTGAGCCAGTGGCTATGGCTCGTGGTGTCGCTGAACACGGGAAAGTTGACGCATTCGGGCAGCATGAGTGTGTCGGGGCTGATGTCCAGGTCGGTAAGGAACTGCAAGGTGCGCTTGTACTGTGACAATTGGTCCGTAGTGGCTGCATCCTGCCGACCGCCTTGGCCTCCGGCACATGCCACCATCGCCATCAACACTAGGCCTAAGGCCCAAATCAAGTTTCGCTTCATTGTTCCCATTGGTCTACAATCGTCTGTAAATAATCTTTTGCTTCGGCATCCAGGTTGCCGAGTTCATTCTCCACACTAGGGCGGTACCAGGCCACGCCCTTGGCAAAATAGGGCAGGATGTGGTTGTCCTTGCCGCGGTGGCTGGCCATCCATTGGAGTAAACGCACGCGATTCATGTCGAACAACGAGTTTAAGCTCATGTCGATGTAACTGAGGTCGACATTCTTATAGAACTGCTCCCACTCGGGTATTGCCTTGTTGTACTTGTCGATCACGCGCGGGTCGTTGACCGACTGTGTGGCAAAGGTAGTGAGGCGCATGTTCATATACACCACCTCGTCGATGGCACTCTTGTTGCCCGTGCGCGTATCCTCCTTCTGCTCCTTGAGCACGAAGTGGCAGTCCTTGTCGATGTCATAATCCTGATGCCACTTGACCGCCCACTGTGGTGCGCTGCGCTCGTCGGTAGAGGGGTTGAAGACCATTTCCTGAAACTCGTAGGCGAGGTTGAAGTGTCGCTGGCCATTGAACTCGACCTGGGCTGTCAACTCACGGGCGAGGTTGCCCTCAAAGGTTTCGGGATTGACGGGCCACAGGTCGTGGCATCGATTGAGCAACATGGCATCACAGGGCTTGCCCTGAGCATCGTAGGTGGCCATCGCCGCATCACATCCTGCACCATGGTGGATGGCATAGAAGCAAAGGGTGTGCTCACCATCGATGTCGCGCACCGCCAGCAGATTGATTGAGCCCATTTCCTCGATGAAGTGCTCGCCCAGAGGCGTGGTCAGTTGAGCCATCTGCTCGGCAGTGAGCAGGGGACCCTCGGTGTTGGCGATGTCGTTGAGCCGCTTGACCTGGGTCACCGGCTCGATGTCGATGCCCATGCGGGTGAGGAAAGCAAAGTCGTTGGTCTTCTGCACCTTGGCAGCCTGTTCGGGCGACTTTCCGCCGCCTGTCGGGGTGGCGTTGCAAGCGGTGAGCATCACCACCACCGTAACCATCGTGATCAGTATTCTTTTCATTTATTTCCTTTTAGTACTTCAGTAATTCTGTAGTTCAGTGATTGTGGCTGCTGTGGCGCGACACTGCCCGCCAAAGGTGAAGGCCCTACTACCACTACCAGTGTAACGGTCTTCCAGCGCGAAGCGCGGTCTTAATTCTCAATCATTAATCTCATTCTGGTGCCCAACCAGCAGTGAGGTCATTGATGTACTTTTGAGCAGCCTTGTCGGTCATCTGGCTAATGGCTTGGTCGAGCAAGGCCTTGTCGAGGTAATGGTTGGTAACACTTTCCTGCAAATGGCCGACAATCATGTTGCTATGGTCACGATTCTTGTAGATCCACTGAAACAATGCGTCAGGATTGGTAGCGAAGTATTCGTTGATAGCCGAGATAACGATGTAAGCAGTACCGTCGGCATACTGTTGGTCGCCTTGCGTCTGTTTCATTTTACCAGCCAGATCGTTGAGCTGGTCGATGCGGGTGGCATCAGACATGGGTAGTCGCGAAAGGTCGTAGATTGCAGTCCATGACTCATACTCCTTGTCGAGCGTTCCTTGGCGCTTGACTTCTTTGCGCCCATCTAATGCGATATGCCCCTTGTCATCGACGCTGTAGGTCTCCAGTGTCTGCACGAGCCAGTGCACCTTGGTGGGCTTGTGGCTGCCATCATCGCTGTTGGGGTCGCGCTTCCAGTCGGCCTCCTTGACTGTCTTGTCGAGGGTGAACACACCAGGCTCGGTGAACTTGAGATCAATATCGGTCATCTGCGCTCGGCCTTGGGTGTAGTCTTCATTTTGCTCGATGTCGCTGAACTCGCCCATGTTGCCCAGATGCATGAAGTCAGTGATATTGCCATCCTTATCATATATGCCCATCATCTGTAGGCTTGCATCATCGCCAGTCTCCCAACCATAAAGCAGCATGGTGTAGCCATCGGGCAGCGCCTTGGCTGCAGTGATGTAGTACCGGCCGTCATAGATATCCCCGCCTTCGAGAAACTGTGCCATGGGCAGGAGTTTGAGGGCCTGGTCTTCGTTCAGTTCGATGAAGTCAACAGAAAACTCCCACACGTCATTGATGATGTTGAGGTTGCTCACATCGAGTCCCATTGCGGTGAGGAAGCCCAGGTCAGGTTTCTCGGGCGCCGCGGCAGCGGGTGCAGCCTGGTCAGTTGCATTGGTGCTTGCGCCATTGGCATTGCAAGCCACGAGCGGCATCAACAGCAGTGCCGCCAAGAGGAATAGATTTCTTGCTTTCATTGTGTTATTGTTTATTAACAACTAGAGGCACTAGAAACAAACTAGAGGCTCTTGACATCCATACTTAATTCTAAATTAAAACTATCCCACTGCATCGCTGGGTCCCCACTGCGCGGTGAGGTCTTCTAGATACTTCTGAGCATCGGGGTCGCGCATTTTCTCTATGGCCTTGACCAAAGTGTACTTGTTGCGCCAGCCGTTGGCAAAGATTTGCTCAAAGTACTCAACAATCAGGTTTTTCTTGTTGCGGTTGTTGTAAATCCATTGCAGCAGTGTCTGGGGATTGCTGTCGAAGTATTCGGCCAGCACCTGCTGGATGTAGTAACTCGGGTCGTCGTCATATTCGCCTCGCCCCAGTTGTTTGTACAGTTCGTTGGCCATTTTGCTGAGGCGTTCGATACGGTTGGGATCACTGGCCGGAAGGTGTCCCAAATTGACAATGGCATTCCTGCGCTGATAGTCAGGGTCGATGTCGCCCTGTCGCTTGATTTCCTTCTCGTCCACCAGCGTAATTCGTCCCTGGCCATCAATTTCATAGGTACTGAGGGTCTGCACCAGCCAATGAACCTTGGTGAAGCTAGTGGGGCCATTTTCCTTGTTGCGTTTCCAGTCGGCAACCTTGATAGTCTTGTCGATAGAGAATTCGTCGGGCGAGGAGAACTTCATGATGGTGTTGGTAATCTGCGCCTTACCTTGGGTCAGATCGTCGTTACACTCAATGGTCATATACTCGTCGCAGTTGCCCAACTGCATAAAGTCGACAAGGTTGCCGTTCTTGTCATAGATGCCCATCAGTTCGGTTCCTCCATCGCCATACTCGACGGAATAAAGCAGCATGGTTTTCCCCCCTGGCAAGGCTCTGGCGCCTCCGATGTAATATCCTGCATCAATCTCTTCGCCCATGCTCTCCACCATCGGCAGGAGTTTGAAGATATCCGCTTTCTCCTCAAGCAGGATGAATTCGCGCTCCTGCTCAAAGTCGAAACTGTCATCGATAGCCTGGAGTTTGCTCACATCGAGCCCCATCTTCTTGAGGAAGCCCAGGTCGGGTTTTGCCGGTGCGGCAGCAGGTGCGGCCTGATCACCAGCGTTGCTGCTAGTGCCATTGGCATTACATGCTATTAGCGGCATCAGCACAAGCGCCGCCAAGAGTAATAGATTTCTCATTTTCATAATATGATTATTTTGATGTTGATTATACTCGATTCTATTCATCGCTTGGTTTCCACTCGCGCGTCAAGTCATAGATGTAGTCTTGAGCAGGAGTGTCTTCCATCTCCTCAATGACTTGATTCAACACCGACTTTTCAAGCCATCCGCTGGTGAAGTTCTGCTTGAGGTGCTCGACAATCATGTTCGGAGTTTCGCGGTTCTTGTAAATCCACATCAGCAAACCCTCGGGGTCGCCAGCATAGTACTCGGCCACTACCATGCTTACATTGTAAGGCATATCCTCGAGATACGCTTCACGACCCTGCTTCTTGACCTTCTCGTTAATGGCTTTGTTCAGGCGGTCGATACGTTTGCCGTCAGACATGGGCAACATACACAAATCATCAAACGTAGGATCATAGTCAGGTGGGATGTTCCCCTCACGCTTGACCTCTTTTTGCTCGACGAGCGTCAGGTGCCCTTTGTTGTCGACAGTGTAACGCTTGATAGTCTGGACGAGCCACTTCAGGTCAGTGATGTTCCCAATCTGCCCTTCCTCATCTCTGACCCAAGAGCCTTCATTATCAGTTCGGTCGATAGTAAATTCGCTGGGCGAGGTGAATGTTATCTTGGTTTCGACGGTTTCGGCTGTGCCTTTAGTAAATTCATCATCTGCCTCCCCGATGATGAACGCGTCATAATCGCCCAACTGCATATAGTCGGTGAGTTTGCCATCCTTGTCGTAGATGGCCAAAAGTTCGGTAGACGAGTCATCGCCCGTTTCGACTCCATAAAGCAGCATCGTGTATCCTCCTGCCAGCGCCTTGGCGCCCTTGATATAGTGTTCCCGATTGATTTCATCGACATCCTTGCGTGCCACCATGGGAAGCAATTTGAGCACTTGTTCTTCGGTTAGGTCAGCGAAATCAAAGTTCTCGTTCTTATCGTTGATGTCATGAATTTTCTCTGCATCGACTCCCATATTTTTCAGGAAGGTCAAGTCCAAGGGCAGGTTGTTGCCTGTGGCTGAAGCCGCGGTAGCAGTCTCAGCCTTGTTCTCACTGCTAGTAGCATTGCATGCAACTAGCGTTGTGATGGTTAGGGCCATCAGCAAAACCATTTTTTTCACTTTCATAGTTCTTACAATTATTGGTTTATTATATTCTTTCAGTGATAGTAAGCATTGTTGCGCTACAAAAATAGTAAAAGTTTTTGAATTTTCTCCTATATTCTACCAAAAAATCGCCATTTTATTACTAACTTTGCCGCTGAAATCTAAACTACAGATGAGCAACCTGTCAAATCATACCGACAACATCACTATACAGCACCCCGAACTGTGGACGCTGGAGGTTGCGTTGCACGAACGCTCCATCCGTTACCTGTTGTTCAACCCGTCGCAGGCCAACTCGCTGATTGCTGGCGAAATACCATTGGAGACATCGGGAACCGACTATGTCAAGACAGTGGAGAATGCCGTTTATGACAACCCAGCGTTGCTTGACGACTACGGTCGCGCGCGATTGCTGGTCGATACTCCCCACTTTGTATTGCTACCACCATCGGTGGGCGACGACTGCGACACGCTGTTGCGAGCGCAGTTCCCCGAGCTGGAGGGTGACACAGCGGTATGCGACCTGCCAATCTGCGGTGTGCGTCTGGCCTTCGCATTGCCACCCGATATGCTAGGTTTCTTACAGCGCACTTTCAACATGGCACCCATCGCACATCACCTGCAGCCATTGTGTGAGTATTATGCAGGATTCAGCCGTCGCAGCGGCGTGAAGAGGATGTTCCTGAACCTGCATGATGAGCGCATGGACATGGTCGTTTTTGACCACGACCGTCTGCAGCTTGCCAACACGTTTGGCGTGCGTAATGCCAATGATGCCGCTTTCATGGCACTGCACGCTTGGGAGAGTCTTGAGATGGATGTGCACAGCGACGAGTTGCAGCTGACGGGTGACAAGGCCGTTCGCGACCAAATGGCACCTGAGTTGCGCCGCTACATTAGCTACGTGATGCCCGCCATCTTTCCTGCCGCGGCGATGCGCCTAAGCCACGATGCCATGCAAGCCCCGTTTAACTTGATCACACTAGCCCTATGCGAATAATCCGAGGAATATATGGGCGTCGCCGCTTTGACGTGCCTACCAACATCACCGCACGTCCCACCACCGACATGGCGCGCGAGAATATTTTCAATGTGCTAGAGAATCTGGTTGACTTTGAAGGCCTTACCGCACTTGACCTGTTTGCTGGCACTGGCGCTGTGACCTTTGAGTTTGCCTCGCGTGGTTGCTCTCAGGTGGTGTGCGTCGAGAAGGCGAAGACTCAATACGACTTTATCCGCAAGGTCAAGCAACAGTTGAATGCCGACATGGTGACACCGATGCGTGGTGACGTGTTCCGCTTCATCGCCAGTTGCCAACAGCAGTTTGACATCATCTTTGCAGACCCGCCCTACGACCTGCCACAGCTACCGCAGGTGCCCGAGCTGATTCTGCAGTCGGCAATGGTCAAGCCAGGCACGCTGGTCGTCGTTGAGCACTCACGCGCCAACGACTTCGCGCAGTTGCCCCACTTCATGCAGCATCGCGTCTATGGCAAGGTGAATTTTTCAATTTTTCAAATAAACTAGAAACACTAGATTTACTAGAAATACTAGACTTTATTCATTCATAATTTAATAATATGGGACTTCTTGACAACATTTTGGGTGGAGGCGCTCCTGCTGGCAACAATGCCTACACAGTGCCCGTACCCTTCATTCCTCAGAACCTGCAGCAACTGCAACAGATGCCTTATGCTGCACTGACCAACGAGTTTGAGGTCGCTGCCCTGACGGTGGCCGTGTTATGCAACTATTGCCAGAATGTCCAAGCGACAATCGAGATGCTGAACTACCTGCGAGGCCCGCGTCCATTGTCTCCAATGGAGGTGCAGTTTATTCGCGACCGCCTCACTGGCAAGCCTTACAAGATGGTGTCCTACCTCAACGGCACATCACCACAGAACAACTACACACCTGCCACACCACTGGCCATTACGGTAATGACAACGCCCTACACCTACCAGAACCAGGATATGGCAACGCTCTACATCCCCTCGAGCGGTGCCGACAGTCCTCGCCAGCTGGACCTGCGCCGCAAGCCCAGCACCGGACAATGGTTTGTGTGGAATACCGATGGTCTGATGCCCGACATCCGCGTGCCGGCAAACCAGAACCCCTGGGCATAAGGACAAAGTAAGCCCAAAAATCGAATCACGCGAAACAGTCATCAAGTCTGTTTCGCGTGATTCGCACATATCAGGACAGGGGGCTATTGAAAATTTTTGTAAATTTTTATTGTTTCAGGCGACTAGTTCGTAAAAATTGATAAAACAAACTTAATCATTTGCAATTTTTCAGCAAAAGTTCTTGACAATTGCAGATTCACCGCTATATTTGCAAGCGAATTCTGACAAATTGCCATGCCCAACCGTCTGAACATACTCCTGCTGCTTGTGATGACCAGTGTCATCGCGATGTCGCAGGTGCGCCATGTGACCACCGTCAACCCGTTGTCGCCCAATCACTCGCCTTATGACGCGATTGAGGTGTACGAGTATGACTACGTCGACGTGCAGCCTCAGTTTCCTGGTGGCGAGCACGGACTGATTAATTTCATCAACCGGACGCGCGAGTATCCCTATCACGCCTATAAGAACCGCATTCAGGGCCGTGTGTTGTGCAGCTTTATCGTAGGAGTCGATGGCAAGGTGTCAAACATTCGCATCATTCGTGGCGCACAAGACGAGTCGCTCAACCGCGAGGCACTGCGCGTGATCAGCGAGATGCCCAAGTGGAAGGCGGGCAAGGTAGGAGGCCAGGCTGTTGCTGTGCGATGTGTGCTGCCCATTGCCTTCAGGCTGTAATCGTCATCACGGCACCAAACGTAAAAAGCAAGTCGCATCACATACGATTTGCCTTTTTTTTGCGTTTAAGACATAAGATTAATTAAGACATAAGATTTCGTGTGAATAATCGCAGACTACATATTATTTGGATGCTCGTGTTGGGTTGGGCTCTTGTAGGCATGGCGCAGGACGGGACAAATGCTTATAACTATTTGAGCGTTCCCGTGTCGAGCCATGTCTATGCCGTTGGCGGCCACAACATTACCATCATTGACGACGACATCTCGCTGGTGGAGCAAAATCCAGCGCTGATGGGTGCAGAAATCGACAAGCAGATTGGCTTGAACTATATGCGCTACCTGGGCGGCAGTAATTTCATGGGCGCCCGTTATGGACAGGGCATCGGCGAGCATGGCGCATTCGCCGTTGGCATCCAGCACTATGGCTATGGCTCGATGCAAGGCTATGACATCAACGGCGTGTCGACAGGTCAGTTCAGCGCGAGCGATCTGGCATTCAATGTCACCTACAGCCACGACATCAACGACTACCTGCGTGGCGGCATCACAGTCAAGTTCCTGCACTCAAAATATGAGCAGTATTCCGCCAACGCCATTGCCGCCGATTTGGGAATCAATTATTACAACCCCGACCACGAGATATCGGCATCGCTGGTAGCAAAACATCTGGGCGGCCAAATCAAGCAATTCAACAACAAGAAAGAAAAGCTGCCATGGGACATTCAGCTGGGCATTTCCAAGACCTTCACGGGCTTGCCGTTGCGCCTGTCACTGACGGCCTATGGCCTGACCAAGTGGAAATCACCCTACCTCACCCCACAGGACAAGAACAACACCAATAGTGCACTGGTTAAGAAAGAAAATTTCGGCAGCAATCTGCTGCGTCACTTGGTCTTCGGCGTCGAGATACTGCCCAAGGACAACATCTATCTGGCACTGGGTTACAACTACCGCACGCGCACCGACATGTCGACTTATAACCGCAACTTCTTGTCGGGCTTCTCGATTGGCGCGGGTCTGCGTGTGAAGGCTTTTGGTTTTGGTGTCGCATTTGCCCAGCCTCACACGGGCGCCACCACCATGATGTTCAACTTTAACACCACCATTGGCGAGTTGCTACGGTAGAGGGAGAGTATAAACTTTACACTTTCTACTTTCAACATCCCCCCTCTCATTTTTTGTTTTTTTAAGGTATGATTTCTTCGCTGTGTGGAGAAATTGTAGTAATTTTGTATGCTTTTAGGTGGAGAGGTAAAATCCGCCCTTTTACAAACCAGCATTATGGCAGAAGATTACAATATCGAACAAGAAGAAGAGCAATATTCCGCGAGTAATATTCAGGTGCTTGAAGGCCTTGAGGCCGTCCGCAAGCGCCCATCCATGTACATTGGCGACACCCATGTCAAGGGTTTGCACCACCTTGTGAGCGAGGTGGTGGACAACTCCATTGACGAGGCCTTGGCAGGGTTCTGCGACACCATCAACGTGGTCATCACCGAGGACAACAGCATCCGCGTGAGCGACAACGGCCGCGGTATCCCCGTCGACGAGCACGAGAAGTTGCACAAGAGCGCACTCGAGGTCGTCATGACCGTACTGCACGCTGGTGGCAAGTTTGACAAGGGCTCCTACAAAGTGTCGGGCGGTCTGCACGGCGTGGGCGTTAGCTGCGTCAATGCTTTGAGCGACTACCTGCGCGCCGAGGTGCGCCGTGGCGGCAAGGTCTACATGCAGGAGTATAGCAAGGGCAAGCCTAAGGCCGAGGTGGCCGTCATTGGTGACTGCACCGAGGAGGAACATGGCACAACCGTTCTCTTCCACCCCGACCCCGAAATTTTCCAGACAACCGTATACGAGTATCATATTCTGGCGACGCGACTGCGCGACCTCGCCTACCTGAACGCTGGCGTGAAACTCACGCTCACCGACTTGCGCGACAAGGACGAGCAGGGCATTCCCCACACCGAGACCTTCTTCAGCAAGACCGGTCTTGACGAGTTTGTGCGCTACATTGACGCCAGCAAAGAGGCGCTCATCGACGATGTCATCCACATCAGCACCAACAAGGGCGACATTCCTGTGGAGGTGGCCATGACCTACAACACCTCGTTCAACGAGAACATCTACAGCTATGTCAACAACATCAACACCATCGAGGGCGGCACGCACTTGACGGGCTTCCGTCGTGGCCTTGGCTCGACGCTGAAGAAGTATGCCGAGGACAGCAAGATGCTCGAGAAGGTGAAGGTTGACATCAAGCCTGAGGACTTCCGACAGGGCCTGACGGCAGTTATCTCGGTGAAGGTGCTGGAGCCACAATTTGAGGGCCAAACCAAGACCAAGCTAGGAAATACCGAGGTGATTGGTGCTGTCGAGACCAGCTTGCGCGAGGCGCTCAACGTCTATCTCGAAGAGCACCCCAACCAAGCCAAAGCCATTGTCGAGAAAATCATCCTCGCTGCCACGGCACGCCATGCCGCCGAGACGGCCCGTGCCCGCGTCCAGCGCAAGTCTCCGCTGGCTGGTGGCGGTCTGCCCGGCAAGCTCGCCGACTGCTCGTCGAAAGACCCTGCGCTGAGCGAGCTCTTCCTCGTTGAGGGTGACTCGGCAGGCGGTACTGCCAAGCAGGGCCGTGACCGCAAGTTCCAAGCCATCCTGCCTCTGCGCGGCAAGATCCTGAACGTGGAGAAGGTGATGGACCACAAGGTGTTTGAGAGCGAGTCGATTGTTACCATCTTCCGTGCCTTGGGCGTGACCATCGGCACTGAGGAAGACCCCAAGGAGGCCAACCTGAGCAAGCTGCGTTACCACCGCATCATCATCATGACCGATGCCGATGTCGACGGCAAGCACATTGCCACGCTGCTGATGACCTTCTTCTTCCGCCGCATACGCCCCATCATCGAGAACGGCTACCTGTTCATCGCCAATCCGCCGCTGTATAGCATGTCGATTATGCGCGCCGGCAAGGCGACCAATCAGGAGTATTGCTGGAACGACATGCAGAAGCAGCAATATATCGACAAGTATGCCGGTGGTGACGAGAGCAAGGTGCATGTGCAGCGTTACAAAGGTCTTGGTGAGATGAACTCTACCCAGCTGTGGGAGACCACTATGGATCCCGAGAACCGCATGCTCAAGCGTGTGAACATCAGCGACGCCGCCGAGGCCGACCGCATCTTCTCGATGCTGATGGGCGAAGACGTAGAACCTCGCCGCAAGTTCATCGAGGAGAACGCCGCCACGGCCAACATCGACACGTAATGAGATAAGACATATAACCTTTCTATTATTACCATTAATTAAACCGCGAGACCTCCGCCCGGACAGACCGAGCGGAGGCCTTTTTGTTGTGTAGTTCTCAATTTAAACCTCGCTGAATAAATTGAGGCTTATTGTAGAGTGAATGACTGACGCTGGACATCGCGGCTATTGGGACCAACCATGACCTCAAAGTCGCCAGGCTCGCAGTCATAGACCAGGTCGGCGTTGTAGAACTTGAGGAGGTCGGGCGTGATGTCGAAGGTGACCTTTCGGCTCTCGCCAGGCTGCAACGTGATGCGCTCAAAGCCCTTGAGCTCCTGCACGGGACGTGCGATAGAGCCCACCATGTCGCGAATGTAAAGCTGCACAACCTCGGTGCCGGCACAATTGCCAGTATTGGTAACCGTGACTGTGGCAGTGATGCGATCGTTGCCGTCAAGGGTGTTGCGGTTCATCGTCTTGCCGCTGAGTGTGAGCGCACCATAATTGAACGTGGTGTAGCTCAAGCCGTAGCCAAAGGGGAACAACGGATCGTTGGGCACGTCCAGATAGTTGGTGGTGAACTTGGTGAACCACTTGGGATTGGGCCGACCCGTATTCAGGTGGTTGTAGTAGATGGGAATTTGACCCTCGTTGCGCGGCATGGTCACCGTAAGTTTCCCACTAGGAGCCACATCGCCAAAGACCACATCGCAGATGGCGTCGGCAGCCTCACTGCCTCCGAACCACACATTGAGGATGGTGGGGAAATTCTCTACCTCCCAATCCATCACGGTGGCGCGTCCAGCGAAGTTGAGCAGCACAATGGGCTTGCCCGTAGCCTTGAGTGCCTCCAAGAGGTCCTTTTGAGCATCGAGGATGGTGAGTTGGCTGCGCGAACTACTCTCACCCGACATCTCGCTGGGTTCGCCCATGGCGGCTACAATCACGTCGCACTGCTGAGCGATACGAACCGCCTCATCACGCATGACTTGCGGATCACGATCATCGCGCATTTCACGCCCGAACATGGTCGAGTTCTTCTCAAGCTCGGCATCGTAGCACACATTGCATCCCTTGGCATAGAGCACCTCGGCCTTGCCCTTGGTGGCTCGCTGCATGGCTTCAAGCAAGGTGCTGTAGCGGTCGCTGGTGGCAGCGACACTCCAGGTACCCGGCATGTTGGCGCGGGTATTGGCCAACGGACCCACGAGAGCAATCTTGCCTGTGCGCTTGAGCGGCAACACATTGTCGTTGTTCTGCAGCAAGACGAAAGTCTCGGTCGCCAGTTGGCGAGCGGC